>Ga0172373_10003248_pt1 | contig 24001 bp, 18 predicted proteins | sample Lak10m_2_FD_114546 | JGI IMG/M metagenome (GOLD analysis project Ga0172373, IMG submission 114546) | Freshwater microbial communities from Kabuno Bay, South-Kivu, Congo - kab_092012_10m | ecosystem: Environmental > Aquatic > Freshwater > Lake | place: Democratic Republic of the Congo...
CCTTAAGAATCCCAAGGGGGTGCGCCCAGTTTAGGGGGTTCAAAAGTGCTTCGCCCCTTGGTTTTGGGGTCCAGGGGCTCCGCCCCTGGTCTGGGGTCTGGGGATCAAAGATCCCCAGAATCTCATTTCTTTTCCCTCCCCTTTAGGGGAGGGTTAGGGTGGGGTTTTAACTGTGGGCACGCAGTGCCCACCACCAGATTCCTACCCCAATAAAAAATTCATCCCCACCTATTCCATACTGGTTATTCAATCAACTGTGGGGTAAACTATTAATTTAAAACATAAAATCACTGCTCGTTATGGGAGAATGCCATGTCAATTGTTGATTGGTTTGCAAAAAAAGAAAAGGCCAACGCTACATCTACCAAACTCAATATTCCCGGAGACGTTTGGATTAAATGCCCTTCATGTGGTGAAATCTTATTTCAAAAAGACTTGGAATCCAACGCCAAAGTCTGCCCAAAATGTCAACATCATTTTCGCTTGTCCGCCTCCGAACGAATTGATTTGCTGGTTGACCCACATAGTTTTGTTGAAGTGGACTCCTCCATTTCCCCTATTGATTTTTTAACATTTAGTGACACCGAACCCTACCAAACCCGTATTCACAAATCCCAGTCCAAATCGCTTTCTAAGGATGCCGTTATTACCGGCTCGGCTACCATCCAAGGAATACCAGTTCAACTTGCCGTTATGGATTTTGGATTTATGGGAGGATCCATGGGTGCCGTGGTGGGTGAAAAAATTACCCGCACCATCGAACGAGGTGTGGCCACTCAAAACCCCGTTATTGTGGTGGCATCCTCCGGAGGAGCCCGCATGCAAGAAGGTATCATGAGCCTGATGCAAATGGCCAAAACAAGCGTGGCCTTGCAACAATTGGCCCGTGTAAAAGTACCCTATATTTCCATTATGTCCGACCCCACCACCGGTGGTACATCCGCTAGTTTTGCCACCTTAGGCGATATTAACTTGGTTGAACCCGGTGCCTTGGTATCCTTTGCTGGCCCTCGGGTTATTGAACAAACCATCCGTCAAAAATTACCAAAGGGCGCCCAGCGTGCCGAATTTTTATTACATCACGGCATGGTGGATCGAGTGGTTCATCGAAAAGAATTACCCACCACCATCGCCAAGTTATTGCGGGTCTTAATGATTCCATCCGGAGGTGCCCATGAAACGACTCCCCTTTGAAAAACCACTCAGTGAGCTACTCGACAAAATTGAGCAACTCAAAACTTTATCCCAGACAGAAGGGATTGATTTAACATCTGAAATCGCAAAAATTGAAGAACGTGCCGATGCGGTTCGACGTGATTTATACGCCAATTTAACCCCCATTGATGTGGTTCAAATTGCACGCCACCCAAACCGTCCCGATGCCATTTCATTGGCGACCCTGATGCTCACCGATTGGACCGAATTACACGGAGACCGACAATTTGCTGACGACCCATCCATTATTGGTGGACTTGGATTGATGGGATCTCATCGGGTGATGTTGATTGGCCATCAAAAAGGTCATGATACCAAAGAAAATATTTACCGTAATTTTGGAATGCCTCATCCAGAAGGTTACCGAAAAGCCCTCCGCCTCATGCAATTGGCCGATCGCTTTAATATTCCGATTGTTACATTAATCGATACCCCTGGTGCCTACCCAGGCCTCGCTGCCGAAGAACGTGGGCAAGCCGAAGCCATTGCACGCAACTTAAAAGAAATGGCCGGTTTTCGGGTTCCCATTATATCCGTTGTTATTGGGGAAGGGGGATCCGGTGGGGCGTTGGGAATCGGGGTGGGAAATCGCTTGCTGATGTTGCAATATGCCGTCTATTCCGTTATTTCTCCCGAAGGCTGTGCCTCTATTTTATTTCGTGACGCCAAAAAAGCAGATATAGCGGCCAAAGCACTTCGTATCACCGCATCCGATATTCATTCATTGGGCGTGTGCCATGGCATTCTCCCAGAACCATTGGGTGGTGCGCATCATCATTGGCAAGAAACCGCATCCACCATTCAATCTGCGTGTATCGCTGAGTTAAACCGTTATCAATCTTGGTCATCGGATGCCATTATCGAAGAACGGTTTCAACACTTCCGTAAACTTGGCCCCTTTATCGAAAACAATGAACCTGCTAATATGCCAAGCTTTTGTTAGTGACTTGGTTTAATTACCTATGTCGATTGTAGACTCAAATCGATGAAATAAGGTAATAAATCGGGGGGAGTGATCGTAGATGGTGGGGTTTTGGATTCGTGATAACACACAAAGAGAGGATAGACGCATGAAGGCATATGATAGTTTGATGATTTTAAAAGCAAATCAATCAGAAGAAGACATTGAAGCACAAGTTGCTACCATTGAATCGTGGATTACTGGTACTGAAGGACGTATTTTATCCACCAAAATTTGGGGGGTCCGAGAATTAGCAACCCCCATTGATAAACAAACAAAAGGGTGTTACGTTTTGTTTCAGTTTGAAGGTACCCCTAAAACATTGGCTGAATACCGAAAACGAATTTTGGTTACCGAAACCATTTTACGCGATATGACCGTCACATTAGATTCTGTATTAAGCAAAAAACAACCCGCCGAGGCAACCCAGTGACCAGTTTTAATCGAATTACGTTAATTGGCCCCTTACACAGTAGCCCCGACCGTCGGGTTACTGATATGGGTGAACCCATGTTGCGGTTATCGGTCATCACCGATCGCCCAGCCTCAGGGGATCAAATCCCGCAAAAAGATACGATTCCCGTGGTCGGTTGGGGAAATGTAGCAGCGTTGGGTGATGATTGGGTTGCAGGTCAAATTGTATTGGTTGAAGGTCGTATTCAGGTAAAAGCCATTGATGATGCTGCCGGTCAACGTCGATGGATTACAGAGGTCATTGCATCTGATATTAAAGCATTGCCGAATACTAGTATGGCAACTATGGGGGTGTCCCCCAGTGGCTTTGGTCATCATGTGGTGTCTGATGGCGGGGGGCAATCCTCCCACACGGTGGAGCATGTTGCTCTTGATTCGGTTGATATACCCTTCGAATTTAAATCAGGCACTCCAAAATCGGCTTCCTCTGTATCAAAATCCGTACCGGCTTCATCCAAGTCCCCTGTTGTGTCGTATGAGGCGGGTCCTAATTTAGAACCCGATCTCGATGAGATTCCATTTTAATTATGTATAACAAATGTTTTTTAATTGGTCGTTTGGTACGTGACCCTGAAATGAGGGTAACGTCTTCGGGTATTGCGGTTACCACATTTACAATCGCGGTAGATCGCCCCAAGCGTGGTGCAGAAAAATCTGCTGATTTTATTCGAATAACCGCTTGGCGTCGGTTAGGTGAAATTTGTGGGCAGTATCTCAAAAAAGGTAAGCTTATTGCCATTGAGGGACGACTGCAATTTGGCTCTTATGAGCGAGATGGTCAGTCCGTTACCACCGCAGATGTGGTGGCGGATAATATGCAAATGTTGGATCGTGGGGTGCCTGAGGATGTTGCCATGGTACCTGATGGAATGATGAACTAAGGAGTCGTATATGGAAAAAAAGAAACAAGTAATTAAAAGACGCACTAAAAAAAGACGGGTATGCCCCTTTTGCTTAGACAAAGTGGATATTTTAGATTATAAAGATGTGGCAAAATACCGTCGTTATATTACTGACCGTGGTAAAATTGTACCCAAACGGAATTCTGGTATTTGTGCCAAGCATCAGCGTATGTTGGCCATGGCTGTAAAGCGTGCCCGAACCATTTGTTTGATTCCATTTACGGTTGACTAGGAGATCCCAATGGCTAAAAAAATGCGTATTATTTTAACATCTGATGTAAAAGGGTTGGGAACAGCTGGTCAAACTGTGGATGTTGCCCGTGGGTATGCGATGAACTTTTTATTGGTATACGGCCATGCGATGATTGATTCAACAACAAACCGACTTCGAATCAATACAGTGGTTAAAGCCCACCAAAAACGAGTGGCGAGTGAAGTAGCCGATATTGAGCAGTTATTACAAAAAATCAACCAAAAATCCATTCAGATTGATGCTTCAGTACATGGTGAAGATGAATTATATGGATCAGTTGGTGTTTCGGACATCCTATCTGCATTACAATCCAAATATCAAGTTCAATTAGATAGAACGGTCATTCAATTAGCAGAGCCCATCCGAGTATTGGGGAATTATGAGATTCCATTGCTGTTTGCCCATGACCGATCAGGCACCGTTCATTTAACGGTTGCAAAAGCTGAGTCTGGCAAAAAGAAGGCTGTGACTGCTTAGTATTTTGTATCAATGAGGCCGCCGGTCGATTTATCATCCCTTCCCGAGTCACCTGGGATATACAAGATGATTAATTCGTCCGGTGTTGTCATTTATATTGGTAAAGCCAAGCACCTCAAAAAACGAGTAAAACAATATTTTATGGGGGGACGTCCATTGGATGTTAAAACAGCCATGATGGTCAAACAGGTATCCACGATTGATACCATCGTAACCCAAAGTGAACAAGACGCCCTGTTACTCGAAGCGCAATTAATTCGTGAATTCCAGCCACGATATAACATTCAATTAAAAGATGATCGGCATTATCCGTATGTTAAATTAACCAATGAACCATTCCCTAGAGTATTGGTGGTTCGGCGTCGAGAATCAGATGGTGCCACCTATTTTGGACCATTCCCATCATTGGGCTCAACACGGGTATTGGCACGACAACTGGTGGCCTGTTTTCAGTTAAGAGACTGTAGCATGCCCATTGATTTGCTAACCCGACAACCTAAATGCATGAAGTTAGATATGGGGAAATGCTTGGGCCCTTGTATAGAAAAAAGCCATTATGCACTGTATCATGATCGCTTGTCTCAATTAAAAAAAGTATTGCTGGGCCAGCATAAAGTACTGATTCAAGACTTAACCTCCCAAATGATGCAAGCAGCCCACTCCATGCGATATGAACGAGCAGGCATCATACGAGACTTAATTCAAAAATTAGAATCGATTGGTCCTCGTCAAACTGTCGTATTGGATTTGCCGGGTACGACCAGTGTCTGGGGGATTGCCACACAAGATGTCACACAATACGTGGTCATTCAGACATTTGTAGAGGGGCGTTTATTATACCAACAAGGGTTTTATGACAAAACCAATGAGTGGGGTAATTTTTTAGCCCAATGTTTGGTTCAATACGTGGAACGTCATGGTTGGCCAGATCGATTAATTGGGGAGTCGCTGGTATTGGGGCATTTGAATGATATGTTACAACTGGTTCCCAGCACAATGGGTTTAACGCCACAACGGGGTATTAAATTACAGGTATTAAAGCTGGCAACACAAAATGCAACCTTGGCACTCAAACGGATATTAAAATCTCCATCATGGGCAACCCCACCTATTCAAAAAGAATCATTATTAGAGCAAGTAAAAACCGTATTGGACTTACACCACATTCCCGAACGCATTATTGGCTTTGATATTTCACATTTACAGGGACAAGATATTGTGGCATCTGCCGTTTATTTTAAGCAGGGGGTTCCCTCAAAATCACGGTATCGTCGCTTTTCGATTCGGTCGGTTGTTGGGTCGTCTGACGATCCGCAATCGATTGAAGAATGTGTCTCACGTCGGTTACAACACTGTTTTGTATCCAATGAACCACTCCCCAATTTATTGCTCATTGATGGAGGAAAAGCCCAATTAAATGCAGCCCGTCGGGCGGTGGATGACCTTGGTTTATCTTCAGAAATTGAACTAGTGTCATTGGCCAAACGACAAGAAGAATTGTATCGACTAGAATGGGCTCAACCACTTGGTTTGCCGGATGGTCATCCTGTGTTAAAATTGTTGCAATGGGTTCGTGATGAATCTCATCGTTTTGCCAACTCTTTTCAACAACTCAAACGCAGCAAACGATGGCGTCGCACCATATTGGACACGGTACCAGGATTGGGTCCGGTTCGTCAGCAGCGGTTGTTATCTCATTTTAAGTCAGTTACGGCCATTCAGGCGTCATCCGAATCGGAGATTGCACGAATCGGTCAGTTACCACCCAGTTTGGCGTGGTTGATCAAATCCACTTTGTCGGGAAATCCATGAGTAAAATTCTTATAATCGTATGGATCATAGTCACCCCAGCCCTACTTTATGGGGCCGATAAACGCTTGTCTGATGCACAAAAAATTCAAGTTCAAATCCAAGAAAATAAAAGCAAGTTAATGAAAAAACAGCAAGAAAAGCGCACTGCAGAACGAAGTTTAGGTGCCTTATCTCGGGAGTTGCGCTACACGGAAATGAATTTGGAAAAAGCCCGTCGTGACCTAGAAAGTTCAATCGTACAAGAGCGGGTTGCTCGGTCTAATTTGGCTGTTATTCGTCGTCAGTTTGATGAATCCAGCCGTCAATTTTCTGGACGGGTTCGATCCATTTATGTGAATCAACAATTTGGGATGATTGAATTTTTCTTTGGATCCAAAGAATTGGCTTCGATATTAGATTCGTCTTATTATTTTGATCGGGTCATGAGTCGAGATTCTCAATTGATTCATGAACTCAAAGGGAAATATTCTCAAATTAATGAACGCCAACGACAATTGGAGTATCAAACCAGTCGTATTGGTCAATTACGTAATGATATTCGGAGTCGGGAATCGGAGTTAACCGTAAAAGCCGCCCGACAACGTGAATACATTGCCTCATTACAAACCCAAATCCAACAAATTGAACGGCAAAATTCCGATTTGGAACGGTCGAGTATGGAGTTAACCCAAGCCATTCGTCGTAATCTGGGTCGTGGAGAGGGGTATTTTGGATCGGGATCCATGATCCGCCCCATTAACACTTGGATTTCCTCCTATTTTGGGTATCGAGTTCATCCGATCTTTAAACGAAGGGTTCATCATAATGGGATTGATTTTGCAGCCACAACAGGCACTCGAATTCGAGCTGCTGAATCAGGCTATGTAATTGTGGCCGGTCAAGGTGGTGCCTATCGGGGATATGGCAAAATCACTGTATTGGATCATGGAAAACGGCGTGCAGATGGAAAGCGCCTGTCAACTGTTTATGCCCACCAAAGTCGGATCTTGGTTAAAGAAGGGGATTACGTTAAACAAGGCGAAGATATTGGGTTGGTAGGTAGCACTGGTTATTCCACAGGTCCTCATTTGCACTTTGAGGTTAGGGAAGATGGCATCGCTGTTAACCCGCTAAAATATTTACAATGACAAAGCGAGTATCATTTAGCATGGTATCGTTGGGATGTGCCCGAACGTTAGTCGATTCTGAGCATGTGGTAAATGACTTGCGAGGCGTTGGATTTGAGTTGGTCACTGAGGGATCTGGTGAGCGAGTCGTCGTGTTAAATACATGCTCATTTATACAATCTGCCATTGATGAGACAGAAGAAAATATACGAGAATTAATCAGTCGAAAGAAACGAGGCCGTATTCAATACATTGCGGTCATCGGGTGTTATCCGAGTCGACTGAAACCATCTCAACGAGCTGCACAATTCCCAGAAGTTGATATATGGTTAACCACTCAGGAAGAATCACAATTAAAATCTGTATTATCTGAATTGGTCTTTAAATCTCGGTTTCAGCCGTCGGTACCGGTTCGGTATACCAAACTAACCCCCTCTCATTATTCATACCTTAAAATATCAGAGGGCTGTGACAATTGGTGTTCATTTTGTACCATCCCAAAAATTCGAGGTGCTCACCGCAGCTTCTCTATTGATGCCATTAAAGAGGAGGCAAAAAGACAAGTATCATTTGGAGCAAGGGAACTCATGATTGTAGCGGAAGACACCACGGCATGGGGTGAAGACGTGTATGGAATGCCATCCTTACCTCGATTGTTAGATGGATTGGCTGATATCGAGGGACTAGACTGGATCCGGTTAATGTATGTATTTCCGCAACGGGTGGATCAGTCCTTAATTGATGCCATAAATCGTAATCCGCGTGTTATTCCTTATTTAGATATGCCCATTCAGCATAGTGAAACCCGATTATTAGAATTAATGAATCGACGCATTACGGGTGATGATCTAAGACGATTGTTGGATACGCTATTTCAATCCATTGATGGCTTGGTTTTACGCTCATCATTAATTCTTGGCTTTCCAAGCGAGACGGATTTGGAATGGGAAGCGTTGCGACAGTTTATATCCATGTATGAGTTTTCCCATATTGGATGTTTTGCCTATTCACAAGAACGTGAAACAAAATCAGCCCGATTAAGCAATCAGATTCCCGCCGATGTCATTGAGGATCGGATTCAGGGGATTATGGATACCCAATTATCATTGGTAACCAAACGCAATCAATCCTTAATTGGGCGTCAATTTGAGATGGTTGTAGATGGGGATGGCATTGGACGCTCATATCGTGAGGCCCCTGACGTAGATGGGAACATGATCATATTAAACCCTGAGGGATTATTCGCAGGAACAGTGCTACCTGTCACAGTCGTTGGGGTAGATGGTTGGGACTTGATTGTTGAGGCAAATACATCAAAAAAGACCCATTAGGTATCATGCCCAAATTTAAACCTCACGACCTGGTTATTCTCGACATTATTTCTCGTTGAGCAATTGAGCCATATCCCGAATGGCTTTGGGGTTGGTTAAATATGAATTATCTCCCGAATGGGCAACTGGCCACCATAGCACTCGTTTTCCAGCAATGGGTAAATTGGCCATCGGTTGCCCCAATAATGGAATCGGATCCCAATTCAACCACGACATTCCATCCACTCTTGAGTTGATTTTAATCCATCGCCCCCTACCCTCTGCAAATGGAGCTGGGGCCCCCAATAATATTACCTTATTAACGGGAAAATCTCCGGCCAACTGGTTGGCCACCCCAGCCGCCACCACGCCCCCCCCGCTGTACCCCACTAGGTTAAGTGATTCGCCATTTGCCAATGGGTTCCGTTTTAAATCAAGTCGAATCCCTCGCTCTATCATACCTACATACGGGCTATGTCCGATTAAGCCCAATCCAACCGACCATACATTTCGAATCATTCCTCCGTTATAAATCCCCCTAGTCTCACGCACTTCCAAACGTCCCAACTCCTGATTTAACTGATTAACATAGTTTTTTACGGTGGGCGGGGGCAACTCTCCCGATGTATTTCCAATGCCATTAATCACATAGGTGCGAGGTAAATAATCCGCTCCCCACTCAATCGTTGTGCCGGATGCCGGATCGGCGAGCATCCATGCCGATGTCCCCCACTCATCTCGTAGCGTCTCACCCCATTGCATCCCAAATCGCTCAGCTTGTTCCTCGTTATTCAAGCCATTCGATTGATTCCATAAAATATGATGCCCCACCTCATGCCCCAATGTTTCCCATATCTGATGGGTTTCCCCCCCATCCCACTTGAGTACCACCAAATCCGATTCTGGAAAATACGCCCCCTGTATACCTGGTATCCCCATTCTGCTCACCATTTGAACATGGGGAACCCGAACATTAAATTCATTGGCCACTCCCTCGACCACATCCCCCATTCCCAAAGGAACCCCCCCAGCCCGATTGATGACACCTTCATCGCCCCCCACTTGTGACGGCATCATCACCGCATATGGGAGGGTATTGGCCATTACCTGTCGTAATATCCGTTTGGCATCATAATCCCACCACCCTGCTTCCACACCATGCGATAAGCCCCACCCCACGGCCCCCACCAAATCACCACCCACTCGAATCAATCGAGTACCAGCCATTGACAAATGTCCCAAACCATTCATCACCTGAGTAATCTGATCCCATTGTTTTAGCCATCGATTGGACACCTCCCAATCAGAGCCACTCACTCCCCAATGAGCCCATCCCCACTGGTTTCCATTTACTGCAACCCCACCTTCCCAGCCTCGAGACTCGGACGTATGCTGAGAGTCATCATACCCTTGCCTCACCCACTCTCCATGTTGGAGAATTTGTGGTGATACCCATTTTGGCATGACTTGTATATGATCTGTTTCTCGCTTGAAATAAGCCATCAACATCCCCCCACCTTTTTCTTGCCCACCTTGCCTTGGATGCCAGTTCAAATGTGCGGATTGCTGGTCCCACTCGGTGATGGATTCTCGGTATTGTTGTTGTGGCAATTGTTCAACCGATGCAGACACCCTTAATTCAGCATTCGTCTGGATACTCCCGCCCACCACTTTCCAACCATGGGTCACCTCAATTTGAACTGATTTTCCGGCTACCAAATAAACGCTTTCTTCCCAAGTGCTTATTCGCCGTTGTCGTTGACTCATTCGGTCCCACTTTAGTATCCCCCCCATTGAAAATCCCAATCGGGCTGCTTGTGCTGGATCGGATGCCACCTGATGGCTAATACCCGCTAATGTAGCCGCCAATGACCATTCATCTCGACTGGCCGATATCGATTGAGCCCACTCATTCCAGATACCAACCCCCCACCGTTGTCGTTCGGTCTCCTCATCTGTTACCCCCCATTCTGTTCCCTGACTAACCCCCCACATCATCCGATCCGTCTGAATTTGAACCCCCTCTTTTACTTGAATATCAACCCCTTGCATATCGATATGACGCGCCTGAATCTGCAATTGATTGACTGACACCACCGCTACTTGTGGCATGATGTAACCCCATTTTCGTAATTGATGGGTACGTGATTCCATTAATGATACCCCCAATTCTGATTCGTTAACCCGATTCAAAACCCCTAATTCCCGTCGAAAGGATGTAACCAATACTTCATTAAACTGGGTACTACGAGCCGATTCCCATCGTAGTGTTTGGGGTTTAATTTGAACATCTCCCCCCTTAATAATGGACCCAACCAAATGCATGCGATCTTCAGCTCGTTTTAACAATGACTCATTGGCAATCGTTACGCTCACCCAATCTACCGTTTGATCCGATAATGCTCGTCGTTCATCTCGTTGCCATTCCCATATTGAATCCCACTGAAAACCCAACCCAGACGACCGTCGATAGTCATGAAAATCATACACACGATCCGGCAACGGGGTTTCCACAATATCATGTGCCGTTTCCTGTATATGGTCACCCACTTTGACTACCCCTTGGGATAACAACTGATTAACCGCTCCCACTTCAATTCGATGGGCTGTCATGTATAAAGGGTCAATGCGACAGGAACCCCACTCATCACGGCGGGTCTCATGGGTTTTGTATAACCCAATCCAATCGGTATAATAATGAGATTCCCAGTGTTTTTCTTGCCACTCTCGTTGCTCTCCACGTAACGATATATCCATGGCCTGTATCTGAATAGAGTCTGTCGCCCTCATGATCACACCTTGTAATTGAAGAGACGCACTTGCCTTCATCTCAATCTGATTCCCCATCATGATGGTTGGGATGGGATTTTTCCATCGATACCAATGCCCCCCATGTGCCGTCGTCTGACTCGATTGACCACTTACCCAAGCTGATTCCATCTGAATTGATCCAGCCGATAACACACGAATCGACTCGTGAGATTGAAATTGACTACCGATTCCATGAACCTGTGAGGAAGCCCTCACATCAATCCCCCCCCACCCCCGATTAGCTGTTACACCCTCCCATAAACCGCTTGTCAGCAATTTTGCTTGATCAAATCGAATATCAACACCTTGAATCCCAATCCACTCCGATGCCATTATGTCGCCTGTTATTAGGATGGACTCTCCTTTCCATTCCAGTCGATCCCCACCCCATCTGCCACCAATCACCAATTCTCTCCCCGCTATTTTCCCGTGATTCACCCACCATTCTCCTTCATTATGAAATGAATCGAATAACAAATTAGCACTCGCCAATCGGATGGTATCCCGATTCACAAAATTTCCCAACTTACCCTGCCATTCCCACACGCCTAACCAAGCCGCCACCATGGGCCATTCATTACGATGATTCGACCAATATACCTGCGGTACCAATAAACCATTTCGAGACACCAACCACACCATATCCCCATCCAGCGCCTCTGATTGGGTAACCGTAAGGGGGACCCCGATATCCAATCCCCAGTCATGCGCCTTTTTAAGGGCATTCTCCATTAATAATTGGGATTGTTCACGATCCGAACGACCCACGATTCGCCGAACCCCAAACCGACTCACCATTTGTTCCGCAATTTGCAGATCAAATAATATACCATCGGTAGCCAATACCCATGGGCGCTCATCCCCCAAACGTGTTAATAATTCCCCCCCTCCTGCCCAGCCATCGTGTAACGAAGTCAATACGGTATAGGGTGTGCGATTGAGTTTGCTAATCGCCGATCCTCGGTTTTCCGGCTCTGGAACCTGCCATTCCGTAACCACGCTGGTCAAGCGATCCGCCATTAATACCCCCACAAATGCACCCGATAATTGGGGCTCTCCCCCTCCTATCCTGCGATAAAGTGGGGTTCGCTTGGCCTCATATTGATGGGCTTGTAGATTTATTTGAGATTCAGATGACATCACACCCTCATTGATAATGTAGTTGGCAACAATGTCAAGTTGCTCCATGGCCACTATACGACCCGATGTGGGACTAATAGAATCAAGCCAATGGGTCCCCGTCCATTCAGATTGACGGTTGATTTGATTCCACACCAAGGGGGATTGAAGGGTAATACGGGGGGAAACCAGCACCGTTTGATTGGTAAGCGACTCGCTTGCATTCAGATGAATGGCCTCACCCACCATCATGGGCTTGGTTAAGTGAATCGTATTTGCCGACACCAATAATGTGCCCCCCACCTGCCAATGTCCAGATTGATTCCATGTATCCAGTCCCCGAACATTCATCGTCGCCAAACACATGATCACCCCGTCATGAATGGCTTTGGATTTAATGTTTAAGGAATGGTTGGCCCTCACATACCCATTTGGCAAGGCCCACGTGAGGGTATTGACCCGAATATCATCCCCCATTATCTGAGAGTGCGCACTGGTAAATTGGGGAGATTGAATATCGATAAGTGGGGCACTCATGTACCCATATACCGATTCAACTTGCTGATTGCAGCGAATCGATATCGATTGACTACTAACCATATGCCGCCACGCCAATACCCCCATTGTATCAATCGAAATGCCTGCTAAAGCAACAATATCACCGGCCAATCGCACCCCTACATCGGGATTGTTATTTCGAATCGTCATGCGACGAGCCATCATCCCCGCCCCATCCATATGGTCAACCGATAATCTGGGTTCATAGGGGTTATCATCTTGGGTGTGTTGAATTTGATGATCGTCCGGTATATGCCCCACCCATTCAAAATCACCCTGAGTCCACAACAACCCCTCATTGATTAAGTGCCCACCGATCATAGATAATACGCCCACGTCATGGGCCTGTAACCCATGTGTCCCAATATGAATCGGCGCATTACGAATTTGTATGCTATTTGGTTGCCACACACCCGTTGTTAGGGTAAGCGTGGGAAAATGGATAAAGGTGCCTCCATTGATCCATAGGCCATTCGGGTTGGCAATAATCACATCAGCTTCGGAGCCAAGCAGTTCCATCATGCCCGTGATACTAGACGGGTTGGGACCTGTGACTTGAATCACAATTGTATGGGCCGCCCGATCGGTAAAGTGGGGGTTTGCTTCCACCCATCCACCCATTTTACTTTCAGTAATCTCTAATGAGTTATTAATAATTAAACCGTTGGGCCCTACGTCAAATTGGTGCATATCATTTTGAGATAATCCAGATTCATTTGGACGAGCAACATGCCACACCGGCACCCCCCATTTGGCGATATCCCAACTCGCCACGGGGCTACCCCCCATGCTGACAAGGCAAGCAATCATGACCCCAGCGAAACGAACTGTTACTTTAGCCAATGGGCTATTAATTAAGTTGAATCGCCCCCACACAATCCCATCCCCTTTTATTGACTGATCATTTAAAAACTAAGCTAAGTCAATCTTTAAGTCAATAAAACAAATGATTAAAGATATAATCAAAATAAATGATTGATCATATTGCGTCAATATGGTTTTCTCTTCTAATCTAAATTAAGGAGTTCTTTATGAGATGGTTCAATCATTTAAGTACGCGGGTCCTCATTGGAATTGGTATTGGTATTGTATTGGGAACATGGGTTCCTGAGTGGGGGCCACACTACAAACTGATTGGCGAATTATTTATCCAACTGGTTAAAATGATCATTCCGCCCATTGTATTTTGTACCATTGTGGCGGGTGTTGGGCACATGAGTGATACCAAACAATTGGGTCGGATTGGTGGTAAAGCACTGTTATATTTTGAGGTAATCTCAACTGTGGCCTTGGTGATTGGATTGTTAGTGGCACTATTGATTCAGCCTGGAATTGGATTACAGGGTCAAACCGCTGGATTGGTGGCGCCAGAGGGAATGGGTCCGGTTGCCCATCATGGCTTTAGTGGTTTTTTAAAAAGCATGATTCCAACGAGTGCATTGGGGGCATTATCAGGTAACGATATGTTACCTATTTTAGTATTGGCCATTTTAATGGGCATTGCACTGGCCAAAATGGGTGAGGCCGGATCCCCGTTGGTAAAAGGCATTGAACGAGTGAGTGGTTTGTTATTTACAGCCATCGGATTGATCATGTCGTTATCTCCGATTGGGGTCATGGGGGCCATTGCCTACACGGTATCAAAATTTGGACTCTCTTGTTTGGGGCCACTAGGTAAAATGATGGCGTGTAGCTATGCCACCATGGCCATTTTTGTTTTGCTTATTTTGGGGATTATTACCAGGCTCGCCGGCATTCGTATTTTGGCTCTAATCAAAGCATTAAAAAGCGAGTTATTATTGGTTTTGGGAACCTCTTCTTCTGAAAGTGCATTGCCAAGTTTGATGGAGAAAATGGAACGGTTGGGGTGTTCAAAAGCCGTTGTAGGATTGGTGGTTCCCACTGGGTATTCATTTAATTTAGACGGAACGTCAATTTATTTATCCATTGCGGTTATGTTTATTGCCCAAGCGTATGGGATACAATTGGGTTGGGAACAAATTGTCATGATTATGGGCATTATGATGTTAACATCCAAAGGGGCTGCCGGAATTACTGGCTCAGGATTTGTAACATTGGCCGCCACATTGTATGCGTTACCCGGTCAACCGCTACCGGTTGAAGGACTGGCATTATTATTGGGTGTTGACCGGTTTTTGTCCGAGGCACGTTCGATTACAAATTTCTTAGGGAATGCCGTAGCGACGGTGGTGATTGCAAAATGGGAAAATGCCTATACCCCCACTGGACTCATTGATGTTTAAACATCGGTTGATAGCACATAACCGATAGATCTCTTACGCTACCAAGAAGGCTTGGAACCAAGCCTTCTTTACGCGTCTGGCGTGGGTGCCAACTGTAATCCCAATTCAGTCAAATGATGATGAGGAATAACGGCTGGGGCTTTCATTAATAAATCTTGGGCTTTTCCATTCATTGGGAATGGAATCACCTCACGTATATTTGGTTCATTGGCCAATAACATCACCATTCGATCAATCCCTGGTGCCAATCCACCGTGAGGTGGGGCCCCGTATCGAAATGCAGTCAACAAAGCCCCAAATCTGGCTTCAACCACATCAGCCCCATAGCCCGCCAACTCAAATGCCTTCATCATCACATCGGGGCGATGGTTTCGAATAGCCCCAGAGCATAATTCAACCCCATTACATACCAAATCATACTGATAGGCCCGAATAGAAAGGGGATCTTGATTAATCAGCGCAGCCAACCCCCCTTGTGGCATTGAAAATGGATTATGTGAAAACCCAATTGAGCCAGTATGTTGATCCCGTTCATACATCGGGAAGTCAATAATCCAGCAAAATCGATACACATCCAATTGGGTGACCCCCAATTCAAGTCCCAATTGGTTGCGTACGAGCCCTGCCAATCGTGCCGCCTCATCTTTATAACCACACGTAAAAAAAGCCGAATCCCCATTCTCTAAACCCAAGGCATTCTTGATATCAGCCAAGCGATCTTCTGTTAAATGTTTGGCAACCGGTCCCTTGGGCGTTCCATTATCATCCCATTGAATATAGGCTAAGCCTTTGGCGCCATGTTGTTGCGCAAAGGCAATCATTCCATCAAAAAATGAGCGAGGTCGTTGGGTTGCTAGGGGGGCGGGTATTCCCCTAATCACGGCCCCACCTTCAATCGCAGAAGCAAAAACAGAGAAGCCGGACTCCTTAAATGCCCCCGTTACGTCATGAATCATCAGGGGATTTCGCAGATCCGGCTTATCGGACCCATACTGTAATTGTGCCATTTCATACGGTATTTGACGGACGTTCGGATCCACAACCCAACAACCCCATTCAGAAAACAAAGATAAAATAATCGGTTGAATGGTGGCAAATACGTCCTCTTGGGTCACAAATGCCATTTCCACATCTAATTGATAAAATTCTGGGGACCGATCCGAGCGCAAATCCTCATCTCTAAAGCAAGGTGCGATTTGAAAATACCGATCAAACCCTGATACCATTAATAGTTGTTTAAATAATTGAGGGGCTTGTGGTAAAGCATAAAAGCGTCCTGGGTAGTTGCGAGAGGGCACCACATAATCCCTTGCACCCTCTGGCGATGACGCCGTCAAAATGGGGGTTTGAATCTCTAAAAACCCCGCTTGGGTCATTGCCATTCGAAGGGTTGAGATAACTTGGCTTCTTAATACCACATTTTGATGAACTCTGGATCGTCTCAAATCTAAAAAACGATAGGTCAAGCGCAATTCTTCAGAGGTTGTATCCGCATCTCCCTGTATTTGGAATGGAATAACATCTGCCAACGATTCAATGATGAGCTCCGTCATTGCTACTTCAATATCGCCCGTGGATAGTTTGCTGTTTTTTGCGTCATGATCTCTGGCTACAACCATCCCAGTAACCGTTACAACAGACTCTGTTCGTATTGGACTTGCTACATCCATCAGGGTTGGTTGCTGAGCGACATCAATCACACACTGGGTAACCCCATAATGATCTCGTAGGTCAAGAAACAGCAAGCCACCATGATCGCGCTTGGTTTGGACCCAACCAGATAAACGAACTTGCTGGCCTACATGATCAAGTCTTAATTCATTACAGTGATGTGAACGGTATGGATGCATGCGATTGTCCTCAATAATAAAATTGAGAAAATTGTATCACACCTATAGGATATTGGTACCGTTCAATTTAAATTGACGCGGAAAAATAACCCCGCTTAGTATTAGACAAAAAAAAGGGGGGATGCCCCCCCCCTTTTTTTTTAACCAAAACCCTCCCTTTAATAATTTTCTAAAGATCTGCATAAGTCACGGTGATTGTATCGCTAAAACCACCTGAAAATAACATATTGCTGGCAGCATAAGCGATACTTACGTCGTATTTTGCAGATTCAGTTGCACGGAGTGGGGCATTGACCGATTTTGTAAGGGCCGAAGTCAGAGATGCACCAGAAAACACCAAGGGATCGGGATTTTGTCCAGATGATGTTCCCGCTTCAGTAGCGGGCACCGCACTTGAAATAGTATAACTTATTTCATGCCCTGTTTCCCCCTGTCGTGCTTGCTCAACACCAGACAATCTTAATTTACCACTACGTAAAGAAGCAATTCCTATTCGATACCCCAACCGTTTGTTATTTTGAATTACAATACTACCTAACGACATGCTTCCACTTCCAGTTGTAAATGCATTCGTTAAATTTGCATTCGGTGTCCAAGTTGCACTTGAAATATCCGAAACTGTGCCTGTTGGAGCAACCGGAGATCCAGTTGCATTCAACGCAACGGCACTTACTACAGCGGATAAGCTTATGCATGCCATTAATATCGATAAAAGTCGTAATTGTTTCATTTTAAATCCCCTTTTAAAATCAAATCGCAAAACCGCCAACACCTTAGAAAGATCAATCAATTATTACATCCCCCCCTTCAATCACAATTTAACTCTGCTATTCCATCATTCACAAAAATAAAAACATCGATTTTTTTCGATTGTTTTAAATACACACTTCCAATTTCGATTCTATACAAAATCTACTTCAAAAATGAATACCCCCCCTTGTTTTTTAGCGAGACATGCTAAGGGATAGCGCTTCTTTCATAGCCAACCCAATTTCAGCTGGTGAGTGGACCACTGTAATGCCACAGGCTTTCATAATGGCCATTTTGGCACTGGCAGATTCATCGGCACCCGATACAATCGCTCCCGCGTGACCCATTCGACGACCTGGAGGAGCCGTCTGACCAGCAATAAACCCAACCACCGGTTTGGTCATATCTTTTACGTATTGGGCAGCCTCAATTTCCATCGATCCACCAATTTCCCCAATCATCACCACCGCTTCAGTCTCCGAATCAGCTTCGAATAATTCCAATAATTCAATCATACGGGTACCAATAATGGGATCCCCACCAATTCCCACACAAGTGGATTGCCCCAATCCTACTTTTACCAACTGATGAACGGCTTCATAGGTAAGGGTGCCCGATTTTGATATCACCCCAACTGTCCCCTTTTTGGCTATAAATCCAGGCATAATCCCAACTTTTGCTTCATCAGGAGTCAATAACCCAGGACAATTTGGCCCAATCAGTCGTGATGCTGATCCCTTTAAGTATGCGGCCACCCGCACCATATCCGCAACGGGAATACCTTCAGTAATACAAACAATAAGTTCAATACCAGCATCAGCCGCTTCCATAATGGCATCAGCCGCAAAAGCGGGTGGAACAAAAATCAAACTTACCGTTGCACCAGCCTCTTTCCGAGCCTCTGCGCAAGTATTAAAGACTGGCACTTTGCCATCTAATGTCAGTTGCCCACCTTTACCAGGAGTCACGCCACCAACCACATTATTACCATACTCCAAACACTGCCCGGCATGAAAAGACCCCTCCGAACCAGTAATCCCTTGAACAATAATCCGAGAATTTCGATTAACTAATATGGACATGTTATACCCTCTGCTCCGTTGCAGCCCGAACGGCTTTTTCTGCTGCGTCCTCTAATGAATCAGCCGGAATAATCGAAACCCCCGATTGGGCCAATAAATCCCTTGCCAAGACAGCATTGGTTCCCTCTAAACGAACAACCACCGGAACAGACAAGCCTAATTCCTGAACCGCTTGAATAATTCCATTGGCAACACGATCACATCGCACAATACCCCCAAAAATATTAATCAATACCGCTTTCACATTTGAATCAGACAAAATAATACGAAACCCATTTTTAACTGTCTCTACGTTAGCCCCACCCCCAACATCCAAAAAGTTAGCTGGCTCACCACCCGATAGCTTAATAATATCCATTGTTGCCATCGCCAAGCCTGCCCCATTCACCATACATCCAACATTGCCTTCTAATTTTACATAATTCAAATGATACGTCGAAGCCTCAACCTCCGTCGGATCTTCCTCATGAATATCTCGCAACGCCACTATCGAGGGATGCCGATACAGCGCATTATCATCAAAATTAAATTTGGCATCCAATGCTAACAATTGGCCTTGTTCGGTTACAACCAATGGATTAATTTCGACAATCGACGCATCTTTGGCTAAATAACATGTCACCAACTTGCCAATAAGCGTAACCGCTTGCTTGAATAAATCCCCCTCAAAACCCAATGAGAAGGCAATTTGTCGCGCCTGAAAAGGGTGCAACCCATCGGCTCCAAACCAAACCTTAATTATTTTCTCTGGTGTATGCTCGGCTACTTCTTCAATATCCATTCCACCCTCTGTGGATGCGATCACCACATGCTGACCTTTTGAACGATCCAATGTGACTGCAACATAAAATTCACTCTTGATATCGATGGCTTCAGCAACCATAATTTTACGTACCAACTGCCCTTGCTCGCCTGTTTGGGGTGTGATTAAAGTCATTCCCAAAATACGATTGGCGTGTTCCACCGCTTTTTCACGAGTGGGACAAAAAGTGACCCCACCACCTTTTCCACGTCCACCCGCATGGATCTGGGCTTTTATTACAACTTGCTGGGTATTAAATTGCGAATAAGTAGCATCAATTGTTGATTCGACAGTAGAGATTGAATCGGTAATCAGCCCCCGCTGAACTGTAATCCCGAATTCTTGTAGAATTTCTTTGGCTTGGAACTCATGTATTTTCATAAGGACGTGGATTGTACCATAAAACCTGTTTTGAACCAAGCCCAAAAACAAAAAAACAGAATAGATCGAGTCAAGCGACTACGTTACCCCATTTTCTTACCCACTACGGGGGTTAGTTTGGCTTGGCGGGCCTTGGCTATAAATTTTTTTAATTCGGGGTATTGAGGATCCAAAGCAAGTGCAGCACTCCACATTTTTTCAGCTTTTTCCCATTCTTTCATTCTAAAATAAATAGACCCCAATCGAACATAAATATCAGGATACCGAGGCATTAAGGCCCTCGCTTCTTCATACGCTGCCACTGCTTTCGCATATTCTTTACGATAAAATCGCTCATTACCAGTTTCCATCAATTTATAGGTTAGCATCATTTGATCCACCATTTTGGATCGCTCACCTTCCGATATGCTACTTGAATTGGCATGAAATCGCTTCATTTGTTCCGTTAATCCGTTTGGTGTATCCGACATGGCAAATGATTTAGATACGGATGCAACTTTGCTTCTTACCGACTGGGTGGAAACATCCCCACTGCCTTTTTTGGTTATTTTAGGTGACGTATAGGAAGGAGAATGCGTAGCTGGAATCACATTGACCCTTGACGAAATAGGGGCTGTTGGGGATTTGGCCTGAGCAGATGGGGGTTTGATCGGAATTGATGAGGGCCCTTTGGTTCCCGATTGAGTAGCATCCATCGGTTGATAACATACTTTTAGATGGCGTATCTCGCGACCCATATCCCCCATTCCTTCAATTTCAATCAACATGGTTACATTTGGTTTCAAGTTCACTTTATGCATCACCAAGCGTTTCGAAGAAACTGCCACAGGGGTTTGGTTCACTTTCACGGTTGTCCATCGTGTTCTGGCTTTAATAAAGACCACTGGCTTGGTCAGTACAATCACCCCTTTCGGCATCTCTCCAACAACAGGCGATAACCATTCCCAATCCAGATCAATTTTATCTTGGGAATCTGTGATTGGTTGGTCTGATCCAACTGGAGGGGCTGAAGAATCGGAGTCAGCTGGCGTCGATTCGATAGGCGTTTCAATTAATTGGGTGGGCCATTTTTTAACGGTTAATACACGCGAGTAGACACCCTTTGAAGATAGCACCGACAATCGAACCACCGTTTCGGACTGCAGCAATCGCAAGGGTACCACAAATGATCGATTCGCCCGCAATGGTACATCCAGATCGTTAATGGTTAACAGGCCCGACTGGGACAACTGGCCTTTTAACACCCAGCGATCGGATCCAGTTTCAATCACTGCCTGAGTCGGCGATATCCCATCTAATTGCAAAATATGGTCTACTTCTGGCTCTTTTAGAAATGGGCGATAAAAAACAGGCCATTTTTTGGTGGTGGTATGCCCCGTCTTGTGCACAGCGACTACCCGCAAGGACATGCCCGTTTTGGGAACCGATAATTGCACGGCAAATCGACCTTTGTCCTTAATCGACACCAATTCGCCATTAATTGACATCCGTTGTACATCATACGCCACCCCGCTCATTGTCACAGATTGGGTGGATACAATCATTTTATCGCCTTCCATGGTTGCACCCTTTGGCAAAAATAAAATAAATGGATCCATAGTACGTTCTACCCATCCGTCGGTTGCCGATAGCACGGACGCACTGACCGGCAAGTCTGGCATGGTCACAGGGGCTTTTACGGTGACTTCTGGTAATACCTCCCCCACCGCCTCAACCGTTGCAAAATCAGGTAAATACATCACTTCTAGGTTATATTGTGCGGGGGGTGATAGATCTGGCGTCTTTAATTGAATGATGGTTTTGATACTTTGATTTAAGGTTACTACCTCATAAAAACGGCCAGAGGCATCCACAACAACAGGGACATCATTGAGTAGCAATTTAGTGGGGGTTTGCAATATACCTTTTACCAAAATGGATGGTTTTGATGTAACAAAGACCCCTTCTTCGGTTACCGATCGATGGGTTTGTCGGGTGGGGGTTAAAATGCGAATCATCGAATTGGCTAGGAGGGTACCCGTAATGCCCATTACACTTCCAACCGATACAACAAACAAGTACCCCTTTAAATATCGCATGGCTTATCCAAGGGGGTGGGTGGTTCGCCAAGAATCTGCCACAGCAGCTGCCACACGATAGGTCACCGACTTATCCAAAACCGATGGCAAAATAGCCTCTGGGGTGGGAGATATCGAATCAGCCAACGCCATACTAGCCGCCACCTTCATCCCTTTTGTAATCACTTTGGCACGTGCATCAATGGCTCCACGAAACACACCCGGAAAGGCCAAAACATTATTAACTTGATTGGGAAAATCGCTACGCCCTGTTCCCACAATGGCTGCCCCCGCAGCGTGGGCTAATTCAGGCATAATTTCTGGAATGGGGTTTGCCATGGCTAAGATAACTGGGTTGGGTGCCATTGATGCAATCATATCTTGGGTTAATGCACCCGCAACACTAACCCCCAAGAATACATTGGACCCTTTTAGGGCATCTGCTAACGAGCCACTTCGCCCCGAACGATTGGTTTTCATGGCCAAGCGTAATTTGTCTGGCGCCGATTCCAGATCGGGACGAGATTCATATAAAATACCTTTAGAGTCACAAACCAAAATATCTCGAAATGGGGTTGGAAGTAAGGGGTCATGACCACAAGACAACAACAATTCAGCGATGGCGGTGCCAGCTGCCCCCCCCCCATTAATAACCACTGTCCAATCGCTCAACTGGTTACCGGTTACTTTGGCAGCATTAATAAGGGCCGCCAGAACCACAATGGCTGTTCCGTGTTGATCGTCGTGAAAGACAGGAATACCCAAATCTTGCAAAGCCAACTCAATTTCAAAACATCGAGGAGATGCAATATCTTCAAGGTTAATACCGCCAAAAACAGGGGCGATATTCTTAATAATGTTAATAACTTCAATGGTATTTTGAGATTCTATACAAATAGGGAAAGCGTCAATATTGGCATATTCTTTAAACAAGATGGCTTTCCCTTCCATCACCGGAATGGCGGCATGTGCCCCGATATTACCGAGCCCCAGAACAGCCGACCCATCACTAACAACGGCAACCGTATTCTTTTTAATCGTCAGTTCAAATGCTTTTTCAGAATCTGCCGCAATTTCTTCGCAAACTCGTGCGACGCCGGGTGTGTAGGCCAAAGACAAATCATGTCGATTTTCAATTCTAACCTTTGACTTAATTTCCAATTTACCTGCGTGTTGACGATGCAAATCAACGGCTTGTTCATAAACAGATTGGTTGGTGGTATCAGTTGCCATAGTAGTCTCCCTGTTATTGTAATGCAATTAGTATGACATAGTTACCGCTGTAAAAAAAGTGGGGGTGGGTATTTTTATTAATTTGCCACTTACAGTCTTCTCTTGGGGGTTCCAAAGGGCTTCGCCCTTTAAGGTGGTGGGCACTGCGTGCCCACGCCCGCCGAAGGTGGGGGATTTTAAGCCCACCCCGACCCTCCCCTGAGGGGAGGGTGTAAGAGTTAGATTCTGGGGACCTTCGGTCCCCAGACCCCAGACCAGGGGCAAAGCCCCTGGACCCCAAATATAAAATATGGGCGCTGCGCGCCCAGCCCCGCCAAGGGGGCAAAACCCCTGGTCCCCAAATATAAAATATGGGCGCTGCGCGCCCAGCCCCGCCAAGGGGCAAAGCCCCTGGTCCCCAAAACCAAGGGGCGGAGCCCCTGGATCCCAAAACCAAGGGTAGCATCGGAATTCTTAAGGGCGGAGCCCTTAAGGCGGGCGTGGGTGCGCAGCACCCACTATCTAAATTCTTTTCCCTCCCCTCTGGGGAGGGCTAGGGTGGGGTTTTAATAGTGGGCACTGCGTGCCCACCACCTTAAGGGGCG
>Ga0172373_10003250_pt1 | contig 23988 bp, 21 predicted proteins | sample Lak10m_2_FD_114546 | JGI IMG/M metagenome (GOLD analysis project Ga0172373, IMG submission 114546) | Freshwater microbial communities from Kabuno Bay, South-Kivu, Congo - kab_092012_10m | ecosystem: Environmental > Aquatic > Freshwater > Lake | place: Democratic Republic of the Congo...
TCGTAAATGTAGTTTCTTGGTTGTTAAAACAGGGAATCCATCTTCCAAATTAAACCGCATCTGATAACCAAATACCGAAAGGGTCCCGGTTCCTGTCCTGTCTTCTTTTTTAACTCCATTGTCCAAAATATGCTGAAGTAAATCGTGGTATTGTTTCATTTGATCAGTATTCTTCTTTATCTATGCTAACATCTTGTGAATTCACTTACGAAATTAGCCTTTATCTTTAAGATGTTAATCGCAGATGGTTTGAATTTTTAAACAAGTTCCTCTAGTTCTTAACAGCTAAAATATTGACTATCTTTATCCAATGAGAATATGGTTCGTTAGTTTGTTTTTATTGGTCGCCACTTTTTGTTGTTCTCAAAAATCTATAAAGAAGAAATTCAGAGGAACTTACGATGGTGAGATCCCCTCCTATCAGGTTTTTAATGGAAATTCACCACTTGAAATTGCTAAAACATCTATTTCTGTTGAGCTTAGTAAATCGAAGATTTCGATGAAAATAGGAAAGTTAAGCTATGAAGGGAACTTGTCCTTGAACTCAACCGAAACGGAAATTATTATATTGGCCTCCATTGAAGGTCTTTCGATACCGGAAAAAATCACATTGAATAAAAAAAACAAAGACATGATTCGTTTTGGACGTAGCCCGCAACCAAATGCTAGGTTGACAAAGGTAAAGAGATCAAAAAAGTAGTGCCTTTTCCGAGAGAACTCTTGACGTCTATTTTTCCGTGATGAGCGTCAATAATCAATTTAACGTAGTATAGACCGAGACCAAATCCTTTTACATTGTGTAGGTTACCTGTTGGAACACGATAAAATTTATCGAATATCATTCCCAGGTTTTCTCTTTTAATTCCGATTCCGTTGTCTTCAATGATAACCACTAATTTACTACGCTCATTCCGCGTGGTAATTTTAATAAGAGGCGTTTCTTCACAATATTTAGCTGCGTTGTCGAGTAAATTATAAATCACATTGGTCATGTGAACCGGATCCGCTTGAATAGAAAATTGAGTGCCTTGAAAATCCAAAAGTACCTGCCCACCATTTGCGAGGTGATTAAACTCAAAGTTTTCTTTAACTTCTAACAATAACTCGTGCATATTGAACTCCTCTTTCTTCAAGACCACTTGATCTCTATCAAGTTTGGCCACATTCAATACACGTTCAACTTGATTTTCTAGTCTTTTATTCTCTTTATAAATTATTCCAGCGTATCGCTTTATTTTCTCAAGATCCGCTTCTTCGCTCCGCATCAACATTTCACTGGACAAACTAATGGTAGAAATAGGTGTTTTCAATTCGTGCGTCATGTTGTTTATAAAATCTGTTTTAACTTCAGAAAGTCTTTTTTGTCGGATAATAATTACCAAACTATAAGCAAAAAACACCACCACTAAAATAACAATGGCTGTAATGTATAACCAAGGAGAAAAAAATTGAGCGGCTTCGATAGATTTATTGTTCAAACTTGGAAAATAAACTGTAAAGTAATGACCGTCTTTTTTCAAATTCAAATCCTTTGCTGTAAGATTTATGGTCTGTTCTTTCGTCGTTTCGTAAATTGAATCACCCTTAAACTCGATGAGTTTACTTAAATAAATCGTGTCAAGAAAACAGTCGTATATTCCATAGACGAAATCTTGGTCGATGTTTTGCGCATAAAAAGACTTTTTAAGTAAGGTCTCTAAATAATAAGGCTGCAGTTCTTCCGTGATGTCTACCGTATACTGATTTTCGTTTATTTTTTTTACGGCGCCGTACAAATCAATTGGATCTTTGGCATTCGTTTGAATCGTTTTGGCAACATTCTGCAATGCGCGTACAGTATTGTAGTTAAAATCTCGAGCATTTAAGCTGTCTTCTTTGTTCTGAATGGCAATGTCGTTTTCTTGGATTTCAAGAGTTTTCTTCACCCAAATCAATTGAACGATAAGAATACTGGTCAACGAAAGTAAACCTAAAATGACAACAGCATAAATCGTCTTACGACTCATGAATCAAAACTAATGAAAATCTTGAACTTAAAACCCTTGAACTCCGTTGACGGTGGTATACTTCAACACATTTTTCTTTTCGGGGTGAATTTTAGCAAATGCAGATTGTACCGCTAGGGTTCCTTCATGGAATCCACAAAGGATAAGTTTGAGTTTGTTTTCATAGGTATTTACATCCCCTACGGCATAAATTCCTGGAATATTAGTCGAATAATCAAGCGTATCAACTTTAATTGCACTCTTTTCTATTTCTAATCCCCAATCAGCAATTGGTCCAAGGCTCGGTTTTAATCCAAATAATGGAATAAAGTGATCGGTTTCATGAACTATTTCTCCATTTACTTGATGTGTAATATGGACGGCATTTAACTTCCCATTTCCTGAGAGACCGGTTACTTCTGCTTCCGTAACTAATTTGATTTTTCCTTCATCCGCCATGTTGATTACCTTTTGGACAGAGTCTAAATGTCCTCTAAACGAACTGCTTCTGTGTACCAATACTACTTCTTTTGCAATATTGTTTTCTGCTAAAAAAATCGACCAGTCTAGCGCGGAATCTCCGCCTCCAGCAATCACACACTTTTTGTCTTGATAAAACGCAGGATCTTTAATAATATACTCGACGCCTTGGTCTTCAAAATCTACAATATTTTCAATTGGTGGTTTTCTCGGTTCAAAAACACCCAGTCCTCCCGCAATAATTACGATTGGAGCTTCATGTTTTGTTCCTTTAACCGTAGTAACCACAAATTTACCATCCGCATTCTTTTCAATGGTATTTGCCGCTTCTCCTAAGGTAAAACCTGGTTTAAATGGCTCAGCTTGCTTCATTAAGTTGTCCACTAAATCTCCAGCTAAAATTTCCGGGAAACCAGGAATATCATAAATTGGCTTTTTGGGATAGATCTCCGAACACTGACCGCCAGGTTGGGGAAGTGAATCTATTAAATGACATCGAAGCTTTAGTAAACCGGCTTCAAAAACTGTGAATAAGCCCACAGGACCCGCTCCAATTATAATAATATCTGTTTGAATCATTTTTTTGAATTAAAAAAAGCGTTGCAAAATTACGCAATATAGACCTAACAATTATAGTGGCGTATTGTTTATTTACGCAAACAAAAAACCGCAGTAAGTGCTGCCGTTTCGGTTCTCAATCGAAATTCACCTAAATCGAGTCCACGATAACCATTTTTGAGAGCAATTTCAACCTCGTCGACGGTAAAATCACCCTCTGGACCAATCAAAATAGGGTTATCAAGATTGTCTGATTCCGACGAAACTTTATCACCCGGATAGCAATGTGCAATGAACCCATTTTGATATTCTGAAACAAAAGAACTTACATCTTTGCTCCATTCAATTTCCGGAAGATAAAAACGCTTTGACTGTTTCATCGCTGCAACTGCAATTTTCTCCAATCTTTCCATTTTGATTTGAGTTCGCTCACTGTTTTTAGAAAGAAGGAATGTTAGTTTTGTGAGTCCTAATTCCACTGCTTTTTCAACAAACCATTCGATACGATCTATACTCTTAGTTGGGCAAACGGCAATATGAATTGCCTTAGTTTTTGGGTGATCCTTGTAAATGTCTATTTGAACTTTACACTTTTTTGGATGTGCATCCACAATTTTTCCATGTGCACTCAAACCCTTTCCGTTCAATAAAGTTAAAGTATCGCCTAAACCTAAGCGTAAAACACGAACACTATGTTTAGATTCTTCTTCGTTTAACTCAATAACTTTATCATTTTCCGAAAGTGTGGGAATGTAAAACTGCGCCATTAATGTATAATTTGAAATACGAGTTCTCTCAAAAGTTCAGGACTTGTTGCGTTTGCACTTCCCACTCCTTTAGATTTTAAATCGTATTCATGAAGTAGAGCCACAACAGATGCTATCTTCTTAGGGTCGTAAAGATTTTTTGAAATGAGCAATTCTCCCACTACAAATTGATGTAATCCCAATTGTTGGGCCAGTGCTTCCTTTGTTTTAACAGGAAAAAAATGAATCCGCATCAATTGAGAAAAATGCTTGAAAAGTGCAGAAACCACATTCGGAAACTCTAGGGCTTTTGGGTTGTATTCAAAATATTGCACAATTTTCATCGCCTTAACTGAATCTTTTTTAGCTACCGCGTTTGTCAACTCAAAAGCGTTGTAATCTTTGGAAATTCCAATATTTTCCTCCACATGGATGTCGTTAATAGTGGTGCCTTTTTCAATAATAATTGACAATTTCTCTAATTCATTGACAATTCGGCTTAAATCATTTCCTAAAAACTCAGCCAACAACATCGCAGCTTTAGAAGTTATATCATAGCCTATTCCCTTCACATAGCGTTGAATCCATTCGGAGAGTTGATATTCCCTTACCTTTTCCGATTTTAAAATTATACCTTCTTTTTGCGCTGCTTTAACTATTTTTTTCCTAGCATCGATAAACTTGTATTTGTGACAAATAACAAAAACGGTGAAATCATTAGGCTGTTCAAAATAAGACTCGAGTTCGTCTAGTTGCTTGAAATCTTGAGCTTCTTTCAAAACAACAACGCGTCGTTCCGCCATCATCGGATAAGATTTCAATTCACTTAATAGCGATAATAATTCTGCATCTTTTCCATATAAAATGGTTTGGTTAAAGTCGCGCTCATGTTCAGGTAAGGCATGTTGAATTATAGCGTCGCACACAAGATCAATATAATAAGGTTCTTCCCCATGAAGTAAGTAAACTTTACTTAGGGCTCCTGCCTTAATTTTTTTAATGATCTCCTTGACATCCATGTATCAAAAATAGAAACTTATATCAAGTCTACAATGTCCGACTAAGTAGTTTTGTGTAGCTCAGCATCCAAATCTATGTGTAATTTACCTATTGCTTACTTTATTTTCTTTTAATATCAGGTGAAAGTGGACACCTTTGGTTTAAGAAATTTACACACACATTAAAATTTACAACATGAAAACAAAATTCACCACCCTTCTTTTTGCAAGCGTCCTAACTCTTTCTTTTACTTCAAGTTTTGCACAGTCTTATGAAAATATTCCTTTTTCAATAATTAAGGTGTATGAAAATCCGAGCAATCATGCAATTACCGTTGCTTGGAATGACGATAGAATTGATGAAATAGAGATTTTAACGTCTAATGGGATTTTTATGCCATCCATACCTGTTTTTGATTCAAAACAAATTCACCTTAACGGATTAGAGGACGGTATTTACTATTTGAATTTTAAATCTAAAGGCCAAATTCTTCAAACCAAACTAATAACTGTAGAAAATACAGCGCTAATTTCTAAACTATAACAAACTCAATTTCGCACGCTATGAAAACACCATCTATTTTTTGTTCAGTCAGACCTTGGTAAGTCTCTGCCAAATATCCCAGCTCGCCAGGGCTTGATGTTTCAACATGCTTTCACCATTCATCGTACAAGCTCCTCGTTTTTTTGCTTCTTGTAAAAAATTAGTTTCACTGGGATTATAAATTAAATCAATCACAAGGTGGTCATCCGATAAACTATCATAAGGAAATTCAATAGTTTCCATAACATTTGGATACATCCCAATTGGCGAACAATTAACAATCAACTTACACGCATTTACCATGTGATGATTTATTTCCGAAAATGAAAATGTTTTTAATTTTCCTGATGGGTTACGCGAAATATAAAGCACATCAATCCCAATTTTCTGGAGTGTCCAAGCAATAGCTTTTGAGGCACCACCCGTACCAATTATCAATGCTCGTTCATGATGAAAGGTTAGAAACGGTTTTATAGATTGTCTAAACCCAATAACGTCTGTATTAAAACCTATTTTTTCGTTAGCTGAAAAGGCGATGGTGTTTACTGCGCCAATTTGTCTTGCTTCATCATCAAGAAAATCTAAATGTGGCAGGACAAGTTCTTTATATGGAATCGTCACATTCAGCCCATCTGGCTTAGAATTAAAAACCTCTGAAATCAACGAAATGGAAGAAATCTCAAATGGTTCATATGTTGCGTTAATATTGTTTTCTGTAAAAAAATTACTGAAAAATTTAGGCGAAAATGAATGGGCCAAGGATGATCCTATAAGTCCGTATCTTCGCATCACGAGATCGAATCAAAACCTGTATATGGTCTCAACACTTCTGGAATTATAATTTCAGTTTCCGTTTGAAAATTTTCCAATAACGCCGCAACGATTCGTGGAAGCGCGAGCGCAGAACCGTTTAAGGTGTGAGCCAGTTGACTTTTTTTATCTGCATCTTTGAAACGTAATTTAAGTCTATTAGACTGAAATGTGTCGAATCGAGATACCGAACTAACTTCTAACCACTTTTCTTGTGCTGCGGAATATACTTCGAAATCATACGTCATTGCAGATGCAAAGCCCATATCACCACCACAAAGTCGAAGAATTCTAAATTCCAGGCCTAATTTTGATAATAAACCTTTTACATGCTCCATCATTTCTTCCAAAGCGGCAGCAGTATTAGTTGGGTGTTCAATTCTAACTATTTCAACTTTATCGAATTGATGAAGTCTATTCAATCCCCTAACATCTTTTCCGTAAGAGCCGGCTTCACGTCGAAAACACGGCGTATACCCACACATTTTAATTGAAAAATCAGGTCCGGGTAGGATTACGTCTCTGTAGATATTTGTAAGAGGTACTTCTGCAGTGGGAATCATATAAAAATCATCTGCTGGCATGTAGTACATCTGACCTTCCTTATCAGGTAATTGACCGGTACCAATTCCACTCGCCTCATTTACCATGTGTGGAGAAATAAACTCTTCATAACCTGCATGTTGTGCTTCATCGAGAAAGAATGCAATCAAGGCACGTTGTAATTTCGCTCCCTTTCCGCGGTAAAAAGGAAATCCTGCTCCGGTAACTTTAACGCCTAGTTCAAAATCAATCAGGTTGTATTTTTTTGCTAATTCCCAGTGTGGGAGAGCGCTAAACGAAAAAACTGGTCTATTCCCATGAGAAAAAACCGTTTCGTTATCAGCGGCATCTCTTCCACTTTTGACAAGCTCATTCGGAACGTTTGGTAGCGTGTATAATAATGTTTGAATCAGAGATTCTAGTTCTTCAACTTTAGCTTTCATTTCAGACTCAGAAACTTTGAGCGCGGCTGTTTTTTCTTTAAGCACATTCGCTTCTGCTGTTTTTCCGGTCTTAAAAAGTTCTCCTATTTCTTTTGCTAGTGCATTCAACTCTGCCGCAATATTGTCGAGTGAAGTTTTGTTTTTTCGCCATTCGCCATCTAACTCAAGTAATTGATTCAACGTTTCAGTTGCATCGATTTGACGTTTCTTGAGGCCATCTATTAAGGACTCTTTTTCTGTTCTTATGCGTTGTATTTCTAACATGAGGATTATTTCGAGTGCAAAGATACAAAACCATTATGGTAATAATTTTACCATTGCTTGATATTCATTCTTGTACGTTTCAATTCCTTTACAATTTAATTCTTGCTTCTTTGCTTTAAATCCCTCTATTCGATTTCCTGGATCAGGGTGTGTACTGAAAAACTCAGGAACCTTAGCGCCACCCATGGCTTGAATTTTTTCAAAAAATCCGGCGCCTCCTGCTGCATTGTAAGGAGTAGGACAAAGGTACTGTACAGAGCAATTATCTGCTTCAACCTCGTGATTTCTTGAGAATTTCAGTCCGATTAAGGCTCCGCCTACCTGTTTAATTGCCTCTTGTTTGCCGGCGATTACTTCCAATAAAACCTGAACACCAAACATTTGTGTCATCTGTCTAGTTGAATGTCGCATATCCGCATGGCCCAATTCGTGACCTAATACACCAGCCAATTGATCACCGGAATCTAAAAATTTTAATATTCCTGTGAACACATAAATATAACCTCCTGGCGTACAAAATGCATTTAGCGTGGAATCATCGTGAATAACACGTATACGCCAAAGAAACTCATTTTTATACTTAAGTTGACCGGAATTTAAAAGTTCGTTTCGAATGCCATAAATGTATTGATACACCTTCGCGTTCTTAGCTGAATCTAAAATAATATATCCGCTTGTGTCACTTTCTATCTGAGTAGCAACTTGAGCTCCCAATTTCTTATCGTCTTCGATTGAAAATAAATTTACCGATTTTCCTGATTTACAACTGGTTAGAAAAATTAAGGTAATTCCAAAAAAATATAGCGCTTTCATCTTATTGAAATACAGTTAAATTAGTGCCATCATAGGCTGCAAAAACAATTTTCGGGTGTGACTCCTGCCAATACATATTTCCAGATTTGTCAATGCCAATTGCACCAGCAAAGCCATCAAATTCTGCAAGTTCATTAAATGACTTTTGGAATGCGTTTTTTATAGTCATCCCATCGGTAACTCTGGTGACTATTTTGGCGGCAACAGCAGCACTGACAATATCCTCTCCTACTCCTGTGCAACTAACTGCGCAATCATCATTAGCATAGTTTCCTGCAACGGTTGCAGAGTCCGAGATTCTTCCAGGAATTTCAAATCCTTTACCTCCTGTAGAAGTCGCAGCTGCTAAATTTCCATAAACATCCAACGCAACACAACCCACAGTCCCAACTCCATTCGCAGCTACTTTTTCGTCGTATTCTGTTCTTCTTTGTGGAATTTCTGTAGAAAATTTCGCAGTACCGTGATCATAGGCAAAAGCATTGGCGCCATCACCTCCCAAAACGCGATCATCCACATTTTGGAGTAGGTTTGCGATATCAATTGGATTTTTAACTTCTTGAATATTTATAACACCACTGAATTTTTTTGATTTTCCGTCCATAAGCGAGGCACTCATGCGAATGACTCCATCTCGTTGAATTTGAGACCCAATTCCTGCATTGAATAAAGGATCGTCTTCCAATAACTTAACAGCATATACAACTGTTTCCTTGGCAGAATGAGTGCGCAAATATTCATGTGCAAACGTAATTATGCGTTCCATTGCCTGTTGTTTGGCAATTTTTGTCTCGGCAGATTGAGAGGACTCGCTAAAAAAACCTCCATGTATGAGTAACTTCATCAGGCCTTAGCTTTGCTATGAATGGTGAATTTATGTTCGTTTAATTGGTAATTATCTCCGATACTCATAACATGCATGATGAGATTTTTAATTGAAATAGGCTCACCTAAATCAACATCCGTAATATTTGTGTCTGCTATTTGACGCCCGTCCACCAGAATAACAAGACCAGAACCAAGAGCTTCCATTTGATTGCCGCTAGTAATCAGGAGACCTGTGTCTTCTCCCAAACCAATTCCCAACATTTTCGGGTTACTAACTACCGCCTGACACAACCTACCAATTCTACCTCTTTGAACGAAATGAGTATCTATGATTACATGATCAATTAGTCCCAAACCACTTGTTATTTTAACTTCTCCCTTAAGAAGAGCCTCTTGACTAGACCCTTGATATATCATAAATTTAGAAGCAGAATGGGCACCTGCCGAGGTGCCTACATAAATAAAATCTTCCTCGTTATATTTTTGAATGATTAAATCATGCATCGGTGTTCCGCCTATGATAGACGTTAGTCGCAGTTGATCACCTCCAGTGAAGAAAATGACATCGGCTTTTTTGACTCTTTCTACTAGCACATCCTCTATCGCTTCTTCTCGATTACTAATTTTCAATACATGAACATTGTCAGCACCCAAAAAGGCAAATGCTTTCGCGTATTCAGCACCAACCGTGTCTGGAATTTTTGAAGCAGTAGGAACTATTTCTATTCTTGAATTTAACCCATTTTTCGACTCATCGATAATTCTTTTCAGAATTCCTTTTTCGAAAAAATTCAGGTTTTTTTCAACCTGATCTTCAAAATTGCTCTCTGTAAAACTACCCTTGTCAACAGCCCCCCCAATGATAATTAGCTTTCCTTTTGGTGTCATAAAACAAAAATAAAAGTTTTTAATGTCCAAACAGAAAAACTGAATTTGTACTTTTCAACAAATTTCGACTTAAGTTATTTGCAAACGGCTGTTGATTACTATTGCCTGATATTCATCTAACTGAAAGCTTAATTCCTACTTTTGGCCTAATAGAAAATAGAATGTTGGTTAATATTATTAACAAAAGTAAGCATGAATTGCCTCGATATGAGACAATTGGTTCGTCTGGAATGGACGTTCGAGCAAATTTAGATGCGCCGATTGAAATTGCACCACTGGGCAGAGCGTTGGTGAAGACGGGGTTGTTTTTAGAAATGTCGCCAGGATTAGAGTGTCAAGTTAGACCCAGAAGTGGCTTAGCCTTGAAAAAAGGTATCACCGTTTTGAATACACCCGGAACTATTGATGCTGATTACAGAGGAGAAGTTGGGGTGATTTTAGTGAATTTATCAAACGAAACATTTTGTGTTGAGGACGGTGAACGCATCGCGCAGTTGGTGTTTTGCAAAATTGAGCAAATAGAATTAAAGCAAGTGAATGTGCTTTCTGACACAGATCGTGGAAGTGGAGGTTTTGGAAGTACAGGTGTAAATTAAAAAGAAAAAACTATGAATATTATTGTGCCTATGGCCGGAAGAGGCAGTCGGTTAAGACCTCACACATTGACAGTTCCCAAACCACTTGTGCCGGTTGGAGGGAAGCCTATCGTATATAGACTTGTAGAAGATATTGCGCAAGTATGTCATGAAAAAATTAACGAAATCGCTTTTGTAATTGGAGACTTTGGTGATGATGTAGAAAGAGAACTATTGGAAGTTGCAGAAAGTCTCGGGGCAAAAGGTTCCATTCATTATCAAGACAAACCTCTTGGAACAGCACATGCCGTGTTGTGCGCAGCAGAAAAATTAGTTGGACCGACAGTTGTGGCCTTCGCAGATACTCTTTTCAAAGCAGATTTTAAAATTAATCCAGAGGACGAAGGTATACTTTGGGTAAAACAAATAGAAGATCCAAGTGCATTTGGGGTAATTAAAATGAATGATAATGGAGAAATCATTGATTTTGTGGAAAAACCAAAAGAATTTGTATCCGACCTTGCCATGATTGGAATTTACTATTTCAAGGATGGGGCTCGATTAAGAAAGGAACTTCAATACCTTATAGATCATAACGTGATTAAAGGTGGCGAATATCAATTACCAGATGCCCTAAGAAGAATGACTGAAGACGGTTGCATTTTCAAACCAGGAGAAGTAATGGAGTGGATGGATTGCGGGAACAAAGAAGTGACGGTCCATACAAATCAACGTGTGTTGGAACATGATTGGGCAGCTCACAAAGGACTAGTTCATCCTTCCGTAAAAGTGCAAGATGCGGTAATTATTCCCCCTTGTTACATTGGTGAGAATGTTATTATTTCCAATTCTGTTGTAGGGCCTCATGTTTCTATTGGTTCCGGAAGTCACATTAGTAACGCAATTCTTAAAAATAGTATTATCCAACACAAGACGGCCATACAAGATGTAATACTACAAGATTCAATGATTGGCTCAAATGTTGTAATTCATGGCTCCACCAAAGATGTAAGTCTTGGAGATTTTAGCAGTTACTATGCATAAATTGATCATTGGTTTGATGTTTCTGGGGCTCGCATCATGTGCGACTAAAAATCCTGTTACTCGGCAAAAACCAAGTAATTATTTCAAATATTTTCACGAAGGTGTTCGCTTTCAACTGACTGGAGATTATCAAAAAGCTATAGAAGCATTTGAAAAAAGTCTAAAGGAAGAACCTAATGACGATGCTGCTGCTTATGGCATAGCATTAAGTTTAGAGAAACAGAATCAAGCTGGGGCGGCCATTGAATTCATGCAAAAGGCCTGCAATGCAGATCCGAAAAATAGTTATTATAAATCTCATCTTGCTAAACTATATCAAACTACAGGAGAATTTCAGAAAGCTGCTCAATTACAAGAATCGCTAATCGCTATTTTTCCTGGAAATGAACAATTGTATTTTGATGCCGCAATGAATTATGCGAGTGCTAAAAATGCAAAGAAAGCACTAAAAATATTAAATAAGCTTGGCGGTAAATATGGTAATTCTCCAGATTTAGTTTTGTACCAATATAATATTTTGTTGAAGGTAGACCCAAACTCCGCTAAAGGCATTGAACTACTTGAAAAGGCCAATCGCGAATTTCCTAATGACCCCGGAATTTTATCCTACCTCATCGACCATTATATGGCGCGTGGGAATTATACAAAAGGAACTGAATTACTGGAAAAATTGGTCTTAGCTGATCCGACAAATGCGCTTGCAAATTTGTTACTTGGTGATCTTTCTTTGGAAGCCGGAAAAAAAGAACGCGCATTTTCATATTATAAGCAAGCCATTAAAGGAGATGGATTAAGCGCAAAAACCATAACTGAGACGTTTATAAAAATGAAAGAAACTTGGTTGACTGATAAAGAAATTGGAACGTTGATGGCGAATTGTGAAGTTGATTTTCCTAAAGATCCGCTAATTTTTTCTTTGCTTGGAGACTTTCACTACGCAAAAAAAGATATTGCCGCCACCATCAATTACTATAAACTAGCGGTCGAACTAAATCCGGACTTAAGTGCCATCTGGAATGAATTATTGCTACTTGAATTCGAAACAGAAGATTGGGAGTCATTAAAAAATGACGCAAAAAAGGTTGTAGAACTTTACCCTTTATCCCCAATTGGTTTTTACATGTCCGGTACCGCGTTAAATAGATCGGGAGAATATGCTTTAGCTAAGTTCACACTAGAAGAAGGCCTTTTTCTAATTGTTAATGACGATCAATTGAAAGGTGAATTCAAAGCACAACTTGCAGAGGCAGCATTCGGAACTGCAGATAGCAAAACAGGTGTAAACATATTTGAAGAAGCATTAAAATTAGCTCCAAACAACAATTATATTTTGAACCGTTATTTCACCAGTGCGCTATTTAAATTAAAAGATCTTAAAAAAGCTCGCGAACTTCATGAATTAATTATCAAGCTTGAAACAAATGAAAATCGCAAGAAATTTAGACTGGCGCAAATAAGTTTTATTGAAAAAAAATACCAAGAGGCTCTTACTTTAACCCAGAGTATAGATTTATCCTACTCTTATTATCGGGATGTTTTAGAGCTTCAGGGTGACTTATTTTTCTTTCTAAATAAAAAAGAAGAAGCCGTTAAACAATGGAAACAAGCTAAATCAAACGGTAAGAAGTCAATCATTTTAGATCAAAAAATAACCACAGGAAATTACCATGAGCCTTTATAAATATTGTTTCTTTTTACTTTTAGCGTTCTTGTGGATGGGTTGTGCCAAAAAAACAACTCAACATGTTATCTCTACAGAGAAGCTACCGAAAATTAAAGACAAAGAGTTAATCGCTGTTTTAGATAGTCTTCACCAAATAAAAGTGAAAACATTTTACACTAAATTATCTGTTGATTATAAAGACACGACAAGGGATGTGTCGTTCAAGACTTCAATTAAAAATGTAACCGATAGCGCAGTGAACGCTATAATTACCTATGCAAGAATACCAATTGTAACTGCTATGGTCACAACCGACTCTGTTCTCGTGGTAAATAAAAATGATAAATGCTTCACTAAAGCATCGCTGAGTTACATAAAAGAGAATTTTGGAATTGACTTCAACTACGGAAATGTTGAAGAATTAATTTTAGGAAGACCTATCGATTATTCGGAAGAACAGAAGTATTTTGTTTTAAACAACCCATATCAATATGTCATTTCTTCACATCGTAAAAAGGACCGAAGACGGCTTGAAAGAAAGGCCAAAGAAGATATTCTGATTTTTTATACGCTGAACGACCAAGCAAAACAAATTCAATCAATGTCAGTTGAGAGTCCAAGTGATTCAACAAACATAATTATAGATTACATGTCTTGGCAAAATATTAACGGAATCCAATTGCCAAAAGAGGTTCTCATTTACATTAACACTCCCAAAAATAATATCAGTATTCGATTGGAATATGAAAAAGTGGAGATAAACGAGCCTCAAGAATTAATCATTATAATACCGGAAAGCTATGAAAAATGCGATTAGTATAGTGCTACTTTTTGTAATGACCTCGGCGTATGCTCAAACTTCAAAGGAAAAACTTCAAAAGGAACAGCAAAAACTTGAGAAGAAAATTTCCAATACTAAAAAGTTGTTGGCCAAAGTTAAAACCAATACACAAGCATCACTTAATGAAATTCGATTGATTGATAATCAAATTAAAAGTAGAGAATCACTTGTTCGCCTATTTGATAATCAAGTACGAATGGCTGATGTGAAAATGACAGAAAAACAAGCTGAGATTTTGGAGTTAGAAAAACGACTAAAACTACTTGTTAGGCAATACCGTAAAATGTTGCTTTACGCCTACAAAAACCGAAGTAATCATTCAAAGGCAATGTACATTTTATCATCCGGATCTTACAACGAAGCTTTACAACGCAACCGCTACCTCAAGAAGATTGCGGCTATTCAAAAAAGGCAAGTAGCCTTAATAAACCAACATCAATCGCTAATTGGTAAAGAGCTAAAAGACATTTCTACAGAGAAAGAGTCAAAACTTTTAGCCATGGAGCAGAAAAAAATAGAACGTGATCAGATCGAAAAAGATAAGTCTTTAAAACAACAATCATTTGAGAAATTAAAGATTGAAGAACAACAATTATCTGCACAACTTCAAGAAGATGAGCGGAAAAAACAAGACTTAAAGCGTAAAGTAGATGCAGTAATCAGAGAAGAAATCAATAAGGCTAAACAAAAAGAAATAGAACGCGAGAAGGAGAAAAAACGAAAAATTGAAGCGGAGAAGAACAAAACAGCTAACAAAAATTCTACCAATAACAACACGAATAATTCAGCAAATAACAATGCAAAAAATACTTCGAATGATGTCGCTTCAACGAGCAACAAAGTGGTCTATTCGGAAAGCTCAGAGGGTTCAGCTGTTGGAAAAAGTTTTGCAAACAACAAAGGACGTCTACCTTGGCCTGTTGACAACGGACAAATCACAGAACGCTACGGAAGAAATGCGCATCCTACCTTACCTGGAGTTTCAACCGTAAATAATGGAGTAGACATTACGTGTTCAAAAGGTTCACGTGTTCGCTCCGTTTTTGAAGGAGAGGTAAGCAGTGTGTTTTCCATACCCGGCTCTGGTAAAGTAGTAATTATAAAACATGGAGGATATATGACTGTTTACAGTAATCTTCAGGATGTTTATGTCAGCCAAGGAAGTAAAATTAGCTTGAAGCAAGCAATTGGTTCTCTAGTAAACGATGGTGGAGTTTCGATTAGCCATTTCGAAGTGCATTTGATATCCAATGGTGTTCCTCAAACGCTAAACCCATCACTTTGGCTTGGAGGAAAGTAGGTTTTCTTTCAATTGAAAAGACATTGCAATAAGCATGGCAGACATTCCCCAAATCGGAACGGCAGCTTTGTCTGTATCCAAATAATTGTTTAAGAATGCGTGCGAAAAGTAAGTAGTAAAGGAGAACAAAAAAGTCATTAACAAAATTCTATTGGCTTTATCTTCCTGCGGCCATTTGTAAATCAATTGAATATTTACAACAAAAATTGTTAGCACCAAGATAAGAAAAAGCAAGGCTCCAGGTAATCCCATTTCACTCAAGGCGCCAAGGTATTCACTGTGCGCATTTCCTAAATTGCCAAAATTCGTAGATATGATGGTCAAATTCTCTGGGTCTTGAAATCTTGCATATTCGAACATATAAGTACCCGGACCAAACCCCACAAGAGGACGTTCTTTAAACATGGAAATGGCGCAATCCCATCTGTTAATTCGCTCGAGATTAGAGGCGTCCGTACTAACGTTAGTAGCACTTTGAAGTCGTTCGTCAATGTTTTCAGTAGTGTGTTCTTTTTTATTTCGTTCTAATTCCATCTGAATTGTACTCCAATTCATTATAACAATAAGCACCGCAACCACCAATCCTCCTGCCATTAGGTATAGTTTAACACGGAAAAAGACGAGTAAACACAAAAAGATGGCAGCAAAAACACTCAACCAAGCAGCTCTGGTGTAGGAGAAGATGAGACCTAAAACTATTATGGCGATTAAAAAAATCAAGGTAGCACGTAGTAATAGATTTCTTTTTTCTAAATAGTATAGTCCCACCGCAAAAGGTAACACAAGAGCGACGATAGCACCATAAATGGTATGATCTTTAAAAAATGGAAACATTACCCAATGTCCTGGCTTTTCTGCAAACTGATACATGGAATGATGTAACAATGTATAAAGAATAGCTATACTCGTTGCGATGGTAAATAACCAAAGAAATTGTTTCTTTTTTTTGATATCCGCTAAGAAATAGGGTCCAAAAAACATCATTGGAATAATAATCCAAAGTCTGGCGATCAAGTACTTTAATGAAATTAATATGGAAGTAGAGGTTATACAAGTCAAAAACATCCATAATAAATAAACATACATAACCAACATTATGGGATGTTTAAAATATGCTCTATTCAAAAAAGGCTTATGAAATTGTAAGGCACTAAGAAAAACCATCAACCCAAACAAAAGTGGTTCACTCGGTATAAACAGTCCAAAACTCTCAGAAAACTCTTCAATATTTATAGAGAGTGGGGTAAAAAAGGCAATTGATAAAAATATTTTGTCAGTTTCAAAAATGGCAAAATACATTAAGATTAAGGCAACCGGGAAAAGTGTTAACCAATATAAATCATTTAAAATTAAAAATGAGAACCCGATTAAAATGAGTCCAATAGGCAGAATATAGGGAAGTAAGTATTTATTGAGAAACACTAATTCAATGCCTTTAATTCTTTTATTTTATCTCGAATTAATAAAAAGAAAACTCCCAGAACAAACCCTCCCAAGGTTGCAACTAGCACTATTATCATTCTTTTTGGCTTTTCTTTCTTGTCGGCAACAACGGCCCTTTCTACAACGAATTTGTGATTGAATTGAGCATTCGCATCAGATTCAGCTTGCTCATAAGCAACTTTAAACGTCTCGATATTAATAATCATTTCATTTCTCTTATGTTCCAATGCGTCGAAAAGGGAACCGAATTTCATGTTAGCTTCAATTTGCGCCTTAATGTCTCTTTTTTCTTCAGGACTTTTCGAATCTACTAATGCTTGAAATAAATTTGAACGAACACTAGTGGATACAACTCCAAGTTTGGCTAAACTATCTAACCGATTTATTACAGAGTCTTTATCTTTCTCTAACTGCTTCATCTTTCGAATGTTGATTTCAAAGGCTGGCCGGGTCCTTTCGCGAATCATTTCATTCTTTACGGTATCAATCAAATCTACAATGTCATTTGCCATTTTTGCTGCGAGCTCTGGGTCTTTGTCTAAAACGTCAATTTGAATTGACCCGAATTTTGTGCGGGTAAAGGAGAAATGATCGTTATATTCCTCATTCAGTTTGAAGTTTTTATTTTCATCATTCGGATCGATTTCGTAATGGTTTAATAAGTCGTATTTCGCTACAATTTTGTCTTTAATGCGAGATGACGATAAAATCTGCACCAATTGTTCAGCTTGATCTTCTTCACCAAAATCCATTGAACCAGCTTTAACATTTCGTTGCTCTGAAAACGATACGTTACTTGAAGCAGTTGGAAATACAACAGCTGTAGACAAATAAAGGGGCGTCAACAACAATGAAACCACGACAGAAACAACAAAAGCTACCCCTGTAATAATTACAAGAACTTTTCTGTTTTTCCACAAAAACGCCAATAAGGCAGACCTTTCTTTAGTTAATTCAGACATATTTGAATTTGATTGCACGAAGTTATCACTTTTATTTTGCTTCTTTAATAACTACAGATTAGCTTAATTATTTTAATAGCTTTTCTTTTAACATTTCATTTAAAGAATTAATTGAAATGAAAGAAAACAAGAACAAACTAGAAATACCAATTATCAATTGAAAGAAAATCAAGTAGCCATTTTGAGCAAAGTAATAACTACCAAGAAATAAGACAATAATCAAGATCGGATATTTTAGGATCTGTTTAATGGAAATTGGGATTTCAAAAATTTTTATGGCATAAATACATTGAAGAATTGCGGTAAAAAACTGCGTGAAAAAGGTGGTGATTGCGGCTCCTAGCGCTCCATATTTGGGAATCAAAAAGATATTTAGTGCAACATTTATCACTATACCTAAAAAAGATATCCAATTTAAAATCTTTAGATTACCACTTGCTGTAAGCAAGGTGCCGAAAATAAAATTCATACAAATAGCTATAAAACTTAATATTAACCATTTAAATGGGTCAATTGCCTGTAGGTAATCATCATAAATCAAGGATAAAAAAAGATCACTATTGTAAATACAAATGAAGGTAATTAAAATCGCTGATCCAATTAGCAAATCCCCAGCAGATTGTAGCAAAGGGAATATCGCACTTCTTTTCTCAGATAAAATCCTTGAAAACATTGGGAATAATAACCCTGCGAAAATCATCCCAAACATATAAAAGGCATCTAATAATCGATAACCTTGAGCGTAAATTCCCGCCTGTTCCGCACCATTATCATGAAGACGCTCTAGTAAAACACTATCCAGTCTTGAATAAATTAGCATCAATACAATCAATGTAGCAAAGGGTAGACTTCTTTTTAAAATCGCCCATGACAACCTTAAATTAACTGAAAAAATGGGCTTGTCAATGTATTTAAGAAAAAGCAAATAACCTACTGCAAAGGAGACAATATAGGTAAAGAACTGAATCCAAACGAAAGTTTCAATGGTGAGTGCTCCTTCAAAATAAAAAAGAAAATAAGCTCCTACTAAAATTAATAAGAACCTATCGAGTATGGATAAAAGTGCATCCAATTTAAAATAGTGAAATCCTGCAAAATGACTTCTTAAATAAGCAATACACAGAATAATAAATTGATTAATGCCTAATAAACTTAAAATAGTCAAGGCTCTTTCCTCATAGCCAATAACAAGCCCACAAATTAAAAGAACAGCTAAATAAAATAGAAATAGTAAAATACGAAAAATAAAAACAGAACCAAATAAACGTTTTGCTTTGTGAGGTTGTTGCGCAACCCTTCGCGTTGTATAGTTATTTATTCCAAAATCAAGTAAAATATTGAATAACAAGGAAAAATTGAGTAACGAAAAATAGATGCCATATTCTGCGTGACCGAGTTCATTTTGAAAACCCGCATCTACTACAAAAAGAGAAACAGGTTTAACTAGTAAATTAACAAGAATGAGTAAAATTAAATTTGAAAAAAACCTTCCCTGCATTCAGGCAAAGTTAGTTCTTTACAATTAATTTGAATCCAACTCCGTGAATATTCATAATTTCTATGGAAGGGTCTTCTTTCAATAATTTTCGAAGTTTAGCGATGTACACGTCCATGCTCCTTCCATTAAAATAATTATCATCTCCCCAAATTGCTCTTAAAGTCGCTTGTCTGTCTAAAATTTCACCCTGATTTTTTAAGAGTAAGCTAAGCAAATGATTTTCTTTGGTGGTAAGTTTTTTATTTCCATCCACTAGGTGAAGTACACTTAACTCAGGTTCATATTTTATTTTACCAATTAGCAAAGATTCATTTATGTCCTTTTTACTTGCCTTCGTTCTCTTAAGAATAGCGTTAATTCTTGCCAGCAACTCTTCCATTGAAAAGGGTTTTGTCAGGTAGTCATCGGCTCCAATTTCAAATCCCTGTAATTTATCTTCTTTCATGGATTTTGCAGTTAAAAATAAAATGGGGATTGCTTTATCAATCTCTCGAATCTCTTTAGCTAATGTAAAACCATCCATTTCAGGCATCATGACATCTAACAATAAGAAATCAAATTGCGTTTTGTTCCCATTAAATTTTTCATAGGCAACTTTACCTGTTCTGGCTAATACAACATTAAAACCTTTGCTTTGTAAATAGGAATGTAATAACATACCTAAATTCTCATCGTCTTCAGCTAATAAGATGTTTAATTTTTCCTGCATTTTTAGATGTGTTGAAAATTACTTTAAATGTTGTGCCTTCTCCATAGTGTGTCTTTACCTCAATGTCCCATCCATAGGTGTCACATATTGATTTAACGTAACTAAGTCCTAAACCAAAACCTTTAACATTGTGTACATTACCCGTCGGTACACGAAACAATTTATCAAAGATTTTTGGTACAAACTCTTTTTGAATACCTATACCCTTATCTGAAACGGAGAAAGACACCTCTTTATTATCATTGATTAGTATAATTTCTATATTCGGCTCATCTTTACTGTATTTTACAGCATTGTCTAGTATATTGGCTACCAAATTTGTAAGATGAATTCTATCAGATTTTATTATACATGGATTGTGTTCTTCGATTACTTTAATTTTGCCTCCTAAAGGCTGGATTCGAAATTGAGCATTCTGTGCTAATTCCTTTACAACTTCAGATAAATTAACCTCTGTAATATTTGCTTTGATTTCGCCTTTATCTACAACAGCCGATTGAAGGATACTTTCAACCAGTAATTCAAGCCGTTTGTTTTCAGTTTTTATCATGTTGAAATATGGAGCTAACTTGTGGTCCTCTTGACGATCTCCAACAACATCTTTATCCGTAGCGGCTTCACAAGCTAATGCGATTGTGGATATTGGTGTTTTAAACTCATGCGTCATATTAGAAATAAAATCTGACTTTAACTCTGACAACTTCTTTTGTTCTAATATTGTCCGAAACATTATGACCAAAACAACAATAATAATAACCACCAAAAGACCAGTTACAATAAATGAATTTTTCATCTCCTTGTAAATGAATTGTTGTTTCTTAGGGAAGAAAACATACAAAAACAAGTCCTCATCAAGCGAATTACTTGGAAATAAATTTACTTGTATGCAATTAGAACTGTCTAAACTTGTATTGTATCGTTGAACCGATGAATTAAAATGAATTGGTTTCTTACTTTGGTCACAAACCATAAACTGATACTCTTTGGGCAAATCCTCCTTTTCCAATTCAAATCTAATGATCGAATCGAGATAGTAGGGCTCAATACGCATTGATGGATTCTCATAAATATTGTCTCGAAAGGCCTGAATCATCATATCGTTTATAAACTTAGCCTTGGTAAAAATTTGCTGAAGAACCTTCTGGTTCAATTCAATCGCAATTTTGGAAGTATCCTCCCTGTTACCCATCAGGTCTTTTATTTCCCGTATGTCTCTTATTAATACTCTTTGTTGTGCAGAAATTCCGGAAAGCGAATCGTACGCATCGCCTTTCAATATCAGATATTTTTCCTTTACACCATTTACAATAACTGTGGTATCTCTTATTGAAATCGTTTCTTGAGCAGATAAAATTTCCTTGAACTCCTCTTTAAGTATTTCACGGTATTGACCACTAAAGTCTCTGTTTACGATTTGCATATAGCGCCGTAAATCCTCCGCTTTTTCATGATGAAAAGCAACTCTTTTTATACAATCATTTGCATTTTGATTGAACTGACTATCCTTTCTATCATACAATTGAATCATCTGAAAAGTTTGAATAATCATCAAACTCACCACAGACAAAATCAGTAGTATTGTAAGTGTATTAAGTCTAATACGTTTCATTCAGAACGAATCTAGAAAAAAGAGCGTTCCCTACAGCTACAAGTTAACCTTTTTTAACAGTCCTATTTAAGAAGCGTAACATGTCCCACAATGATTTTACGTTTATCGTTCCGTGGGTTTTTGTAGATTATCTTATAGGTATAAACTCCTTCTTGAACATCTCTTCCGTTCATTCCATAAGATCCATCCCATCCTACTCTGGCATCATGCGTCTCGAAGATGATTTCTCCCCAGCGGTTGAAAATCGTCATTTCAAAGTTATATGGGTCAAATCCTGATGTAAATACCGGCAAGAATATTTGGTTAAAGTTATCCCCGTCAGGTGTAAATGTGTTCGGTATGTAGATAATCTCGCCCTCCTCGAACTGTATACTCACCTGATACGTGTCTTCACATCCTAATGCAGATATCGCCGTTAACGTTATCACCGTACCATTGCTTGTACTCGTATACGTGTGAACAGGATTCTCCTCCGTTGAACTTTGTCCATCTCCAAATTCCCAAATATACGTGCTCGCGCCTACGGTGTTGTTACTAAACGTCACCACTTGACTCGGTTCTGTGAAAATCGTCGGATTCGTCGTGAAAGATGCTACCGGCGGATTCTCCACACAAATGTAATCTTGAAGCGTTGCCGTATTTGTACATCCATTTTCAGTCGTTGTTAACGTAATGTCATAACAACCTCCCTGTGTGAACGTATATGCAGTTGTGCAGCCACTTATCGTCTGCCCATTACCCATACTCCAACTGCAGTTACTTGGGTTTCCTCCTGTACTCGCAAAATTAACGGTTAACGGAGCACAGCCTGTTAACTGATCGCCACTGAAGCTAACTGTCGGTAAAGGATTAACCGTTACTGTTCCTGTAGCACTTTGACTTGTACAACCATTGAGTGTGTACGTTACAGAATAAGAACTTGTTGCTGTAGGCGTAACAGTTATGGCATTGGTAGTTTCACCAGTTGGTGACCATACGTATGTTCCGCCAGCTGTTGAAGGTGAAGCTGTTAGCGTTGCGCTCTCTCCTGTACAGATAACGGCACTATTAACACTCACGGTTGGTAGTTGATTAACAGTAACCGTTCCTGATGCACTTGGACTTGTACAACCATTGAGTGTGTACGTTACAGAATATGTTGTTGTAGAAGTAGGTGAAACACTGATCGTATTTGTGGTGGAAGGATTATTTGTCCAAGCATACGTTCCTCCCACAGCACTTGGCGTTGCTGTTAATGTTGCGCTTTGCCCTGAACAAACTGTTGCGCTACTAACACTTACCGTTGGTACTGCATTTACCATTACGGTTCCACTTCCCGTCGCATTACACCCATTCAATGTATACAACACATTGTAATTCGTCGTTGTCGTTGGACTTACCGTTATACTCGATGTGCTCTGTGAATTACCCCATAACAACGTACCGCCCGCTGGTGTCACCGTTGCTGTCAAAGTCGCACTTTGACCTGAACATACCGTAGAACTATTTACACTAACCGTCGGAATTGGATTAACTGTAACTGTGCTACTCGCAGTGGTTGAACAACCATTCAACGTATAAGTCAAACTGTAAGTGCTCGTCGCACTCGGACTAACCGTGATACTTGGAGTAACCTGGCCGCCAGGCTGCCATAAGTACGTGCCTCCCGGAGGAGCTACAGTAGCGTTCAAGGTAGCCGATTGTCCTGAACATATCGTCGGAGAATTCAAACTCACTGTTGGCGTCTGATTAACCGTTACGATTCCTACTGTTGGGCTCGTAGAAACTCCATTTAACGTATACACACATGTGTAAACCGTATTCGTTAATGGTGATACCGTGATGCTCTGCGTAATCTGTCCTCCCGGTGACCATAAATACGTTCCTCCTGCAACACTCGGTGTCGCTGTAAGCGTAGCTGATGATCCACTACAGATCGTTGCACTGTTAACAGAAAGAGTCAACGCATTCACAATAATTGTTGTTGTAGCTGTTGCCGTACAGTTATTGCCTATATCATAAGTTACTGTGTACGTAGTTGTCGTACTTGGTGATGCATTCACTACTGAGCCGGTCGTATTATCTAATCCTGTACTTGGACTCCAAGTATAAGTGCCTCCAGCAGGAGTTCCTGTTGCTGTCAACTGTGAGGATTGTGCTACGTTTATTGTACTTAAAGTCGATGTAAGCAATACCGATGGAGCTGTGCCTGTCACATCCCATACACACGTTGTAGGATTCCACGTAGCTGTTTCATAACAAAGAACCGTTGGTGCTGGTGGTTGCGTACCAGTCACATCCCATACACACGTTGTAGGATTCCACGTAGCAGTTTCATAACAAAGAACCGTTGGTGCTTGCGGTTGCGTTCCTGTCACATCCCATACACACGTAGTAGGATTCCACGTAGCTGTTTCATAACAAAGAACCGTTGGAGCAGCAGGTTGCGTACCTGTCACATCCCA
>Ga0172373_10003251_pt1 | contig 23980 bp, 27 predicted proteins | sample Lak10m_2_FD_114546 | JGI IMG/M metagenome (GOLD analysis project Ga0172373, IMG submission 114546) | Freshwater microbial communities from Kabuno Bay, South-Kivu, Congo - kab_092012_10m | ecosystem: Environmental > Aquatic > Freshwater > Lake | place: Democratic Republic of the Congo...
GATACCTAATTCAAGAGCTTTATTAACATATTTCTTCATCCAATTTACAGTTACATCAGAGAAAGAAGTAGTTTCAGTTTCAGCAACTTCAACTCAAGTAGCTTTTATAACTAATTTAATAGCTTCAGCTCTAGTTATAGTATCATTAGGTCTAAAGTTTTTATTTTCAATATCAACATAACCTAATTCAGCAGCTTTAACTATAACTCTAGCTTGCCAAGAAGTTTTATCTACATCTTCAAAAGTAAGAGTAGAAACATCAGCATCACTATAATCTATTCAAGCAGCACGAAGAGTCATTTTTAAAAATTCTGATCTACTAGCATTTTGTTCAGGTTTAAATGTACCATCTTCATAGCCATTTATAATTCATTTTGCAGCAAGAATTTCTATATACTTTTTAGCAAAAGAATTATCTATATCAGAGAACATAGTACTTCAATCAGTACCATTGCTACCATCTACTCAGTCAGTACCATTAGTAGTATCTGTTCAATTATTAGTTCCTGTTGTAGTACTACTTGATCAAGTAGTAGTTCCTCAAACTGTAGTTGTAGTAGGGAATAAATATCAACCACCTCCACTTCATCCAGTAGTAGTAGTTGTTGTAGTTGCACTATAACCATAACCGTAACCATATCACCAACCTAGAATATCTCAGTTTTGACCATTACCATATCAGTAACCATAGTCATAAGTTGTACCTAAAGTACCAGTATTCAAAATAGTTTGACTAGCAGCTCTCCAAAAACTTCAGAAAACTCAAGTAACATTAGATAGAATAAGCACAGAAGCAACAGTAGCTACAGCTGCAACTTTACCAACTTTATTACTATCTTTAATAAAAGACTTAAAATTATCTTTCATGAATATACAAAATAAGAAAATAAAATAAACATGTTTATCAAAAATATCTTTTGACAGCTATTATTTTATTCATATACTTTTAAAAATCAAATTTTTTCAACTTTTTTTTAAAAAATAAGTATCATTATGAAGAAAAATATAGTATTTTTTTGCTCTGGTTTCCTAATAATAACTTTAATAATATTATCTAGCTTTTTTAACATAAAATTGGATAATAGTATTTTATATCTCTTCAGTTTTGTATTTATTTTTGTTGTAAATTTTATAATAAGAGAAATACAAAAAGACTTTTCAAGTTTGAATTTTAATTTTCAGTGAGTTAATGTAATTAAATATTTAATTATAATTATATATGTTTTTTGGGGGTATAAATATTTAGATTGGATTTTTATTAATAAAGTAATAATTTGATACATATTAGTTAGTGCTTTATTTTTAATAGATAGTAGGATTTCTTTTGCTATAGCATTGTTTTTACTTAGTTTTACACCTATTTATTTGTTAATTTGACAAAATGAAATAGCAGAAAGTATATCTATTTATGCTTATTATTTTTTACTTATATGAGTTATTATAGGTATAATTGAAAATATTTTTATAAAAAAATTAGATAATAATAGTTTAATTAATGAATAATCTAAATAAAATCTGAGATAGTTTGAAAAAATTATTTGAAAAGTTGTCATTAAAGATATGATGATATTTTTTTGTTTGATTAATAATATATTTTATTGCATTTTTATATCATTTTAAGCCAGAATTATTTAGTTTTGAGAATTTAACTATATATTTTATATTATATTCTTTAATATTTATTTTATATAAGAGAGAATTTTTTATAGGTTTTTTATCATCTTATTTGGAAATATTGAGTATTTCCTTCAAATTTATTAAAAATATTATGATTTATGTAATATTTTTTTGAATAATATTTTTGTATTTATGATGAGAAGATTTATCATTATTAAATGGAAGTATTTTTTTATTCTATTTATCTTCAATTTTTGCTTTATTTTACGATAAAAATGATAGAAAATCTGAATTTTTAGAAAAATATGATTTGAAATCTAGGGTTTTTTATTTTAATATTTTTTTATTTAATATAATTATTTTCTTGTTTATAAAAAAATTACTTCTAGATAATAATATTAAAGAAATTTACAGCATTATATTTGTCATACTTTTTATTTTTAATTTAATATTTTTGTATTTTTTTACTAATCTATTTGTTAAAATAGAGAAAATAATTATTAGAAATTTTAATATTTTTGTAATTTGAAGCTCAGTTTCTATAATATTTTTGTCTTTTATTTATTTAGATGATTTACAAAAATTATTTACGAGCGAATTAGAACATAATAAAGAAATAAAACAAGATTTAAAAAGTGAAGATAAACGAAAAGTAATAAATAAAGATCAGGAATTAAAGCTAAAAGAAACTCTTAGTAATTCTGGAAAAATTAAAAAAGAAATAATTAGACCCGAAATTAAAGAAATTATTTTTGATATTTCTATGTTTGATGAAAATTTATGAATTTGAAGTAAATGACAAAAAGTTGAAATTTTACAGAAATATTTAAAGGAAGAATGATTTTTTAAGTCAGAAATAAACGGTATTTATGACAAAAATACAGTATCTAGTTTTAATAAATATCTAACTGAAAAATGTGGTTGGTCAAAAACTAATATTTGAATACTTTGACCTTTGGCTAGAGATTGTTTAAAACAAAATTTAAACAAACAGTAAATTAACTTATAATTAATTTTAAAATTATGCATTCAAAAATAAGTGAGATTTTAAAGGAAATAAAATCTAGAAAAAATGATTTATTAAAAGAGTATGAAAATCTAAAAGAAAAATACGGTTTTGCCTTTATAAAAGGGAAGATTATGTTTAATTTAGATAGAAAAAAAGAGAATAGAAAATTAAGAAAATCGATTTGGGATAGTTTATTTGGTTTAAGAATAAGAGAAGTTATATCTATGCCATTTATATATTCTATGATAATTCCAGCTCTTATTTTAGATATTTTTCTATTTATTTACCAGCAAACTGCTATAAGATTATATTGAATACCACTTGTAAAAAGATCTGATTATATAGTTTATGATAGAAGATTTTTAGATTATTTGAATTTTTTTCAAAAATTTAATTGTTTATATTGTTCTTATGTGAATTGACTTTTTTCTTATGCAGTAGAAATAGCTTGAAGAACAGAAAAATATTGGTGTCCAATAAAAAACTCACACAGAGTTAAGTGATGACATGATTGGCAAGAATATTTTGCTGATTATTGAGATCCAATTTGATTTAAAGAAGAGTTTCATAATAAAAAATGTTTTACTAAAAAGTAGGAAATAAAAAGCCATAAGAGTGAACTGCCCGCAAAAGTAGAGAAAAAATAAAAAAGCACTCTGCTTTTTATTTGATAGTTTAAAACTCTAATATCTCTCTATTTGAAAGCAATTTTACTAGTAGATTTATGGAATATTTATCAAAAAATTCAAATTCATTATTAAAAAATAAAATCTTATTATTTTAAATTTATGCTAAACAAAGACAAAATATTAAATATTCAAAATTTACTTCTAAGTTGCAATAGAATTATTGAAAAATTATCCATAAACTAACTATACTCAAAATAAAATTTGACTTATAGCAAGATTTTATTACAATAAAGAGGATTATTAAAATAATTAAAAATTTATGAAACAGGCTTATTTTTCAATAATTGTTCCGCTTAGACATATTCTCCCCATATAGGAATATGTATTTTTGGCTTGTTTTAAAAATATTCAATTCTTGTATGGAATTGAATATTTTTTTGTTTTTATTTTTTAATTTATAGAAATTATGAAAAATGTAAATATTGTGAAAATATGAAGCTGATCAATAAATGATCAAAATATAAAAAATTTACTTTCAGATATATCAAAAATTCAACAAAAAACTAATGATAAATTTTTAATTGTTACTTCTTGAGCTGTAAAAGAATGAAAAGAAGAATGTAGGAAAAAGTGAATTAGTGTATGAAACTTAGAAAAAAGTAATCTTGCTACTATAGGACACTCTAAAATTGTTGATTCATATAGAAGATATTATGATTGAGTTATTTGAGATATATTATTACACGACAAATATAATATAGATTACTTAAAACAACTTTGACTAAATATTGATGAAAATATGTTTGAAACATTTAAGAAATTGGATTTTTTAGATAATGAATTTTTAGTAAAATGTACTTTGCAAAACAATATTTGTAATTGAATTTTAACGGTTGTAAATCATAATGATGCAATGACTAACAAAGAATTAGCTCATTTATCTGATAAAACTGATAATGATAAAAATGTACCACATTTGTGTGAATTGATATATCATTTTCAAAAAGAAATAAATTTTAAAGTTAAAAATGTTATTTATCTTACTTGAACAAATTGACTTTTAGATCAAGATTGAAATACAATAAAATGATGACAAATAACGGATGAAGAGAGTAAAAACTTTTATAAAAATTTTGTTATAGTTTGAGAAAAAAGCCATCACTGAACTTGATGAATGTTATCAAAAGTTGATTGATCTATAAATGTTTTAGATTATTGAATTCAAAACTCATTTATTGCAAATGCTAAAGATTGACTTGACTGTTTAGAATGAAAATGAAAATATACAACTTTTTACAAATAGATATTTAAAACTTTTTTTGTAAAATCAAAAATATCTGTATAATAAAGAAAAATTTATCCTAAAGGATACTTAAAACAAAATAATTTTTAACATTTGAAAACTATGCAACAAATAGCAATAAGACAAAAAATAAATCCTAGCATTTGGAAAAAATCACTTGCTGAAATTTTTTGATGATATAAAGAATGAGAAATTATATTTTTAAAAAAAGAAGATAATGTTTTTATGGATTTTATTGATTTAGAAGATCTAACAGAAAATCAGAAAATATTATATAAAAATTTAGAAAATACTTCAAAAGAACAGTTTTATAACATTTAAAATTTATGTGAATAAAAATATACCAAATTTTAGAAACAGAAAGAGTTGTAAAACAACTGGAAAAAATAAATTTGATTTTGCAGTACAAAAAGATAAAACAACAAATTTTGGACTGAAATATAAATTTTTCAAATAAGCTAAAATTAAGAAATCCTAAAAAAGATTGAGTTCGGTATTTTAGGATAAATAAACAATATAGAGCTTTAGCTAAATTTATAGATAATACTCTACAAGTTTTTGAAATAGATGATCATAGTTAAGATATTATAAAATACAAAAAAGTTATTTGCTTAATTACACAAAATATGTCTAAAAATGAACTATTAGATAGACTTAGAGATAAACAATTAAAAGATATATTCACACAAAATAACATAAAACATTTATATCTTGTTTGATCTTATGCTAAATGAAATTTTTCTGAATCTAGTGATATAGATCTTTTATATGAAGAAAATGAAGATTCAAATAATACATTATTTACTATATTGAACTTAAAAAGTATTTTAGAAAAATACTTGAATAAAAGTGTAGATATAGCAGATATAAATTTTTTAAATAAATACTATAAAGAATCTATATTAAAAAATAAAATCTTATTATTTTAAATTTATGTTAAACAAAGACAAAATATTAAATATTCAAAATTTACTTCTAAGTTGCGATAGAATTATTGAATATTCAAATTGATATGAATATTATGATTTTGTAGAAGATTATAAAACTTTTGATGCTGTGTTAGCACAGCTTATTCATTTATGAGAAACTACAAAAGTTTATAGAGATAACTTTTGAGATATTGAATGATTACCGATGAATGAAATGGTTTGAATGAGAAATTTTATAGCACATAATTATCTGTGAATAAGTCCAAAAATTATTTATAATGTTGCTATGATTGAAGTCCCCAAAATAAAAAATATTTTAGAATCATTAATTTATTAAATGTAAAAAATAATCAAAAACCCCCCATGATAAAAATGTCAAAATTACCTTTTAAGACTCTTAAAAGTAAACCAAAAACTAGTGATAACAAATCAACTAGTTTGCTTTTACAAGCTTGATTTATAAGACAAGTTATGGCTTGAGTGTATACTTATACGACTCTTTGATATGAAGTTTTAAACAATATAAAAGATATCATAAGAGAAGAAATGAATAATGCATGATGTTTTGAAACTTATATGCCAGGACTTTCTCCAAGAGAGTTTTGGGATAAAACTTGAAGATGGGAGATAGAAGACTATTTTTCTCTAAAATGACACGGAGAAAAAGACTATAGATTAAATCCTACTCATGAAGAAATCGTTGTTCCTTTGATGCAAGATTTTATAAATAGTTATAAAGATAATGATACTTGTGTTTATCAAATAAAAGATAAATATAGAAATGAAAAAAGAGCAAAATCTTGACTTCTTAGATGAAGAGATTTTTTGATGAAAGATGCTTATAGTTTTCACTGTGATAACGAAAGTTTTGAAGATTTTTATGATAAAATGAAAATAGCTTATATGAATGTTTTCAAAAGAGTTTGACTTTGAAAAGATACTTACATAACAATTGCTGACGGGTGAGTTTTTACTGAAAAATATTCTCATGAATTTCAAACTATTTTGAGTATTTGAGAAGATATTATTTATATAGATGAGCAAACTTGAAATTCTTACAATCAAGAAGTAGCTCCAGCAAAAATTTGAACTCCAAATATTGCAGATAAGCAATTACTACAAAAACAAGATATAAAACATGATGAAAGTATAATTTGAGTTGATGCTTTAGAAAAAGCTTTGTGAGTACCAAAAATTAAAACTACAAAAACAATGTTTTTTGAAACTGATGATGATAGGTTTATAGTTGCTTGTGTTAGATGAGATTATGATATAAATTTATTAAAACTTAGAAAGATAATTTGATGTAAGGATTTAAAACTAGCTTCAGAGCAAAGAGTTTTACTAGAAACTTGAGCTAATATAGGATTTGCTTGAATTATAAATTTACCAGATAATGTTGAACTATACATTGATGATAGTGTTGACTGAATGACAAATTTTGAGACATGAACTAACAAAACTTGATTTCATAGTATAAATGTAAACTTTTGAGTAGATTTAAAATTTCCAGAGAAATTTTACGATTTTAAAGATGCTAAATCTTGAGATAAAAATCCACAAACTTGAAATGTTTATATAGTAGAAAAGGCTTGTGAGGTTGGAAATATTTTCCCTTTAGAAACAAAATATACAAAACCATTTGGTATGAAATTCACAGATGAAAATAACAAAGAACAAGATTTTATAATGTGATGTTATGGTATTTGAGTTTCAAGAGTTATGTGAGTGATTGCAGAATATTTTTGTGATGAAAAAACTATTAATTGGCCAGAAAATATTGCTCCAGCTAGTTATTATATAATAGTTATTTGAGAAAACAATTTAGAAAAAGCTTTAAAATTAGTATACGAATTAGAAAATAAGTGAGAAAAAGTAATTTTAGATGATAGATTTTCAAATAAAATTTGATTTTGACAAAAAGCCTGAGACTCAGAATTATTTTGAATACCAAATAGAATAGTAATTTCAGATAAGACTTTGGAAAAAGGTTGATATGAATTGAAAAAAAGAAATAGTGAAGAAGTAGAAATAATACCTTATAGTTAAAATAATTCAATGCATTCTAAAATAAGATTTATAAAACAAGCTATAAAAAACTATAGCCAGATTTGAGCTGTTTTTCCTAGTTCTTGATTTTTGGCTAAAAAAATGGTAAAAAATCACCAAATACAAAATTCAAAAACAATAGTTGAACTTTGAGCCTGAACTTGAATATTTACAAAAAATATTTTTGATTTACTAGAAAATCTTAATGAACAAGATAAAAAAAGTATATTTATAATAGAAAAAGATATTGAATTATACAAAACAATTTCTAAAAAATTTCCACAACAAAAACAAAATATTTATAATGATGATATGTTAAATCTAAAAGAAATTATAGCTAAAAAATGATTAAACCATATAGATTTAATCATTTCTTGAATCCCTTTTAGATCTTTGCCAAAAGAAATATTTACTGATATGATGGAAAAAGTTTTACCAGAAATAATATCAAAAGAAACTGTATTTATACAGTTTTCTTATATTAAAAGTACCAAAAAAATGTTTGAAAAATATTTTGAAAATGTAGAAATTGATACTTGTTTGTTAAATATTCCAAGTGCTTTTATTTTTACTTGTAGTTGATTTTTAAAATAATTCTGCCAAACCTGTTTCTTCTTTTTCTTTTTTATCATTTGGTTTAAAGTCTATTCATGCAACTTCACATTCTTGATATCCTTGTCTTGAGAAAGAGTGTGATAACGAATCAGGAGTACTACCATGACGGTACCACTCATTATTTTCATTTTCAAAACATCCAGGGTAATTTTTTATGATTTCATCTCTTGCTTTGACTATATCATATAACTTATTTTCATCATCAGTTAATTCAAACCAACTTTCTAATATTTTATATGCATCATAAGGGTTTCATTTAGACAAAGTAATTACTTCTTTGTAATAATCATTACTAGATTTATTTCATTCTGAATTTATGTACAATGAAGTAGCAAGAGATACTCATGCAATAATAAATCATATTTTTTTTAAACCACTTCCTTTTTTAGCAGTTTTGTTTTCTGGCAACCTATCTTTTACATCTACATTAATTAATCAATTTAATCCCATAATTTTAAAAGTTATTATTAAAATTAACCATAAGATACTTAATAATTATTATTTGTCAATAGTAATTATTATTTTTCATGGATTTATTTTTTAAACATTTGTATTTATCATATTTCAACTTTCATATTTTTTTAATCAACTATAGAATATAAAAACTCATAAACAAACGAAAAATAAACTTCAAAATATTAGTTTTATAAGTCATAAAATACTAAAATTTAGCATTAACTCAAATTGTCAAAATACTATAAAATAAACAGGAATTATTGTCATAAATATGTATTTTAAAATAGTTCATTCAAAAATTCAAGGTGGATAATGGCTTGGTCAAAGTATTGACTCCATAGCAGATCTAACTATATTTTTACTGCTTCAAATAAAAAAAGATAGGGAAGTGAAAATTAGCATAAATCCAACAAAGGTAAAACTTCAAATAATAGCAAAAAATACTATTTTTAAAACTATAAATATTGTTAAATTTGGAATTAATAACATAAGTAAAAATCCATATATTATGTCTCAAATTGCTGAAACCATTAATGAACTTGTTATTAATCTTATTAAAATATTTTTTGGTAATAATAAATGACTATCAAGTTTTCATTCTTCAATCATTGCTCAAATTTTGTAATATCAATTAAAAAAAGTGTGAACAATTCAAAAAACCATTACCATGATTGAAAGCAAAATAGCAAAAGTTCACATATCAAGTCCTCAAATAGTTCAAAACTTTTTAAAGAAAAATACCCAAACTCAAAAAAAGAAAAAATCATTTATTACCATTCAAATAACTTGCACAAAAAAACTAAGTTTGTATTCCATAGCTGATAATAAGTTTAGCTTCCAAAAATATAAAATAAGTTTTAAAGTGTTCATAAGATTTGAATTAAATAATAGACTTGTTTAAGATTAACATATTGTCATTCCTGCGAAGGCAGGAATCTATTAAAATATAAGATACTTTTAAATTTATACAGATTTGGGTAAGGAAAAACTTTTTACTGATTCCTGCCTTCGCAGGAATGACATAGTATATTTTACCCTCAATTAATTGTTAATTTTCTACTTGCTTTGTTAAAAAGCCAAAAACAAGAGAATATTGTAATTATTAGCCAAAACATTTGAATAGAAAAATATTTCAAAAAAGTATCAAAATTGAAAGAAGTAAAAACAAGTCAAGAAGTATATCAAAAGTAAGCAAAAGGTGAAGCATAAGCTATATTTTGTAATATTATTGGTAAAAATGGAATTGGTAAAAGATTTCATCCTAAAATCATATCAAACTTAGAATAAATCATTCTGAAAGCTTCTACATCTTCGGTATAAAATGCAAATATTCAGATAAAAGTATAAGAAAAAAACACAACAATCATAGATCAAATTAAAAGTAATAATCATGCAAAAAATCAAGCAATAGTTAGAGGAAAACTTCACATCATAATAAATCAAATTGATAAACCAAAAAAAAGTCAAAAAACAACATTTTGCATAAAAATAGGGAAGAATTCTAAGAACTTAAATAATATGTAATTTATTGGATTTAGAAGGTAAACTCAAATTTTTCAGCTCTTTATGTCAAGGCTAATTTCGTCCACTACTCTTGGTTTTGAGTTTGAAATAACTTGAGCAATTATAACAGCATAAGTTATTTGAGTTATTGTATATCAAGCTATTAAATCATTATTTGAATAACTTGCATACAAATATTTATACAAAGTAATAATAACTATAAGTCTAAGTATTAGAATTATATTAACTCATATAATATCTGGAATATAGACTATATAGTTTTTGTAAGCTGTTATTAGGATTGATAATATTTTTTGCATAAGAGTTTATAAAAAATAGTTATAATCATCATTTTTTGATTTTATTTTTTTGATAATTTTGTCTAAATTTTTTGGTATATTAAAATCACTTTTTTTCAAAAAATCTATATCATAAAATCAGGCCTCAGTCCATTCAAAACCATGAGAACATTTTGATTTATCAATTTTCTCAAAATCTTCTATATTTTTTACTTTGAATAAAAACTCCATACTTATTTGTCATTTTGAGTTTACATATTCACTAAATCAAATAAATTCTTCTATTATTGCATCAATTCAAGTTTCTTCTTTCATTTCTCTATAAAAAGTTTCTTTTATAGTTTCTCACTTCTCTTGTTTTCATCAAGGAAGCATAAAATTTCAGCCTGTTGTATCTTTAACAAGAAAAATAGAATTTTCTTTTATTATAACTCATCTAACTTTGATTATTGTGTGCATAAAATTTTTTTATTAAATTATCTTTTTAGATACTGTTATCATTCTTGGTTTATATCAAGACTTTTCATAAAAATTACAAGCATTAGTATTTTTAGCAAAAACATCAATATAAGAATATTCACAATTATTTTCTTTGAAATAATTTTCTGCTAATTCCATTAATTTTTGTCCTATTTTTTGTCATCTATAATTTTCATCTACAAATAATTCTAAAATATTTCAAATTTTATTTAAATTTATTTCTATTTTGTCTTCATCAGGTACTTTTTCAACAATTAATCAAATACATCAAACGACTACTTTTTCATCATAAGCCATATAAATAATTCAATTATTTTCTTTTATTTTTTTAACTAAACTGTTTGTGTAATTCTCTCAATATGAACTTGTTCTTATATTTACATTTTCATCATCAATTCAAACAATAAAATCTTGTAACTTTTCCATACATAAAACAAGATTTTCAAAATCTGAATTTTTATATTTTTTAATATTTATCATAATTTTCTTAATAAAATGTTTTAATTATATCTTCCATATCAGGTTCTGTAATGTTTATATCTTCAAAAGGATATTTTGTAGAAAGAGTTTGTAGTATTTTTGTTAATTCTTCTTTATCGTTTTTTATTTCTAATTCAAGATAATTTCATAGGTTTTTAAGTATTTTTACATTTTCTAGTAGGGAACGAAGATTTTCGTTCCCTACTAATTTTTCAAACTTAACTTTTATAATTTTTGTTTTTATGTGATTTTTCTTTAATTCTTTGATATTTCAATCATAAATTATTTTTCAATAGTTTATAATTACGACTCTATCACATATTTCTTCTATATCTCAAATATCGTGCGAAGTAAGAAAAATAGTTGTTTTTTCTTCTTTATTTATCTTGTTTATAACATCTCTTAACTTTTGCTTTGCTATCATATCAAGTCAAATCGTTGGTTCATCTAGGAATAATATTTTAGGATTATGTATTAGACTTGCTACTACTTCACATCTCATTCTCTGTCATAGAGAAAGTTTTCTAACTGGACTATTTAGGAATTCTTCTATTTCAAATTCTTTTATCAAGTAATTTATTCTTTTTTCATATTCATCTTTTTCTATATCAAATATTTTTGAAAAAAGTTCGAATGTATCTTTTGCTGTAAGATGATACCAAAGTCTCGAAGTTTGGCCAAAAACAGCTCAAACTTTATAAACTAATTTTTCTCTATCTTTTGATGGATTTAATCATAAAATATCTATAACTCAAGAAGTTTCACTTAATATTCAAGTTAGCATTTTGATTGTTGTTGATTTACCCGCTCAATTTGGTCATAAAAAAGCAATCTTTTCTCAAGTATTAATACTCAAATTAATTCATGAAACGGCTTTTATTTCTTTGTATTCAGGCTTAAAAATAGATTTAATTCTATTTTTAAATCAAGTTTTTTTTAATTCTACTTTGAATACTTTTTCAAGATTTTGTATTTGTATTTGTGTCATAATAAAATTGTTATTTTTATAGACCATTTAATATATGTCTTACTTTATAATACTTTTAATTTTTCACTCTGGATTTTTTCATCATATCTTAATTATTACACATTCCACTTTATCTCATTCTACAGCTCAATTTTTTCTTGATCAAGCAATGAAAATATCTCAAATACTTTTATCATCAGGAAGAACAAATCAAAATCTATCGTTATCTCTAAATTTTCAAATTATTATTACTTCATCAACTTTTGGTAATATTTCCAAAACTATTGCCTCTTCTTTTCAATTATAGAGTTTTATTTCTGCCTTTACTCTATCTCAATCTATAGCTCAATTTCTTTTTCCTCAGTATACAAAATATCAATTTTCTTGTCATTCTATATCTATAAAGCCAAAATTTCATTCTCATCATGAATAAATTCACTCAATAGTTTTATCTGTTCTTGATTTTTTACCGTCACCAATAATAACTTTTATTATTCTTACTTCTGGTTTTTTCCCTTTAGTATTATTTAATAGTTCTCACTCTACTTTATCTCAATCTTTTGCATTACCAAAATTACCTTTTTTTATATAAAAATCTCAGCCATAATAATCCCTATCATCAGGAATTAGAAAAGCATAAGTTGGGTATTGTTTAAATTTTCAGATTATTTTTTCAGTCATTTTTCATAGATTATATAATATTAAAGAGATTATATAATATTTTGCTAATTCTCAAAATAAAAACTTTATTTTTCTTGACATTTTGAAAAAATAATGTTACTATATTGACATAGTATATAATTTTATTTACTATATATTTATGTTTTAACTTATTAAATATGGAAAAACTAAAAAAAATAGTTCTTACTGGTGCTGTTGTTTGATTTTCTACATTAGTTGTTTATAATTCTTTTGGTAATAGAGAAGAATTAGATTTGAATAGTGCTAAGGTTAATGATAATTATACTTGAGAAAATTCTATAAAAAGTACTCAGGATTTGTTTTTAAAAAGCTTTTTAAAACAAGATTTGTCTATACAAGAAGTAAATGATGCCTTAGAAAGCATTTCTTATTATAATAATTTATTGCAAAATAATTATTATAATTCTGGTGATTTAAACCAAATAAATAATAATTTTCTTGATCATATAGAGAAGTATATAGATGAAAATAAAATGGAAGAATTCAAAAAAGTTATTTATAAAAAATTAGATTTTTCTAAAGATTTAGATAAATCATATAATTCTTGAAGTAATGAGATTGAAAGTGAAGATAGTACAGATATTGAAGATACTACAAATAATGAAGATAATCAAAATATTTCAGAAAATTCTAAAAAAGATTTACCTAAAATTCAAAATAACACCAATTTAAGCAATAAAAGTGAATTTATAATAAAAGCCAAAAAAGAAATATTGGATAAATATTCTAATTTAATAGATAAAATACCAAAAGAAAAACTTCCTGTTATTTTAGAAAAAATAACTTGAAAAATATCTCAAGTTAATAATTCTAGTTTAGCTCAAGAAAAAAAGGAAAAATCTCTTATTCTTCTTACTGCTTTGTCTGAAATAGTAAATGAAAAAATTAATTCTTCTATAGATGATATTTCCATTGAAGAACTTCTAAAATAACAAAAAAATAACTTCAAATTTGAAGTTATTTTTTTGTTATTTTTTTCTTAATTTTAGATTTTTGATTTATATAATCATCTATTTTTTTATTTATTTCTTTATAAGTTTTTTCCATCTCATTAAATTTCTCAGTTGTTTTGTCAAAACTTTGTCATGCTTCTTCAAACTTTTTAACTGTATCATTTTTTTCATAACTAGTAATTTCACTTAAATTTTGAGTTCAACCTTGGGCTTCTGTTTCTGAATTATTAGTATTATATTGTTTTTGTTGTTGATTTTGGTTTACTTTAACTATAGGTTGACTATTAATTTTTTCTATTAATAAACCTTTCTTTTTAAGAAAATTTTCTAAATCTGTAAAAGTTGAATCTGCTCTTACATTTGCATCACTTTTTAGTTTATTATAAACATTTAATAATTTATTATTTATTTCTGTGTTATTATAAATATTTAATAATCTTTGTATTTTCTCATTACCTTTATAATTTACTTTTTCTTCTTTAAACCTTATGTATCATAAAAATCAATCATTATCTTTTAACCTATTAAAATCAATTATACTTAATTTATCTTTTTTTAATAATTTTTCTAATAAATTATTAAATTCTCTATTTTCTTTTTCAGATTTTTCAGGTGTTATTATATAAATTTTATCTGTATTAACTTTGTCAATTTGTCCATTAACTTTTATTTTTTCTAAAGTTTCTTTTCAAATTTTTCAATCTCATTTTAATGAGTTATCTCTTTGAAATTCAACTATTTTATTAAATTGTTCTTCATTTAATCAATTTTCTATATTTTCTATTCAAAATCTTGCTTTCAATACTTGCTTATCTCAAGCTGTATAATTAGGTTTATTTTTTGAATTTTTATACCAATCATTTGCTTCTGTAAAATCTTTATTTTTATTTATATTTTCTGTGGAATTAGTCTCAATATTATTTTCATCATCATCGCTTTCAATCTTTGCATCTGAAGCTGGAGTTACAGTTATAGCTCAATTAAATCATGTTATAAGTAGTTTTTTACCAACATTTTCTTTTATAAGTTTAATATTATTTTCATTATTGTTAAATCAACTTAATGTTTTTAAAAATGTTAATAATTCTAGACTATTTCGAATATTGCTGTTTTCAATTTTTATTCAAGTTTCAAGAGAACATTTTATTAAATCACTTTTCTCTTTTTTAGTTTTTTCTACAGCTTCTCTATTTTCTTCTTTTAAAAATTCAATTCTTAAATTATTTAGTTCATCTTTAGTTAATTCTCAATTTTTTAAGGCCTCTTGAAGTTTTTGTCCTTTTTCAGTTTTTGGGACGATACACTCTGTGGATTTTACTAACTCACTTCTCAACAAAGACACAAATTGTTTTTTATAGTACTTAAACATAAAATTATAACTTAAAAATATAATATAATTAATTTTAATATATTTTGAAATTTATGTCAAAAATATTACTTTTATTTCTCTACATCCATTTCTTTTTCTATAATTGCTTTATATTCTGCTTCATCATATATAAGATTTAGTTTTTTTAGAGAATCAGTTCAATCTTCTGGTAAGACTACATAACTATTTTTTATCAAAGCATCTTGATTATTTACTAGCAATGTTAATAAATTTTTATTGTAGTTATTCAGAAAATTATATTGCTCTATGAATTTATTAACAAAAACCATATAAATCTTAGCATAATAATAATCTGTTCTTGCTTTTAAATATTCATCTATATTTTCTCATGTTCTTACTGAATCAAATTTTATAAAATCATTACTTACTTTTAATTTTATATCTTCTATTTTTTTACTGCTATTTTCTATAGATGCTGATAAAATATCTCTTTGATTTGTTAAGTTTGTTACACTAGCAGTTCATAATTTATATTTTGTTTTTAATTCCGATGCAAACATCTCTAGACTTTTTTTTCTATCACTGTCTGAATTTAGTAAATTAGGAACATCTGTTTTCAAAATATTTAAATATTCTTTTACTAGTAACATATTTCTTCATATTATATCTTTCTTTGCATCTGTTGGGGCAGACATAATATCTTCTAAAGTTATACTTTCTGTATATGAACTTGACTGTTTTTGTTTAAACTTCGTTCATATATTTGTAGTAACGGCAACTCATACATTACTTAGTAATTCAACTTCATTATTTTTAAAGTTATATACATTTTCACTGTTTGCAGTCCAGTTTTTTGAGTCAAAAACATATCAAACAATGTTAATCAACATTACTATAACTACACTTATACTTGTAATTTTTGTTAATAATTTTATAATATCTTTATTCATTCTAGATTTTTAAATTATATATTTTCAATTTATTATAACACACTTTTTCTTATGATAAAAATTTTTAGAGTATTTTTTTTGTTTTTTATGCTATTTCTTGAATCTTCAGTTTGAAGTATATATTCTTTTACTGATGATAAAGCCAATAGTGATTTTATTGAACCTATAAAAATAATTTCAAGAGCTGAGTGGTGAGCTAACGAATCTTACCGTTATGCTGATTGACCAGAATGGACTCAGAAGTTGAAAGAAATAGAAGAATCAAAAAAAAATTATACCCAAAAAGATAATGAAGAAATAAAAAAAGATTCAGATAAAAGAAAAGAAATAAATGATTATTTAATGAAAAATTATACAGAAGAAAATACTTTAGTTTCTGTTACTAAAGAAGAAAATTGAAGAAAGCTTATGTGGCCAATTCAAAAGACAAGATATGTGAAGTGAATAATTATACATCATACAGATACTTTTTATTCTTGATCATTAAATTCAGTAAGAAAAATATATAAGTACCATACTTTAAATAGGTGATGGTGAGATATTTGATATAACTATCTTATTTGATATGATTGAGAAATATTTGAATGAAGAGCTGGGGGAGACTATACAGTTTGAGCTCACTCTGTTCGGAATAATCGTTCAACAGTGTGAATAGCAATTATTTGAGATTATCATGATAAAGATTTGAATGAAAAACAAAAAAGATCATTAAATAATCTTGTAAGACATTTAATTTTAAAATATGGAATAGATTTATCAAAGAAATTTGATTTTCAAAGAGATTGTAAATCACAAGATTGTAATTTTTATATTGTAAAAGATTCTTTATCTCCAATAGTTTGACATAGAGATGCTTGAAATACAACTTGTCCTTGAGAAAAAGTATATAAATTTTTAGATATTTTAAGAGAAAATAATTTAGTTTTTTCAAAAAGTTTATCTTTTATAGCCAATAAAAACAATACGAAGTTATCTTTTAAAGATATATCTAAATATGTAAAAGGTGAGATATTAACTATATCTAATTGAGATAAATTATTTTTTATAAAACTTGATTGAAATAATTTGGTTGTAAATTGAAAAAAATATAAATTTTTTACAATAAATCCTTCTAAAAACGGTAATTCATATATAATTTCTCCAAAAATAGAAAATAATAAATTTCCTTGAAAAATTTTGTTATCATTAAAAAATAACAAAATAAATTTGGTAAATGAAAATTAAAAAAACAAGTTTGAACTTGTTTTTTTAATTTTTTATCTATCCAAATCTAAATATTCATCTATTCTAATTTGCCAAACGAATTCATCAACATGTGAAACTAAAATCATAGCTCATTTGTATTCGTCAAGTGCTTTTGCTATAATTGGAATATGACGAAAATTTATATGATTAGTTGGTTCATCAAGTATTAATAATCAAGGTCTTTGAAAAACAAGTCAACAAAATGCAACTAAACCTTTTAATCATTCAGATATTTCTCATATTTTTGATTTCATAATTTCTCAACTTATCAAGAATCAAGCAGCAGTTGAACGAAGTTGTTGTTCTGTCATATCTTCAGGAGAAATTCTACTTAAATATTCATAAACAGTTTCTTCAAAATTTAGATTTCAAAAATCTTGTCTATAATAACCTATTTTTACTCATTCAGCAACAGCTTCTCATTTAGCATGTCAAGAAGCTAGGCTTTCTAACAATGTGGTTTTTCAAATTCAATTTGGTCCAGATAATAATAAATGTCTATCTTTTCATAAAGTTATATCAACTTTTTTTTCAGTTGGGGTTTGATCAATCATTACAGAAACTGATGATAGTTTTAAAATTGTTCATCAGATGCCTTCTTGTAATGGTATTTCAAACTCTCTAATTGTTCTATCCTCTCTTCTTACATCAACCATTTCATTTTCTAATTCTTCTGCAGCTTCTCTCATTTTTTTTGCTACTAGACGAAGTTTTCATCATTTATGAGCAAATACATTAGCTTGCTCTTTTTTAGCTTGAGCTTGTTTTGCCATTTGTGCATTTTTCATATTTTCTTTTTCAATTCTTGCTTTTATTTGTTCAACTACATCGTAATAATTTCAAACATATTGTTCAACTTTTTTTGTATGAACATCAAGGTATAATACTCAATCAGTAAAACTATTTAAGAATTCTGCATCATGAGAAATTACTATACAAGTTTTTTTATAATTAACTAAGAAATCTTCTAAATGGTATATTCAATCTTTATCAAGATTATTTGTTGGTTCATCAAGTAACAATATATCAGGATTTTGGATAAGGGCAGCAGCAAGCAGTAATCTTGCTTGTTGTCAACCAGAAAAAGATTTAACAATTCTATCAAGAGGAGCCTTTAAATTAACTACTTCAAGAGTTTCAAATATTTTTCTATCTATATTAAACTCATTTGGATTATTATAATATTTAACAAAGAATTCTTGAATTGTTAAATCTTTATCTTCAGGTTTCATAACTTGAAAAGCTGTAGCGATACTTAAATTTTTATCAACATGAATTTTTCAGTATTTTGGTTGTAAAATTCATGTTATAAGTTTAAAAATTGTACTTTTTCATGCTCAATTTTGTCACATTATAGTTATTTTTGAACCAGATTTAACTGAAAAACTAACATCTTCTAATATTGGTTTTGTAAGAACAAAATCAAAAAATACACTATCAAATCTAATTACTGTTTCATTTGGAGCCATAATTAAAGGTTACTTATTTAAAATAATGCTTTCATAATATGCAAAACCTTTAATTTGTAAATTTTTTTATTTGAATTTTTTTTAAAAAGAATATAATAATTTATATTTTAATATTTTAATAGATTGAATAATGAACTTCCAAGCATTAAAATGAATGATTGATTCACTAGTACAAACATATAATTGTCCTCATTGTGGTTCGTCTGTAATAGATAATAATGTTGATATAGTTTGAGCAGCTTGAACAAATATAAATATAGATGTTGAGTGTCCTTCTTGTAACAAACACTCTATTATAAAAGCTGAAATTATATCATTTGATTTAGATAAAATGAATATTACAAAGAAAAATTTAAGTAATTTAAAAGATAATTTATCCATGTTGAAAAATACCGTTTCTAATTGAAATAATGACCTTATAAAAGACCAAGAAATAGTTGAGTTAAATAAAAAACTAAAACAACTTAAGGATGTATCTGATTTATTTAATGAATAAATAACATGTTTAAAAAAATATTGTATGCTATAATAATAATTATAATATTATATGTTTTAATAATTTTTCTTTATCCAGACTTGGCAAAAAGTCTTTGAGAAACTTTTTGATTATCAAAATTCAATGATAATATTATTTATTTGAAGAAGAAACTAGATAATTGATCTCTAAAATATAATAGTTCAAGTATTGATTCTTGAAATACGGTTGATAAAACAATTAACACAGTTGTAGAATGACTTGATACTACAAAAGAAAAAATAGATAATATAAGGGAAACAGCTAAATGAGTGGAAGAAAAATATAATGAAACTAGAAAAGTTTTAGATGATGTAAATAAACTTTGAGAATGAGTAAGTAGCATAATTAATACAGGGGCAATAAAATAGAAACCTGATAAAAATTTTATCAGGTTTCTATTTTATATTTTAATCAAATAAATCTTCATTAATATTTATTTCTTTTTTTAGAGTTTTAACTTTTTCTTCTCAAGAAATAACTATTTTTTTATCTACTTTTAATTTATATTCATCTATTTTTTCTGGATAATCAAATTGATTTAAAACATATTTTATAGCATTTATTCTAGCTTGTTTTTTATTGTCACTATCAATAACTACCCAAGGAGTTTCTTTTTTATGAGTTTCAGAAAAGTTTTTGTATTCTGCTAAACTATACTTATCCCATAGTTTCTGAGAAAATTGGTCAATTGGAGATAATTTATACTGTTTTAGTGGATTAGTTCTTCTTGATTCAAATCTTTCTGCTTGAATATCTTTTGATACAGAAAAGTAAAATTTTATTAATTTTATTCAAGAATCTACTAGCATTTTTTCAAACTTAGGAACTTCATCTAAAAATTTTTCATAATCTTTTTTCTTTACAAATCACATAACAGGCTCAACTCAAGCTCTATTATACCAACTTCTGTCAAAAAATACCATTTCACCTCAACTTGGTAAATTTTGAATATATCTTTGGAAGTACCATTGAGTTTTTTCTACTTCTGAAGGTTTTTCAAGTGCTACAACTCTAGCTCACCTAGGATTTAGGTATTCTCTAAATCTTTTTATTGTACTTCATTTTCATGCTGCATCTCTTCATTCAAATATTATAAGTAGTTTTTCTCATTTTTCCTTTATGTTTTTTTGTAGTTTAAGTAATTCAAGTTGAAGAGTTATTAATTCTTTTTGGTATTTTATATCTGATTTTTTTGCACAAAATTGTTTATAACTATCTTTTTTGTTTTCAGGAACTTTATCGCAAGATTTATATATTTTATCTATTTCTTTTGTTACATCCATTATTTCAGTTTCTTCTTTTCTTGCTTTCGTATCAACATCAATAAAATCATCAATATCTTCTATGATATCTTCTAATTTTCTCAATTCTTTTCTTGTATCTTTATCTAACTCATTATGTTTTTCCTCTAATAATTGAGTTAATTTATTTTTTAATACTTTCAATGCATCTATATCATTTTTAGTCTTTAGATTTTCACATAGATCTTCAAGTTCATTTTTCAGTTTTCTTATACTATCTGTGTTTATTTTTAAGAAACCATTGAACAAGTCATAAAATATACTAGGCATAATTATTATTTTTATAAAGTAATTTAATGTTATATAAATGAATCTTATCATATATTTTTTTTTAAGTCAAAAAAATGATTTTTTTTATATTTATATTTTAAATTCTACAAAATTCAAATCAATAAATATATTAATCAAAAATAAAATATAATAATAATCAATAATGTTTTTTAACTTTTATTTTTATTTATAAATTTTTTATGTTATAATTTTTTTGATATTATTTATTATAAAATAAAAACTTATGCAAAAAAAATATTGAACATTTGTATTATTTCTTGTTCTTGTATCTATTTGGTCTGTATTTTTCTCTACTACTAAATTCTTTTTATGGTGAGATTTGAAAGAAACATTAAATGTTAGTTTACAAACTTTGGCTTGATATTTGAGTTTGTGAGGAGTTATAGCTTATTTGGTGTGATGAGCCTTGGCTTCAACTTTTTTGAAGAAATATCTATTATTTACTCTATCTTTTTTAACTTTGCTTTTTGTAACAGCTTGATATATTTTTTGATTTAGTTCTAATGCTTATTTATGATTTATAATGGTTTCTATATGAGCTTTTTATTGAGCTTGGTCAGTTGTAAAAAATGTAATTATTTCAATAGAAATTAAAAAAACTAGTATGTCGGATACAAAGCTAAATGCATTGGTATCTATTGTTTTTATTGTATCTATTATATTTGGGTCTATATTTTGAGGTTTTCTTTTTGAAAAAATGGCAGGGGCATGATATTTAGTTATTATTTTAATGTTGGTTTTTTCTTCTATAATTTCTTTATTCCTAGATTATGATAAAGTTAGTTTTAAGTCATTAATTTCTAATGGATTTAAAAATTATACATATGAAAGAAAAATGAAGTTCACTAATTCTATGAAATCATATCTTCCAGAGTTAAAATATATTTTTAATCATTATGGGTTACTTATAATATCAGCTTCTTTTCTTTGGGCTATTTCTACAATAGTTTCACAAAAAGCTGTTGAATATAGTATAGTTAATTTTGGTAAAACTGAATCAGAAGCTACTTTTGTATTACTTTACTCAGCACTTTGAGCTATTTTTTGAAGTCTAATTTCTATAAAAATGGAAAAATATAGATGGCAATACTTTGTTCTAACTAATTTTATTTTTTGAGTTTTGGTTGTTATATTTCCTTTTCTTAGCATATCTTATTTACATGTTTCTATATTTGCTTTTATTATTGCTTTATTTTTCTGAATGTCTTCAAATCTTATAGATGCTTATTTTTTTAAAATACTTTGAGAACAAAATAAAAAAGAGTATGGCTCTTCTACTTATTGATTAATTCTTAGTATAGTAATTTTTGTTATGATGTTTTTATCTAACTTTATAGAAAAAAATAGTTGATATAGTTTAATAAATCAATATTCTTCTTATGGTTTAACTTCTTACTCTTTATGATATGATTTTTTGATGATTTTTCTTTGAGTAATAGTTATTTTGGTTACATATGTTATTTATGTTAATAAGCTAAAAAAATGAAATTTATCTTAATTTTTATTAAATTATTTTTGTCATTTCGTTATAAAGTAAAAATATATTGAAGTGAAAATTTATCTAATAGTTGACCTTTTCTTATTCTTCCTAATCATGTTGCTTTGGTTGATCCTCAAATTTTAATAGTATTTTTGTGAAAGTATTTAAAAATTTCTCCTTTGGCTTCAGAAGCTTATTATAACAAGCCTTGATTAAAGCAAGTTATGGATTTGTTTTGAACTGTTTCTATTTGAGAAATATTAGATTGAGCTAATATAGAAGATGTTGAAAAAGTTTTCTCTAAAGTAGTTGAGTGATTGAAAAATAATAAAAATATACTTATTTATCCATCAGGTCAAATTTATAGACAATGATTTGAAAGCATTATTTGAAAACAATCAGTTTATAATATAGTTAATTTGATGCCTGATAATGTAAAAATTATTTGAATAAAAACAAGGTGACTTTGGTGAAGTATATGGAGTAAAGCTTGGGATAACTGAGAGACTTGATTTTTTACTTGTTTTTTATCTTGAGTTAAAATATTGTTTGCCAATTTATTTGTACTTACTCCGAAAAGGGAAGTTAAGATTGAGATTCAAGATTTAACAAAAGATATTTTAGAGCTTAGAAAAAATGATTTAAATACTTTTAACAAATATTTAGAAGATTTTTATAATACTCAAAATTGAGAAGAATATATAGAACAGATTAATTACATAAAACATTATTTTTATTTTGATAATGTTAAAAATAAAAAAGAACCAAAAATTATTTCAGGGTCAATAAAAGAGCTTAATTTATCAGTTAAAAGAGATTTATCAAAAGTAGACCAGTCTATAGTTTCAAAAATTTTTGATAAAATAGCTTTGGTTAAATCTATAAATAAAAATATAATAAAATGAGATTCAAATTTGATTTTAGACTTATTTTTTGATAGTTTAGATTTAGCTGAAATTAAATCATATATTCAAGCAAATTTTAAATGAGCATCAAATCCACCGATTCTAGATTTAAAAACTGTTTGAGATTTAGTATTTATGGCTATTTGACAAAGTACAACAGAAGAAAAAATTAAGCCTTGTAATTGGTGAAAAGATTTTTCAGGTAATTTGATGTTAGAAAGAATAGTTTAGGATAAAATTGACAAACTACATAAAAAAACTAAAATAATTTTATTACAAATAACAAATGTTTAAATATGATTAGTAACAAGCATACAAGCATACAAGCATACAAGCATACAAGCATGTAGGATATTGTTTAAACAAATCTGTAAAGAGGACAGATATTTATTATTTTGAGTTAAAACAAAATAATAAATATCTGTTTTTTTCGTTCATTAAAATAAACAGAAGAAATCTTATTATCCCCCTAGCCCCCTTAAAATAAGGGGGAATAGCTTA
>Ga0172373_10003254_pt1 | contig 23953 bp, 21 predicted proteins | sample Lak10m_2_FD_114546 | JGI IMG/M metagenome (GOLD analysis project Ga0172373, IMG submission 114546) | Freshwater microbial communities from Kabuno Bay, South-Kivu, Congo - kab_092012_10m | ecosystem: Environmental > Aquatic > Freshwater > Lake | place: Democratic Republic of the Congo...
ACCTCAACAAAGGTTTTGAGATATGGCAAAATAAACTAAATGAATTTAAAAATATAGCTGAGGTTTCAATTTCGGACTATTTACAACGAATTGCAACCCCTGAGCAAAAAGCCAATGGTTTAGATTTAGCCGATTATTTGATAGAAACAATTACAAAAAATGTAGGTCATGTAGATAATGTAGCCTAAAAAACAATTTATTTATTACTAACTAAAAAGAAACTAAAATGATAAAAACACAAATTTTAACAAGTGAATTAAGGGAAAACCTTAAAAGAGTGATGCAAATAGAAATATCAAAAATGCCTGAGTATTTAGATAGTTTAGAGCCAAAGGATAAAATAAACATACTATGTAAGTTAATGCCTTATGTTTTTCCGAAAGTTGAGGATATTAATTGTAAAGATAACGAGCCTTTAAGTTGGTAAAATATGAAAGGTCGGGGGAATAGTAGTGTAATAACTGTAAATTCAGCTTTAAGGTTGTCAATTAATGAACTGATTAAATTAAAGGTTATTCAAAAAAATAAAGAGTTAGATTTTTTTTCAAATTGGACAAACGGAGCTCAAATAAACATAAGGTCAGTTTATAATGATAATGAAAGTTATTTGCGTTTAACTTATAATTGTGTTTACAAAACAACCAAAGAATCTAAAATTGTAGATTATAGAGTGGAAATTGAAAAAATTAAATCAAATTTAGGTAAGGGATATAATTTGTATTTTATTTGTCCGGTAACCAAAACGAGATGTAAGATTTTATATTTATGTGCTAAGTCGGAAATGTTTAAATGTAGGCAATCTTATAAAAACGAACTTTGTTATCTTTTACAAACTCACTCAAAAGAATATCGGTTAAATGGTCGATTTTTTCAATTTGATAAAACGATTAATAAACTAAAAGAAAAAAGAAAAACTAATACCTATAACGATAAGCCTACAAAACGAAAGTTAAGATTATTAAAGTTATTGAATAAAAGAGCTGAGGTAGATAAATTAAGAGACATTCAATTTGAAAACTGGCTAACCAATTATTATGGCTTTAATCCCTAAGGATTTAGGTTATTATTTAAAAACTTAATAGTTAAGATATAATATAAGCGGATTTAATAGTCCGCTTTTTTTATGCCTTTAAATTACGTTTTAGTGATGTTGTGGGGAAAATGTGGGGAAAGCCTAGAAACAAAAAACCCTTAACTGTTGATAGTCAAGGGTTTACGAATTTACACAGTTGTCCGACTAGGGCTCGAACCTAGACTTTACTGAACCAAAATCAGTCGTGTTGCCAGTTACACCATCGGACAATTTAAACTTTTGTAAATAGTTCGGCCACAAAAGTAATGCTTTTTTTTTATTTACAAAAAAAACATAAAAAATTCTTTGATTATTTTTGAGTGTAATTTTTAGCTAAATTCGCAACTTATCTGTTTTTAAAATAATTATATGCAGTTTAAAAAATTAAACAACCTGATTGGCTGGATTGTATTCGCCATTGCTACTTTCACTTATGTATCTACTATTGAACCTACTGCCAGTTTTTGGGATTGTGGAGAATATATTGCTTGTGCCTTTAAACTAGAAGTGGGTCATCCTCCTGGTGCACCATTCTTTTTATTAGTAGGTAGATTTTTTGCTTTATTAGCAGGTGGCGATCCGGCAATGGCTGGTAAAATGATAAATATTATGTCCGCTTTATGCAGTTCTTTCACTATTTTATTTCTATTTTGGAGTATAACACGTATAGGCATAAAAGCCATAGTTAAAAGTGGGGAAGAATTTACAGTCCCAAAACAATGGGCAATTCTAGGTTCTGGTATTGTAGGAGCGCTAGCCTATACATTTTCAGATTCTTTTTGGTTTTCAGCAGTAGAAGGAGAGGTATATGCCATGTCGTCTTTTTTTACAGCATTAGTATTCTGGGCTATTTTGAAGTGGGAAGAAGAAGATTCAGAAAATCCAATTAGCGCTATGAGATGGTTGGTAGTTATCGCCTATTTAATGGGGCTATCTATCGGGGTTCATTTATTAAACTTATTAGTAATTCCGGCAATTTGTTACATCTACTACTTTAAAAAATACAAATTTGAATGGAAATCATTCTTTATCACTGGTATTATTTCTTTAGTATTATTGGGAGGTATTCAAAATATCATGATTCCTAAAATCGTAAAGTTTGCTGCTGATTATGAAATATTTTTTGTAAATAAATTAGGGATGGGATTTAATTCCGGTTCCATATTTTACTTTGCCATCATGTTTACAGCGTTAGCAGGTTTAATATTATACACTATTAACAAGAAAGAATCTTTTTATAAAATTGGTTTTTATGCTGCTATAGTTTTTGTAATCATTGCTACTTTATCGGCAAATGGTATAGGTGCTATGTTTACAAGAGTTTTGGTATTAGGTGGTTTATTATATGGAATAAATCATTTAAAATCAAAAAACATAAACACTTTAAATGTTATTTTAGTGAGTTTTACTACATTAATTATTGGCTATTCTTCTTTTTTTGTTTTAATTATTCGTTCACAAGCTAATACACCTATGGATGAAAATGACCCTGAAAATGCTATTACTATGTTGTCTTACCTTAATCGTGAGCAATATGGAGATTGGCCTTTAATATACGGTCAATATTATAATGCACCGACAGATAATTCGAGTTTTAAAGATGGAGAACCGGTCTATGCTAAAGATGAAGTATCCGGAAAATATAAAATTGTTGATGATAGAAAAAAATCGATTCCGTCTTATCAAAAAGAATTTTGTACACCATTTCCCAGAATGTGGAGTCAACAAGGTAATCACGAGGCAGCATATCGTTATTGGGGGGATGTACAAAGTCATCACAAGACAAAAGCTGTATTAAATGAACAAACTGGCCAAATGGAAGAGGTACAAATACCTAATTTCATGGCAAACCTTACCTATTTTATTAATTATCAGCTTAAGTATATGTACTTGCGCTATTTTGCTTGGAATTTTATAGGTCGTCAAAATGACATTCAAGGATTAAATGGTAATCCATTAGAAGGTAATTGGAAAACAGGTATTAAAGGGCTGGATGATGTATTTTTAGATTCAGATACATCCTATGTGCCGCATTCAGCATCGGGCAATATGGCTAATAATTCATTTTTTGCGCTCCCTTTTATTTTAGGCTTATTAGGATTTTATTTCCATGTTAAAAATAATAAAAACGATATGTGGGTTGTAACTCTCCTATTTATTCTTAATGGATTTGCAGTAGTATTTTATTTAAATCAGTATCCATACCAACCCCGTGAGCGTGATTATGCTTATGTTGCGTCTTTTTATGCTTTTGCTGTTTTTATTGGATTAGGGGTGCTGTTTCTGTTTAATTTTTTAAGCAAAAAAATAAATCTAAAAACCGCGTCTATTTTGGCAACAATTATAGGTTTAATGATTCCTATTATAATGGCGGCAGAAGGTTGGGATGATCATGATCGTTCGAAAAGAACCATGAGTAGAGATTTTGCAGTGAATTACCTGAATTCATGTGCGCCAAATGCTATTTTGTTCACTAATGGAGATAATGACACCTTCCCTCTTTGGTATGCGCAAGAAGTTGAGGGTGTTAGAACAGATGTTCGTGTTGTTAATTTAAGTTTATTACAAACCGATTGGTACATCAATCAAATGCGAAGAGCGGCTTATGAATCTGCTCCTGTACCATTTACTATACCTCCAGACAAATATGTTCAAAGTAAACGAGAGGTTGTTTATATAATGGATAAAGGGAACGGGTCAATGAGTTTAAAAAAAGCAATTGATTTTGTAGTTTCCGATGACATTGAAAATAAATTAGATTATGGTAATAGTCCTTTAGATTATATTCCTTCAAAATCATTTTATGTGCCGGTAGATTCTGCCGCTGTTATGAGAGAAAAAGTTATCTCCGTAAAAGATACTGCTCGTTTAGCTAAAACAATTAAATGGAGTATTAATCGTCAATATTTAACTAAAAATGATTTAATGGTATTAGATTTAATTGCACATAATAATTGGAAACGCCCAATTTATTTTGCTGTAACCACTGGTTCTGAAGCTTATTTGGGGTTAGAAGAATATTTTCAACTAGAAGGTTTAGCTTACAGATTAATGCCAATTAAAAATTCAGAAAATGAAATGAATCAAGGAGGACGTGTTCATACAGACATTATGTATAATAACATCATGAACAAGTTTGCTTGGGGAGGATTAGATAAAAAAGGAGTAAATCTGGATGAAAATTGCACCCGTATGGCATCTAATATGCGATTACAAATGGCCACATTAGCAGGTGCATTAATCAATAAAGGTCAGAAACAAAAGGCAGAAAAAGTATTAGATATGTGTCTCGAAAAAATGCCCGATGAAAATGTAAGGTATGAATCTACACTTTATACTATTATAGCGGGATATTATCAAATTGGTAACATGAAAAAAGCGAGTTCGTTATCATCTAAATTATTTGATATTTATGAAAATGATTTAAAAGTATATAAAGCTCAAAAAAGCATACATCGAGTTGCTTTTAATAGAGAAATGGAACAGGCTAAAGAAGTTATGAGGCGTTTGGTAATGTTGGCCGAACAATTCAATCAGGAAGCGTATGCTAAAGATTTAATGAAGCGATTAACAGCCAATGTGCCAATGGAAGAATTAATGCCTCAAGGAGGAAACGAGGAATCTAAATCATCAACCCAATAATATTTGGATTAATTAAATTAGAATTTGATTAATCGTAGTTTTTTATTGGTATATAGTTAAAATTTTTTTATAAACATTAGTTTTAGAATTCGTAAAAATAAAAAAGGTTGGAATTTATTACCAACCTTTTTTATTTTGAATATGTAATTTGATTATCCCAAATATTGTTGAAGTAATTTGCTTCTAGAGCTGTGTCGAAGACGACGAATAGCTTTTTCTTTAATTTGACGAACACGTTCGCGAGTCAAATCAAACTTGTCACCAATTTCTTCCAAAGTCAATCCATGATTTAAGCCAATTCCAAAAAACAATTTCACAACATCTCTTTCTCTTTCTGTTAAAGTAGATAAAGCTCTATCAATTTCTTTTGAAAGTGATTCCATAATTAAACCAGAGTCTGCCTTTAAGGAATCATGGTTTACTAATACATCTAGTAAGGAGCTTTCTTCTCCATTTGCGAATGGAGCATCCATACTAACGTGTCGACCGGATACTTTCATTGTATCGGACACTTTGTCAATTGGTAAATCCAATAATTCAGCAATTTCATCAGCACTTGGTTCACGTTCGTATTCTTGTTCTAATTTAGAATAGGCTTTATTAATTTTATTTAAAGAACCTACTTGATTTAGAGGCAAACGAACGATACGAGATTGTTCAGCTAAAGCTTGAAGTATTGATTGGCGAATCCACCATACTGCGTAAGAAATAAATTTAAAACCACGAGTTTCATCAAAACGACGGGCAGCTTTAATTAAGCCTAAGTTACCTTCGTTAATTAAATCAGGTAGACTTAGTCCTTGATTTTGATATTGTTTAGCAACCGAAACCACGAAGCGTAAGTTTGCACGAGTTAATTTTTCTAAAGCTTCCTGATTACCATCTTTTATTTTTTTAGCTAAAACAACTTCTTCTTCTGCTGTAATTAATTCTTCTCTACCAATTTCTTGAAGATATTTATCCAAGGATGCACTTTCTCGATTGGTAATTGATTTCGTTATCTTTAGCTGTCTCATAGTGTGATAGATGGTTTTACAAGCCGACAAATATAAGAAAAAAAAGGTGTTTTTACAATTTTTTATCTTATTGGTTATTAAGTGATTATGTAATTTTTATTTTTGGAACGATTAATTTGAGTTTTTTACAGTATAGTTTTTATAAACCAAATCCATAATAAGCTTTGATTCCATTTGGATATAAACCTTCAATAAGAATACCCCCAGATTTATTTTCAAGCATTGTTGCAATATCTTTAACAGAAGAAATTTTCTTTTTATCGACTGATGTAATAATAAAGCCTTCTTTTATGCCGGCATTAGCTAATTTACCAGAGTGTAATTTGCTGATTTTTACACCACTATTTATTTGATATCTTAATTTTTCTTCGGTATTTAATTCTTCAAATTCAGCGCCTAGAGAATTTACAGCGGTTTTATATATTTCAGGTTTTTTAATTATTCCAAGACTATTTTCTTTGTTTTTTAAAGTAACAGGTAATACAATTTCTTTATCGTTTCTGATAATTGTAATGTAAATTTTATCACTAGGTCTGTATTTACCTATTTGTTCCAATAATTCTGATGTACTAGTTACAGATACATTTTCTATTTTTGTAACAATATCTCCAATTTTAATTCCAGCTTCTTCACCTGCACCTTTTTCTGTTAAGCCATTAATGTATACGCCTTTTAATTGTTTTATGCTTTTTTCTTCAGCAAACCTAGCGTCTATGTCTTGTATGCTTAATCCAATAAATGCTCGTTGGACAGTCCCAAATTCAATTAAGTCGGATACAACTTTTTTTACAATATTTACCGGAATGGCAAAAGAGTAGCCTTGATAAGATCCATTGTTAGACGCTATAGCAGTATTAATTCCTACTAAATCACCAGTAGTATTTACTAATGCACCACCACTATTACCAGAGTTAACAGCCGCATCTGTTTGAATAAATGATTCTATGGGAGCTAAATTGCCACCTTGAGCATTATGTTCTAAAATATTAATATTTCTACCTTTAGCACTTACAATACCAGCTGTAACTGTAGAATTTAAATTAAATGGATTTCCAACGGCTAAAACCCATTCTCCTATTTTAATATTGTCTGAATTACCGTAATTTATAAAAGGTAATTTAGTTTCTTTGATATGTAGTAAAGCTAAATCTGTATTAGAATCAACGCCAATAATATCTGCTACATAAGTTCGTTTGTCGTTTAAAATAACTTCTATTTTAGTAGCATCATTAATGACATGATTATTAGTGACGATATAGCCATCTTGACTGATAATAACCCCACTACCACTACCTTGCATTAAGTTGGGTTGACGTTGTCTACCCCCAAAAAACCAATCCTGAAATGGATCGTAAATTAAATTGTTTTTTTGTTCAACGATGGTTTTTATGTGAACCACAGCATTTACTGATTTTTCTGCAGAGGTTACAAAGTCCGGAATATTGGCTGCTCCCGTTGATGAGTTGTAATTTGTGAGCTTAACAGGAGTTAAATAAGGATTGTATGTTAATGAAGAACGGTTACTGCTACTGTTGAAATAGTAGTTGCCAATAAGAGCGAAAGCGCCACCCAAAGCGCCAATACATAAAGATGAAAGTATTTTTTTCATGTTATAGTGTGTTAAAAGATTAAACTTTATAATCAATTTTAATAACGCAAAATTAAATTAGAAGTTATGTTTGAAAGGTCCTTTTAACAATACTTAACGAGGATTTATGAAAATGAAATGATTAGAATATCCAACAAACTAAGTTATAATAGTAGTTAAAACTTTAGGTAAAAAGTTTAAAACAGTTTAGAAAATATATGTAATTTTAATGTCCTAGTCGGTCATGAGATTTAAGTATAAAATACCACCTTTTGTTTTTGGAGTATCTATAGGTTTGCTCGTAGGAATAGCTTTTTTCATTTTTAAAATTGATGATTATTTGAAGAAAATTAATAAACCAAATATTGACAACATTAAAATTGTTGAGCAATCTGTAAGTCCTGCAAGTGATAAAGAACATACACAACAATACGACAAAAAAAAATTAAATATTAAAAAATCGCCTCAAGTTAACTATGATGAAGTAGATCACTTATTAAATGATGATGGTATGCAGATAGCGCAAGAAGAATTGTTATCAGTTAAAAATATTAAAGTGATTAATTTGGATGAAAAGCAAAAGCGTGATACACTAATGGGACAGTTAGCCGGAATTGCAAAAAGTGATTATCCTAATTTGTTCTTTGTAGAATTTTGGAAAACACCTCTAAATTCTAAAGGTTACAGAATGACTCGTAACAGAGTAATTTTATATGGTATTTCTGATTTTAGTAACATAACTATTTATAAAGTTGACGAAAATTATTATTTAAAAAATGACGATATAGTTTATAAAATATCGTCGGGCACAGAGTTTAAACCAATGGAATTGGTACAAGATTCGGATTTATTAGCTAAAATAAATTAATCGTATGATTCAACAAATTGAGTGTTACAAATATCAAGGGACAGGTAATGATTTTGTACTGATAGATAATCGTTTAAAAAACATTTCACTAACTCCAGAAGAAATTAAATGGTTATGTAATAGACGCTTTGGTATTGGTGCAGATGGATTAATGCTATTAGAATCTGAAATTGGTATAGATTTTAAAATGATATACTATAACAGTGACGGAAAAGAAGGTTCAATGTGTGGAAATGGCGGAAGATGCATAACGGCTTTCGCAAAAAAGCTAGGAATAATTTCGTCTGAGGTAAAATTTTTGGCAGTAGATGGGATTCACCATGCAAAAATTAAACAAGAGGTTGTCTCGTTAAAAATGAATGATGTAAGGGAGATAGAGTGGGGAGCTGATTTTTTTTATTTAAATACTGGCTCTCCTCATTACATAAAATTTGTGAGTGATTTGGAGCATTTTGATGTTGTTGGAGAAGGGAAAAAAATCAGATACAATAATCGTTTTTTTGAAGATGGCACAAATGTCAATTTTATTGAAAAAAAAGATGACGAATTATTTGTTCGAACTTATGAAAGAGGTGTAGAAAATGAGACATTATCTTGTGGAACCGGAGCTACTGCAGCAGCTATTGTTGCCGGATTAACTAGCCAAAGTACTGATAAAAACAACTGTAAAATTAAAACATTAGGTGGTAATTTGAATGTAACATTTGATAGGGTTTTACAAAATACGTTTTACAATATTTGGCTGGAAGGAGACGCACATTTTGTATTTAAAACACATATTAATTTACCAAGTACAGAAACTTTGTCGATTTTCAGGTAGATAATTTTTTTTACATATTTTTCAATTAATAGTAATTACCTCATTTTTATGAGGTATAATAACCCGTTTAAAGCCTTCCTTGATTAACTTTTCTTTGAAACTGATTTTAGCTGAAGAATCGCCATGCACTAGATAAATGGCATTTACATTGCTTTTGTTCTGGCAAGATAAAAATTTTATAATTTCAGCATAGTCTGCATGAGCACTAAAAGCTTCTATCATTTCTATTTCAGCATTTACATCATAAAATTCATCAAATATTTTTACACTTTTTTCACCATTTTTAATTTTACCACCCAACGAGTTTGGTGTACAATAACCAACTATTAAAATAGTATTTTTAGAGTTCGAAATATGATGAATTAGATGGTGTTTAATTCTGCCACCATCCATCATACCTGAAGCTGCAATAATAATACACGGTTTTTTTGTATTAGTCAAAGCTTTTGATTCTTCTTTATCTATTATATATTTTAAATTTTCAAATTCAAAAGGATTTGAATCTTTCAAAAGAGATTGATTGAAGGATTTATTAAAAAAACTCATATGTTCTTTCATAATGTTTGTAATACTAGTTGATAATGGGCTGTCAATATAAATATTGATATCTGGAAGCATATTCTTATTTTTTAATTTATTTAAGATAAATACAAGTTCTTGTGTACGACCAAGACTAAATGCAGGAATAATTAATTTACCTTTTTTCTCGATACAAGTTTTTCTGATAATATTTAAAAGTTGTAAATCAAAATCGGGTGAATGTTTATGTAATCTATCACCATAGGTAGATTCACAAATAATGTAATCAGCTTGAGGAAATGGTAGCGGATTATTTAGAATTATATCATCGTATTTACCAATATCTCCTGTATACGTTAGATAAGTAGTTTTATGTGTTGCATGTTTGAATTTTAGATTAATGGCGGCACTTCCTAAAATATGTCCTATGTCTGTAAAAGTGAAAGAAACAGTATTGTTTAAGTAAAATTCTTGATTATAGGGAATTGTTTTAACATGCTTTATACAACGCTCTACATCATGAGAATTATATAGAGGTTCAAGAGGTTTTTGATTTAATATTTCACGCTCTTTATTTATGTATTCTATCTCTGATTCATGAATATTAGCACTATCAAATAATAAAAGCTCCACTACTTTTCGAGTAGGTGGTGTACAATATATTGAACCTAGAAAACCTTGTTTAACTAAAAGAGGTAGATTACCTGAGTGATCAATATGTGCGTGAGATAACAGGACTACATCTATTTGTGAGGGATTGATATGTAATTGACGATTTAAAACATCTGTTTCTTGACCTAAACCTTGATATAAGCCACAATCGAGCAGAATTGAAAAATTATTTTCAGTTTCAATTAAATGCATACTGCCGGTAACGGTTTCGGTAGCACCTATGAACTTGATTTGCATTCAGCAAAATTATGTGTTCAAAAAAATTATTTACTGATATATATCACAACTGAAATTGATTGTAATAATCAGTAGTATAAACCTCTTTTTTTAGTTTTGTTGGGTGATTGTGTATTGCCTGTATTGTGTTAATCGCTCTATATAGTATGAAGTAATATATTAATTCTTAATAAAATTTGTATAAACAATCTTTAATATTCCTAGATATGAAAAGGCTATTAGTTCCGGTTGATTTTTCGGAAATATCAGATAATGTTTTATTGTATGCGGTAAAGTTGGCTAATTATTTAGAAGCAGATTTAATATTATTACATGTTAATCCTTTACCGGTTTATAATGGTGAATATAATATGTTATCATTTTCAATCACTGATGTTTTGGAAACTAGTTTAACATTGTTAAAAGAAAAAGCAGAAAGATTAGCAGCAACTAAATTTTTAAAATCATCTGTTACTTATTTTGTGGAGATAGGTGACTTAAAAACTCATATTTTAGATTATAGTGAGCGTTACCATATCGATTTAATTATTATGGGTATTACTAGTCATGATACAAAAATTACGCAAATACTTTTCGGAAGCACATCTGTTTCTCTATCAAAACAAAGTCATGTCCCTGTGTTAATTATTCCACAAAATTGTTCTTATAAAAATATTCAAACTATTGCTTATGCTTCTGAGTACGATGTTAAATCCATGTCTCGTGATTATCTAAAAACGGTTAAAAAACTATGTCGTTTGTTTGACGCCGATTTAAATATACTTCATGTTATTCCACAAAATCATTTAATAAATGAAAAGGAAGCTAAACTTGATTTATGTATAGAAAAATCAATGGAACAAATACCCCATAAAACCTATGTTTTAGTTGAAGATAGCCCTACTGAAGCGTTGATTGATTTTGTTTATACACATAACGTTGATCTCATTTTATTAGAACCCAAACATCATTCTATTTGGCATCGTATCTTATATCCAAGCATCACTAAAGAGGTTGCTTTTGAAAGTCCGATTCCAATACTTTGTGTTGAAAGTGACGCGAAATTATCTAATACTCATTTTTAATAATAGTAAATAATGGAGGTTACTTGTTCCATTAGTCATCAACAATATGATTCTTCTTTGTGTCATAGGTTAGATACATTGCCTGAACCGATTAAAAAATTATTATTGACAGATTATCCTTATTTGGTTGATGATAGTTTTGTGTGTCAAAATCAACTTATTATTTATCGTAAAAAATATTTGAATACATTAATTATAAGTGAATATGGAGAAATTGATGTATTGGAAAAAAAAGTAGTAGATGCGATTGCAAAAAATGAAATCTTATCTGAAAATATTGAAACAGACTTGAATGAACAATTAACATTTGGAGAAAAAATGGCGGATTATATAGCGTTGTTTGGAGGTAGCTGGAGATTTATTATTTTATTTTTTGTATTTATATCCACTTGGATTTTAATCAATTTAGTGACTCAACTTCAAATAGTGTTTGATCCATATCCATTTATTTTATTAAACCTTATTTTATCTTGTTTAGCATCCATTCAGGCTCCTATCATTATGATGAGTCAAAATAGACAAGAACATAAAGATCGAAATCGTAATGTGAATGATTATAAGGTTAATTTAAAAGCAGAACTTGAAATTCAATTATTACATGAAAAAATTGATCATTTAATGGTTCATCAAAACAAAAAACTTCTTGAAATACAACAAATACAAGTTGATTTATTTGATGATTTATTGAAACAAGTTTATACAAAATAGCTAAGCTACTATATCTGTTTGTGAAAATATATAGAAAAATGGATTTTATTTTTTACATCATTGACGAAAAATAGATAAGACTAACATATATGATATAGTGAATTTTTTCAGTTTAAAAATTACTGAAATTTAATTTATGTATATTTAAACTTGTTTAATAAATATTTATAAATGCAAACTATCTTTAGCCAAAAACATTATTTATACCTATTATTAACCATATTAGGTGGTAGTCTAACATTTTATTTTGCCATTTTGGGCATACTTCAACATCAAGGTAATTTTAACGGCATAGAGTTTATTTTAAGTACTTGGTCAAGTAATTATTATGCTAAAAGTTTGACGTTAGATTTTTGGACGGGTACTATTGCTGGTACATTTTTTATTTTAGTTGAAGGATTACGATTAAAAATGAAAAATATATGGTTGTATCTTTTTTTAACTGTATTTGTGGCCTATGCGTTCGGATTTCCTTTGTTCTTATTTATCAGAGAACTTTTTTTGAAAAAAAACACGATCCAATCTTTTTCTAATTAACAATAACATTCATATACTGACCTTTATCATTTCAAAACTTGACAAATGTCATGCGACTAATTTTTGTATAAAATTACGTTTGCTATGTGAAAATAATAGAAGCAAATCAAGTTAAAACCTCATGCTATCATTGTGGCGAGATTGTATACAATAGGGAATTTGCAATTGATTCGAAATCGTTTTGTTGCAGAGGTTGTCAAACCGTTTATGAAATTATCAATAAAAACGATTTATGTTCTTACTATACTATTGAAAATTCACCTGGAATCAATCAAAAACATAGTGTTCGAAGAGGTAAGTTTGATTTTTTGGATGACCAACAGATTATAAAAAAAATAATACATTTTCAAGATGATTTGCATCAACACGTTATTTTTTATTTACCTCAAATGCATTGCAGTTCCTGTATTTGGATATTAGAGCAACTCAATAAAATAGATGCTGGCATTATCAAATCTCAGGTAAATTTTATTAAAAAAGAAGTAACAGTTATTTACGATTATCATAAAACTTCGCTTAAAAAAGTTGCAGAAAGTTTAACTATTATTGGGTATGAACCTCATATTAGTTTGAATGATATAGCAGCAGGAAAAATTAAAACATACGACACAAGTCAAATAGTAAAACTTGGTATTTCAGGATTTTGTTTTGGTAATATCATGATGTTGAGTTTTCCGGATTATTTTTCATTTGGAAATGTTGAGGATGCTGCCTTGAAATATTGGTTTAGTTATTTGAATTTAATTCTTGCTTTACCAGTTTTTTTTTATTCGGCATCTGATTTTTTTATTTCCGGGATTAAAGGTATTCGTCAAAAAAATTTGAATATCGATGCGCCTATTGCATTAGCTATTTTAATTACTTTTAGTAGAAGCATCTACGAAATTCTATCAGATACAGGATCTGGATATCTTGACTCCATGTCTGGTATAGTCTTTTTTATGCTAATAGGTCGCTATTTTCAAAATAAAACATATCAAACAATTTCATTTGATCGTGATTTTAAATCTTATTTTCCACTAGGAGTAAGTATAGTTAATCATGATGGTTTTGAAAAGCAAATAGCAGTGTCCGATGTAAAAGTGGGTGATCGAATAAGAATACATAATGATGAAATTATACCGGTAGATGCTATTTTATTTTTAGGAAAGGCCACTGTTGATTATAGTTTTGTGACAGGAGAATCTTTACCAATAGAAAAAACTATCGGAGAAATTATTTATGCCGGAGGAAGACAAACCTCCGGAGCCATAGAGTTGGAAGTAGTAAAAGAAGTTTCACAAAGTTATTTAACTCAGTTATGGAATAATGCAGCTTTTGATGAAAAAAAAGAAAAACCCCTACGTTCTTTTATTCATCAAATCAGTCAATATTTTACATATATTTTGTTTTCAATCGCCATTTTATCAGCCATATATTGGATGATTAATGATGCATCAAAAGTGTGGAATGTTGTTACGGCCGTTCTTATTGTGGCATGTCCTTGTGCATTGTTATTAAGTGCCACTTTCACAAACGGAAATATGATTCGTATTTTGAATAAATATCAATTATATGTTAAAAATGCTTTTGTTATTGAGCAGTTATCTGATATAGATACTATTGTCTTTGATAAAACAGGAACGATAACAGAGCAAAGTAAGGCCGAAATAATATACGAGGGTAATGATTTAACAATAGATCAATGTCAGTTAATAAGGTCTTTAGCGAGCCAATCAAATCATCCATTAAGTAAAAGCATAACGTCTTATTTGCCATTTAATAAAAATTTAATATGTAAAAATTACCAAGAATTAAAAGGATACGGGACAATCGCTACCATTCATCAACACCAGGTAAAAATGGGTTCTGCTGAGTTTGTCTTAAAAAGAGTAAATTCTTTTCAAAGTTCAGGTAGTAAAATATATGTGAGTATTGATAATGAATTTATTGGGCAATTTACTATTAAAAACTCCTATCGAAGAGGGTTGGAAGATGTTGTTAATTCTCTTAAATCACATTTTGATTTAAAAATTTTATCCGGAGATAATGCCGCAGAAGAACCTCATTTAAAACAACTTTTTGGAAAAAATACAGAACTTTTATTCAATCAAAAACCGGAAGACAAGTTAAACTACATTAAAAAACTTCAATTGAATAATAGAAAAGTAATGATGATTGGAGATGGATTAAATGATGCAGGAGCATTAAAGCAGAGTGATGTTGGTATTGCAATTAGTGATGACACCAATAACTTTTCACCAGCTTGTGATGCAGTTTTGGCCGGAGAAAAATTTAACATTTTAAATGATTTGATAGGATATTGTAAAAAAGAAAAAACAATTATTTATTCAAGTTTTATACTCTCCATACTATACAATTTTATAGGTCTTTTTTATGCTATTCAGGGCGATTTAAAACCTGTCATTGCAGCTATATTAATGCCTTTAAGTTCTATCAGTATAGTTTTATTAACAACAGGATTAAGCTCTTTGTACGAGTTGAAATTAAAAAAGTAAAAGATGATAAAAGTCATTTTTTAGCTTGATTAATGTCAATAGACAACTTTACCATAAAACTAATTTTGTTTTCAGATATGAGTGCCATTTTTATTATGATAGGAGCTAGCTTATTGCTGGCAATAGGTTTTTTAATAGCCTTCATTTGGTCTGTTAAAAATAATCAGTACGAAGATGATTATACCCCCTCGGTGAGGATTTTGTTTGATAATACATCTCTGGATGAAGAGAAAATAAATACACTAAAGAACACGGAAATAACTAGAACAAAAAATAAATAATATGGAACTACAAAAATTTCAGTACGACAACAAAATTGTAAAAATGTTTGCTTATGCCACTATGCTATGGGGTTTGGTAGGAATGCTAGTTGGAGTCATTGCTGCTATACAGTTATATCTTCCATCAGCTAATATGTCGTTACCATATACAACTTTTGGTCGTTTACGTCCACTACACACAAACGCTGTGATTTTTGCATTTGTAGGAAACGGAATATTTATGGGTGTTTACTACTCGTTACAGCGTTTATTAAAAGCACGAATGTTCAGCGATTTTTTGAGTAAAATTCATTTTTGGGGTTGGCAATTAATTATAGTATTAGCTGCATTAACTTTAGTATTAGGAAAAACAACCGGAAAAGAATATGCTGAGTTAGAATGGCCTATTGATATTTTAATCACACTGGTATGGGTAGTCTTTGGTTGGAATATGTTTGGGACAATTATACGTCGTCGTGAACGTCATTTGTATGTGGCTATTTGGTTTTACATAGCTACATTTGTTACGGTTGCTATGTTGCATATAGTCAATTCAATTGAAATTCCGGTTTCTTTCTGGAAATCTTATTCATGGTATGCAGGGGTTCAGGATGCCTTAGTTCAATGGTGGTATGGTCATAATGCGGTAGCTTTTTTCTTAACTACTCCATACTTGGGTTTAATGTATTATTTCTTACCCAAAATTGCTCAACGCCCTGTATATTCATACCGATTATCTATCATCCATTTTTGGGCATTAATTTTCTTATACATTTGGGCTGGTCCGCATCATTTATTGTATACTTCAGTGCCTGATTGGGCTCAGTCATTAGGTGTAGTTTTTTCTGTTATGTTAATAGCACCATCTTGGGGAGGTATGATTAATGGGTTGTTGACACTACGTGGTGCTTGGGACAGAGTTCGCGATAATGTGGGATTGAAATTTTTAGTAGTGGCGGTTACCGCTTACGGAATGGCCACTTTTGAGGGCCCTATGTTATCATTGAAGAATGTCAATGCTATTGCTCATTTCACAGATTGGATTGTTGCTCACGTTCATGTTGGTGCATTGGGTTGGAATGGATTTATGACTTTTGGTATTTTATATTGGTTAATCCCAAGATTATTTCAAACAAAGTTATATTCAGAAAAATTGGCCAACGTTCATTTTTGGGTTGGGACATTGGGAATTGTATTGTATGCGGTGCCTATGTATTGGGCAGGATTCATGCAAAGTTCTATGTGGAAAGATTTTACACCTGAAGGGCAATTAAAATGGCAGTTTATGGATACTGTTACCAAGATGATTCCTTTTTACATTGCACGTTCTGTGGGCGGCACATTATTTTTAGCAGGTGCTGTTATTATGACATATAATTTAATCAAAACAATTAAAGTTGGTAATTTTCTTGAAATAGAGGAAGATCAGGCTCCGGCATTAATAGGTGAGTACCATGCACATTCTCATGATCACTGGCATCGTTGGATCGAACGTAAACCTATTCAGTTAATGGTCGTTAGTTTAGTTGTAGTAGCCATAGGCGGATTAATAGAATTTGTACCCGTGTTTTTGGTAAAATCAAATATTCCAACTATTTCAAGTGTTAAACCGTATACACCTCTTGAATTACAAGGACGAGATATTTATATAAGAGAAGGCTGTTATACATGTCATTCGCAAATGGTTCGTCCTTTTAGAAGCGAAACTGCTCGTTATGGCGAATATTCTAAAGCAGGCGAATTTGTTTATGATCATCCATTTCAATGGGGAAGTAAACGAACAGGTCCGGATTTGGCACGAGTAGGTGGAAAGTATCCTGACAGTTGGCATTATAATCACATGCTCGATCCAACTTCTATGTCTCCAGGTTCGGTTATGCCTCAATATCCTTGGTTATTAGAGGATCAGTTAGATGCTAATTCAACCATTGCAAAAATTAAAGCCATGAAACGTTTGGGCGTTCCTTATCCTGAAAGTTATGAAAGAAATGCCATTGCTGATATGGAAAAACAAGCCCAAGAGATTACAGCCAACTTAAAAAAAGATGGCATAGAAACTTTGCCGGACAGAGAAATTGTGGCTTTAATATCATACTTACAACGATTGGGAAAGGATATTAAAGCAGAAGGTTTAAAAGCACAAAAATAAATTATCAATAATAGAGAATTGTAAAATAACAGTGTATTGCTCAGACGGTTGAAAAGTATTAAAGCAAGATAAAAAAGTAATAATAAAAATGAGTTAAACACAAAGGAAGATACAGGGCGTATACAATCTTTCTATAAACTCAGGATAAGGGTATAATTAAAAAATAAATATCTACATATGAAATTCAAAAATTATTTAGAAAGTATTACAGGAATCGGTATATATCCACTTATATCGTTGCTCATATTCATTGTGTTTTTTTGCTTGGTTACTTTATATGTTTTAAAAGGTAATAAAAAGCATTTCGACAAACTAAGCCGTCTTCCAATTAAAGAAAAAGAAACTATTTAATTTAAGTATATGAACCAATTTAATAAAATAACATCATTTGCATTGGCCTTTTTATTGCCTACTATAGGGGTTTGTCAAAATCAAGCACGCCAGGAAAGTGCAACTTATTTTACAAATGCCTTATTTTTAAGTTTACTAGTTACAGCTGTAATTTTGGCTATTGTAATCGTTGCGTTTTCCTCTGTTTTTAAAAACATTGCTGATAGTGATTATCTAACAAATAAATATAAAAATCAAACTGATAATCAATCGAAAGCTGTAAAAAACATAACTACTATTGTTTTATTATTTCTTTCTTTTTCAATGTTCTCGCAAGAAAATTCAATACTTATGGTAAAAGACGATGGTAGGATAGGAGGGATAGATCAATTCACTTTTTACTTTATGCTAGCCATTATTTTTATCGAATTACTTGTTCTAGGATTAATGATTTTTCAATTTAATTTTCTCATTAAAACTCACACAGTTCTTGAGTCAGAAACAAAGACTAAAAAAGTAGAGTCGCAGTTGCTAATGAGTTTAACAGACGCTGTACCGGTTGAAGAAGAGGAAAAAATAATGTTAGATCATGACTATGATGGTATAAAAGAACTAGATAATAATTTACCACCATGGTGGAAGTATGGATTTTATTTAACCATCGTAGTAGCATTTATTTATATGATAAATTATCATGTTTTGGGAACAGGAGATTTACAGGGAAAAGAATATGAGAAAGAAATTGCCAAAGCTAAATTAGAAATAGAAGAAATTATGAAAAATTCGGCTAATAACGTAGATGAAAGCACTGTTAAATTACTAACTGAGTCTGCTGATATTGAAGCCGGTAAGGAAGTTTTTATTTCCAACTGTGCAGCTTGCCATGGAAAGTTAGGAGAAGGTTCTGTAGGACCTAATTTTGCAGATGATTATTGGATTCATGGCGGAAGTATTCAAGAAATTTTTAAATCTATTAAGTATGGTTGGGTAGAAAAGGGAATGAAATCATGGAAAGAAGATTTATCACCTATGCAAATTGCACAAGTTACATCCTATATAAAAACACTTCGAGGAACTAATCCGTCAAATGCTAAAGCACCTCAAGGAGATTTGTATGTTGAACAGGGAGCTGTAAATTTAAAAGATACTATAGCTCAAGCAATTGATAGTTTGAATATTGTAAGCAAATTAGACAGTTTAAATTCTGGCAAAAAATAATGGATAAGCAATCCTATATTCAGGACGAAAAAAAAGAAGAATCGTTTAGAGATAGTATAACGACGATTAATGAAGAGGGAAAAAGGGCTTATTTATATCCCACAAAACCTTTTGGCAAGTTTTACAATCTACGAACCTATTTAACTTGGATTTATTTATTTGTATTTTTTATAGTTCCTTTTATTAAATACCACGGTGATCCCCTTTTTTTATTTAATGTTACTGAAAAGAAATTTATTTTGTTTGGTTCTATTTTTTGGCCCCAAGATTTTTTTATTTTCGGACTAGGAATGTTAATTTTTATTGTTTTCATTGCCTTGTTTACAGTTGTTTTCGGAAGATTGTTTTGTGGTTGGGCTTGTCCACAAACTATTTTTATGGAAATGATTTTTAGAAAAGTTGAATATTGGGTTGAAGGTGATGCTAATTATCAAAAAGCCTTAAAAAAAGCACCTTGGAATGCCGAAAAAATTAGGAAGCGATTATTAAAATTTTTAGCATTCTATGTTTTATCATTCATAATTTCCAGTGCATTACTAAGTTATATTATTAGTTCCGATAGTGTTTTAAATATACTCCGTCATATTAGTGAACACAAGCCTGCATTTTTTGGAATGATGTTATTTACTACTGTTTTTTTCTTTATTTATTGGTGGTTTAGAGAACAAGTATGTTTAATAGTTTGCCCTTATGGTAGAATGCAGGGTGTTTTGTTAGATAAAAATTCGGTCGTAGTAGCTTATGATTATGTACGCGGCGAAGAAAGACATCATTTTAAAAAAAATGAAGTTAGAATTGGGGGTGATTGTATTGATTGTAATTTGTGTGTGAAAGTTTGCCCTACTGGAATTGATATTAGAAATGGGACTCAATTAGAATGTATTAGTTGTACAGCTTGCATAGATGCTTGTGATTCTATGATGGAAAATGTTGGTTTGCCAAAAGGCTTGATTCGTTATGCTTCTGAGAATGGTATTAAAGAAAAAATTAAGTTAACATTTACCACAAGAATGAAAGCATATTCTGTCGTTTTATTAGTATTGATAGGTGTTGAAACAACTTTACTGATGACCCGCGCAGATTATGATGCCACTGTTTTGAGAGCAAAGGGCATGTTATATCAAGAACAACCTAATGATCAACTTAGTAATTTATTTACAATAAAATTGGTTAATAAAACGCGTCAGGAATTACCGGTTGAGTTAAGAGTAGAAAACTTTGATAAATATAAGTTACAGTTAATAGGAAAAGACATTAAAGTAAAACCCGAAGGAGTTACAGAAGGAGAATTTTTTGTTTATCTCAATAAGCAAGATATTCATCACAGAAGTACGCCATTAAAAATTGGTATTTATTCGGATGGAAAAAAAATAAAGACGGTAAAAACAAAGTTTTTAGGTCCCATTCAATTTAAGTCGAATCTTTAAAAATACACGATATGAACTTTGGAAAAAAAATAATAGTATTTTATCTTGGATTCGTGTGTTTGATTCTCACATTGGTTTTCATGAGTTATGGACAAAAAGTTGAATTGGAAAGCACTGATTATTACGCACAAGAATTGAAATTTCAGGATAAAATAGATGCCATCAATAATGCGAAGGCTTTGTCTGGAGGCATTCATCATAAGTTTTTACGCAACAAAATAGTATTGAGAATTGATTCAACAATTTTTAAAAATGATTTTTTAGGAACTGTCACTTTTTTTCGTCCCTCAAATTCAGAAAAAGATGTGCAGATGAAATTGAATTTTATTAATAACGAACAAATGATTGATACTCGTATAATGGAACACGGAGTTTATAAAATGCAAATATCATGGACAAGTAATCAAAAAAGATATTTTAAAGAAGAGGTTATTTTTATTAATTAAAAATGGAATTTATTTTAGCAGCTATATCATTGGGGTTTTTAGGAAGTTTTCATTGTATTGGTATGTGTGGTCCTATAGCTTTGGCATTGCCTGTTCATCATTATGCGCCGGCAAAAAAACATTTTGGTATTTTTTTATATAACATTGGCCGAATTTTCACTTATACATTTTTAGGAGTTTTATTTGGGTTATTAGGTCAATCTTTTTTTTTAAGTGGATTTCAGCAGGCACTTTCAATTAGCTTAGGTTTATTAATGTTGTTGTTTGTTATAGTTTCTAAATCAATTTTTGCAAACGGTTTGGGTCAGTTGTATTTTATGCAAAGATTTATTAATTATATTAAAAATCAATTAAGCCAATTATTTAATGAAAAAAAACTTTATAATTTATTTTTGATTGGATTGTTAAATGGGTTTTTACCTTGTGGTTTAGTATATGTTGGTATTGCAGGTTCTATAGCTACAGGCCATTATTTGAAAGGAGGTCTTTTTATGTTTTTTTTCGGAACAGGTACTTTTTTTGTGATGTATGCAGTAGTTTTTTTTGGTCAATTTATCAATTTGAAATTCCGAAATTATATTCGAAAATCAATGCCTTACATGGTATCTATGATGGCACTGTTGTTAATTTTAAGAGGGTTAAATTTAGGGATTCCATATATAAGTCCTCAGTTTGAAAGAACGACACAAAGTATTTTTTGTTGCGAAAAATCAAATGTTTCAAAGCCTTTAGTTAAATGTTCTCCTAAAAAATGTCATTAATTATAACAGTATGTTCTGGGAAAAATATTCATATGCATCAATCAAGAGAAAGGTTTTCGAATCACTAAGTAAAAATACCAATTACCGCACCGAAAATATTTTAGGAATTCCTGCTACATTTTTGGATACTGATATTTTTTATGATGATGCACCATTTCTTAAAGACGCCCCATTTTTATCTACTTTGATAGCTAATCCTAATCATATAGGTGTACATACATTAGGAGACGAGCATGAAGATTTTTTCTCTGGAACTCATGAAATAGAAAAAGATTTAATAAAAATTTGTGCTGAAGAAATATTTGGTGCACAACCATATTCTTATGATGGTTATGTAGCAAGTGGAGGCACAGAAGCTAACATAGAGGCACTTTGGATTTATCGAAATTTTTATTTGCACGAATACAGGGCTAATATCAATGATATAGCTATTGTTTATTCAACAGACACTCACTATTCCATACCTAAAGCTTTAAATCTTTTAGGCATAAAAGGTATTGAAATACCAGTTCATCTAACCACTCGCGAAATTGTAATTAAAGAGTTTGAACATAAAATAGAAGCTGCTTTAGCTCAAGGAATTAAGTATTTTATCGTCAATGTTAATATGTCTACAACTATGTTTGGTTCGGTGGATGATATTGATAAAATAACTGATTTTTTAAATCTATTGCATGTTAACTATAAACTACATGTGGATGGTGCGTATGGAGGTTTCATTTATCCATTTGTTAATGTTAACAGTTCGTTTAATTTTAAGAATAAAAATATTACTTCTTTTTCTATTGATGGACATAAAATGCTACAAGCGCCTTATGGTACAGGTATTTTTTTAATCAGAAAAGACTACATGAAATACGTATGCACAAATGAGGCAGGTTATGTAAAAGGTAAGGATTACACTTTGTGTGGGAGTCGATCCGGCGCCAATGCCGTATGTGTGTGGATGATTTTACGAATTCATGGTTCTGTTGGATGGACAGTTAAAATGCGTCAGTTGGTTGATAAGGCTGCCACTATATCAGAAAACTTGAACGAATTAGGGATTAAGCATTACAGGCATCCTGATCTTAATATTGTAACTATTGATGCCAATTATATGAGTCGCGAATTAGCACGTAAATATCATTTAGTGCCGGATAATCATAATGAAAAGCCTAATTGGTATAAAATTGTTGTGATGCCTCATGTTAAATCAGGAATTATTGACAATTTTCTTTCAGAGTTAAAACATGAGCAATTTCATCAGTCAGTATAACTTATTTTTATTTTTTAATTAATCATACAGTCATGACTATTTTATTATTTTTTTTACTGCATTGGTATCTCTCTTTGTTTGCTCAAACTTTTTTTCTACATCGTTATGCAGCGCATCAAATGTTTACAATGAATCGTTTTTGGGAAAAAGTATTTTATATCTTAACGTGGTTGTTTCAGGGATCATCTTTTTTAAGTCCAAAAGCATATGGTATTATGCATCGTCTGCATCATGCTTATGCCGACACAGACCTTGATCCTCACTCACCTAAATATTCAAAAAATTTATTCGATATGATGTGGAAAACCTTAAAAGTTTATACCTCTATTTTAGATGGCACAGCAACTATTTCAGAAAAATTTAAAAAAAATGTAACGTATTGGTCTTCTTTTGAATTTTTTGCAGGAAGTTGGGTAATCCGTTTTTTATGGGGGATTATTTATTTTGTTTTTTATTGGTACTTTGCTACTTCTTGGTGGATGTTTTTATTATTACCCATTCATTTTTTAATGGGTCCTATTCATGGAGCAATTATTAATTGGTACGCTCATAAAATAGGGTATGTTAATTTTAAGGTGTCAGACACAGCTAAAAATTTATTGCCAATTGATATATTGATGATGGGAGAAGGCTATCATAACAATCATCATAAATTTGGTGGTAGAGCGAATTTTGGGATTAAATGGCATGAAATTGATCCGACTTATCCTATCATTTATATTTTAAATATATGTCAAGTTATTCATCTCAAAAAGGAGAATGATCTTAAGTATATGTAATTGATTAAAAGTAATTCATATAAACTCTTTAAAAACTTAGTATGGATTTAGTTTCAAAATATAATATTCAAGCACCCCGCTACA
>Ga0172373_10003255_pt1 | contig 23942 bp, 24 predicted proteins | sample Lak10m_2_FD_114546 | JGI IMG/M metagenome (GOLD analysis project Ga0172373, IMG submission 114546) | Freshwater microbial communities from Kabuno Bay, South-Kivu, Congo - kab_092012_10m | ecosystem: Environmental > Aquatic > Freshwater > Lake | place: Democratic Republic of the Congo...
AGGTAACAATCGCTCAGTCAATTCAATTTTACCGATCTACACCTCACATCTCTCCCCCACTCTTCTGTCGTGTGAACAACTAAATACACATGATGGATCTTGTGCTCCCGTTTGGGCACGGAGTTGAAAATCGGAAACAGCCGGAGGAGAAAGAAAATTATGTTACAAGACCTAAACTCCCTCGCAGCCGCGATGGGACCGAAGTTCGACAAAGCATGGGGCATCGACGGCCAGTTTGGCCTCGAGGACCCCTCCCTCACTGTAGTCCAGGTGCGCATGAGCTTCCTAGGAAACCAGCATCGGGCGCTCGCACGAGCGGTGGATGAAAAAATCACTACCCGTCCGGGCACGGACTTCAAGAAACTGCAAGGGGCAAAATATGTCCCCCTCGGGAAGGAGGTGATCCGAGCACACGATGTCCGGCTCACAAATCTGTCCGCCGGCCTGAGAAATAACAACTGGCGCCTGATCACCTTTTACAAGACAACCGGGTGGGTCAAGAACCAAATGAATCCTCGTGGTCCGCAACTCGAGAAGACCACGATCGTGCAGGAATGGTGCAGGCTCGAGAACATTGACGATGGCGCCCGGCCGACACAAGAAGGTGTCCCCATCGAACAAACCGCCAAGGACCTCAGTCTCACCGTCGAACAACTCCAGCAAAAACTGGCGAAACTCGATGCTCTGCCAAAAGTCAAGGTTCTTGGGGGGGATACCCTCGAACTCATCCGCGAACTCAACCGGCAGAAAACATGGAAGGATGCCTTCGTGTGGTGGAATCCGCCGGGGATGTATCCCGACCGTTCTGGCCAGATGACCAAGCAAGACGACGGCATTCTGGCAATCAACGTTCGCGGTCCCAGCTGGGACCAAAACGCTGACGGTGCGGATAACGCCCTCGTGGTTCATAATCACCAGCTGATGGTGGTCAAAAATCTCCCGCCCGGAGAGATGGAGGAATAACATCCTCATCTGGGTAACAAACAATGGGCGACCTTCACTGGCCGTCCATTACTTTTTATATACCTCTAAAAAACTAAAATCCCCTCTCGGGGATTTTTTAGTTTTAGGAGTAATTATTTTATCGAATCGATCGCTACTTTAAAAAATGGCTGGCGGTGGCCGTTTTTCTTGAAATACCTACTCTTCTGCTTGTACTTAATGACATTCACCTTTGCTTCACGGCCGATTTCCTTGAGTGTTGCTTGTACGGTCGCACCGGCAATAAAGGGAGTACCGATAGTCGTATCTTTGCCGTTATCCACAAGCAACACTTTGTCAAAAGTGAGCTTGTCACCGGCCTTGAAAGTACCGGTGATTTTCTCAATATTGAGCACATCGCCCTTGGCGACCTTGTACTGCTTGCCACCTGTTTGGATTACCGCAAATTCCATAGTGCTACACAGTATATATGAATTCAAGAAAAAAGCAATAGCCGAGCCTGATAGACTGAAATAAGCCCAAAAAGAAAACCCCGGGACGAAGGCAATGTCCCAGGGCTACGACTCGAAGGTCGCATAGGTGACTCCGTAGTGTTGAAAAGACCGTTAATCTACGTCAACAACTAGCATGATCAAAACCAAGGCAGGCCACTTTAAAAGATAAAGTGGTGGTTATGGATCTCCTCCTGATTGTCCGTGTGGATTCCCTTCATTAGCGTATCAATGCTGTTGCCGCTAACCAGGACAAAATCACCGATACTAACAATAACACAGCCTAGTCAAACCAAAAAATAAAAAGTGAAGCCACAGAGGTGAGGAATCTCCCCTGTGGCTTTCTCGTGATGGTGGCACGATGGTGACAAAGCGCGTGCTTTTGTAACAGTATCCAAAGATCTAAAGGTGGGACAGGTTTGGACACACCCCTATTACTCCATGGCAACTCCCTATCGTGGGTCGATTGAGAATCAAGAGCAAAATCACCAACAGACAGTATAGCACGAGTATCTGTATACAAAGTACTCTATGACGCGGTATTTGACTTTGATATCACCAATGTGTTACAAAGAAAAAGGTGTCCTCTTGAATCATCCGTCATGAATACATACATCCCTGTTACTGGAAAGGTAACGCAAGACTCCCTTGGTGAGGATTCAAACATCGTCGGCCCCGAACATGGCACATCTGGTTTCTGGGTTCCGAGCGATCAAGCCACCTGCCCCATCACACCAGTGCCAGTCATGTGGTTCGGAGGCTACGGCTGGGTCTCAAGACTGATCTTTCCAACTTTCAAAATCTAGAAAGTCACCCGCAAAAAACAAAAGCGGGTGTTTTTATTTATCAAAACCCTTTACTCCTCCTGCCCCATATCTGGTTTCTCAAGCACCACCCCTTCAATCCCCGCGGAAGCGCCGGTGATACGGAGTACATCTTTATCAATTTTTTGGAGCTCTTTTGAAGCCTTATTGTAATGATTTACCGTAGTCGAAAGCGAGCTACCGAGCGAGCCCATAAACTGCTCATAGGCTCCCAAATGCTTCCCGAGGTCCTCCACGCGCTTCCGTATGTCTTTTGCCGATTCTTCAATCTGGAGCGCTTTCAGGCCTTGGAGCACGGTCTGTAGATAGGCCAAGAATGAAGTTGGGGACACGATAATAACGCGTTTTTCCTTGAAGGCGTATTCCACGAGGTCTCGAGTGTTCACCTTTACCGCGCCTACCTGTGACACCAAAAGGTCATAATAAATGGCCTCGTGCGGGATGAACATAAAGGCAAAATCCATCGTGTTTTCGGATGGCTTCACATATTTCGAGGTCTCATCAATTCGGTTCTTCAAATCGCTTTTAAAAAGCTTTTCGAGTCGCTCGCGTTCGGTCGGATCTTTTTCATCCACGAGGCGATTGTAATTTTCGAGCGAAAACTTTGAATCAATCGGGATAATCTTTTCTTTAACAAACACCACCGCATCCACGATCGTACCATCTTTAAATGGATACTGCATTTGAAAACTGCCTGTCGGCAAGACATTTTTAAGCAGAGTTTCGAGATAGTATTCGCCGAGAATTCCACGCTGTTTTGGATTCTTTAAAATGTCTTGGAGTGACTGGAGCTGGTCCGCAAAGGATACCACTTGCCTGTTAGTCTCATCAAGCTTAGTGAGACCCTGAGTCACTTCTTTGATCAGCTTTGCTGATTCGCCAAACTGCCGGTGAATAGTGTCGCTCATCCCCCGAGCTGACTCGCTCATCTTCGCATCGACAGTCTTGTTGAGCTCACCCACTTTGCTATCAACAGTACGAGCGAGCTCGTTCATCTGCTGAAGTAAAAGTTGCATACTGTTATTTTCAGCTTCGGGAGAGACAGTTTTCTTTTTACGAAATGCAAACACAACAAGCACAATATTTCCCATTACGAGAAGTAGTACCAATACAATGAGAACATTTTGAAGCATGGAGCAATTATACCAATTTCTATCGCAGTATGATAGTATGAAATAAATTAAAAGTTTAAAGTGCAAAATTTAAAAAGCACACCACAACACCATGTCATTACAACAAACAATCAAAGACCAGATGAAGCCGGCAATGATCGCCAAAGACACCGTGCGCCTCGGAGTAATCCGTGGACTAATGGCTGGTTTTATTAATGAACTAGTCGCCAAAAATAAAAGCCCTCAAGATGCTCTCACTGATGAGGAAACAATGGCTGTAGTAAAGAAAGCCGTCAAACAACGAAAGGATTCTATCGATCAATTTACAAAAGGTGGTCGTGAAGACCTTGCGGTAGACGAAAAAGCCGAGCTCGCCATCCTCGAGACTTTCCTGCCAAAAATGATGAATCGAGACGAAATACAGAAAATCGCTGAAGCTCTCAAAACAAAAATGGGAGTGACCGACAAAGCTAAGATGGGGCAGTTTATTGGAGCGGTGATGAAAGAGACCAAAGGTCAGGCAGATGGCATGGATGTAAAATCAGTGGTAGAAAGCCTTTTTCAGTAACATATCAGTAAGTTGTAAGAGTTACATAAATATGGTATAAAAAGGAGGGTCAACGCTCTATTTTTTATGAACGCATACATGCAAAAAGTGGATGCGGTAGCGAGAAAAGTGGTGGAATGGAGGAAGATTGGTGGGAACAAGGATTTATACAAGGGCTCACTTCTCATGCAGATTGGGATTGTGTATCATGAACAAGGATTGGATGTTCCGAACACAAAAACATTCACCGGCGCAGTCATTGGCAGGGTGAAAGAACTTGAGTTGGAAGACGATTCAAACGACCCGGAGCTTCCGATGTAGTCCTACAGATCACCATCACCACACCCATTCATGCCACATACCCACAGACAGTGGGTTTTTATGTAAAATGATAGAAATATCCCCGTGTTGAGCCATCGTTTGGTTTAAAGGCTCAACGGCGCGTGTTGAGCCTTTAAACTAATATTAACTTTACTCTTAAAAAACTACTTTATTTTCTTAAACTCCCCAAAGGATTTATAGATCGCAAAAAATAATCCTGCACCAGCTAAAATTGACACGAAGATTGGCCATGATTCTATCTCCCAACGAATGCTGAAATAAATAATTGCTATACACACCGAAAACATCAGCAACAGTCCGAGAAGCATGATACCTATACTTTTTAACCAATGACCTATATTTTTCATGCTTATATTATATCACAACAAAGATTGTGACTCTACCGGGAATGTCTCGACTACCGTCGCGGGTACCTTTCCCGTTTTGGGTACAAAACATGGAAAGGTCTTTCGACTCCCGGACGCGAGCAAAGCAGTTTGCTCACTTAGAGTCACAGCTTTTCGCTGTGCTCAAAGTGTTGTGACTCTACCGGGAGTCGAACCCGGATTACAGCCTTGAGAAGGCCGTGTCCTAACCATTAGACGATAGAGCCAGAGGAGACACAAATAGCCTAACAGATTTTTATCTTTTTTGCCATTCTGGCTCCTGCCTCACAAGCAATGACTCCCTCTCCTCCGGATGCGCCATGATTTCCTGCGCCGCTCGCTCCATACGCATCCCCTGAGATCCCTTGATCAAAATCACATCCCCTTCCTGTATTTGATTTTGTAAAAATCCACCAGCAGTCTTTGAATCTTCAAACTCAAAAATCGAGGTAAGTGCCATACCCGAAGCAATAGCTTCTTCTCTAGCTCCGTACATTCTTAGACCAACAGAAACAAATATATCAGCAAAATTAGCAACCTGCGCTCCTATCTTTCGATGTTCTTCAGCGGAAAATTTTCCAAGCTCAAGCATATCTCCAAGCACCACAATTTTCCTCCCAGAAACTCTCGCATCTTTTAATGTTAGCAATGCCTGTGCGGTGGCAGTCGGAGATGCATTATAGGTATCATCAATAATAAGGGTGTTTTTAACTCCTTGGATGAGATTCATCCTGCCCCGTGGTGGAATGTGTCCCATCAATGCGTCAGTAATTTTTATCAGATTCATCTGTTGCGAAATACCCACCGCTACCCCCGCAAGTACTGGTTGAATATGCTGATCACCCAACACATGCTGAAGGGTCACCGGCACACAATTTCCGTCAACATTTATTTTAAAATTCAAACCCTGCGGAAATTCTTTTCCTTCTTTTTTTGTATATATACTAGCAACATTCGAAGAAGTGATATCTGCTCCTTCGTACATACCAAAGGTCAGACATTTTGCCTTTGCTTTTTCCTTAAACTTCATTGTATCCGTATCGTCGTGATTTAAAATGAGCACCCCTTCCTTTTTGAGCACTTGCACGAGATACCCTTTTTCTATAATCAAATCCGCACGAGACTTAAAATTTTCTACGTGCACAGGGACTTCACCAAAACGAGTCACCACTACAACATCGGGCAACAACCACTGTGTAATCTTTTTAATATCACCTGGGTGATCTGCACCGACTTCAAGCACAAGCCATTGTGGATATGATTGTTTGAATAAAACGAGCTCGAGTCCACGTAGAATGTTTTTTGTCCAAATAAGTGGGTTGCTCCAGCCATTGTTGCACCCGAGAATAGTCAGTGGTACGCCAATATCACTATTGAAACTCTTTTCACTTTTTCGCACAAAAAACTCAGAGGCAAGAACCGTGTAAATTGCATCCTTGGTAGAAGTTTTGCCCACATTACCCGTCACTGCAACGATTTTGGGCTTGTACTTCGCCAAAACCGCTCGAGCAAGTATGGTTATTTTAAAAACAATTATTTTTTTAAAAATGGTTTTCATGAGGATGGAAGATTATCGATCTGGCGGAATCTCATAATACGTAATCAAAAATTTGACCGTATCCATAAATGGCTGTACTAACGTTTCTGAAGAAAATCGAGCTCCCTTGGGATACACCGTATACAAAAAGACCAAAAATCGCGGATTGTTTGCTGGGAAGTAGCCGAAAAATGAATGCAGACTTCGGTCATCATAATACCCCCCTCCACGAGGATTAGCAATCTGAGCTGTACCTGTTTTAGCAGCAATACGATATTTTGCCATTTTCATAGTACCACCCAAGAGACCCGTATCAAAAGCCTCAACAAGCATACGAGTGATTTCTGTAGAAGTCTCTTTTTTAATTATCTCTTTACCTGGTAATGGCTCAATCTTTTTGGTAAGACCGACAGAATAATCAATCTCTTTTACGATATGTGGACTAATAAGAAAACCACCGTTACCGAGAGCAGACAGTGCCCGTACAGTCGCAATCGGGGTCATCGCGATACCCTGCCCATACGCAGCGGTAGCATGTTCTATTTCTCGCGTGCTTTTTAAATTTTGCACAAGGCTTTTTGCCTCATTTGGCAAATCGATACCCGTAAACTCCCCTAGACCAAAATCAAGCATATAGTGAGCAAACTCATCTTTACCTGCTTGTTGCATTACGAACGCAGCCCCAGTATTTAGAGATTGATTGAGCACTTCCTGCATAGTAGTTCCTGGGCCACGACCCTTGCCATCATAATTTGATATTTTTTTGTTATTAAAAACCAAAAAACCTTCGTCTGTATACGTAGTCGTGGCTGTCACTTTGCCCGTATCTAAACCGATCGCCATAGTAATTGGTTTAATCACGGAACCCATCTCGTACACACTCTCTACCAGTGGGTTGGTAAAGACAGCGCTATTTTTTTCATTTTGCAATGCATTTGGATCAAAGGTGGGATATGCTGAAAGGGCATATATCTCTCCTGTTTTCGGATCAATAATAATACCCCCGGAGAGTTCAGAATCCCATTTTGTGTGCAACTTTTGAATGGCATTTTCAAATGCATTCTGCACTGTTGGTTCAATTGTTGTCACAATATCACCCTCAAGAGGTGTTTCTGTTGAAAAAGTTTTTTTTATGTTTGAGAAAATTTCTGCAAAAAAGTTTACATAAAGATCCTTAGTATTACGAGTAAGTACCCCCTCATACGAACGTTCAAGACCATAGCGACCAGCCAGTATCTCGTCATTGGATCTATACCCGACAAAACCTACTGCATGTGCCGCTAATTTTTGCGCAGGATACACTCGCCAACGCTCTTTATAAACCTGTACACCGGGAATAGCAAGCTCCGCAATTTTCAAACCAATCTCTTTTGGAACTCTCTTCGCTATTTCCTCATAAGGATCATCCTTCTTGGCAGATTTTTGTAAGAAAACGTCTTTATCTATGGTTGATATACTTTCTCTCAGAACTGAATATACTTTCTCTGAATCAGTGAGTAATTTTGGATTAATGGCGAGAGTAAAACCTTCCTTGACACTGGCCACACTGACACGACCACCATCTTTTGCTTCAAAATAAATACTACCTCGATCAAACGTATTTTGATTTGGCCGAGCATATTGTCTATCCGCACGTTCACTATATTGCTCACCACGAACTATCTGCACAAAATAAAGCTTCCCAACAAGAACACACGCCACCAAGAAAACCGTAGCCAATAAAAACCTAATTCTCGCTATATGATTAAATCGCATTATTAAACGACAATGTTTTTACAGTACTCTGTCTTGATATAAAGTGTGGTTCTGAAGCATTAATAAAACCATGCTGATATGCCACCTCTACAGTGACTCCATTTTTTAATGTAATATACTTTGTATTTAAATCGGCGATATTTGAGACCAGCACAGCCCGTTCTTTACCCAGACTTTCTCGCAAGACGATATTGTGTACCGTATTCTTTACAAAAAAACCATAAGCAGTAAATAAAACGACAAGTAACGCAAGTAATACAAAAAATATCTTTTGCTCCAGCCTTGAAACATTCTGTATTTGATTTTTGATTTGTTCGGTCATGGTGTTATATTTTTTGGATAGTTCTTAATTTTGCACTTCGTGATCGGGGATTTTCGGCTAATTCTTTTTCTCCTGCGACAAGTGGCTTTTTATGTATCAACTCTCCCCTTTTTTCTGATACCTGATCCTTAAAAAAATTCTTGACGATTCGATCTTCGGTACTATGAAATGAGATGACTGCCATTCTCCCTGCAGGCCTCAATCTCTCAAAACCCTTACTGAGACCATCCCGAAGACTTCCTAGCTCATCGTTGACCGCGATACGCAGTGCCTGGAAGGTCTTGGTAGCTGGGTGAATCTTGCGATGTTGATAACTACTTGGAACAGCACTTTTAATAACCTCAACAAGCTCGAAAGTAGTCTTGATTGGAGCAATTACTCGCCGTTCTATAATGCCTCGAGCGATTCTCCGTGAGTATCTCTCTTCACCATATCCATACACCACATCAGCAATGTTTTCTTCGTCCCAAGAATTGACAATATCGTACGCCGTAAAACCCTTCACCCCACCTTCTTTTTTAAACGACATTGAAAGTGGCTCATCTTTTTGAAAAGTAAAACCTCTTCCTGACTCTTCAAATTGATTTGATGATAGGCCAAGATCAAACAGAATTTTATCTACCTGCTTATATCCAGTAGTATCGAGAACACTATCGATATTACGAAAACTGTCATTAACGAGAGTAACATCTCCACGAGCGAGTCTTTCTTTTGCACGAAGAAGTGCATCAGTATCCAGATCAATGCCAATGATCGAAATATCTTTTCCGAATCGTTCAACCACTGCAACACTATGACCACCACCATTGACCGTGCCATCGACAAACACATTCCCTTTTTCAAGAGCTAGATCAGTAAGTACTTCTTGTAAAAGGACGCTTTTGTGTACCATAAAAATTAAAGTATTCCTACCTGACCAAGCTTTTCTGCCAGACTATCTGCCTGTTTTTCAACGACCTTTTTGTATTCAATCCATGACTTTTCATTCCACATTTCCACTCGACTCTGTACACCAATCAAAACCACCTTTGTTTTCAAATGTGCCCGTTCTTTGAGAAAATCGGGTACCAAAATACGCCCGATAGTATCAACATCAACCTCTACCGCTCCACCAAGCATATATCGGTTGAAACTGCGATTATCTGCGCTTAGGAGAGATGACTCGCCGAGTTTACCTGAAATAGAATTCCACTGATCCATCGTAAATATCCACAAACACCCGTCAAGACCGGGGGTGACTACAATTTTTTTACCCATTTCTTGACGAAACTTCACCGGAAGTGAAAGTCGGTTTTTGTCGTCTATGATGTGTGTGTATTCACCGATGAGCATTTTATTAGATTTACGATTTACGATTTACGATTTCAGAAGAAGTAGGTTTTTTGACCAAGACAAGCTCGCGCACCTTAATTCCTTTCATTTTGTAGAGTACAGTTTCTTGAGGAACACCAGACACAATTACTTTCGAAACTATTTTTGTGATTTTCATGGTTTTTAAACTATTTTATAATTTACCACTTTATCCCACTTAGACTATATTTTATAACACTATATCCCACAATACAAATAAGTTATCCACACTGGGGTAGTCAAAAGTCCTGAGTCAAAAGGAATACGATGATCGACTTTTGACTTGGGACTTTGTACTTTCGACTACCATTCCAACGGCTCAACAGAGCCACAAAAATACCCCGCAAAATCTGTAGATTTTGCGGGGTATTTTGCTATCTAATTCCCTACTTTTTATTCTCCTTCGGCTTCATAAGTGGAAACGCCTGTGTCTCACGCAATGGCTTATCAGAAAGTATCGCAAAAAGTCGCTCTCCATAAGAAAATCCGAAAGTCGGTGGCATACCATGTTCAAGCATTTCTACAAATTCCTGGTCTTCCATCATCGCTTCGGTATCACCTCCTTCAAGTAATTTCTTCTGGGTCTCAAAACGCTCTCTCTGATCGAGAGGATTATTGAGCTCCGCATAACCATTTGACACTTCTACCCCAGCAAGAATAAGCTGAGCTCGCAAGGTCTTCTCGGGATCTGTGGGACTAGCTTTTGCGAGTGGAGAGACGAGTTTGGGATGATTGACAAGCCATGTTGGCCCAGCAATCTGTTTGCGACAATATTTCCAGAGCGTATCAGTGAGCCGTTCACGGTTTGTACCGTCATATTTTACCTTTAGTTTTACAAGTGCGTTCTCCATCTCTTTTTGAGACGCCGTCAAAACATTGATACCGGTCATTTTTTGTATGGTTTCAACATAATCAATTCTCGACCACTGCAGAGAGAGATCTATCTTGTACCCACGCACCTCAAACTGAAGCGTGTTGAACGTTTCTTTGATTACCCCCTTCATAAGATCTTCAGTAAAAGCAATACCGCTGTCTAAATCCATGTATGAAGCGTATAGCTCCATGTTAGTAAACTCCTGTAAATGATCCGGGCTTGATCCCTCATTTCTATATACCCGACCGATTTCAAATGTTCTTGGAAAACCTCCTGCCATGAGTCTCTTCTGCCAAAGTTCTCCTACAGAAATCCGCATATACACATCTAAATCGTAGTCATTGTGATGTGTTTTAAAAGGTGTCGCTTCTGCCCCACCGGTAGTGACCTCAAGTGTCGGCGTCTCTACTTCTAGAAAACCGTTTTCTGTCAAAATCTTTCTGGTAACACCCCAAAAGCGTGCCTTCTTGTACAACAAATCCCGCAACGCCGGATCCATCACAAAATCTAAGTATCTTTTGCGATACCGTTCATCAGTGTCCTGTAGTCCGTGCCATTTTTCCGGTAGTGGCAGAAGTGCTTTGGTAGCAATGGTCCATGAGGACACCAAGATACTCTGTTCGCCTCGCTGAGTAACAAAAAGTGTTCCGGTAACGCCAATAAAATCACCGATATCTACTGCATTAGCAAATAGTGAAAATAGTTTTTCATCAATCGTATCTTTTTTAAACACCGCCTGAAATTTTGCCGTCCCATCATCAAGTACCGCAAAGAGAATCGCTCCCTGACCTCGTATTGCCATAATTCTACCTGTTAGAGAGACCAACGTACCATTTTCCCCATGTTTTTTCTCAAGCTCAATAAACTGAGTTTTTACTTCCCCAAGAGAAAAATCCCGTGCCACCTTACTTGGATACGGATTCATGCCCGCTTTTTTGAGCAGTGCAAGTTTCTCTAGTCGTGTTGCTCGAAGTTCTTCGATAGAGGCCATTATAAATTTATTCTATAGAGACAATAGTATATTCTAACTCACCTTTCGGAGTTTTGAAAGTAAATGTTTCGTTTTTCTTCTTACCGAGTAGGGCTTTACCGAGTGGAGAGAGGTTTGAAATTTTACCAACAGCACTGTCAGCCTCCTCGGATCCCACAATATGATATTTATGTGTTTCTTTTTCTTTATCCTTTCTCACCATTACCGTCGAACCAATATCTACCGTATCAGCATGTCGATCTGGCAAAAGTGTTGCGCTCTTTAGAAGCATTTCAATCTTTATAATCCTGTCTTCAATAGTCGCTTGTTCGCCACGCGCTTCTTGATATTCAGCATTTTCAGAGAGATCACCGAGAGATTTGGCGTACTCGAGATTTTCAGCCACCTCTTTTCGTCGAGTCGTCTTAAGAAAGTCAAGCTCGTTCTTGAGTTCTTTAAACTTTTCCTTCGTAAGATAGTGTAAACCTTCAATCATTGGAAATACCATTAATGTGGTAATTTCAGCAAGTATATCTTATTGACATAAAAAGTCAATCTATTATTTTTTCATTCGGTTTTAGCCATATTTTGAGCCATTTTATCGAAAACACTAATTACACTAAACAGGGGGTGCGTAGGACGATGTGTGTCTCCCGAAACAAAATACAACGTACTAACTTGACTTGGTACTGATTAGGAAATACTGAAGTGACTGTAGTATACTTAATTTTATTATTATTTTATCTTGATACTACATGTGTGGCTTTATCGGTTTCACTGGAGATTGCAACCAAAAGAAAGAAACTCTTTCAAAAATGCTTCATGTCATCTCTCATCGTGGACCTGATTCTGAGGACACCTATATTGACAATGATATCGCTCTTGGTTTCAGAAGATTGAGTATTATCGACTTGGAGGGTGGTTCACAGCCCATATACAATGAAGATAAGACGAAGGTGCTCGTATTCAATGGCGAGATTTATAACTACAAAACCCTAAGAGAAGAGTTGCTACAAAAAGGTCATTCATTCTACACCAAGACTGATTCGGAAGTCTTGATTCATGGGTACGAAGAGTATGGTGCAAACATACTGAAAAGACTTCGTGGCATGTTCTCTTTTATCATCTGGGATACTCAAAGCAAAAAAATTTTTGGTGCGCGAGATTTCTTTGGTATTAAGCCGATGTACTATGCTGAAATGGGCACAACCTTTCTATTTGGCTCAGAAATAAAGGGGTTTCTTCCTCATCCTCAATTTAAAAAAGAGCTAAATGAAGAAAAACTTCCCGACTATCTCACCTTTAGTTGTGTTCCAGGAAACGACACATTTTTTAAAAATGTGTACAAACTCGCACCAGGCCATTATTTTGAATACGATCTCACAAAACCAGAGAGTCCACTGTCTATACACACATATTTCTCCGTAAACTTTGAGCAAGATAGCAGCAAAGATATGAATTTTTTTTCGAACAAAATAGCTTCTACCCTTGAAGAATCCGTTCTTGCGCACAAAATAAGTGATGTTCCAGTGGGATGTTTCCTTTCAAGCGGGGTTGATTCCAGCATCGTTGCATACGAACTTTCACGACAAGAAAAAATCAAAACATTTACTATTGGGTTTGAAAATAAATCGTACAGCGAAGACACGGAAGCAAAAAAACTCGCCGACGAAATCGGCGTGAGTAATGTAGTAAAAACCGTTTCTTCTGAGGAATATTTTAAAAATCTAGGCAAAGTTCAATATCATCTAGACGAACCCCTTGCGAACCCGAGCGCAAATTTACTATATTTTCTCTCTAGCTTAGCCAGACAAGAGGTCAAAGTGGTTCTCTCTGGTGAAGGTGCCGACGAAATGTTTGCTGGGTATAATGTCTACAAAGAGCCGTTATCCGTACAAAAATATCAAAAACTACCATTTTTCATCAGGAAACTACTCGCAGATACCACAAGAAAATTGCCAAACTTCAAGGGTAAAAATTTTATACAACGAGGCAGTAAAAACGTTGAGGAACGTTATCTTGGAAACAGCAACATCTTTACCGAAGAAGAGCGTACTATTATACTGAAAAAAATATACCCACAGGTCTCACCGACTTTTTACACAAAACCTTATTACGACAAGGTGAAAAATCAAGACGACATCACAAAAATGCAATTCCTGGATATACACCTTTGGATGGTTCAGGAAATTTTACTCAAAGCCGATAAAATGAGTATGGCCAATTCTCTCGAGTTACGTGTACCTTTTCTCGATACAGAAATTTTTAAAATAGCCCGAACAATTCCAACAAAGTACAAAGTGAGTACAAACAACACAAAACTAGCCCTACGCGATATGGCAAGTAAAAAAATAAATCCTGTCAGTTCAAACCGTACAAAAATGGCATTCCCACTACCCCTTGTCGAGTGGCTGAGGGAAGATCGCTATTACACCCTAGTAAAAAGCTATTTTACGAGCACGACCGCATCCACCTATTTTAACCAAGAAATACTCATAAAATACCTCAACGAACATAAAACCAGTAAGAGAAACTGCGCAAGAAAAATCTGGGCGGTGCTTACTTTTCTAGTCTGGTATGAAGAATTTTTTATTAAAATAAAATAGTCGTATGATTATAAAAGAATTAGAATTTGTACCGGTACTTCTTGGAAATGACATCAACTCATATAGCGTGGCTAGAGCTTTTCATGAGGAATATTCTGTACGCTCAATCATTATCGGTAAATTTAGAAGTGGTCCAAATAACAACAGCAACCTGAGCGACCTGATCATACTACCCGATGTAGAAAATCCAGAGATATTCCTAAAAACATTAGACGAGATACGTAGAAAATATGCTGATAAAAAATTAATTCTGATCGGCTGTGGCGATACATATATACAATTAATCATTACTCATAAAAAAATCCTATCTCAATCTTTTGTTGTCCCGTATATAGACGAGGGACTGATGAACGATTTAATCCATAAGGAAAAGTTTTATGCTATCTGTAAGAAATATAACCTAGACTACCCACAAACACTCATCTTAACAAAAGATATGGGGGTAAACTACCAGCTTGATTTTCCATTCCCCGTCATACTCAAACCAGCAAACGGTATACTCTATTGGAAACACCCCTTTCCTGGCAATGATAAAGTCTTTAAACTAAAAAATAAGGAAGAACTCGACTCAACCGCAAAAAAAATTTTTGCTAGTGGGTATACTGATTCGCTTATAGTTCAAGATTTCATTCCTGGGGACGATTCGATGATGCGTGTGATGACCTGCTATTCAGACAAGAGCGCACAGGTCAAATTGATGTCGCTCGGACACGTTTTATTAGAAGAACACACTCCACACGGACTCGGTAATCACGCCGTAATCCTCAACACCTACGACAAGCCTCTCAGCGATAACCTTAAATCTTTTTTAGAAGAGATACACTATGTTGGCCTTTCAAATTTTGATATCAAATATGATATTCGAGATCAAAAATACAAATTACTTGAAATAAATTTACGCCAAGGAAGAAGTAATTTCTACGTAACTGGCTCTGGTAACAATATCGCAAAATATTTGGTTGAAGATTACATAAAAAACATACCGCAGGAATTCAAACTAGCAAACACCGAACATCTATGGCTCGTCGTGCCAAAATCAATCGCACTCAAATACACAAAGTCAAAAGAATTAAGAGAAAAGATCACCCTCCTTTCACAGACAGGACGATCGGTTAATCCACTGTTTTACCGAGGCGATTATCGTATCAAAAGACTACTATTCTTGATCAAATCTCATTTGAGTCATCATAGAAAATACAGAAAATACTACAGATAAGGCATTTCAGGACAACCTATCTATGCTATAATCGGTATTATATGGAAAAAGCTCGGTTTAAAAAAATCGGTGTCCTCGGTGGTATGGGACCACAAGCAACCCAGTATTTCTTTCAAAAAGTTATTGAGCTGACTGATGCCAAGACAGATCAAGAACATGTCGACATGGTCATTATAAATCATGCAAGCACGCCAGACCGCACTGAAGCAATCCTCTCAGAAAAACATACTGATTTTATATCCTCGATCAAACAGGATATACAAAATCTAGAAGCATGCGCCGTCGATTACATTGTGATCCCCTGCAATACCTCCCATTTTTTCTATCCAGAAATTCAATCAAAAACACATATACCTGTCGTTAATATGATTGAAGAGACCGTTGCTCATATTAAAACAAAAACACCGGTACTCAAGGTGGGTATTCTTGCCACCGACGGAACTATTAAGACAGGGGTATATCAGAATACCTGCGCACAGCAAGGCATACAGACACTAATACCCGATGCAAATGATCAAAAAGTAATCATGTCCATTATTTATAATGAAATCAAAACTGGCAAAAAGGGTGACTTCGACAACTTCATGTCTGTGGTCTCAAAACTAACTTCTGCTGGATGTGGCGCGATCATTCTCGGATGTACCGAACTCTCATATCTTAAAGCACATTACTCTTTGCCCGACTATTGTATTGACCCACTAGAAATACTTGCCCGGAAAGCAATCGAACTATCGGGTAGAAAATGTAGACCATCACTTTAAACGGCTCAACAGGCCTGTTGAGCCGTTTAATTTGGCTCTGTAGAGGCATTTTTTCTAATTCCAAAAAAACTCAGTTTTTGACATATTCTGGTCTATATACAGACATCCAATCGAGCAAGTGTCGCATCACTCGGACCGAAGCAGCCCCGCTTTCGAGATCCCCTTCTTCCATAAGCAGTGCAAAAGCATACTTGGGCTTTTCATATGGGAAAAACCCCACCACCCACGAGTTTATATATTGATTTTTACTACCGACCTGAGCAGTACCTGTTTTAGCAGCAACCGCAATTTGATCAAAGCGAAGCCCTGGTGCACTACCAGAAACAACCGTCTGTCGCATACCCTCGTGGACAGTATCGAAATGTTTCTTGGGAATATCAAGCGTGCGAAGTATGTTTGGTTTACTAAAAGAGTCGCCGAGAAGTAAGCTCGGCTCTAAAACCTTTCCATAATTAGCAATTGCCGCAACCGCTCGTACCATCTGAATGGGGGTTACTTGAAAGCCATATTGACCGATAACTGTATTATAGGTATCTCCCACTCGCCATGGATCGTTTGAGAAATTAATCGCTTTCCATGCGGGACTGGGAATCGGCTTGCTCACCTCCCCGGGCAAATCGATACCAGTCTTTTCGCCAAGCCCAAACATCTTTGAATATTTTTCAATGTTAGCAATACCAATACCCTTTTGATCTTTGTATCCCCCACCCACTTCATAAAAATAAACGTTTGATGATACTGCAAGTGCCTGCTTCAAATCTACCCATCCATGTGCCTTCCAATCCTTGAAAATAGAAAACTTGCTTGGATCGTACTGATTCGGCAAAGAAATAGATCCGGTACTCAAAATCTTTGTCTCTGGATCGATCACCCCCTCATTTAAAACACCCATTGCCATGATAGTTTTTACGATTGAACCTGGAGTATATGTACCATTGGAGACTCGATTCAGGAAGACTCTTTTTTTGCTTTTAATATAGCTCGTGATCAAATCATAATTGCTACCGTCCGTTAAAACCTGAGACCGATATTCTGGATAACTCGTTGATATTAATACCTCCCCCGTATTGATATCCATAAGAACCCCCGCTCCACCAACAAAACCGAGCTCTCCCGCCACTTCTTTTATCTTTTCATATAGCACACTCTGAGCCTCAGCATCAATAGAAAGTGTGAGACTCGCGCCATCGTTAGTCGGCTTAATCATGTTTTCAGACTGCACCTTTCCCAACGCATCTACCTCAACAATCTTCAAACCGTGCTCACCCCGAAGACGGTCATTGTAAAACTTCTCAATCCCATCAAATCCTTCAAAATCTGGACGATAATAGAAGCCATAACTATCCTTAGAAGGATACTTTACGTACCCGACCACATGACTTAGTCCTGGCATATCAGAATATTTTCTCAATGAAAAGTTGACATCGTCACCCAAGACATTCCAAGCAATTTCCTTTTTATTTCTATCATAAATAATACCCCGCTCCGCAAATACCAAAGTACTCCTGAGGCGATTCTTTTCACTCTTTTGTGTATATGTCGAACCATCAACAACCTGAAGGGTCCAAACACGGGATATATACACAAGACCAACCAATAGAAAAAAACAACCTAGTAAAACAAGACTTGTTTTTGAGATAGACTTTTCAAGTCTGCCCTCAAATTGATGTGTATCAAATTCTGGTAAATTACTTGAATCAAGAAAAATTTCATCCGGATCGATGTCTTTGTATTTCTTGCGACCAAACCTACTGATATATTTTTTAATAGTACGATTCATTATCGTTCACACAGCCATTACGAACGCACGAGAAATTTATCTTTTATAAGGGGGATTATCCAAAACAATATCAGAGCAAATCCTGTAAAAGAAAACCGACTTATTCCATTGCCGTACCCATATACGGCATCAACAATAATAGCAAAAAATAGCAGTTCTATGTATAACTCAAAATAAAAAACTGCCACAAGTGCAAAAGTGGTTCCTACCCACCAAGGAAAAAGAAATAGACTTGCACTAATTAAACAAAAAATAATAATCCGTAACATATAATTAGCGAATTGATGCGGACTTTACCACAGTAACCCATCGGACCCCCTGGATATTTATTGGGGTAGAAAAAAGTACCTTTTGAAAAGTTTTTGCAGGATCCATGTCAACCTGTCCAACGACACCGAGGACCATAGAATCAATCTGCGGAACAATAACGGACTCACCTGCAACAATCGGAATCTCTCTCGAAAGAATAATTTCAAAATTTCCCCCTCCCCGCCCAACAGCTTCAACAGAGACAGGCTTTTTCCCAATCAAAACCGTCACTGTTTTACCGGGTGAAGAAAATAGTTGTGCTTTTGACGAGCTCTGATTGACCTCGACAATCTCTCCGATCAACACATGACCACCGACAAATACATAATCACCAATCTGCACATCATGATCTTCGCCGACATCAAGTATAAAAGTATCGTATGGAGAAAATGGTGGTGTACGTAATACACTCGCCAGTAAAACTTTTTTGTCTTCAGTTCGACCTAAAATTTCTTTTAGATCTACGTTCTCCTGGCGCACAATGTCAACCGCAAGAGCATCTACCACCATCGTCTCTAATTGTTTTTTGAGTTCTTCATTTTCTACAACCAAAACTTTTTTAGACTGAAAAAGTTTGACCGTATCACGTATCGATTGAAAGATAAAATTTTCAGAACTCCAAATTACCCTACCAAATCTGGAAAATACACTAGAAAAAAGTGATGTTCCAAAAACACTGACCACAACAAACAACAAAACGGCAATTAGTATCTTTTTCTTTTTTTTACCGACTCGCGTATTATTTTTTATGAGGTAATTCATCTTCGTTTTGGATCAACGCCTCTTGATACTTTTCAAGATCTTCGAGAATGATACCCGTACCACGGGCAATGGCAGTCAGTGGATCTTCAGCAACATATACTGGCATTTTGAGCACCTCATGAAGTAGTCTATCGAGACCTTTAATGAGTGCCCCTCCACCAACAAGATACACGCCATTTCTCATCACATCAGCAATAATCTCCGGCGGTGTTGTCTCAAGCACCTCCCTTACTGATTCCACGAGATTATCCATAGACTGAGCAATAGCCTCTCTTATATCTGAGTCAGTAATCACAACCTCTCTTGGTAAACCCGTAATCAAATCTCTACCACGAATGGCCGTTTCGAGAGGCTCTGCACCCGGCAAAGCCGAGCCGATAGCGACCTTGACCGCTTCTGCTGTCTTTTCACCAATCAGAATCTTAAATTCACTACGAATATACGCGATAATATCATTATTGAGTTTATCACCAGCAATTTTCAAATTTTTTGAACGAACAATACCGCCGAGCGAAATCACCGCTACATCAGTCGTGCCTCCGCCAATATCCACCACCATACTCCCCACCGGATCATTGACCGGCAATCTGATACCTATTGCCCCCGCCATCGGCTCCTCCACGATATACACCTCCCGAGCCCCCGCATTTCGAGTCGCGTCGCGCACCGCACGGATTTCCACATTGGTAATACCAGAAGGTACACCAACCACCACTCGAGGGCCAAGAAATTTCTTAGAGTGCATTTCAGCTTTTTTTACGAGATAGGCGATCATTTCCTCTGTCACTTCAAAATCAGAGATTACACCATCTACCAAGGGCCGTACCGCTACAATATGCGCTGGTGTACGACCCAGCATATCTTTTGCAGCACTGCCCACAGCCACTACCTGTCCAGTCTTTTGATTGACCGCCACTACCGACGGCTCGTTGATCACAATCCCCTTCCCACGGAGATACACAAGAGTGTTAGCAGTACCCAAATCGATACCAATATCGTTTGAAAACATCCGATATATTTTTTCTTTCAGTGGAATGGTCATACAATTATTTTGCTTTCTCTAGCAACCTCTTCTGCAATTCGGCTTCTCCGATTTTACTTACTTCACCAGTTTTCCTATCTTTAAATTCAACCACTTTTTCCGCAAGGGTTTTATCACTCACAATCACTCGATATGGAATACCGATGAGATCGGCGTCTGCAAATTTCTCCCCTGCTCGTAGGTCACGATCATCATATAAAACTTCACTACCCTGCGTCACCAACTTTTGATAGAGTGCGTCAGTGTATGCTTGTACCTTACCCTCTTTATCGAGAAGTGCGATCAGATGGATTTTAAACGGTGCTATTACTTCTGGCCACACCAAACCGTCTTTGTCAGAAAGCACTTCGGCAATAGTGCCCATTACTCGTCCAGGACCAATACCGTAACTTCCCATAATCACTGGCTTTTTACTTCCATCTTGAGCAACAAAATTGAGCTCAAAGGCGTCAGAAAAACGTGTCCCGAGACTAAAGATATTACCGACTTCAACTGCTTTTTTCTCTACGAGATCAGCTCGCTTCACACCCAAATCTTTCAAAACTTCCTCAGTCAATACTTCTTTATTTACTGCAATTTTTTTCTTTTCATCAACAAAAATACTGTCCTCACCTGCCTCAGTCAATGTCTGAAACTCATGTGAATATTTTGAAAACGAGCCACCGGAGGCAAACGTAACATACGTACGATCACCAAGCCCGAGTCTGGCAAAAATCCGTGAATATGCCAGTTTTACTTTTTCATAAAAAGTATCATGAGACTCTTGATCAGACGAAAAAGAATACAAATCCTTCATCACAAATTCTCGTCCGCGCATAATACCAGACTTGGCGCGTGTCTCATTACGAAACTTAGTCTGAAATTGATACACATATCTCGGCAAATCTCTGTACGAAGCAATATAGTCTTTCATAAGTGCGGTCAGTTGTTCCTCATGTGTCGTGCCGAGGCCGAGCTCCGTGTCATTTTTGAGCTTAGTCTTAAACCATACATCGAGCACCGAGTCATCCCAGCGTCCCGAAGTCTCCCACACCTTTTTATCCTGAAGCGCGGTGAGAGTGATTTCCTGTCCGCCGATCGCATTCATCTCCTCGCGAATCACATTCACAATTTTTTCCATCACCCGTAAACCGAGTGGCAAATATGAATACACTCCCGCAATTTCCTTGTGAATAAATCCGGCACGAATCAAAAGCTTGGCATTTTGTGCCACCTCATCCTTTGGAGCTTCTTTTCTGGTCTTTGTAAATAGAAATGATTGTCGCATACGGACAATAGTACAGGAAAAGATGTGTAAAGAGAATACTTGACTGTAGCGCCGTATGGTAGTATCGTAAAAATAGCTGACAGAAAAATTCAACCCGCTCTTCTCATGAGACTGTTTCAAAAACCTGCTCCATCCCCCTCCACCGAACCGCCCGAAGACGATCCGTCCGAATCCCTTGGCAATGCGCTTTTCTGGGGAGCGCTTTTCTGGATTGGTGTCATCGCTATCCCAACGTGGTTTCTTGTCGACGAGGAAAAACGGGGCGCAGTCAGAAGTGTTGCCCTGACTCTCGTCGTCCTCGATCTCATGTGTGCCTGGCTAGTAGCCACCATGATCAAAAAGTGGTTCAAGCGAAAACATCTGGTCGCAGGCATATCTGTGTGTCTGATCATCCTTGCCGTAGTGTTGTATTCCAAACACTTTGAGGTGTGGGCGATAGCGCTGATGTTTGCCGTCTGTGCCGCAGACTTCGTCTTCCTCCTCAAAATGTTTGTCGAGGGATGGCTTAGTCACTATGACGACGATGACCGGACCGAACGCGGTCCCTAACCGAGCAGAAATGTTTGGTTTTTTATTTGATAATACGCGTATGTTTTCGTAATAGATTCTAGTCCAGAAATTCAAAGGCTAAACACGGAGTTTAGCCTTTGAGCCTGGCTTAACAGAGCCATTTTATATTTTTGACCAAAAGTAACTTTTTCGAATAAAATACAGTCTAATTGACGAGCAATTTTGCAATATCTTTGTATGTTACCACAACCATAAGAAGCATAAGGAGAGCAAAACCAATCATATTGAGCGTATTAGCAACAGAATGTTTAATCGGCCTTCTAATGATCGCCTCAATAGCCACAAAAAGCAGTCGGCCACCATCAAGTGCGGGAAATGGCACAAGATTGATCATTGCTAAGTTAATAGAAATAAAAGCAGTAAATGTGAGTAGGTGCGTAATGCCAATCCGCGCCGCATCTCCCACCAGTCCCACGATACCTACCGGCCCAGAAACCGTTGAAAAATCCGCTGTGCCAGTAATTGCATCCCACACAAAACCCAAGAGTCCAACAGTCACTGCTTCTATAGCATGAACGGTTAGCCGCGCCCCTTCCCAAACAGCGAGATGTATCGGAAGTTGCAACATGCCAACATTTTCCATCGCAATACCTACCGCATACTTACCAGCGAGCAAGGTCGAAGTGGCCACCATTTCAGTAGAGAGAGTTTCCCCGCCACGACGATACAAAATACTAATCGGCTTACCCGAGCTTTGACTAATGAGATTTTTTACTTCCTCCACCGACATAGTATCGCCAACCGGCCCAGCTTTTGCTATTGTCGTAACCGCCAAGATAGTATCCCCCGCCTTGAGTCCCGATTTTTCAGCAGGAGCGCCTTTTTGTACCATAGTCACGACAATATGCTGATCTTTAAGACGTTCACCATATTTCGCATAATCAGTCGAAGACGCAGTTACCCCAAAAAGAAAACTGATAGAGATGAGTAGCCACGCGAAAAGTAAATTAAAAACGATTCCCGCCACCAGTACCGCGGCCTGGATATGCCGAGGCTTTCGTACAAAACTACGCGAGCTATCTGGGCCCGACAAAGACTCTTCATTTGGATTCTCACCAAAAATTTTCACAAAACCGCCAAACGGAATAGCATTGAGAGAATAGGTTGTCTCACCCTTTTTGGTACTCCAAATTTTAGGCGGGAAGCCAAGACCGAATTCATCTACCCGTATACCAGACTTTTTTGCCACAATAAAATGCCCAAACTCATGCACAAGCACCAAGACCGCTAAAACAATAAGAAATAAAATGATGTTCATGATGGATACTATAGCACGACAAAGTGGGTAGTCGGAAGTCAAAAGTGCCGAGTACAGAATGCCCCGAAATTTTCTACTGAAAATTTCGGGGCATTCTCCACACCAACACCTCTCTCCACACCAAGATGTTTGGTAAAAAATTTCGTTGAAGGCGTATCTTTTTTAGGGAGTTCGGAGCGCGTCGGTGCGAGACTTCAGGACTTTGTTAGCAAACAAAAGTCCGTACCCTAAAAAAGATGTGCCGAAAAAGAAATTTTTTAGCCCACAATCTCCTTCTCTTTTTTACCAAACATCTCCTCAAACAATTTATTACTCGCATCCACCATCTTTTGAATCTCGTTTTTGACGCGTTTGATCTCATCCTCGCCGATACCTCCGGCTTTTTCTTTGGCCTGCACATCTTTGAGCGCCTCGTCTCGATGTTTGCGAAGAGAGACTTTTGCTTCTTCCATTTTAGCTTTTGCTACTTTTACCATCTCTACGCGTCGTTCGGTCGTAAGCTCAGGAAAAGTTACCCTGACACCTTTATCATCCACCACTACAGACACGCCAAGGCTCGCGATAGTCAAACCTTTTTCGATTGCTTTTACCACCGTCATATCCCACGGCGCAATACGGATAGTACGTGCGTCTTCAGCAGTTACCGCCGCCACTTGGTTGATCGACATTTTTTCGCCGTATGATTCGACAGAAACAGCATCTAAAATAGCCGTGTTAGCGCGACCGGTACGCACGGTACTGAGCTCTTTTTTGAGCCATTCCTCCACTTCTTTGGTGCGTGATTTGAATTTTGAAAAGTCGTAGGCCATGAGAAAATTAGAAGTTATAAATGCAAAATTAAAAATTAATCATCACCAAGATAGTATACCTCACTACGATAAAAATAAAAAGTTTATCCCAATATTAGAGCCATATGTTCCAAAAGCATCTTTACCGACGA
>Ga0172373_10003256_pt1 | contig 23929 bp, 18 predicted proteins | sample Lak10m_2_FD_114546 | JGI IMG/M metagenome (GOLD analysis project Ga0172373, IMG submission 114546) | Freshwater microbial communities from Kabuno Bay, South-Kivu, Congo - kab_092012_10m | ecosystem: Environmental > Aquatic > Freshwater > Lake | place: Democratic Republic of the Congo...
AATAAGGTCATCAGTGATTGCAAATTTTTCTCATGATTTGATTTGGACATAATCATGATGTCTAACCAAAAAGCGAGCAAACATCCTTCTGTGTAGATAGAAATTTTTCTATCCGGTATTCCTGGAACGTAACCATCCACCCAAGTATCTATGGATGTATCCGCCAAGGAATAATTTCTTCTTCCAAAATTATCAGCGTGTTTTTGGAATTGTTGACTTAACTCTTTTAGGTACTGAGAAATAGAAAAAACATTCGATTTCAGCAGAAACAAATCTCCGAAATACGTGGTGATTCCCTCGTAAATAAACCCCAATTGGGAATAATTCTCGCGAGCGAAATCATAAGGAAGCATTTCAACAGGTCGGATGGTTTTAATGTTCCAAACATGGTATAATTCATGACATGAGACGCCGAGAAGTTCGGTGTATAATGTTCCAAACATTTCGTATGAAGGACCCAGCGTTATCACTGTACTTTCCAAATGCTCTACTCCGTGATATGCGGAATATGGCAGAGAAATGATGATGAACTCGAATCGATTAGTTGGTAATTCCCCGAAATCGTTAATTAATTTCTCAGAGAATTTGGTAAAATCAAGAAGTAGCTTCTCCCATGGAATATGGAGTTGTCGATGAAACCAAATACTGAAATCACTAGTTCCAATGCAATAATTTTTACTTACTAAATCCGGTGAAGCAATGAACGGTGAGTCTGCTAATTTATCGAAATTCTCACATGTAAATTTACCATTAGAATAGGGGACACCTGCAACTTGCCAAGCAGTTGGAATATGTAAGGTTACCTCACATGAAAGTTGGCTACTTTCTGTAGAATAAAGACAGCAATTAACGGGATTCACGTATAAAAAAGAACCATCAGTATACGTTGAACCAGCGTTTAGCTCATGCGCATAATATTGATAAAAGATAGTTATTTCATCTCCATCGATCCCTGAAATTTCCCATGAATTTCGTTCGGTCTTTCGAATTTGTAAGTTCTTTTTGTCACCATTTTCGGCGCGAATACCACGAATATTTCTAGAAAAATTTCCTAATTCATATCTGCCGGGCCTCCATGCCGGTAGGTGTACTTGCACAATCGATTTACTGACGGGCATAGTTACACAGACATCTACAAAATGCTGAGATGCGTTACTTAGACTATAGGAATATCTTACGCAATTAAGCATATAGCTCCTGCTGTAACTCAGAAATTCTTTCGTCTCCTAAATACTCATCGTAGGTCATCATTTTATCGATGATACCGTTCGGAGTGATTTCGATAATTCTATTTGCCACCGTGTTTACCAATTCGTGGTCATGAGAAGTGAACAGTAAGGTTCCTGGAAATTCTTTCATGGCATTATTTAGGGCTGTGATAGACTCCAAATCCAAGTGATTAGTCGGTTCATCCATCAACAAAAGATTAGCTTTGGCCAACATCATTTTTGATAACATACACCTTACTTTTTCTCCTCCAGAAAGAACGGTAGCATGCTTCATAGCCTCCTCACCAGTGAAAAGCATTCTCCCTAAAAAAGTCCGCAGATACACTTCCTCTCGTTCCTCATCCGTATGTGCATACTGTCTAAGCCAATCAATCAATGAAAGTTTTGATTCAAAATAATGATGGTTGTCATTAGGTAAATAAGCCGTAGAAATTGTAGTGCCAAAAGTAAATTCACCAGTGTCAGATTTGCTATTCCCCGCTAATATTTCGAAAAACGCTGTCAAGGCCACTGAATTTTTTGAGATAAATGCAATTTTATCACCTTTATTTACAATAAGATTCATGCCGCTAAAAAGTGTTGTGCCTTCCACTGATTTTGATAAATTATCAATGGATAATAATTGATTTCCTGCGTCTCGTTCTTGGTGAAATGTTATACCTGGGTAGCGACGTGATGACGGTTTTATTTCTTCTAAGTCAAGATTGTCGAGCATTTTTCGTCTACTCGTTGCTTGTTTGGATTTAGCCGCATTGGCAGAGAATCTGGAGATAAACTCCATAAGTTCTTTTTTCTTTTCTTCCGCTTTTTTATTCTTATCGGCACGTTGTCTAGAAGCGAGTTGTGAGGATTGGTACCAAAAGCTGTAATTTCCGGTGAACAAATTAATTTTTCCAAAATCAATATCGCAAATGTGCGTACATACAGTATCAAGAAAGTGTCTGTCGTGAGATACAACGATTACAGTATTTCTGAAATCAAGTAAAAAGTCTTCTAACCAACCAATTGTTTTTAGATCAAGGTCATTTGTAGGTTCGTCGAGAATTAATACGTCCGGATTTCCGAATAAAGCTTGTGCTAATAGGACTCTTACTTTTAGATCGTTGGATAAATCTTCCATCAGAAGTAAGTGTTTTTCTTCACTAATGCCAAGGTTTGAAAGTAATGTTGCCGCATCCGTTTCAGCATTCCAACCTTCTAAATCGGCAAATTCTGCTTCTAATTCAGCAGTTTTCATTCCATCTTCTTCTGAAAAATCAGGCTTGGCATATAACGCGTCCTTTTCTACCATAATTTCAAAAAGACGTTTGTGTCCCATGATTACAGTTTGTAAAACTTGAATATGATCGAATTCGAAATGGTTCTGTTTTAGAACGGCCATTCGTTTTCCTGGTTCCAGTTCAATTCTTCCAGTTGTTGGATCTTGATCCCCAGTTAAAATTTTTAGAAATGTTGACTTGCCTGCACCGTTTGCACCGATGACGCCGTAACAATTTCCGTTAACGAATTTTACGTTCACTTCATCGAAAAGCACACGTTTACCGAATTGAAGGGAAAGATTATTTACTGAAAGCATGAGAAAATTTTTGCAAAGATAGCTAAAAGAAAGCTAACTTACCTTGCAGGTATAAACAAAGGCCGGAGGTAAGTTGAACACTGTAAAATCAATATGAACGTGTGGAAAAACTCTTTTCAAAAGGCGGTGTGACCTTAACGTATATTGAAATTGTACAAATTGACCTGAATTTTTGTTTAAGGATTGTCGGCAACTGTGAAGTATTCTAGATTTTAATGTGGTTGAAAAATTCGCCAATGGTAAAGACGAGATGATGACATCCACAAACTCAATATTTCTATCCGATAAAAGTTTAGGTAATTCTGAAGCAGATCCTAGCACCACTTCAACGTTTGGGTGCTGTATTTTATCTTTAAGTATATTGTAGAACACTTCATCTAATTCTACGGTTATTAGTCGCGAAGTTTCCTGCATACAGGAAATGATTTGTTCTGTAAAAATTCCTGTTCCGGGACCAAGTTCCACAATGATATTGGCATTTTTAAAATTTACATTCTCCAACATTTTTGACGCCAGAAACTTCGAGCTGGGAGCCATGGCTCCAATCGATTTTTTTTCTTTTAAAAAGCGTTGAAGAAATTGTCTTTTATTCATTCTAATCGATAAAGACACATTGAGTATTTCTTATTATACCTAGTACTTTACCTGTGAATTCTTTATTTAAAAAGGGAGAATAAGCATGACGACTTACATTATTTTCAGCAGAATATGTCCACTTTTCATTCGGGTCAAAAAGTGTTAAATCGGCGACTTTACCAATGTCTATGGTTGAATTCTCAATTTGACCAATTTTTCTTGCATTTTCAGAAAGCACTTCAATTATTCTGTCCAGTGAAATTTTGGATTGTGAATTTAAGGCAGAAAATACAGTTTGTAATTGATAACTTCCAAAGGAGGCGTAGTCGAATTCTAACTCTTTTTCTTCTGCATCCACTGGTCGATGGTCACTTGCTATGGCATCAATAGTTCCGTCATTGATTCCCGAAATAATATGTTGCCTGTCAGTTTCAGAGCGCAAAACGGGAAGAACTTTCATCAAGTTATCAAAACCCAAAACGTCTGATTCTGTGAACAACACATTCATGACGTTAACATCACAAGTAATTGAAATGCCATTATTTTTTGCTTTCTTAATTATTTCAATACTTTCTTTCGCAGAAACTCCCGATATATGAGCGCTAGTGCCTGTGTATTCCAACATGCGAACTATTTTTTCGAGTTGAATGACTTCGCTAATTGAAGGGTCAGCTTTTAGTCCTGTTCTTGTTGATGCGGCACCTTCGTTTACCTGAGTGTTCTGAGATAAATAAGGATCTCTAATTGCCAAACTTAAAGTTGCGCCTATATTTTTAGAATAAAGTAAAGCGCGTTGTAATATACCCGTGTTCAACGAATTTGTATCATCAGAAAACAATTTAGATCCAGCCTGCATCATATCATACATTTCAGCTAATTCTTCACCTTTCATCTCTTTCGTTATAGCTCCCATTGGATGCAATTGTACGGTGTGATTTGCTGCTTTAGAAAGTTGATAATCAACGATTGTTTTATTGTCACATATTGGGGAAGTTTGAGGTATCGTAAAGATATGGGTATAACCTCCAGCTGCTGCTGTGTCAAGGCCTGATTCAATGGTTTCTTTGTGTTCAAAACCAGGGTCGCCAAAAGATGATTTCAAATCTACCCAACCGATGGAAACATAGAGATTTGGTGAAGTAATTTCAAGTGCACCTTCTGCTTTGATGTTATTATTAAGATCACTAATAATACCGTTTTCTATTAATACATCAAGTATTTTCCCATTAAAAGGTGAGTTTCTATCGACTATGCGTGCTTGTTTTAGTAAAATCCTCATGTTATTTCATAAACTTTAATAGTGCCATTTCCACAAAAATAAAAACAAGAGAAAAAATGAGGAAATATCGCCATAATTCGCTCGACTTCTCTAATTCTAGGGCAGTAGCTTTTTCACCATTCTTCACTTCACTAAAGGTAGTGTTTTTTATGCCAGCATCATTGAATGTAGAAATTATTTCGTCTTTATTTTTTGAAACAGCATTGCTTTCTTTTCGGTCGTAGTTCAGCGCTAAATTCCCCATTAATTCCTCTCCAATAACTTCGTAATTTCCTGATTTTAATTTTTCGGTTGCTTCCGGACCAGTTAAGGAAAAAAGAACTTGACTTGTTCTCTTCTGTTGAGCTGGAATAAAATCCCCTTCTTTGCCTTTCAATCGGATTGCTTTTTCTGTATTTTTTTTATTAGGCAGCAAAATAGCATTATCAATTCCAATAGTTGCATATAGTGGAAGGGAGCGCACGCTTAATTCACCAATTCTCAAAAGAATTGTAGGGAAAATAGCATTGGAAGCGACACTGCTGAAGTCATCTTGAAGTGCAGTTGTAAATAAGTAAGCTTTTTTGTTGTTTTTTATAAATAATGCTTGATTGTTTCTTAAGGTTAGTATTGATTTAGCATTTGTTAGGTTTGGGATGGTATAATAATTTGCGACGCTTGGCATACTTATATTGGGATTTTCTTTTTCAAAAATTCCAGCAAAGAACGGATCTTTAAATTCAACGGTTTGAATACGTGATGCATTTGAACTTTTCGAACCGAAATTTGGTAAGTTGAGTTCAGTGAGTAGTTTATTTAGCGATGGAAAATCAACATTTTTACCTGGAATAACCAGTACACTTCCTCCATTATTAATGAACTCTTTGGCATCGCTTATTAAACCGGAAGAAGGATTATTTACGCCGTTCAAAACTAATAGGTCAACTTCTTCTAAAGAGGACTTCGAAAATGATTGTTCTGAAATCGATTTTGTGGTAAAAAAGGGCTCGACTTCATAGGCTTTGGTTGTGGCAGCAGACGCATTTTCGCTATTAAGGATGAGTACTGATGCCGAGGTATTGACATCGTATGAAAAATAAAAGTCGTCGTCCCAAAATATTTGTTTGTCGTTAATGCTGAATTTTCCAATTTTCTTACCTGTGGTAGTTTCCGTTAATTTAAATGAGGTCGTGAAGTTATTGTTCTGAGGAATATCAACGAAAGACGAACGCACGACACCGTTGAGTGTGAGCGTTAACTCAGTGTTCAAAGCATCATCGTTGGAGAGATTTTGAATACGCACAAAGATTTCGTTTTGAAAACCTGGCTTGTGAATTGGATTTTCGAACCATACACTATCTATTGTAATATTCGACGAATTTTGTGGTGTAAACTTTACCAGATGAAACGTATTATTGGCAACGATTTTATTTTTGAAAGTAGTTGTGTTTTTCTGAAAATCACTAAGAATAACTTGAGTTATTTTGCCAATTTTTGTTTGTTCGCTGTTTTCTTTTGAAATGAAATTCTTTTGCCAACTAATAATATCGTCCATTGATCTTGCGAGTGGACAATAAGATAATTTCTCGAGATAGTCGAAGGCCTCCGCTTTTGTGCGTAAACGTTGCTCCGTTGCATCCAAATTATTCGAGCAAACGAAAATAAGCGTGTTTACAGGCGTTTTTTCAATCAATCTTTTTGCCGTTTCTCTTGCTTCAGATAACAATTCACCTTCTGAACCTTTTGCGCTCATTGAATAGGAATTGTCAATATATATAGCTAACAATTCGGCACCTGAATTTGAGTTGTTTTCGATTTCCTCAAAGGTCGGTTGTGCAAAGGCCATAACAGCAAAACTCAACAAACATAGCCTCGAAATTAGAACTAGTAGATGTTTAAGTTTTCGAGTGGATTTATTTTCTTGTTCGATGAACTTAATGAAGCGAAGGGATGAAAAGAATAAGGTTTTTTGTCTCCTAAAATGAAAAAGATGAATGATGATTGGAATAGCGAGAAGCAACAAAAACCACAATCTTTCGGGATACAGAAAATGCATGTGGTAAAGTTAATGATTTTAAGCGACCTCTATGTCTCTTGATATGATTTCTGCCAATCTTTCAGCCTGAGACCTTAACTCATTTACGGCAGTGCTTTCCCAAAGTTTACCTTTAAGTAAGGGACCTAGCGCATAAATATTATGAGTATTAGATTCGCTGTCTAAGGTTCGAAATTGATTATCAGCTTCTATGCCTAAAAATAGGGAGTCTTGACATAAAATTCCATCGGAAATAAGATGCCCAATTAAATTTCCTTCAATTTTTCTGTAGTTAGTTTCGGGTCCTGTACAATTGATAACAGCAGAACAATTAACTGTGCTAGTTTTCTTGTTTTTTCTGTGGTGAATCGTAACTGTTAATTCGTTCTCGTCACTTTGAAAATCCGTTAACTTTCCTGCAACGATGGATAACTTTTCGGATATCTGTTCTTTTTGAATAAAATCATAGGAAACAAAAGGTAGCCGATGTCTTGCTTGCCCCCAAAGATGTCTCAGTTTTTTCATAAAAGTTTGCTTTTCCTCGGATGTCATTTTTCTCCAAATCGATTGGGTGAATGGTCTTAGAGAATCTACAAGTGGTTCCGCGGAAATCCCAAAAGTTTTAAGTTTATTCAGTTCAGTGTTAAATAAACGAAGCAGTTCACTAAGTGTTAACTGATCCGGATTATTTTTTAATGGGCCATCGTAGTTGAAATTAAATTGCCTGTGAGGAAGAATATTGAATCCGTTTGGTGAGACTGCATAAATGTGCTGGTCAAATTTCCGATTTCTTAATTCCATAACGGTGTCAACCATACTCAAGCCGTTTCCAATTATTACCAAGGGTTTTGATGTGGGAATTTTAGAAAAATCGATATTCCATGGATTTTGATGGTACCGTTTATCAGAAATTAATCCTTTGGGAACGACATGATTTCCTGGAAGCGCATTACCGGTAGCTAAAACTGTTTTGTTGACTGAAATTTGTTGAGAATTCGTTTTTAACAGCTGCAGTTTTCCTTTTAATTCTAATGTAAGTACGTTCTCATGTACATGCATGAATCTTGAGTTATTCTCTAAATTAGTTTCGTAAAGGTCGCGCAAATAACTCCCATAAAGCGATCTGGGCATAAAAGATTGTCCGAGTAGTTCATCTGAAATGTTTTTGTAAGGATCTTTTTCTTTACACCAATTTAAAAAGTGATGAGGTTCATTGGCGAATGCACTCATCTTCGCTGTATTGACATTCAATAATACGGCATCTGATTGAGGAGCATAGGCAATACCTTGTCCTTTGGAATTTGGATCGAAAAGAATTACTTTTAGAGAATCATTTTTTTTAAGCAAATGAATGGCGGTCATCATCCCTGAAAAGCCAGCCCCAATAATTCCTATCGTTTTCATATCAACAAAAAACCCCGTTTCCGGGGTTAAAAATTTTATTTTTTACATGCTTTATACTTTGCTTGATACTCAGCGTCCTTTTCGTCATTTTTCAAACGGTAGTAAATACCTGATATCACATTATAAACTGAGCATTCATTTGGATTAGCTGCTATCCAAGGTTCGAGATAGGTCAACGCTTTATTGTATTTCTCAATAAATTGTTTGTCTAGTTCCTTGTATTGGGATGATTTCATGTCTAATTTATCCATCTGTGATTGGATATCCTTAGCCCAATTTACGTAATGAGCGCCTAACTGATATTGAGCCTCACTGTAAGCAGGGTCAATTTCTAGAGCCTTTGCTAATGCTTGCTCTGCCTTAGTGTGTTCGTTAAGGTCCATGTAAGCCGTCCCCAAAACATAATACAACTGTTTGTTACTTGGATCAATGGATAAGGCTTCGTTCAAATATCTTTCGGAAGAGGTAATATCATTTTTCTGCAAGTAAATATTGATAAGTGAAATTAAAACATTTACGTTTTTTGGAATAACGCTGTATACGGCTTGTCCTAGTTCCAGTGCTTTATCGACCTCTTTCTTATCGAGCATTTCACCAACTGCCGCAGATAAATATTGAGACGTCACATATTCGAGTTGAGTATCTTGTTCGCCCATTATTTTTTTGTATCCTAAAGCTATTGTGTAAAATGTTGCAGTGTTCGCATATTCATTTTTCTTGCTAGCTGCATCTCCTTGTGTTAGAGCGAAACTAAGTCTTGGCCCAAAAAAGTCAGAAATACCTTGAATAAACTCTTTAGATTTTGATAAGTCAAGTTCTCTTACCTTTTTAAATGCATTTTCTGCAGTTGCTGCATATTCTTCAACCTTTTTCGCATCGACTGTGCCACCGTTCATTTTGTCCATCATGGCGATTTCTGTCAAAGCGAAATAGACTTGTCCTTGATATAAAAACATCTTCGGATCGTTCATAGTTTCTGGATTAACAGCGGCTTGATCGATAAGTTCCTTCGATTTTTCTATATTTTTCTTGGCTGCATCAACCCCTGCCATAGGGTTATATTTTCTCATTTGCAGAGCGACGTCTGTAATAAATTTCTTTTGAGCAAAAGTCGATAAACTCAATCCTACGAATGCCAACGAGAACAAGATTTTTTTCATAGTCTATTTTTTTTGGTAAAATTACAATTATTCGTCGGCGTTTTCAATTTCTGTGCCACTTTCTTCATTTGCACCAGTTTCATCGATATGTGGTTCGTTTATTCCTTCTGCCAACTCAATATCTTCGTCTTCATCTTCGCTTCTCGGCACGCGTGCAATGGCAGCAATTTCTGCATTGTTTCTAAGGTTGATTAATTTAACTCCTTGAGCGGCTCTACCCATGGTTCGAATGGAATCTACATGCATACGAATGGTAACTCCTGATTTTGTAATAATCATTAGATCATCTTCGTCGAATACGTTCTGAATGGAGAGCAAACGACCTGTTTTTTCGGTAATATTCAGGGTTTTAACTCCTTTTCCACCTCGGTTGGTAATCCTGTAAACAGGTTCTTTATCTTCTGGATCATTTAAGAAAGTTCGCTTTCCATATCCTTTCTCTGAAACAACCAAAATAGTTGAATAAATATCCTCCACGCAAATCATTCCGATAACTTCGTCGTTTTTGTCACCAAGCGATACACCTCGAACACCGGAGGCATTTCTACCCATTGGACGCACAGTGGATTCATTGAAACGAATTGCTCTTCCAGAACTTGTAGCCAAAACGATTTCATTGGTTCCGTTAGTCAATTTTGCCTCTAATAGTTCGTCGTTGTCACGAATTGTAATGGCATTAATACCATTTGATCGAGGACGTGAATAAGCTTCTAGAGATGTTTTCTTAATAACACCATGTTTAGAACACATGACGATGAAGTTGTTATTGATATAATCTTTATCGGTTAGATCTTGAACTTTCACATAAGCTTTCACTTTATCGTCTTGCGGGATATTAATTAGGTTTTGAATAGCCCTGCCTTTTGATGTCTTATTTCCTTCCGGAATTTCATATACACGCATCCAGAAACAACGTCCTTTTTCCGTGAAAATCAAGAGGTAATTGTGATTGGTTGCTACAAATAAGTGTTCAAGGAAATCTTGATCTCTTGTCGCAGATCCTTTTGATCCCATTCCACCTCTATTTTGAACCTTGTATTCTGTCAAGTTTGTTCGTTTGATATAACCAGCATGAGAAATGGTTACCACAACTTCTTCGTCAGCAATTAAATCCTCCATTCGCATTTCACTTGCAGAATATTCGATTGCAGATCTTCTTGCATCACCATATTTCTCCTTAACTTCCTCGAGTTCTTGCTTAATGATTGACATTCTTCTCGCTTCGTTATTCAAGATATCTTTTAAGTCAGCGATTAGTTTCATTAAATCATCGTATTCAGCACGTAATTTATCTTGCTCAAGACCGGTTAATTGTCTCAAGCGCATGTCAACGATCGCGCGTGTTTGAATTTCAGACAATCCAAAACGAATGGCCAATTTCTCACGTGCATCATCTGGACTTGAAGAGGCCTTAATAATTTCAATTACCTCATCGATATTGTCCGAAGCAATGATTAGTCCTTCTAAAATATGCGCTCTCTCTTCCGCTTTTCTTAATTCATAGCGGGTTCTGCGAATAACAACTTCGTGTCTGAATTCTACAAACACGTGAATCAGTTGTTTTAAATTCATCATGCGTGGTCTTCCGTCTACCAAGCAAATATTATTAACCGAGAAAGAAGTTTGAAGCGCTGTAAATTTGTAGAGTTTATTTAATACAACGTTGGCAATTGCATCTCTTTTAATTTCAAAAACAATGCGCATTCCATTTCTATCCGATTCATCACGTAAATCTGAAATCCCTTCAATTTTCTTGTCGTTTACCAGTTCCGCGATTTTCTTGATCATTTCCGCTTTATTTACCTGGTATGGAATTTCGGTAACGATGATTTGTTCTCTACCTCCTTCTTCTTCTATTTCCGCTTTTCCACGAATTACAATCCTTCCCCTTCCGGTCAAAAATGCATCACGAACACCTTCGTAACCATAAATAATTCCACCTGTCGGAAAGTCTGGTGCCTTTACGTATTGAAGTAATTCTTCGTCTTCAATTTCACGGTTATCGATGTAAGCAATAGTACCTTCAACAATTTCTGTTAAGTTGTGAGGAGCCATATTGGTAGCCATACCTACAGCAATACCTGCAGCTCCATTGACTAGGAGGTTAGGAATTTTCGTAGGTAAAACAGTTGGTTCTTCAAGACTATCGTCAAAATTTGCCGTAAAATCCACTGTCTCTTTATCCAAATCATCGAGCATTTCCTCTGCGATTTTACGTAGCCTTGCTTCCGTATACCTCATTGCTGCTGGGCTGTCGCCGTCAACTGAACCAAAGTTTCCTTGTCCGTCAACTAAAGGGTAACGCAAGGACCAAGGTTGAGCCATTCTCACCATGGTATCATATACCGAACTATCGCCATGTGGGTGATATTTTCCTAGCACTTCCCCCACAATTCTAGCTGATTTCTTGTAAGGTCTATTCGAATAAACCCCAAGATCCTGCATACCATATAATACTCTTCTATGAACTGGTTTAAAACCGTCTCGAGCGTCAGGTAACGCACGTGAAACAATAACCGACATCGAATAATCGATGTAGGCTGATTTCATTTCATCCTCAATGTTTATCTGAATAATTTTTTCTCCTTCTGCCATAATTGCTATTTTGTTCCTTTCACACTTTGATTTTCAAAGCCACCAAAGTTAAGTTAAAACAACGCCTATAGTCACTTTTGAAGAAGGTATTTACTAACAAAATCCACAGTGTTATTGTGGATAAATCACGTGCTCTTTTGGAAATTTAAGGTTATATTTGTAAATTGTATCTAAAGTTATGGAAGCGAAATTTTCTCCGAGGGTAAAAGACATGATTTCCTACAGTAGGGAAGAAGCTGTGCGTTTGTCGAATGAATTTGTGAGTCCGGAACATCTTCTGTTGGGATTAATTAAATTGAACGAGGGGACAGCTATTCATATTCTAAACGAATTTCAGTTGGACCTTTCTCAGATGAAAAAAGAATTGGAAAAAGTTTTAGCGAAGTCAAGTGTAACTAATTTACTAAATACAAATCTCCCTTTACTCAAGCAAACGGAGAATATTATCAAACAATCATATTTAGAAGCCAAGCAATTTAAATCGCCAATAATTGGAACGGAGCATTTATTGTTAACTATATTGCGATACGAAGATTGTGCGGCATGTCAATTATTAAACAAATACGGAATTATGTACGAAAACGCAAAAGACGAATACGAGGCGTCGGCAGATGAGCGCAAATTGCCACGCGCAGAATTTCCTGGAAGTGGTGACGAAGAGGAATCTTTCTCTGCGCAGAAAAAACCTGCAGATCCGAAGTCTAAAACACCAGTGTTGGATAATTTTGGACGAGACTTAACAAAAATGGCTGAAGTTGGTCGTTTAGATCCAATTGTAGGAAGAGAGAAAGAAATTGAGCGCGTAAGTCAAATATTATCGCGAAGAAAGAAAAACAATCCCATTTTAATTGGTGAACCAGGAGTTGGAAAAAGTGCCATTGCGGAAGGGCTAGCGATTCGTATCGTTCAACGGAAGGTATCACGCGTGCTTTTCAACAAACGTATAATTTCTCTAGATTTAGCTTCTTTAGTGGCAGGAACTAAGTACCGTGGTCAGTTTGAAGAGCGCATGAAAGCTGTAATGCAGGAAATCGAACGAAATCCGGATATCATTCTTTTTATCGATGAAATTCATACCATCATTGGAGCAGGAGGTGCAAGTGGATCCTTGGATGCCTCAAACATGTTTAAACCGGCATTGGCAAGAGGAGAGATGCAAGCTATTGGTGCTACTACCTTGGATGAATACCGTCAGTACATTGAAAAAGATGGTGCTTTAGAGCGAAGATTTCAAAAAGTTCTTATCGAGCCAACGTCGATTGACGAGACTATTCAAATTTTAAATAACATTAAGGAGAGATACGAGGATCACCATTCCGTTATTTACACGCCAGAGGCAGTTGCGGCTTGTGTGAAATTGACAGAACGTTACATTACGGATAGACATTTACCGGATAAAGCTATTGACGCCCTTGATGAGGTAGGATCTCGAGTGCACATTACAAATATCAATGTTCCACAAGAGATTTTAGATATCGAGGCAAAGGTGGAAGAATTGAAAGATGAGAAAGCTGAAGTCATCCGTTCACAGCAATATGAAAAAGCGGCAGAGTTGAGAGATTCTGAGCGGAAGCTTCAAGAGCAATTAGAAGAGGCGAAGAAAAAGTGGGAAGAGGAATCAAAAAACAATAAAGTTGTCGTTTCAGAAGAAGATGTGGCTCATGTCGTTTCCATGATGTGTGGAATACCAGTTACTAAAGTCTCGCAAACGGAGACAGGTAAATTGGTGAAAATGGCCGAATCCATTCGTGGAAAAGTTATTGGGCAAGACGAAGCGGTTGTAAAAGTAGTAAAAGCTATTCAGCGTAACCGAGCAGGACTTAAAGACCCAAATAAACCAATAGGTTCGTTCTTTTTCTTAGGACCAACGGGAGTCGGTAAAACGCAATTAGCCAAAATTCTTGCAAAAAATTTATTCGATTCAGAAGAAGCTTTGATTCGAATCGATATGTCAGAATACATGGAGAAATTTTCAATTTCAAGATTAGTAGGTGCTCCTCCAGGATACGTTGGTTATGAGGAAGGCGGACAACTAACGGAAAAAGTGAGAAGAAAACCTTATTCGATAGTTCTATTGGATGAAATTGAAAAAGCACATCCTGATGTATTTAACTTACTATTACAAGTGTTGGATGATGGTCACATGACGGATGGTCTAGGAAGAAAAATAGATTTTAAAAACACTATTTTGATTATGACATCCAATATTGGAGCAAGACAATTAGCTGATTTTGGAACCGGTGTTGGATTTGGTACAAAATCTCAACAGGAATCTCGCGATGAAAACTCCAAGGCTGTTATTCAGAATGCCCTCAGAAAAGCATTTTCGCCAGAATTTTTGAATAGAGTTGATGATATGATCATGTTTAAATCTCTCGGTAGAGAAGAAATACATAAGATTATCGATTTAGAATTAGATAAACTGTATAAGCGAATCAACAACTTAGGGTATCTGATAGAATTGACGGAAAAAGCGAAAGATTTTATTGTGGATAAAGGCTACGACGAGAAATTTGGTGCAAGACCTTTAAAACGTGCTATCCAAAAATATATTGAAGATCCGCTTGCTGAAGAAATTATTAAATCTAACCTTTCAGATGGCGACACCATTATTATGGATATTCAGGAGGGTAAAGATGAATTATCTCTAGCTGTAAAGAAAGCAAAATCTAGCAAAAAATCGAACACTACGGAAGAGTAGTGAAAACTGTTTGAAACGTTAAAGGCCGCAATTAGTGGCCTTTTTTTATCGCTTGAATATTACTTCATCGTTTGGTACTCTAAATCGTGGACCCCAAATTCCTTCTTCGGTTCCTTTTCCTACGGATATAATCATATTGATTTCTGCACCTCGTGGTAATTTCAATGCACGCTTTACACGTTTTTCATCAAATCCTTCCATAGGGCATGAGTGGAAACCTTCAGCAGCTATCGACAACATGAAAGTTTGAGCAGCTAATGCACAAGATTTGTGAACCATGATACGTTGATTTGCAACGCCACCGGTTCTAAAAAATGGTTTTCTTAGCCCCATAAAAAAGGAAATACTTCTTCTTACTGTAGACATGATTCCCAACCCGTCGTTTGAATAAAGTAAAGGCATCACCTTACCGTAATAATCCAGTCCGCCTTTTTGAAGTTTTCCCGGTTCACCTGTGATTGTACTTTTAATTTTTTCATAATTCCATTTAGCTCGAGACCTCCATTTGTCTTTTCTAGTTACGAAAACTACCATTTCTTTGGCAGTTTTAGCAGCCTGTTGGTTAAGACAAAGCGGAACGAATTTTTCCAATTCCGAATTTGAATGAATCCAGTAAAATTCCCACAATTGCATATTACTGCTATTTGGAGATAGAACGGTACGTTCTAAACTCTTTATCATGACTTCCTCAGGTACCTCAATAGAGGCATCAAACACCCTATTGGAGCGCCTAAATTGAATGATTTCGTCGAATTCTTTACTGTACATGCTGCGAAGATAGTTATTTGGTGGTTTTTATTGGTATAACAAGAATTTTGGTTCAATGTTTTAGTGTCAAAACTGACATTTTTTCTAGTTGATATTCTCATTTTATGACGACATGTCTTATATTCAAGATTGGCAGTATCTTTGTCACTTGCGCAATAAACCTTAACATTATGTCTAAAAGTAAAGCGAAATCGAACGAGGAAATGACTGATAACAACGAGGTAAGTCAAGAAAATCAAATGGATTCAATGGAAAATACACCAGAACAAGAGTCGAATCATGAACCGACAGCCGAAGAAAAATTAGCAGAACTGAATGATCGATTTTTAAGGTTGTATGCTGATTTTGAGAATTTGAGAAAACGAACAAATTTGGAAAAAGTTCAATTAATTTCTAATGCCAACGCTTCCTTAATGAAAGATTTGTTGCCTGTTCTTGATGATTTTGAAAGAGCTATAGCGAGTAATGAGAATGTTGAGGATCCAGCTGTTTTAAAGGAAGGATTTGGCTTAATTCAACATAAGTTTAAATCGATTCTTGAATCAAAGGGGCTCAAAGCCATGCAAGCAAAAGGAGAAGCATTTGACAGTGAATTACATGAGGCTGTTGCCAATATTCCTGCACCTGAAGATACACTGAAGGGTAAAGTGATTGACGATATAGAGAAAGGATATTATTTGAACGATACGGTAATTAGGTTTGCTAAAGTTGTTGTAGGTCAATAACACGAAGATGAGTCAAAAAAGAGATTATTACGAAGTTTTGGGCGTTTCTAAAAATGCTGATGAAGGTGAGATCAAAAAAGCTTACCGCAAATTAGCCTTAAAATACCATCCCGATAAAAATCCTGGAGATGCCAGCGCAGAAGAAAAATTTAAAGAAGCTGCCGAGGCATATGAAGTGTTGAGTAATCAAGAAAAGAAAGCTCAATACGATCGATTTGGTCATGCTGGAATGGGACAAGGCGGCTTTGGTGGTGGTGGAATGAACATGGACGATATTTTCTCGCAGTTTGGAGATATTTTTGGAAGTGCATTCGGTGGCGGAAGTTTTGGTGGAAGTAGAGGAGGAGACAGGGTGGTTCGAGGCACTAATCTTCGCGTGAAAATGAAGTTGACATTGGAAGAAATTGCAAATGGGGTTCATAAAAAAATCAAAGTAAACAAACTCGTAAACGCAGAAGGGGTAACCTATAAATCCTGTCAGACTTGTAACGGATCGGGGAGAATAACCCGAGTTACGCAAACATTTATTGGAGCCATGCAAACACAATCAACCTGTCATACGTGTCAGGGTGCAGGAAAAATGATTGACAAGAAACCAGCAGATGCGGATGCTCAAGGATTAAGGAGACAAGAGGATGTGATTGAGGTTGATATCCCAGCAGGAGTGGAAGAAGGAATGCAATTAAGTGTTCGAGGGAAAGGAAACGCAGGTCCATTTAATGGTGTGGCGGGAGATTTAATTGTGGTAATCGAAGAAATAGAGCACGAAGAATTGCGCAGAGAAGGAGAGCATCTTCATTACGATGCTGTGGTAAATTTTGCCGATGTGGTCATGGGAGAATCTATTGAAATTCCGACTGTAAACGGAAAGGCAAAAATAAAAATAGAGCCGGGAACGCAAAGCGGAAAAGTATTGCGCTTGAGAGGAAAGGGTTTGCCAAGTGTTCAAGGATATGCTACCGGAGATTTGTTTGTTCATATTAATGTCTATACACCTAGTACGATCACGAAGGAAGAGCGCGAGTGGTTGGAGAAAATGAAAAACAGTGAAAATTTCACTCCTGGTGCAGAAGCAAAAGGCAAAGGATTTTTCGGAAGAATGCGTGATATGTTCTCATGAAAAGATTCACTGATTTAGCTTCAATAGGAAAAACTTCTTCAGCATCTTTTCTTGCAGCCGTTGGACTTATAATTTTCGGTTATGTTGCAAGTCAATTTATTGGATTACTTAGTTTAGTTCCATTCTTTTCTCAAGAAGAAATGTCTAATCTCAGTACTCAAGTTGATTACCAAAATCTTCTCGGAAAAAATGGGTTTTTTATATTCATTCTATTTCCTTTCGTTGTAGTTTTTGCATTAATTATTTTGGCGGTAAGGTATATTCACAAGCGCAGTATTCAAAGTATTTTCACAAATAGAGCTGCTTTTGATTGGAGGCGCGTGTTCTTTAGTTTTTGTGTGATGACACTTTTTCTTCTCGTTACCCTGCTCATCCGATTAGCCTCAAACGATGGGCTGCAACTTATTTTTTATTGGAAGAAATTTGTGCCAATGGCGTTTTTAGTATTGTTATTAATTCCAATTCAAATCGCGGCTGAGGAATTATTGTTTCGTAGTTACCTCATGCAAGGATTAAAATTAAGACTGGGTCACAATGGACATGCAGCGTTGATTTCTGGAATTATGTTCGGTCTTATTCATTTGGGTAATCCGGAAATTGCTGCGATAGGTTTTCATTTGGTCATTTATTATATCATGGCAGGAATATTTCTGAGCTTGGTTGTGCTTTTTGATGATGGTATTGAGCTAACATTGGGTTACCACGCCGCAAATAATATTTTTGCAGCATTGGTTATCACAAGTGATTGGCAAGCATTTCAGACAGATGCAATCTTTCTGGATACAAGTATTCCCGGAAACGGTTACGATGCCATCTTTTCTTCTTTGGTTTTGTATGTAGTTTTATTTTTCATTTTTGCGAAAAAATTCAACTGGTCACAGTGGAAAGAAATTTGGAAGAGTTGACAAGTCGATAAAACGAAATGATTAGTTTTATTGTTCAATGTTAGAAGTAAAGGAAATTTCTAAAAGTTTCGGTAAAAAAAATGCACTTGATGCTGTAAGTATAACCGCGCAATCAGGTCAAATATTTGGTCTTCTTGGACCGAATGGTGCTGGAAAAACTACTTTAATTCGAATCATCAATACCATTATTCGGCAAGACTCAGGAGAGGTACTTTGGAATGGTAAACCTATTCGTTTAAAAAACTTGAATGAAATCGGCTACCTTCCAGAGGAAAGAGGATTGTACCGAAGTATGCAGGTAATGGATCATTTAATTTTTCTCGGGAGAATGAGGGGATTAACCTCCTTTGATGCTGCCCAGCAATCGAAAAAATGGCTTGAAGAATTTGAAATCGCTCATTGGTCAAAAAATAAAATTGAGAATTTATCGAAAGGAATGTCCCAAAAGGTACAATTTATTGGAGCTTTGCTTCATGATCCTTCTCTTGTTATTCTAGACGAACCGCTTTCGGGTTTTGACCCTTTAAATGTGCAATTAATTTTAGATAGAATTCACTCTTTCAAAAAAGAAGGAAAAACCATCCTTTTATCAACACACAACATGAGAAGTGTAGATCAAATTTGTGACCGAATAGCATTGATTTACCAATCAGAAAAATTAGTTGAAGATGGCGTTTGGAATTTAAGAGATCGCTTTAAGCAAGATGAATTTACTATTCGTTTTAAAGGGAATATGGTGGCTTTAGCTAATGGCTTGTGGACAGGCTTTGAGCTCATTCAAAAGGAAGATTTAGGCGAGAATAGATTTTTGGTTCGCGTTCGTAAACGTGGTGAAAATTCTATAAATGAGTTGATGACTTCGCTAATGAATCACATTCAAATTGAAGCAATTGAAGAGTATTTTCCGGATATGCAAGAAGTTTTTGTGCAACTAATTGAAGAAAAAGATGCAGTATAGTTGGATAATAGCAATGCGAGAATTTACCGAGAGACTCCGAAGCACAAGTTTCCTTTGGATGCTTTTCATCGGACCAATGGTTCTTTTAATGCTAATCTTTTTGCTTTTGAGAATAAGCGATGAGGGTAAGAAAAGCGTAAAAGCTATAGTTACAGATCCTGCCTATATTTTGGTGAATCGCCAAATGATAAAAGGGGAAAGTAATATTTCTTATGATATAAGAGATGTGAGTTTTGAGCATACAGAATTTCTTGACAACCCAAATCTCGCCTCTTATGACGTTTGGATTGAAATTAATCAAAAAGTATTGTCCAACAAAGTTGTAAAGGTTTTTTACCGAGAGGAAATTGGGGTAGAGGCGAAAATTGCCATGCAATTGGAAGTAGAAAGAAGACTTGAAGAGGCATTTATAGAAAATAAATACCTAGATGTTACACTTGAGGAGTTCAGAAATATAAAACAACCTTTAAATTTTGATTATATCGATATTCAGGATCCAGGAAAGAAAACGTCGCGGATTGAGGGATTTGTTGGACTTGGTTTTGGAGCGGTGATTGTGTTGTTTATTTTATTGTTTGGTCTTGCCATTGTACGCAGCACGGCGAAAGATAAAAGTAATAGAATCGTTGAGATAATATTGGCGTCTGCCAGTTCACGCGCTTTGATGTTTGGAAAAATAATAGGGATTGGTTTTGCCGCACTCGTTCAGTTTTTAACTTGGGTGATTTTGGTTGGTTTAGGTCTTTACGTCATGAGGGAGACTCTTTATCCCGACTTATTGGATCCTGCTAATTGGGCACAATCGTCAGAAGAAGTTAAGATTCAACTTTCTCAGCAGTTGTCTAATCAAACTCAAAACAAGTTACTAGATGTTCTTTATAATCAAATTGATTACACCATCATGCTGAGCAATTTTGTAATTCTTTTTGTTTTAGGGTATTTGTTTTACGGTGCATTTTTTAGTTTTATTGGAGCAATGAGTAACTCAGAATCAGACGGTCAACAATTTACTTTACCTTTAATTGGAGTGTTATTTTTCTCATTAGGTGTGGGTTATTTAACCGTATTAAAACCTGAAAACGAATGGGTCGACGTTTTTGCATGGGTCCCTTTCACCTCGCCTGTGGTGCAATTGGTGAGAATTGGTCAAGGCTATTACGAAGGGAATAGTTCCATATCCTATACGATTTCATTACTGGTGTTGTTGGTTTCTACAGGTGTTTTTCTATACTTAGCTAGTAAATTGTACCAAGCTAATATTCTAAATTTTAGCATAAGAACTAGAAGTTTCTTCACTAAAAAAAGATAAGATGAATATTGCCGTTATCGATTTAGGTACAAATACCTTCAATTTAGCTATTGGCAGGTGGATTGACGATTCATTAAGTATTTCGTATTCAACAAAAGAAGGGGTGGCACTAGGCATGGGTGGAATAAACGACGGTATTATTACGAAAGAAGCCATTCAACGGGCCATTTCGTGTTTACGACGATTTAAATCGCTATGTGATGAATACAATGTTTCAAGAATTCACGCCATTGGAACATCCGCCATTCGAGATGCTCAGAACAGCGAAGAGTTTTGTGCAGAAATATTCAATCAGACAGGCATCAAAGTTGAAGTAATTGATGGTTTGCGAGAAGCAGAACTAATATTTAAAGGAATTGCCTGCACCTACTCATTTCCGAAATCATCACTCATTATGGATATTGGAGGAGGAAGTACAGAGTTTATTCAAGTTGTGCGTGGTAAACCAACAAAATCGATATCATTAAACATTGGGGTATCGCGAATATTTCAGAAGTTCCAGTTTTCTGATCCACTTAATCAGGAAGATATTCGTAAGATAGAAGATTTCCTTGAGGAAAATTGTACGGATTCTTTTTATAGATTAAATGCCCATTTCTTGGTTGGCGCGTCGGGAAGTTTTGAAACTTTTTTTGAGTTGGTCAATCGAGAGAAATTTCCAGACGGATTAAATACTCAAGAAGTGGCATTGTCTCTTTTTTTAGAAGAATTGGAAAACATTATAGCCTCTACTCAAGCTGAGCGCGATGTAAACAGTTTCATTATTCCTATTCGAAAAAAAATGGCTCCAATTGCAGCTGTAAAAACGCGGTGGGTCATTAAACGTATGGGCATCAAGGAAATCATTATTTCTCCTTGTTCACTTAAAGAAGGTGTGTTTAGTGAATTAAAGCAGTTTAGCTAAAAGTGCGTCAATTATTTTGCGCTTGTCTTTAATTTCTGTTTCAATATTTGTTATTTTTTTTGCCTTTTCCATTATCACCCCATCTAATTGCAGCATTTCTTTCCATTCTTTCTGACAACTATAGATGACGCTCATGCCCGCTGTTTTATTTTTGAAGTTGTTTTTAACTTCATTCAGCTCTTTCACAGGTGTCATTAAGGCATCGTATTTGGATTGAATACCAGCCATTTCAGCTTCAATCTTTTTTACTACATCAGGAAAAAAACGTTTGTATTTGGAAATTTTTTCTGTGACAGAAGACTTGAGCCCCGTGAATTCTTGAGTAAGACCATTTACTTTTCCTTCAAGTGTATTGACTTCTGAAGAAAGTTTTGAGAGGTAATCGTTGGGATTTGCTTTTTTCAATGAAGGTGCGAGGGTATCTTTTATAAAGGCACTGATACTATTTCCTTGAGCGTCAAGCGCTGTATTTCCGTCATCCCATTTGGCGGCGTTGTCTTTAAATAATTGGCGTGTTTGGGATAACTTTTGCCATTCTGGCATTTTTGAAACAATTACGGGTTTCCCATTCGTGTAAGCTGTAAAATTTTTCATTTCCGCTTCTAAAGCACCACTGATGGATTTTAACGGCAAAGAATTAGCTTCTAATTGCGAAATTTTAGCTTTTGCTTTTGAGATGTTTTTAGTAGTATCTGAACATATTTGAAACGGGGTTAATTCTTGATTTGATCGCTTTACTCGGTCATCCAATTTGCCATTTTCACTGTTGATTTTATTTAATGTCTGCTGCAGTTCAGCTTGAACATCCGCAGTTTTAACATATTCTACTCCACATGATGAAATAAGTGCAGATGAAAGAATTAAAAGACTAAATATTTTTGTTGGGTTCATTTGAATAAAATTATTTACGAATATATAAGAAGTTAATTTGTCTTTTTCAAATAGTCGCGTTAATTTTGTCGCAATCGCGATTACTTATTTATTCTGCCAATAAAATGCAGAAGTAAATTAATCACTAGTTCGGCTCCGTGGCGCATCCCGAAAGTAATCGGGAGTAAAGCGCGAGTCAAACCGGCTCCGTGGCGCATCCCGAAAGTAATCGGGAGTAAAGCGCGAGTCAAATCGGCTCCGTGGCGCAACTGTATAGCGCATCAGATTTCGGCTCTGAGGGTTGGGGGTTAGAATCCCTCCGGGGTCACAAAAGGAACCTCGACTTGAAAAAGTCGAGGTTTTTCATTAGATAGCGTTTTCAAAATGGAATTTTGCTAAACGATAGAAAATGAAAAACCAAGAACTGCGCAGCAGTTAGAGGTTCTATGCTTGGAATGATCCTTCCAATTCAGGTTCATGGAATAATCCCTCAGAGGTCATAATAAAGCCTAATTTTAAAAGTTGAGACTTTTATTTTTCTTCCTTAACAAAGGGGCAATTCGAGTTAGCATAAACAATTAGTTTTGCTGTGTCATTTACAATTTTGCCATGATAGAATTCGAGACCAGTGGTTTGTTGTTTTTGTGTTTTAACACTTAATTGAAAGATAGAGTCGTTCATCCAATTTACATTGGTAACCTTAAGCTCATATCCCCAGTTAGCTTTTTGAAGCAAATTGGCTAACTTATTTTTGTCTATCGAAGGTGGTATTAGTAAAAATGGGAGTGCCCTATCAATCTCACCAACTAAATAATAGGCACGAATCATTCGAACTAAATCATTCCCCATTGGTGTCAACATGGGATTTTCCCAACTGATAGGTTTCACCTTGATGGAATCTGAAATTTCAATATGTTGTTTCTCGAGATGTTTAGTTTGAATTTCTTTTTCTCCACAAGACAGAACCACGAATAATAGGATTAAAAAATAATACCTCAGCATTCCGCTAAGGTATCAATTCTTTTTAAAGCAGGAAATTATTAAATAAACAACTAGCGTCTTCTTTTTTTAGCACAAGCACCTACTTTTCCACCCCATTTTTTTCCACCTGTACCTGATCTATATGGACTACCGCGTCTTTTTTTTCCAGGAGGACATAAAGAAGCTTCTGTTTTCGTTGTGAACTTTTCCAATTGAACTAAATTAGTTTCCGTCAACGTAACCGGGCTTAAGTTGCTGTTTGTTTCCGTTGTTGAGGCCGATGCATAGGAGAAAGATGCAATACTGCCAATAAATAAGAATAAAAGAGACTTTTTCATGGTATTATATTTTATACCCTTAACGCAAAAAAAATAAAACATTACACATTTTAGAAATAAGTTGAAATCATTAAACGATAGTTTTTATCTGCTTTCAAAGCAACATTTTCCCATTGCCATTCGTTTATAAAACGTAATTAAGACACTTATCAAACTACTATTATATTTTGTTTTATTGATTGTTCTGAAAATGAGTTCGTTATCAGCTCAAATTCAAATACCTTTTTCTATTCGCCATCAAAGTAATCAAAAAGGAGGCATTGTGATGATGTCGAACGTAGCCATTACATGTAACGCGACAAATGCTAATTGCGGGGTTTATCAAAATCAATTTCCGCCGAATGGAAATCACAATCAAGATGGGGGGATCACGCTAGGTTATGTAGATATAGACGGCAATCCTAGTACTTTTATGTCTTCAAGTGATAGTTTGAACTTACCCATTTGCAGCGAGGTGACTTGGGCAGGTTTATATTGGAGTGCACGTGTTCAGCAATCAACAACCTATTACGCGAAT
>Ga0172373_10003260_pt1 | contig 23923 bp, 24 predicted proteins | sample Lak10m_2_FD_114546 | JGI IMG/M metagenome (GOLD analysis project Ga0172373, IMG submission 114546) | Freshwater microbial communities from Kabuno Bay, South-Kivu, Congo - kab_092012_10m | ecosystem: Environmental > Aquatic > Freshwater > Lake | place: Democratic Republic of the Congo...
CTAAAAGATCCAGCAACAGCATTTAATGAAATTTTTGGAAGATTAACGGGTGCAACAGGTTTAAGTAGAGATAGTTTACTTAGTATTATTCAACCACAGTTCGGTCTTGGAACCTCAATTAGTGATATATTTAAACCAGCAACACCACCAACTCCACCAACTCCACCAACTCCACCAAATCCACCAAATCCGCGTTATGGACCCACCGTAGGTTATTCAGGTAGTGGTAGTGTGTCTTATGGAGGTGATATATCGTTTGATCCATCACAACAAGGCGATGCTGATAAACCAGAACAACCAACAACTCTTGCTGAATTAGTACAACAAGCATCAACAGATCTTCAAGCTGCTCTTACAAGTTTACTTGATCAAAATTCTGGAATCCCAGCACTATTTATGGGCTTTATGGCAGATCTTGGAAATATTTGGAATGCTGTACAACAAGGTATTGTAGATTCATTTAATAATATTAAGATTACTATTCCTGCAAGTCAAATTATGTTAGACAATGGAAAAACAGTAATGACAACTGCAAAATCAGTTAAAATAGAGCCACTAGCGCTCGCTACAATTCAAACAAAGAAAGCATTTGGTGGAATGATTCAATATGCAGGATCACGAGAACCAGCACCAGGAATGAAATTTGGTGGAATGATGAAGAGATATGGAATGGGTGGAAAGATCAAGGGATATGCAATGGGAGCATTCGTTCCAGGATTTGGATCTAATGATACTGTACCCGCACTATTAACTCCAGGAGAGTTCGTTGTTAGAAAGCCTGTTGCTGAGGCTTATAGACCACAACTAGAAGCTCTTAATGGACAACTATTCCCCAAGGCAGATGTTGCTAATCAACCAATTCTTGATCTTTCTTCAGTAAATACTAATATATTCCCAACGGCAATCTCAGCCCCTGATTATAGTACATCTGCAATAACCTCAATAGGTTTTGATAATTCAACATATAATACTAATTCTAATAATCAGATGCAGTATAATTATAGTGTTACCGTAAATGCTGATACAAATGCTACCCCAGATGATATTGCAAACATGGTTGTTTATAAGATTGGCAAGATGAACCAAAGAAAAATACGAGGAACGGCAATAAGAAGATAATATGGCAACTTCACTTTATATAAGAAACAGATGGTCGCTTGATGGATTGCGTGGTAGACCACAAGCCGCTCTTTGGTCAGACAATTTTGGCACTGTAGATACAAGTACATATACTAATCCAATATCTGGTGGATCAACAACATTACAACTTGCAGTACCCGATGGTACGGAGTATACTAATTTTCTTATTCTATCCGATCATAATAGATCAGAACTTGATTTTAGAAAGAATAGAATTGAGAATAGACAAAGAACGATCAACGGCACAATGAGAAGTTATCATGTTGCAGACAAACTTCAAATTTCATTTTCATGGGATAATCTTCCATCACGATCATTTAACAAAGATCCAATGTTTGCTGCTTCAGGTGTTTCAAATGTGCAAGATCTTCAAGACTATACAATGGACGGCGGTGCTGGTGGGGTAGAACTCTTAGATTGGTATGAAAATCATAACGGAGCATTTTGGATGCTTCTTGCATATGATAAATATAATGAATTTGAGGGTGAAGATCGATATGACTACCTTGGTCAATATAATCAACTTTTACAAGTATATTTTACTTCGTTTGACTATACTGTTGTAAAAAGAGGCGCAAGAAATCACGATCTTTGGAATATTAATGTATCGCTTGAGGAAGCATAATGTGGGTAGATTCAGAGAAAAAACTTACCGATCACCTACTTGAATCAAGTACAATTGAGATTGACTCTCTTATCATTGCTGAATGGAATATGAACAGCTTTGAAGATATAGAAAATTATGGAACATATAAACTAAATAGATCATCTAATCCCGTTGTTCTTCCTTTAAATACCTATGATAAAGATGATAGTGCAGGGTACTGGAGAGATGCAGACAGATCATACTATACTTATGGAACATTTGTAACAAATAATGATCAGCCCAGTTTATTCCTTGCTCCAGATACAAATAGAAAACTATTCTTTGATCTTAAACAATGTTTTGATCCATTTCGTCCAAGATCTGGAATTAATAAGGTTTTATATTTTCAAAACTCCTTCATTGATAATGTAAAGAGTGCAACAAGACCACGTTATTATATGTCAACAAAATATGATAATTTTAAATATTGGAATTCATTTAAAACTCAATCATCTGGTACAACTGTTGATGATCTAGGAGTTTCTAATATTACTAATGCTGCTGGCGATCCTACTGTTGTTGGGTATGAAATTAGTGATGCCTGTCCATTTGTTGTATATGATAAAGCATTTCCAGCAAATAGAATTGTAACAAAAATTCAAACAAATCTTGCTAAAAATTCAATAGGAACAATAAAATTATCAGATGGTACAACAATAACTGATCCACTTGCAGATCGAACAAAATCAACTATTCCAAAAAAATGGCGTATTGAATATTTAGATGAAAAAAATAACTGGATTACTGCATATCAATTTAGACCAGATGAAAAAAGAATTGACGGTAGTGAAATATTTATCTGGGATGGATATGTTGAACTTGCTTATGGAGTAAAGGTTCCAGAAAAATATCGTGGATCATTTCACTTTGTTGCATATTTAGATGATTTATCAAGTCGTCCCCCAACTGGATTAAATACGGGGGAATCATATATTATTGGACTATCATCAACAACTAACAATACCCCTGGAACCCTACATATTTGGGATGCAGCAACCTCTACATGGTATACAGAGGCAGCAACATATGGATTCTCAATTTGTGAAAGTGATGATACAGAAAAGGTTGGAATTATTCAGTCACTAACTGATCCAAAGTATTACTTAGCAAGCAATGTTCCAACATTTACCGAACTTGTATTTATGCGAGGATTAAGAATTGTTGTTGAAACAATGTTGAATCCAGAAAAAACATTTAATCTTATTGAGCTATCTCCAAGACTGCGTGCAGACGTATCTAGCTATGTTATTTCATTTGAAACAACAAAAAGCACGGGTAATGATCAGACACAACTACCTGTTGGAGGACTACTTGCTTCTACAGGAACAGTAAATCTTATGAACTACGATGATGCATTTACTTTTAATAACTATGATGATACATCGTATACTGGACTTTTTTCAGATAACACTGGAAGCTTAGTATCAAGGTATTTAAAACCTAACGTCAAGTTTGATTTTTATGAAATAGTTCTCAATGTTAATGGATACGACAAATATATTCCTATGCAAAGTATGTATGCAGAAGTTTTTCCAACATCAACGGGTGGAATGAATGAAATATCAATTTCATTACGAGATCAATTCTTTAGATTTGAATCAACAAGGGCTACAGATATTTTTCTTACAGATTGCACACTAACATCTGCAGTAACAATACTGCTTGATAGCTGTGGATTCAGCAATTATATTTATAAAGGTTTTGATGATTTAAGAGATATTAGTTTAACTACTACAAATGATTCAGATTATCCAACATATTATCCACCTATACAAACAAAAGATGGAAATAATAATACTATTCAATATGTAAATACATCACCATATATTGATTCAAAAACTGGATTAAATGTTGATATTAATTCAGCATGGGAAATTTATTGGAATCTATCAAAGCAATATAATTTTACTCCAGTATCAACAAAAATTACTACTGAAAATAAAAAAACATTTTATGATGCTATAGAAGATCCAGTGATACCATATTTTTTTGTTGGCCCAGACATTTCTGTTGCACAAGCTTTAGCAAATCTTGCTGCAGCAACACAAACTGCAATGTTTTTTGATGAATATAATAACTTTGTTGTTATGCCAAAAGAATATTTTATGCCAGATCCAAATAGTATGACAAGAAAAACAGATTTAATGTTTCTTGGTCAAACAAGAACAACAAAACTTCCTAATATAATTAGTATTGGAAGCACAGAAGAACAAATTATTAATAGTGGATCTATTAAATATTCAATCAAATATATTCAAAGAGTTTATAGTAAACTTTCTCAAGCACAATATAGTGATCAAGATAAAGTATTTGTTTATAAACCAGTTTTATTATGGGAAGTGGGATCAAATACAGAAGCGAGAGCATCAAGTGATCAAAAAGGTCAAACTTCTGGATATGCATTATCTGCAGTTCCATTAAATATTCCATTAAATGCTAGTGCTCCATATGTTGAAAATAATCAAGTAATAAATAATATTATTGATGTAGGCGAAAGTGCTATGTGGATTGGAAGATTCCAAGGATATTTTTATGCTAATTCAGAAATTATTAGATACGATGCTGTTGAATATTCAATTGCAGGTAGAACAGATTCAGAAATAGCTTTGGTTGGAAGAAATCCAAATACTGTTTGGATTACAAGTAATAGAGAATATCAAAAATACTTTTCAAAATTAAAGTTTGGTGGGAAAATGTATCAAACTGGTAAAGTAAGAATATTCTCTGAACCATTTTATGAAACAATTGATAAAACAACAAGGATAAAAAATGGTGCTGTAGAAAGACATGGTAGAGGACAGTTTGGAACAGATATAGTAGAACATCCAGCAAGTCTTTCTGATTATTGGTCAAGTTCAGATAATTTACAAGGATGTGTCATGGATACAAGCAAACTATTTACTATGACCCCTATTGAACGTATTACTCCACCAACACAAGGATCAACAACTGCATCAGTTGGAGTGAGAAAAGATCTTGCTCTTCTTTCAACAAGAAATGGAATTATTAAAAATTTCCTTCGTGCTTCATATCCAAAAGATAAAGAAATAAAAACATTAAGTTCAACAACAAGTGGTACAGTTCAATCATCAGCACTGGTATTTACTGGACCAAGATTTTCTGGAAGTGCTGCACTTGTTGATGATATTGATCCAGCAGAAAAAATTATTGTTAAACCAATTGACTTTATTTCATATGTGTATAAACCCCTTGACGCAGCATTCCGTCATTTTGGAACACGAATGAGAATTATTGGAAAATATAATACTGATCAGGATAAAGTTCAAACAGCAAATAGTGGTAGCACATCAACAACATATTATACTGTTCCTCCATCTGAAGCATCAGAAAAAGCTAATATCGATGGTGGATCTGGTGGTATTGCAATTGGCCTTAATCCTGCAACAAATCATGGATATTTTTTTGAAATTTGTGCTTTAAGTGGTAGGAATATTCAACAATACAATCAAATTAATGAAGATACTGGAAAGTTTGAACGAGTTCTTCATAATGTTATGTTTTATAAAGTTTATAACAGTGGTGAAAAGGCTGTTGCAAATAAACTTTGGGGAGGTATAGCATCAATTATTGTTGATGAAGGAAACTTTGTTGGACAAGATCGCATTGGTATTCAAGATAAACCTACAGTTTATGATCTTTCAGTAGAATATCAAGATATTGGATCTATTAGAAGATTCTATTTATATATAAATAACAAACAAGTGGGATATGTGGATGATCCAAATCCATTGCCAAAGTATACAAATATGGCTTTATTTACCCGTGGACAATCAGAATGTATGTTTGAAAATGTTTATGCGCTTCAAAGCTTTATTGCATCAAACAGTCAAGAAACAGTTATTACAGAAATTAATGATGCGTTTGGTGACGATACAATTTCAACATCTGAGGCAATGAGAAAATATTCTGTATCTGGATTTATTAAGTCTACATATCTTAGTGGTATAGGATCTACTGCTCCTAAATATAAAATTTATGTAGAAGAGTTTGGAACAATACTTAGAGAATGTGCATATTTTAATATTCGATATGATCAAGCATATCCAGCATTGATAGCAAAACTTGCTCCAACATTTGGTAGTGAACGTGGGTATTCTGTATCACAATTCCGTGCATCTGCATATGGAGCAGAATTTTTGATATTTAATACAACAGATAAAGCTATTTCTATTGATGAAACAACGGGTAATTATTTAAGAATCCTTGGTGTTACATTTACTCAAGATACAACGGGAGAACTTACAGTTGATGATTATTTCAAACGAAGTTCAAACTTCTCTGATCCACAATATACAAACTCAACACTCACTTCACCATTAGCAGAAAGAAAAAAGTTAGAGTCTATTGAACGTAGTCGTAAAAAATATGGTAAAAAAGAATTTAACATTGAGTCTGAATATATTCAATCAGATGATGATGCAAGCAAACTTATGGGGTGGATCATGGGTAAAGCATTAAGGCAAAGACAAAAGATAGTCATGGAAGTCTTTGGTGTACCAGTTCTTCAATTAGGAGATATTGTATCTATTGACTACGATATTGATGACAACATTCACTATGTTGATAAAACAAAAAGATTTGTTGTCCAGGGTATATCACATTCAAAATCTGCAACAGATAGATCAACTCAAATAACGGTGGTGGAAATATAATGGTAGCTCCTCGAACCCCCAAGCAGGTATTCGATGCGATGGCCGAGAATGGGCGGCGGTTGTTGGCTGTGGCAGCACCATTTCCTGCAACTCAAGCTTTAGGAAATGCAGCAAATAGTGCAGCAAATAAACAAAGTACAAGTCTAGGTGGAAAGATAGGTGGAATTGGTATAGGTGCTAAAACAGCAAAAGCAAATTCAGCTCCGAGTGGTGGTACTGGTGCTGGCGCTCTTCTTGGTGGAAAACCTAGTTCTGTTGGTGGTATTATGGGTGTACTTCCAAAACCTACTGGTGTAAGCGGAAAAAATACTGGACCTGGACCAAGACGTACACCTGAAAGTAGACCTACAATAACACCAGTTAAGCAAATCGACCCCCCCAGGGTAATCACTGAAAATGGTCCACCGAACCCTCCTATACCTACAGCAGCAGCCGCTACAACATCTGATGTATCTAGTGCTGCAATAGCAGCAATTCCACGGCAATCATTGATTCCTGGAAGAGATGTTATTAATTTTCAAACAGCTCCAACTTCCCCTGAAGCAATGCAGCAGATTCTTTTTGAAGAAATTGCGGGATATGAACTTGTTAATATATCTAGAAGAGATACAATCGAAGGGTTAAGTGATGTATATACCCTTATATCTAATCTTTCTTCAATAAGAAGAGAATATAATCCATCACAACTTATTTCTTTACAAAGACCTAATTTTACTGGATTTGAAACATATCAGATAGATCTTAATAGTTATATTCCAGGTGACGTATCTTTACAAGAAAAAAATATTACTAGTTTTTATTATATTGCAAGTAATGGAGATCTTGTTATTGAACTTGATAATTTACAAGATGATGATGAAATTGAAGTCCAAATGGCAAATAGTGGTAAAATAACATAAGGGATAATAATGATAACTAATTCTGGCAAAAAAATCATCGGTAAATATCTTCTTGGACAGACATCTGAGTATGCTGCATATATTGTTGCAGGATGTGGAACAACTGCTTCACTGCCAGGTCAAACTTTAAGTGCTGGAAAAGTTAATGAAATTAAAGAAAAAACAAATCTTGATTTTGAAATGTTTCGAGTACCCGTTACTGCTAAAGGTTTTGTTAAAGAAGATGATATAGAAAAGCTAGTATTTAAAGCAGAAATGCCAACAGAGCAACGATATGAAATTACTGAAGTCGCACTATTCCCCGCTGGATCAAACTCACTTGCTGGACCATATGGGAGCAAAACATTGGCAACATTTACTCCTACAGAAAACTGGGTCATTGGATCTGCACAATCATCATCTGCAATTACAACTATTACAGATGCTACATTTACAAATACAGGTGCAGATATTGTAGCTACTGGAAAAGCATATTTTATTCCATCAGATAGCACGGCATTTGAAAATACAAGTAGAAAAGATAAGCAGGAGCCACCAAGATTTTATAATAAAGCACTAATGATATCTGCTGACTCATCATTCATTGATAGTAGTGGAAATACATTTGGCAACTACCTACAAAATACTAATCTTGCATTTAACTTTAGTCAAAACGCACCTGCAGATGATATAAGAATTGCAATATCAGTATTGAATACATTACAGTCTGAGACAACCGCTCCAGAAACAACAAGAGTTGTTTTAGAGTTTGTTAATAATACAACAACCTTGGGTGCTACATCATTAAAGGCTAAAGTTGTTGCCAATATTAGTAATACAGATTTAATTGATCCAGAAACAAGTCAAGATAATAGGTATTTTATAATTAAAAAAAATAGATCTGACTTTACTGAAGACACTGGTTTTTCTTGGTCAAATATAAATCTTATTAATCTTTATGCATGTGTTGTTGAAAATAAAGAAGCAAATATTTCCATAGCAGCTATGACTGCATCAACAGCAACAGTAACAGTACCCTCTGGTCACACACTGTATCCTGGCATGACGTTTAATGTTGAATTAGTTAATGCACCTTATGATTATTTTAATGGAAATAATTTTATAGTTTCTAGTGTGACCGATACCACTGTAACATTTACGCATCCTACAGGTGTTGTAACACCAGTATCGGCAAGCGTATCAACAGGAAAAATTACATATAATGGTGGAACGTCAGACTATAAGATTATTTTTGATGGAATGAGGCTTGAAAATAATACAACAGAAAATCCACTATATTCTATGGTTGCATACGACATCATTATTGAAAGTTCTGGTTATCCAGTAATTAAAACTGAAAACTCTAACAACTATATTGAGTATAGGTTAGCTGTAGGTGTAGAGAGTGGCTAAGTTTGTTATTCCTGTAGAAAAACTTGGCCCTCCAAATGAAGAGGGTCAACAATTGTTTAGATTCAGAATTATTTCTGCAGATAGAAATAGATTTTCTCAATACTCAACTCTTTTTGCAATTGATAGCACTGGTCAAATTTTTCCATCCTTATCATCTGCATGTGCCATTTATGCTACAGGAGTTTTAAATATATATTGGAATACTCCATCAATATATAACGTTGGGGCATCTGCTGTAGGAGCATCTGTTCTTCATAATCACGGCACAGACTGGAAGGCACATGATGTAGATATATTTATTAGTTGGGATAGTGGAACATTTGAATATCAAGGAAGAACACGAGATAATTCATTTTCAGTTGTTAAATTAGGATATACAACAGCAAGGGTTATTGGACAAATGGCTAGTTATCCACCAGAAATTAATAATATTTTTGAAATATTTGATACTGGAACAGTAAACTTGGTATAATAAAGAGGGATAAATTATGAAGATACCAGTACCTCAGCGTGGACAACCATTAGACGTTGAATATATTTATCGTATTATTGAACAACTTAATACGCTTACAAATTTAGTATCAACAAATACAACTGTACTATCAACAGTAGATAATGGTATCGTTGGTCAGAAGGATGTCACAACAAATAATTTAAGATTTGTTGCTATTACAAAAAATATTAAGAAAGATGCTGCTGTAGCTAATCAAACTCAAGACTGGTTTATTGATTTTTCACCACAATTTCTTTATGCCCCTGTTGTTACTGCAACTGCTGTAAATAAAAGTGGATCAACAGCAGGAAATAATCTTTCAGTAATTATTAAGAATATTAGCACATCAAGAGTTGATGGGGCAGTAAGATTCGGTGACTCTGGTAACATTGATGTCAATGTGAATATTATTGCAATTGGCACTACATAATGCTATAATAATCCCCTTATGATTAAGTGTCCAAAATGCAGGGGAAGAATCTTTATTGACAGAGTTGAAAGTTCAATAGATCACCTTGAAATTTATTGTATTATATGTGGATTAAGAAGAATGTTTCATCCACCTTCAAGATATGGGGAGTCAGTTGAATGGTTGCACAGGATAGAGACAAAGCTGCTAAAGACATACAACGGCCTGTAAAACCCAGCAATACCATATTCTTTTTAAATAATAAATTAGTTCGGGTTATTTCTGCAAATAGGGCTAGCAACATTATTTATTTCTATAATATTACTGATCAAAAAGAACAGACAATGTTGTTCTCTGACTTTAAAAAACATAGAAAAAGGGCATATACAACCATTGATGCTGGAAGGATTCTTAATAGATCCAGGGAAGCACTAAAGTTATACTGGAAAAGTGGACTCATTAAGCCGCCTCTGGGTACACTTGCCAATGGTGAACGATCTTTTAAAAGAAAATCTTATTATTCAGAAGATGATATTTTTGAGATACACAAAGTCATGCAAGGAATTCATAAGGGGCGTCCTCGTAAAGACGGACGCATTGTTAACAATTCGATGTTGACTGAGAAAGAGTTGCGTGCTAAGATGGGCGAAGAGCTAGTGCTCTATACAAAAACAAAAGATGGAAGATTTATTCCCGTTTGGGAAGAGCAGACATATTAGGAGAGAAATGTCAGATAAGACAACTGTTTCAGCAAATCTTGGTTATACATTAAATATTGGTAACTTCCAGAGTCTTCGTGTCGATCTTGGATGCACAGACTTTGTTCGTGATGGCGAGACTGTAGATGCCGCAATGGATCGTGTCTATGCCTTTGTTGAGAGCAAGGTAGTGAGCAAGATTGACGAGGCTAAGAAGGAGATGAATGAGTGACGTTATAAAGCTTGGTCACTCACTCATATCATATTTCTCATCATCATATAAAAGTCATTACGGTAGCATTCCACTTATCAATAAAAACACAGCAAAGTGGGCTGCTAGAGACATTATTGATTCCTTTGGCTTTGATGAATGCAAGGATGCAGTAGACTGGTATTTTTATGTCAAGGAAACTGGGCATGACTGGAACTGGTATGTATCTAATGTAGAAAAACTTATTGCTGCTAGAAAAGACAAGGAGATCGATGATAGAATAAGGCGCATCAATCGACAGAAAGCGAAGGCGTGGTTAAATGGCTAGTGTAGAAGATAGGGTAATTAGTGCGGTACTGCTTGATAAGCAAGTTCATGTGCTTATGCAAGCAAATGTAGATGGTCTATTTAAGACTCATAAGGATATCTGGCTATTTATCAAGGACTATTCATCAGAAAATGGCACTGTTCCACCAACACATCTTGTTATTGAGAAGTTTCGTGACTTTGAGCCATTGAAAGAAGTTGGAACAACAAAGCATCATCTTGACGAATTGAGAGAAAACTATCTCAATGACACGTTACGAGCCATTCTTAAGTCTAGTGCTGGAGATCTTCAAAGCGGTAAGCCCATTGATGCACTTAATACTATCATTAGTCAAACAGCAGAACTAAAGAAAAGCACGGCAAATATTCGTGATATTGACGTTATCGACATCGATGATGCTGTATCATATTTCAAGCATCTGCGAGAACTTACTGAAAAGGGCGAATATGGGATCAAAACGGGTTTGGCTGGGTTTGATAATTATTTACCTTCTGGCATTACTGGCGGTCAGTTTGGAATTCTACTTGCCTACCCAGCAATAGGTAAATCATGGCTTGCATTGTATCTTGCTGTACAAGCCTGGATTAATCGTCGTCGTCCTCTTTTTGTGTCGCTAGAAATGACAGAAAATGAAGTACGCAATCGTGCCTACACAATTATGGCTAACGGTAGATTCTCTCATCGCAAGATGAGTTCTGGTGATATTGACGTAGAAGAATTTCATCGTTGGGGATCTCAGTACTTTGACGGTAAACCATCATTTCAAATCATTTCGAATGATGGCATTGGAGATGTAACTCCTGCTGTCCTACGAGGAAAGATCGATCAGTATAAGCCAGACATTGTATTTGTTGACTATATTCAGCTTATGCAGCCAAATACAAAGAATGACAATGAAGTTGTCAAGATCAAGAATATTTCTCGTGAATTGAAGATTCTTGCTATTTCTGAACAGATTCCTATTGTTGCCATTGCTTCCGCGACACCAGATGATGCTAGCGATATGCATAGTGTTCCTACGCTAGGTCAGGTGGCATGGTCAAAGCAGCTTTCATATGATGCTGACTGGGTTCTTGCTTTAGGGCGAGCAGCAAACAGTGAGATTCTTGAATGTGCATTTCGCAAGAATAGAAATGGAATGCTTGGAGAGTTTCTAGTAATGACTGATTTTGACAGCGGTAGATTCGTTTATAAAGATTTTGAAGATGACATGTAAACGCTAGTATAATTAATATATGATTTCCCATAAAAAAATACATCGTTTTCATATTGAAGGGGAAATCTATGACGAGTCAATTATTGGTCGCATGAAAGAAAAATATATATCTATATTAGAAAAATCAATGAGATCAAAGGGGTATGTTAGAAGATATGACATTGACTATGATTTCACAATCTCATATAATGGAAAAACATTTAATTTCTTACTATCAGTTTATGGAGTATACGTTGGAAGGAAGCAGGCTATATGTCTTTCAGGAATAGACAAGAACAAGCCAATAGTGAATACTATTCACCAGACCAAGTTAAACGGGTCATTCTATCCTGCGGTATAGATATTGAAAATGAGATTGACAGCGACTATATAATCTTTTGCCCATATCATTCAAACTTTAGAACTCCTGCTGGAGAAGTGTCTAAATTTACTGGTCAGTTCTTTTGTTTCTCATGTCGTGAAGCAAAGAATTTTGTTGAGTTTGTTATGCATTGCAGTAATCGATCATACTTCGAAGCTATTCGTCTTATTCATTCAAAGAAGGTAGATGTTGATATAGCATCTGAGATCTATGGAATGTTAAACAAGCCACAAGATTTCATTGAGTTTGATTTAGATACAGTAAAGAGGCTTAATGAATCCCTGCTTGATTCTTCCAGGGCAGCACAATACCTTAAGGGTCGTGGAATTACTAAGCAGAGTGCAGAGAAGTATCTAATCGGATACTCAGAGAAAAGGGATATGATTACTATTCCCATCTTTTCTCCTGATGGATTATGTGTAGGAATGGTTGGTAGGTCTGTTGAGGGTAAGAGTTTTCAGAATACCCCTGGTCTACCCAAGAGTAAGACTATGTTCAATATACAAAGAACAAAGGCAGCAAGCCAAGTGTTTGTTGTAGAGTCATCCTTTGATGCCATTAGAATCGAACAGCTTGGCCGATATGCGGTTGCTACTCTTGGATCTACTGTATCAGGTAAACAAATACAGTTGCTAAAAAAGTACTTTACAAGTATAATATTATTGCCAGACAATGATGAAGCGGGTCTTGCAATGCAAAGGAAGATGGAAGAAGCGCTTGGAAACATCGTAGTCAGCGGCACAATACCAAATGAATATAAAGATGTTTCAGATTTAGATGAAGAACAACTATCGCAACTTATATATAAATTTGATAACATGATTGAATATATACTAAATTAGGAGAATATATGTCTATTTATAAAGGTCTAAAGAATATCGATGAGAATATCAATAAGTCATCTCGTCCAGAGTCAAGCGGTCCCCGTGTCCGTTGGCTCAAGATTGAGGACGGTCAAAGCATCAAGATTCGTTTTATGAATGAGCTTGATGAAGATTCAAAGCACTATGACCCTGAGCGTGGTCTAGCAATTGTTGTGCGTGAGCATCAGAATCCCAAGGACTTCAAGCGTAAGGCTGTTTGTACGGTTGAATCAGAGGGGCGTGATTGGGCAGAGGAGATGCACCGCAAGGATCCCAAGGCAGGCTGGGGTGGTCGTCTGCGATTCTATATCAATGTACTCGTTGATGATGGCATGGAAGATCCATATGTCGCAGTTTGGAGCACTGGCGTAGCAAAGTCTGCTACATTCAATACTCTTCGTGAGTATGCCATTGAGTCCCCTGGCATTAGCAATATGGTTTGGAAGCTTAAGCGTAATGGCAAGGGCACAGAGACAAACTATGTTCTTATTCCTGGCCCATCTGATGATGATGCATTTGATTGGTCTAAGTATGAGCCATTCCAATTGGAGAACGCTGTTCGTCATGTTCCTTATGCTGAACAAGAGGCATTCTACCTTGGATACGATAATCCAACCACGTCTGCTAACGTAGAGTGGTAAAAGCGTGGTGGGGGGGCGCTTCTCACGACGCCCCCCCACTACATTACTTAGAGAGGATACATTGACTAACTACGCTCCACTTCATGTTCATACAGACATCGGATCTCTGATGGACGGAGTAGCAACACCAGAAGAGTATGCGGCTCGTGCGGCATCACTAGGTATGCCAGCAATCGCATGTACAGATCATGGAAGCCTATCGGCACACAGGCGCTTTTATCGTGCCTGCAATGACAATGGTATCAAGCCAATTCTTGGCGTAGAGGCGTATATCACGCTTGATCGATTTGATAGACGAGACAGGGCAGAGAGAACAACTCCTCTAGACCTTGTATATAACCATATCATCTTACTTGCTAAAAATAGTAATGGACTTGAGAATCTAAATAAGATGAATCAGATCGCGTGGACAGAGGGCTTCTATAAGAAGCCACGAATAGACTTTGATACGCTTGATAGGTACGGAGCAGATATCATTGTTTCTTCTGCATGTATGAGCGGGTTGATCAATAAGGCTATCGAACTAGAAGAATATGCAGCAGCAAAGATGCATGTCAAGTGGTTCAAGGATAGATTCGGTGATGACTTTTACATTGAGGTTATGCCACACAATGTTGAAGGCATGAATGAAAAGTTATTAACGCTTGCATCAGAACTTGGGGTAAAGTGCATCACTACCCCAGACTGTCATCATTGCACTAAAGAACAAAAGGTTATTCAGGAACTCATGCTTATTCTCAATACTCATGCCAAGATTGAGAAGGGTGCAACGTATGATAAGTCTGCCAAGTATGAAGATGCTATGGAAAGACTAGACTATCTGTATGGTAAAGATCGCCCAATGAGTTTTAATAAGTTTGATATTCATCTTCTCTCATATGATGAGATGCATGAGGCAATGTCTTCATATACTCAGGATGAGTCTATTTATTCAAATACTTTAGAGATTGCTAACAAGGTAGAGGAATATTTTATTCCACGGAATCTTAATCTTCTTCCCGTAGATCACAAGAATCCCGATGAAAGTATACGAAAGTATGCATTTTCTATGCTTACAGCCAAGAATCTGCATACTGATGAGCAATATGTTGCTCGTCTAGAAGAAGAGTTGGAGATCATTAAAGAAAAGAATTTTGCTCCATACTTCCTTGTTGTTCGTAATATGATTGCTTGGGCAAAGAGTAATAAGATTCTTGTAGGCCCAGGACGAGGCTCTGCTGCTGGGTCACTTCTTTGTTATCTATTAGGTATTACAGAGATTGATCCAATTAAATATGATCTACTTTTCTTTAGGTTTATCAATCCAGATCGTAATGACTTTCCAGATATTGATACCGATATTGCAGACGTTCATCGTGAGTCTGTCAAGGCATATCTAGAAGAACAGTATAAGAATGTTGCATCAATCGCTACATTCCTACAGTTCAGAGATAAGGTTGTTCTTCGTGACGTTTCCAGGGTATTCAATGTACCCTTGAATGATGTAAATAGAATAACAAAGCTTGCAGATACATGGGATGAATTCTGTAACTCATCATCTACTAAATGGTTCAGGGAGAAGTATCCAGAAGTACTTGTCTATGGAGATCAATTGCGTGGTCGCATTCGCGGTACAGGTATCCATGCCGCTGGTGTTGTGACTTCTAAGGATGACATCTATAAGTATGCTCCAATGGAGACTAGACTTCCAACGGGATCAAAGGAAAGAATTCCTGTAGTTGCCCTTGACATGGAAGAAGTAGCAGACATTGGTCTAATCAAGATTGATGCTCTAGGACTAAAGACACTTACAGTTCTATCAGACGCACTAGATATTATTGAGGAGCGTCATCATAAGAAGATAGATCTACAAACCATCCCCCTTGATGATAAGAATGTATATAGAATGCTATCTGATGGACATACTAAGGGTGTTTTCCAGTGTGAAGCAACGCCTTATACTAATCTTCTCGTTAAGATGGGCGTAAGAAACTTTGACGAACTTGTAGCCTCTAATGCACTCGTTCGTCCTGGTGCCATGAATACTATCGGTGGAGAATATGTTGCAAGAAAGAATGGCAAGAAAGATATTACATATATCCACAGTGTTATGAGAAATGCCTTGTCTGATACTTACGGATGCGTTCTTTATCAGGAGCAAGTCATGCAGGCTTGCGTTCTGCTGGGCGGCATGTCAATGTCTGAGGCAGATAAGGTACGAAAGATCATCGGTAAGAAAAAGGATGCACGAGAGTTTGATCAGTTCAGAGAGAAATTCGTAACCAATGCCTCTGCATATATTAGTCCACAAGAAGCCAAGAAACTTTGGAATGACTTTGAGGCTCATGCTGGATACTCATTTAATAAGAGTCATGCTGTTGCTTATTCTATGCTTTCATATTGGACTGCATGGATCAAGTATCATTATCCAATTGAGTACATGTTCTCTCTTCTCAAGAATGAGAAAGATAAGGATGCTCGTACGGGATATCTTATTGAAGCAAAGCGTATGGGCATTAGTCTAAAACTTCCCCATATCAATGAGTCTGATCCAGATTTCAAGATTGAGGGTAAGGGTATTCGATTTGGATTGAATGCTATCAAGTGGGTTTCAGATGGTATATCATCAAAGATCCTAGAGCGACGACCATTCTATACATATAAAGAAGTACGAGAGTATGTTTTCACCAAGGGCAGTGGAATTAATAGTCGTGCCCTTGATGCCATGAATGCTATCGGAGCAGTAACATTCCCAGATAATCCCAGGGATGAGGAAAAGGTTAAATCTAATCTATATGAGTATTTAAATCTTCCAGAGTTCAATTTTGAGATCCCTGCTCATTACTACGCATACGTTAGCGATATTAATGACTTTGATGAGTCAGGTACATTTATCTTCTTAGCAGTTGCAAAGAAGATAAAGCGATCTACAGGTTGGTCGCGTATCGATTTCATGGATAAGAGTGGAATGACAGGATTCTTTGACGTAGAAGATTCCCTAATTGAAACAGGTAAGACGTATATCATATTGGTGGGTGGCAATACAATCAATAAAGCCATTCCAGTTGATGATCTTGATTCGTATAAGAATGATCCACTTATTAAGTTTATGAATCTGAGAAGTCTACCCATAGATCAAGATGAGTATTATGTTATTCATCTTAGAAAGAAGATTACGAAGGCTGGAAAGAAGATGGGATATCTTATTGCTGCAGATTGCAATAGAAGCCTATATAATATTGTAGCGTTTCCAGTAATTTATCCACGAGCATATATGCTTTGTGAAGAAGGAAAGACAGTAAAGCTAGTTACTAAAAAGGTTGATGATAAAACAATAGCATTGGAGGATATAAATAATGGCAGTTAACCTAGCAGAGTTCGCTTATTCTGTGCATTCTAATGCAATGAGAAAGGGATTCTGGAACGATAATAATGGCACCAACTTTTATCTCAAGCAGATTGCAATGATTCATTCAGAGGTATCTGAGATCAGTGAGGTAATATCTAAGGGTGAAGATCCAGAGAAAGTTGTATTAGAAATGGCAGACGTTATTATTCGTGTGCTTGATCTATGGGCTGGAATGAACCATGATGGAGTATTCACAGGAAACATTGAGGAAGTAATGAAACAAAAGGCAGACTATAATAAAACCCGTCCATATATGCATGGGAAGCAAGCGTGAATATAGAAGAGATTTTATCTCAACTTGACCCTAGGATCAGAAAGATCGTTAGTTCAGGGGGTGGAGTTGAGGTAGTCAAGCAAAAGACACCAAGCATCGGACTTAATGATGCTCTTAATGGTGGATTCGCGTATGGTAGACAGATTCTTATTTGGGGAAACAAGTCAGCAGGCAAGTCATCCTTCTGTCTACAAATGATTGGTATTGCTCAAAAAGAAGGAAAGATATGTGCATGGATTGATGCAGAGCAATCGTTTGATCCTGCATGGGCAAAAAGACTTGGAGTAGATGTTGACTCACTCATCTACGTTGGCTCAAGAACTGTCAATGAAATGGTTGATGTTGCTACTCAGCTCATGTCAGCAGGAGTAGATATGATTATTGTTGACTCTATCTCTGCACTACTACCAGCAATTTATTTTGAGAAAGATTCAACAGAACTCAAGCAACTAGAGAATACAAAACAGATTGGTGCAGAAGCACGGGATATGACAAATGCTGTTAAGATGCTTAACTATGCAAATAATCAAGTCAAGCCTACGCTCCTCGTATTGATTTCACAACAACGCAATAACATTGGTCAGATGTTTGTTAGTCATCAACCAACAGGTGGACATGCCGTAAAGTTCTTCTCTAGTACAGTTGTCAAACTATGGTCAAGCGAGTCAGATAATCAGGCTATCAAAGATAAGGTTGCTTCTGGAGATAAGCTTATTGAAAAGAAGGTCGGTAGATCAGTGACATGGAATATCGATTTCAATAAAACTGGTCCAGCATTTATCAATGGCACCTATGATTTCTACTTTGATGCAAACCACCTTGGCGTAGATAATGTTGCTGAGGTTGTAGATATAGCAGAGATGAAGGGCAAGATTGAACGTAGCGGTGCCTGGTACACAGTCCTTGGGGAGCGTTTCCAAGGCCGTGCAAAGGTTATTGAGTGGCTAAGAGAGAATCAGGAGAAGGTTGATGAACTCATCAGAGCGTGTGAGTAATCGATATGAGATTATGAAGGGCACATTTTTGTGTCAGCAGTGCGGTGAAGAGGCTTATACATCAAGGGTATATAAGGATTCTCTAGATGTCACATGGAAATGCAAGAATTGTGAGCATGTTTCAACAGTAAGTCTTTACTATAAAAGAGGATACTAAGTGTCTGAACGTTCAGAACTAAAGCGTATCGGAGCAACTGCTCATAAAAATTCAGGTAGGAATATGAAGAAGGCTGACGGTAGTCTTGATCGATATGTTGTTGATGTAAAGGAATACCGTCAGTCATTTTCAATCAATCGTGACGTATGGGCAAAGATAGTTACAGATACATTAAAAGTTGATTCAAATAAGAGTCCAGTAATCATGGTTGTCCTTGGAGAACATCAAAAAACAAGGCTTGCTATAATAGAGTGGTCAGAGTTTGAAGAGTTGAGAGAGATAAGGGATAAATATGAGCGAGAACAATGAGAGTACTACGTTAGAGGATATTGCAGATCTTTTTAAGATTGCAGATTTTATGGAGGACAAGGAACTTACAAAGTCCCTTGAGTTTGTTGCAAAGCTTATTGTAAAACCAGATATTCCAATGAGTGTTGCAACTATAGAGCTTGTTAGATTACAAGCAATGGCAGCTAAGTTTGCCATGTGTGCAACATGGATGGCTAATGTTGATAAGAGCAATCGTGCAAAGAAGAATCTTTATTACACGGCAGCAGCAGAGCTAGATAAGATTGTTGCAACACTAAAATATATGGTAAAGGCTTAATATGGCTAAGACTTTGCTAGGGAAAATAATTAATAAATCTATTAAAATACCAGACATCTTTAATGAGCCAGTAGTTACAAAAGAAGATACATCTTTTTCAGAACTTATTGATACAATTTTTGAGGGGTATCGAAAAGATAATGTTCCAAAGTTTCAAACAAAGAAAACATTTGCACCATCATCAATAGTCTGGAATCATGGTGTATGTCCAAGGTACTGGTATCTAGCGTTCTCTGGAAACACATTCTTTGAGTATCGTACGGGTAAAGAAACAACAAACATGGATCATGGTACAGATCGCCATGCTCGTATTCAAAAGGCTATGGAAGATGCTGGAATCCTTGTTGAAAAAGAAAAACCAACACCATATGATAGTCCCCCGATATTCGGATATGTTGATGCATTTATTAAGTGGGCAAAGAAAGAATATATTGTAGAAATTAAGACATGTAATAATGATGCCTTTGAGCGACATGCAAAAACAAATACAGCAAGCTCCTATCACATCCTACAACTTCTTATTTACATGAAAATATATAAGAAGAAGAATGGAATTATTCTTTATGAAAATAAGAATACGCATGATCTTCTAGCAATACCAGTAAATATCAATCAGGCACATGTCGATTTTGTTGACTATCTATTTGATTGGATGCAAGAGGTATGGTCTGCATGGGAAAATAAGACAATACCACAAGTACCATTTAAGAATAACTCAATTAAAATCTGTATGTCATGTCCACTCAGGGATGCATGTCTTGTTGCTCCTGAAGGCGATATCAAAATCGCTAGAAGAAAGGATGAAAAGGGATTGTTTTAAATGACATTCTGCGAATGGTGTGATAAAGAGTTTACTAAAAAAACAAATAAACAAATTTATTGCAGCGTAGAATGCCGTGATCAAGCAAGTAAAGTGAAGATCATGGAACGTTATTTCATCGAAAAAAGAAAAAAACGCAAGGGTAAGATAAGGCTATGTGCTGGAGGATGTGGAACCTCATTAAGTATTTATAATGATGATTCCATGTGCAATGCCTGCATGATTCATAAAAAAAGATTGAACAGCTTTATAAAAGAAATAACGGAGTTTTTTGACTATGACAATCACTAGAAGAACACTACTAAGTATTGGAAAGCCATCATCAATTATTGCTATTGATGCATCAACAAATTCATTGGCGTTTTCATATTTTGTAAACGGTAAACTTATTAAATATGGCAAGATAAGATTTAGTGGAACAGAAGTATTTTATAAAGCTGGGGATGCATGTAAAAAATGCATCCCATTCTTTAAAGAATTACGGGCAGATGCAGTTGTAATTGAATCAGCAATTTATAGTAATTCACCAAAAACTGCTATGCAACTCTCTCTAGTTCAGGGGGCAATTATTTCAGCAGCCTACGTTGCTGGAATACGAACAATTAAAACAATAACTCCTATGCAATGGCAAAACTATATTGGAACAAGACTTCTAACAAAGAGTGAAAAACATGATCTTCAAAGAAAGTTTCCAGGTAAATCAAAGTCATGGTACAAAGGAAAAGAACGTGAATCTCGTAAACAAAAAACAATTGATTCTGTATATGAACAATTTAAGGTAAAGATAGATGACGATGATGTTGCAGATGCTATTGGTGTAGGTTGGTACATCTCTGATAGATGGAACTCTATATTTGAGGACGGTAATAATGAGTAAGCTTTATCAGTCAAAAACTTGGCTAACAAAAAGATACATTATGGACAGAAAGACTCCAGAAGAAATTGCTAAAGAATGCAATTGCTCTTTGCAAACAATTTATATATACTTGAGAAAATTTGACCTGAAAGGAACGAGATAGTGGAATATATTGATATGGTAAATCATCCTAAGCATTACACCAGCGACCCGTCTGGAGTTGAGTGCATAGAGATTGTTCGTCATAGAAACTATAATATTGGAAATGCAATTAAATATTTATGGCGTGCAGGATTGAAGAATGAAGATACTCAAATTGAAGATCTTCGTAAGGCAATCTTCTATATCAATGATGAAATTGAAAGACTACAAAAGAAAATCCTTGACAGGATTACTTATGATTGATAGAATGTAGTTAGGAGCTACGAGAGGAAGATTTATGCGTAAAAAGTTTAATTCTGTAGACCCATTTATTCGTGAAGGTAGTGTAGAAATAGATAATAAAACTGTTTCTACAGGAGATAAGATTAAGATCCGTGGCATTCATGGCACTGAGTTTAAATTTATATCTCATGTCACAAATCCAGCAACAGGTGCTACATGGATTGACTGCATAGAGCTAGAACGTGGTGTATCATGTGGTATGCGATCATTTCGCATCGAACGTGTGAAGCCAATTATAAAGAGGAATAATGTCAAAAGACGCAGATCTCGTAAAACACCTTGATCAGGTAAACCTTGTAGCATCAGAATATCTCAAGGGATCTGATCCATCACAAATTTCTAAAGATCTTGATATTCCACGGACTAGAGTTATGTCATTACTTAATGACTGGCGAGGAATGGTAGCAAATAATCAAGCTATTCATAATCGTGCAAGAGAGGCTTTAGCTGGAGCAGACCAACATTATTCAGGACTTATTAAGAAATCATATGAAGTTATTGATTCTGCAGATCAAACAAATAACCTTGGTGCAAAGACAACTGCAATTAAACTTATTGCTGACATTGAAGCAAAAAGACTTGACATGCTTCATCGTGCAGGGCTACTAGACAATAAAGAAATTGCAGAAGAAATGGCAGCAATGGAAAGAAAGCATGAGATCTTAATTAATATTCTTAAAGACATTGCATCTAAATATCCAACTGTTCGTACAGAGATTATTAGTAGGCTATCTGAAATAACAAAGACAGACGAGGTTTTGATAGTCGATGCTTGATCTATCAGATATCATTGAGGCTCTTGATGATAATCCCTTTGATGAAGAACCCGTTGATGTAGTAACCTTTGTTACATCTCCAGACTATTTAAATCAACCAGTTCTTTCTGAAAATCAGTATATTCTTGTTGAGTGCATGAGTCAGATCTATAGAGAAGAAGATTTGATTAGAGTTTATGGAGAGGAAAAAGGTAAGGAACATTATCGTAAATATACAAAGGTAGAAATCATTGTCCAATGTGGCAAGGGATCAGGAAAAGATCATACATCTACTATTGGTTGCGCCTATATTGTATATAAACTTTTATGTCTTAAAGATCCTGCACGTTATTATGGTAAACCACCAGATGATGCTATTGATCTAATCAATATTGCTATCAATGCTGAACAGGCAAAGAACGTATTCTTTGATAACTTTGTAAGAAAGATTAAGAACTCCCCTTGGTTTGCTGGAAAGTATGACCCAAAAGTAAACAGTGTTGCCTTTAATAAGTCTATTAGTGTGTATTCTGGACACTCTGAACGAGAGAGCCATGAAGGTCTAAACCTGTTCCTAGCTGTGTTAGACGAGATCTCTGGCTTTGCAACACAAACAAGTGGTGGTAATGAGCAGGCAAAGACAGCATCAAATACTTACAAAGCATTCCGTGGATCTGTTGATTCACGTTTTCCAGATTATGGTAAAGTTGTTTTGCTTTCTTTCCCAAGATACAAAGATGACTTTATTCAACATGCGTATGAGGATGCAATTGCTGAGAAAGAAACAATACTGCGTCATCACACATATGTAATGAATCCAGATCTTCCAGAGGATGACCCATCAAATATGTTTCAAATTGAATGGGAAGAAGATCATATTAAGTCATATAAATACCCACGAGTATTTGCACTTAAACGTCCAACTTGGGATATGAATCCTACACGAACCATCGAAGACTTTAAGATATCTTTCTTTAAAGAACCAGCAGATGCCCTGATGAGATTTGCTTGTATGCCTACAACATCAAGTGATGCATTTTTCAAGCAGCGGGATAAGATTGAAAAGGCATTATCTATTCGTAATCCTTTAGATACCTTTAGAAGATTCGATCCATCATTTAGAATAGATAATGAAAAAATTTATTATGTTCATGCAGACCTTGCTCAAAGACATGATAAGTGTGCTGTTGCAATTAGCCATGTAGATAAATGGGTAAAGATTCAGGCATTCAATAACTATGAACAGATTGTTCCCGTTGTCATTGTCGATGCTATTGCTTGGTGGGAACCAAAAAAAGAAGGACCAGTAGACTTATCAGAAGTAAAGAACTGGATTATTAATCTTAGAAGAATGGGAATGAATCTTGGCATTGTTACGTTTGACAGATGGCAGTGTTTAACAAAAGATGCTATAATATATACTGATATGGGAATAAAAAAGATTTGTGATATAGAAATTGGAGACAACGTTTCAACACTGAACGGTATTGAAACTGCAACCAATGTATATGACAATGGAATTAGAGATACTATCTCTATTAAAACAAAATTTGGTTTTTCAATAACTGGTACACATAATCATCCAATCATGACAAAACGTGGTTGGGTTTTAATAAAAAATCTTAAAGTTGGTGATTTAGTTGCTATTAAGGCTGCA
>Ga0172373_10003264_pt1 | contig 23894 bp, 16 predicted proteins | sample Lak10m_2_FD_114546 | JGI IMG/M metagenome (GOLD analysis project Ga0172373, IMG submission 114546) | Freshwater microbial communities from Kabuno Bay, South-Kivu, Congo - kab_092012_10m | ecosystem: Environmental > Aquatic > Freshwater > Lake | place: Democratic Republic of the Congo...
GACCGAGGCCACCGTGGAACAACACGAGCTGCTGACGACGCCCTCGCACCGCATGGTGCGCGCCGACGAAGGCGACCTCACGACCTACTTCGAGGAGTTCTCGTCGGCGCTGATGCGCGTGCTGTGGGAGCGGCTCGAGCAGCTCGGACGCGTGCAAGACAACGAGTCTCACCTGCCATGGAAGATCGTAGCGCCGCCGGACGAGCTGGACGCACGGCTCTACGAGGTGCTCGAGCGGCTCGGCCACGGCGGCAGCGCGGCGATTATCGAGGCGCTCGGGGCCGACGCCCCACCGCTGCGCACGGTGCAACGACGCCTGCAGAAGCTGGTGAGCGACGGCGTGCTGGCAAAGCGGGGTGCCCGCAAGAACGCGGTCTATTTGCTGGCCGACCGCGAGGTGCGGGAGTGAGAGCGGGACAGTGCGAGCCGAGAGAATGCGTCCCGAGGCGTCGCGCCGAAGCCGACGGAGAGCGCGGCCCGGCAAGTGGCCGTGGCAGTCCATTCGTCGCTTACCGCCAACTATCCGCCACGTGTGGCGGATTGAATTCCGCAGCAAGCGCGTCGCAAGGCGATGGATTTGCTGCGCTTTATGGGCCGGACGGTTAACGGGACGGTGCGAGGTTTGTTTAACTGTCCCAGAGCCATTTTTCTCTCGTCGCCAACCAACGGCGAGGGTCGGTAAACAGAAGCCCCCAAGGAGCGATCCGAGGGGGCTTCGCCGTTTCTCCCCTGATTCCCCGAGGGTTTGCGCGTCGGTGGGCGTCGCGTGCGCCGAGATGGCGATCGCGCTGAGAGCGCCGCGCGCGTGAAGAGCTGCGCGTCGAGGGCGCGCGGGACGGCGTTCGCGCTCTCATCTCCGTCCCGTGGGGAGAGAGAAGCCGAGACGCGGTTAACAGCCGACCCTCGGTTTCCGGGACCGTGACCCGGCGATCAACTGTCCCGCGCGAGGTGGGACTGTTGATCATCGGGGCGCTGTCCCGGGCGAGCGCGGAACGGGCGCCCACGTTGGCGCGTGGCGCGCCGATCGTGCTGGCAGCGCATCGAGGACCAAGCCGTTGTCCGTGGCCGGAGCTGCCGTGCCCGTGCCCCAGCCGCATCAGACTGCTGGCCCCGTGAGCTCGCGGACGCGGTCGGCATAGTTGCCCTGCTTGTCGGCATCGAGGACCCGCTGGAAGAACTCCCGCGCGCGTCGTCGGTCGCCGGTCATGTAGTAGTACTTGCCGAGCTCGAACAGGCTGAAGAGGTCGAAGGAGTCGAGCGCCAAGGCCTGGTTGTAGAAGCTCAGCGCCAGCCGGTCGTTGCCGTCCAGGGCGTAGGCCCACCCGAGCTTCGAGTACACGACGACGGCATCGGGGCGCTCGGCCCGCACGCTCTCGAGAAGCTGGATCGCCCTCTTGTAGTTGCCATCGAGCCCCACCGCGACAGCGAGACGGAACCGCGTGTACGGACGGTCGACGTGCTCAAGCAGGCGCTCGTAGATGGCGACGGCTTCCGCGTATCGCTGAAGGCCAACGTACAGCTGCCCGAGGCGCTCGAGCACCTCTCTCCGCTGGTGTGCCTCGACGGGGTAGCCACGGTCGAACGTCGCGAGCAGCTGTTCGTACGCCTCGGCGGCCTTGCGCTGGTAGCCCAGTCGCAGACAGATGCCGCCGAGCATTCGCAGGTACTGCGGGTGTCCATCGCTTCGATCGACGGCCGCCTCGGCTGCCTCCAGTGCTCCCTGAGCGTCATCTGCGGCGAGACGCTCTTTCGCGAGCTCGAGGTAGTAGAGCGGGCTTGAAGTCGGGGGACGGAAGCCGAGCTGGCTGGGCTCCGAACGTGACGGCATCGCTGCGTTTGCGCTCGCCGTGCGCAGCGAACCCAGGCACGCGTCAACAGCCGCCCTCATCGAAGCGCAGTTGGGAAACCGGCTCTCCGGCCGTCGCGCCATCGCTCGCAAGATGATCCCCTCGAGGTCGGCCGGAATGTCTCGGTTGACCTCTCGCGGCTTCGCGATCTGCACGCCCGTCAGTAGCTGGTGCGGACTCGAGTACGGCAGGCGTCCCGTCGCCATCTCGTAGAGCAACACGCCGATCGAGTAGATGTCGCTGACGTCCTTCGCGCGCTTGCCCTCGAGCGCGACCTCGGGCGCCATGTACGCCTCGGTCCCGTGGCGCTTCGTCCACACCCAGACGTCCTCAAGCCTCCGACTGGACCCGAAGTCGGTGAGCTTGGCCGTGCAGGTCACCTTGTCGACGAGGATGTTCTGCGGCTTGAGGTCGTTGTGCGAGATGTCCGCGGCGTGAACCGCCGCGAGGCCGTCGAGGATCTGCAACGTCCACTCGAGCATTCGCTCGAACGTGAGCGGCGCCTGCGTGCTGACGTTGTCGAGAACCTTGGCAAGGTCGTAACCATCGACGAACTCCATCTCGATGACGAAGAGCTCGCTGATGTTATGGAAGCCGTGAACCTGCACGATGTTGGGATGGTGGATGTCCTTGATGATGTCCGACTCCTTGCGCAGGACCTCCTCGCCCTTCTCTTGGTCCTTCGGAATCTTGATCGCTACGGTGACCCCGTCCTTCAAGCGGCGCGCCTGCCACACCTCGCCGAAGCTCCCTTTGCCCAGCTCGGCCAGCAAGCGGAAACGATCCCCAAGTTCCTCTCCGGGTCTGCCGCGGAAGACGATCAGGGCCATGGCTACGCCCTCCCGAGCGCGAGCCGCTCGTTGCGCTCGTCGCGCAGGAACTCTCCGAATACGAGGCGGTCTGTTCCGGCCACCTCGCGCATCACGCACTTGACCAGCATCAGAGGCGTGCGGGCTGGTGCGACTGTCTTGCCGTTGCGCCGAAATCCGTCGCGATACGAGGCGACGATCGCGTCCATGCTTCGTGCAGCCGAGCCGCTTCGCACCCAGTACACAAGGACGCAGAGGCGCAGGTCCTCCGTGCTGTTGGACGCGATGGAGAGATTCTCGAGCTTCCCCCGCAGCTTGCTCTCGTCCCCACGCTCGAAGCGCTCGAACTCGAATGCGAGCCGGGGACAGAGAGGCGCCTTGTCGAACCACACCGAGTCGGCGCGAACGTCTCCGACTCCGTCTTCGCGCGCCCACCAGATCGGGCACTCGGCAACTACCGCGTAGTGCATCGACTGACCGACACCCGCGAGCACGGTGAGAAAGTGGGAGTGGATCGTCACGCCGACATCAGGAATGCCGCCCGCCAGAAGCATCGGAAAATGCTCCGCCATCACGCGCTGGTCGATGAGCGCCGTGAAGACCTCGTCGGCGAGAGAATGTCGGCCAGCAGGCATCATTCCCCCGACTTCCCCCAGCGTTCGCAGACACGCGGCGACTCGCCTCCGTGGATCAGCGCCTTGGTGCCGACTTTCACGACGAGCGGAGCGATGATCGCCCGCCCGCAGATGAGCGCCTCGCCTGTGGACAGCGTCGGGAGCTCCGCGAGATCGGCGGCGGAGAAGTAGTCGGAGGTCTTCTGGATGAAGCGCTGGTCATCCGGGTTCTTGATCCGCATGGCCACGATGGTGTTGCACTGGCTCGTGACGTCGGAATCGAGCTTGCTCGGACGTTGACTCACGATCGCGAAGCCCACGCCGAACTTTCGCCCCTCCGCCGCGATTCGCTTGATGATGTTCTTGGAGATCGCGGGTTCGCCGGCCGGCGCGAAGTTGTGCCCTTCCTCGTAGACAATGAACACGGGCCGCGTAGGCCTCTGCTTGTCGCCAGCGGCCTTCATGAGCTCGCTCGAGATGAGCGCGACGATCACCTGACGGGCCGTGTTGGAAAGCCCTTGGAGGTCGACGATGCAGAGGCGCCCGGTGGTGGCGCTGTCATCGCCGACCATCTCGTAGACGTCGAATGGCTCGCCGGCCGCGCGGGAGTAGAAGCTCTGCGCCTCATTGATCATCCGGCGCAGGCGCATCGCGGCGATGTTGGCGCTTCCTCCCTTCAGCGCGTTCGCTTCGCCCTGGCTGCCCGATTCGCCCACCCACTCCTTCAGGCGGTCGAGGTCGTCGAGGATGGCAAACAGTTCCTGGATGTCGCGAGGCTCGTCGACGTTCTCCTTCCAGTACCGGAGAGCCACATCCAGCACGCGCTGCTGCGGCTCGGTCAGCCCAGGAAGGACGCCCGAGAACTCGTCCACATCGAAGTGGTCCAGCTGGAGAGCGAGACGCTTGTTCTTCCCCGCGTACTTCTCGTCGAACGTTCGGAGCTGGGGCGTGTAGACCTTGATGCCTCCACCGCCGTCTTGCAGCTTCTGTAGCGCCACCTGGATCTCGTCGAGCTTCTGCCGGTCCCGAGGGTCCTCCACCTTGTCGAGGCGCTCGTTGAAATTGAGCTTCCCCCCACGAAAGGCTTTGCCGTATTCACCGTGCGGGTCGAACACGACGACGGAGGCGTTGAGCTGCGAAACGAGGCGCTCGATGATCCGCCCCACCGTGTAGCTCTTGCCGGAGCCGGTCATCGCCAGCACCGCGAGATGCTCTGTGACCAGCGTGTTCGCTTCGAGGAAGACCGGAACGATGTTCTCGCCCTTCTCGTAGCCGACGAGGTTTCCGAGGTGGATGCTCGTGTCCTCTGAGAACTCGTAGAAGCTGGTGAGGAAGCCGTAGTCGACCCCGTAGACCTTCGTGCCAGGGGTCAATGGGCGTCGAGGAATCCGGATCTCACCCGTGAACGGGTCTTTGTAGCCGACCAGTTCGAGGGTCGCGTAGACCGTCTCGCCCGAGAGCCGAGACTGCGGGAGGAGCTCGACCTCACTGATGCCCTCACCGAGAGCCGGGCTGAACAGGATGTTGGACCGTGAGAGCCCCACGATCCGCCCGAGCACGTCGAGCGACGAGTCCGACTCGCGTTCTTGGTGGGCGACGCGCACGAACTCGCCACGGCGCGCAGAGAAGCTCGTGCGGAGGGCGACAGTGAGCTTATCGGGCTGACCGGTGTTTCCTACGAGCTTGCCAATGTAGTTGTCGTCGTCTCGGAACATGCTCACTCCTCATCCATGGTGTCGACACCCTCGAGCCAGGCTCGGTCCACGGCACGATCTTTGAGCATGCCCAGGGTCGAACGAAGGTAGTTGGAAAGAACCTCACGCGGCATCTTCACGAGTTGCTCGGCGTACCAGAGCGGCAACGGCGTCATGTGCGGGTTGTCGTTCAGCGTCAGGTACGCCGTCATGCTGGCCAGCTTGTCGAGCGAGGCGGAATCCCACTGCCCTGCGGCGCCAACCGTCTCAACTTTCCAAATCGGTGTGCGAATGCCGACCTGGATGTGAAAGCCGATCAGGCCGTGGTTCGCGACTGTCTTCGGCTCAAACCGCTTCATCTGCCGCCCGAGGGCCTCGTAGTAGTACGCCGCAGTGCGGTGCCCGGCGCGCAGAGCCCCGCGCAGAAAGCGAAGGACGCCCACCTGCCTGAGCTGCAGCCACTCGTTTTGCACGAGGGTGACGGCCTCTGTGCTGATCGCCTCGGGAGACCCCTCTGCTCCCTTTTCGCGGAGCGCATTCAGCACGGCCGCGTTCAGATCTCGTCGCGACTGCAGCGAAACGAGAAACGGTCCCTTCGGGTCGTTCGGAAAGAGCGCTGGGAGGAACCTCTGCCAGAACCCCTCCATCACCTCTAGGAGCTCGTTCCACTCCGCTTCGACCTCAGGCTCCCCGAGGCTCACGCTCTGCTCTGCACGGGGAACGAGCAACGGGATGTCGACGAAGATCACGTCCGGGCGAGTATCCGACTCCATGAGATCCGTCAGAAGCCGATAGACGAGGATGTACTCCTTCCACGCGAGACGCTCCGAGGCGTCGAGGAAGTTCATGTCGTTGATGTCGACACGGCTGTCCTGGAAGCCCTCGGTGACCTGGTTACCGGAGACGATGACGTCATGACGAAGCGCCGCGGCGCCGTAGAGAACGCCTCCCAATGCGGGCATGCTGCGGCTCTTCGAGGAGATTCCCACTGCATGAACGCGCTCGAAGCGCTGGGCCTCCACGGCACGAATGATCCCGCCGCGGACGAACTGCGGAGCCTTCGCGTCGATGTACCTCATCTTGTTCGCGATCTTCCCGACAGTGCCGGGAAGTCGCAGGCTCATCGCTGCTGCCAGCGCTCGGGACAGTTCGATGCTCTTCATGCGTGCCTCTCCTCGATGGCGAGCATTGTCTTCAGCTCCCGCAGGTAGGCGTGAAGCCCGAGTCGTTCCAAGTACTCGCGGAGGCGATTCGGCGTGGGCGTCCATTCACCCGGTGAGCCCTCCACAAGCCCCTGGGCGCCGAGCGCAACAAGCGCTTCGTTCACCAGCGTGATGCTGACGTCCGTACCCAGAAGTTCGCTCGCGCGCCGGACCAGCACCTCGCTCGCCTGCGCGCCGCCGGCGGCGAGCAGCAGCGCCACTGGAACGACCGCATCGGCGCTCACCTCGTGTTCCTGCGATGGCAGCGCAGCGCCACGTTGACCCGTTGGCTTCGTCTGCGCATCGGGCTCCCACGAGAGCAGGTAGGCGAGTGCGGCTTGACGCTGCCCTTCGTCCGTCAGTGCCGTGTAGGTGAGGAGCTGTAGCGCGGAGAAGAACACGGGCCCTGATGTGTTCGTGGCATGGAAGCGGATGAGGACCGGCTTCCCCTGGTCGTCAACGGCCACCACGCCCGCTCCCAAGGCGGTGTCGAGGTAGTGGTCCGAACGCACCTTCGCCGTTCCGCCAAGCAATGCCACGGCCGATTGGTCGACGATGCGAGCCGCCTCCGACGACGTTCGCCGCTGGGCCCTAAGCTCAACGGGGGTTTCGAAGTAGCGGCCGAGCTCCAGATCGTTGAACGGCGGCACGAGGACGATGGCAACCTGCGCGCGCGCGGCGGCCACCGAGAGGCGTCGAAGCTCCGTCAGTCGGGCGGCCGCCAGCAGTCGCCCGACAATGACAATTGGCGGTCCCGCCGGCGACGTGAGGAGATCCTCCATCGACAGCGCGGTGATCTCCGCCGTCTGCGACAGGACCCCGACTTCGAAGAGGTCCGCCTGCTCCTGAAGAACTCGCGCCTTCATCGCAGCTCCAGCTTCGACCGGAGCAGCTTCATGGCCTTGAGTTCCCGGATGGCTTCGGCGTGGTCGGGGTGCTTGTCCTCGTCGTAGGTGTTGGCCTCGAGCTCACCCGAGATGTCGACCCACAGCCCGAAGTGGACCTGCTTGCCAGCGTTCTCGAAGCACCCTGCGCCGTCGTTGGTGACCTGACCGTTGAAGGCCTCATACCGGCTCTTGGTGGTCGCGTAGGTGTCGGCGGCGGTCGGCTCGGTCTTCGCCGGCTTACCCTGTACCTTCAAGACACGGTTCAGCGCGCGAAGTTCTCGCTGCTGGATCACGCTCCTCAGGTCGCGCTTGAGGTCATCGAACTTCTCGCTCACCTGTGATGGCAGTCCCTGGACGACTTGAGCGGTGGCGACGACCTCAGTCTCGAGGACCTTCAGCAGCTCGGCCTCTGCCACCTGATCGCTCTGCGCCTGGACCTGCTGCTTGAGCCCGCCTTCGACGAGGCTCTTGTATTTCTGGACCTCGAGCTTCAGCGGGTTCAGCGCGGACTGAACCTGGCTCGGCGCGTCGGCAGCGAAGGCAGCGAGCCCGCTCCATGCTGCCGCGGCCTGCTTGTAGTCCTTCACCGCGCTGGTCCACTGCTCGTGCAGCTTCTTGAACCTGGCGAAGAAGCTACCAGGACGCTCCTTGCTGATGAGGTCCTTCAGCGCGTCCATCCGCTTCCACGCCGATTCGTACTGCGAGTTGACCAGATACTGATCGATCAGGAGCACGTAGTTGGCGACGGGGATCGTCGCCATGCGCGTCTGAGATCCCGCTGGCGCGGGTCCCTTCACCGCGTTCTCGAGCTCCGACTTGATGGCCTTGAGCGGCAGCGTCACGGGGACGACCGGGAACGGCTGCCCCTCCGCGACATCCAGCTTGCCAGCCTCCGCGAGCAGCTGGTCGATCTCGTCGATCATCTCGTCGCGGGTACCAACGAAGGTCTTCTTCAGCCACGCGAGGAACGCCACTCGTTCCCAGAGCGAGAGGCTTGCGTACCGCGTCTCGTACGAGAGGATCCGTGCCGCCGAGCAGTCGAACCCGAGGTTGCTTTCACCGATGTCGAGTGGACAGACGTCGACGATGAGCTTCTCGATGTCGAGGATTTGCCCCACTGTCAGGCGCAGAGCGTCGTCCGTGAGGCTCTCGATGTCCGCGGTAAGGTGGTCGAACCCGACCTGCTGGATGCTCTTCTCTGCGGAACCGAGCTGCTGCTTCGCGGCCGGGTAGTTGTTGTTCAGCAGGATCCCCGCCTGGGTCGGGAAGAGATCCGTCAGCTTCTTGATGGAGTCCTTGCACTCTCCCTCAAGCCACGTCGATGCGGACTGCCGCCGGGCTTCGAGCAGCGTGCGGTCGACGGCCTTGTAGAGGTCGCCCTTCTTGCGAACCAGGCCGATGCCGATGAGCACCTCGAGGATCTGCTCGAGCTGCTGGCTTGCCTTCATCTCGCCGTCGGGCACCGCGAAGAAGAAGTTGTTCGTCAACTTCGTCACGGCCGACTGCGTCCGCAGTTCCTGCAGCAACGCGAAGAAGCACCGCGGCACCCTCGGGCGTGTCGTGCCATCGGTCGTGAGCAGGCCGAGGAGGTCGCCGTACTTCCACGCCGCGGGCGTGTCGATGTTCTTCTTCGCTGCCTGTCTGCAGTTCTCGAACTCCACGTTGTTGAGCGGGCCACCCGAGTTCTCGTCGGCCGCATCGAGCGAGCAGTCCTTCGCGAGCATGTAGCGGTAGCCCTTCGCGAAGTCCGCGATCGAGCCCATCTTGCGGGTCCAGATGGGGGCGATGAGGTAGCCCCCCTTGCGGAGCAGATTCGCCCACTCGCGGGTCTTCGACTGCCATTCGTCGCGGTAGGAACCTTCGAGCCCCTTCGCGACCTTGCTCAGTCGCGCCTCGAGCGGGTTGTATGCGACCCCTCGCCCCGAGTACTTGAGCAGGAACTCCTCCTCCTGCGAGACGAGCCGGCGCGTGATGACGCAGCGCCGAAGGGCGGGAAGCGCATCGAGCTGCTGCTCGAACGAGACGACGTCTGCGGTCGCGGGAAAGAGGACGACGATCGGGTGCACTCTCTCGAGCCCGATGTACGCGCGGAGCCTGTCGAGAGTCTCCTGTACGTCGAGACAATACAGGACCGTGCAGCGTCCATCGGGCGTCACCCGAAGGCCGTCGAGAGACGGCGAAACGAAGGCCGACGTGAACGCCTTGTGCGGGACGTCCTTGAGACCGGACACCTGCTTCGCTGCCGCGTCCTCCATCCGCTCATCGAGGAGCTTCGCGAGCCCGAGACAGACGGCCGCGCCTCGCTTCGCCTTGGTCTGGCTGACATCCCGCACGTACTGGTCGAGCGCCGCCTCGTACTTGCCGTCCTTGAAGAACCGGACGCTCTCAGCCGCCGACACCAGCAGCTTGTTGAACTCGCGCCACAAGCGGAACGACATTCCGACGAAGCGAGTCCCGTCGACCCGGTACTCCGCTTTAGAGAAGATTCGATGCAGCGACTCCGCGGCGAACTCGATCCCTTCCCGAGGGTAGAGCGCAGCGAGCTGCTCTCCCCATTGCTCGAGGTCGCCGTACACCACGAAGTCGCCAGCCGTCCCCGGTGCACCTCCGACGGCGACCGAGAATGCGCGCAGAGCCTCGAGCAGGCCGACCACGGAGACTTCGCAGTTCGGCGTGAAGTAGGTGTCGGCGCGGCCCTCCTTGGCCTTGAAGCCGAACTCGGGACGAGTCAGCTCGTTGGCGAGGGCCCGCTCGTCGATATGAACCTGGAACAACTCAGCGAACGCACGCCCACGCCCGGCCATCTCGTGGGCGAGAAGGGCGTTGGCCATGTTCTCCGTGAGAGCCGAACTGGCCGCTCCGCCGACCGGGGCCGGCAGCTGACCGTAGACGAGGCGTTCGACCTCGGACTTCGAGACCCCAGTGACGCTGCCGAGGAGCGGAAGGACTGCTCCATCGCTGAAAATGTGCGTCGCCCGGGCGTCGGTCTTGGCGAAGTCCTTGAGCAGCTGCCATGCCTGCACCTGTTCGCCACGCTCGAGATGGCGCGTGTGCGTCTCGTGGACGGACGCCATGAGCACGTTGAGCCAGCCGAAGTTCCGATTCGCCGAGAGGAACGCGCCCTCGAGCGTCCCCACCGGATAGTTCACGCCGTTCGGATCCGCGAGGCTCCCCTTGATGTGGTCGACGTAGCTCTGCACGTCGGTCAGTTGGTTCGGCTCGATGGTCACCGAGCTGGCACGACGGAGGTTCGGACCGATGTGGATCTGGTCCCTCATGCCCATGCTGCAGAGCAAGAGGAAGTTCACGTCCGGGTGCTGGCTTCGCCAGTTCTCGTGTTTGATGACCTCCGAGACCATCAGCAGGTACTCGTCGTCCACCTTGGTCTGCGCGTCCTCGCGGAGGCCGCGCTTGAGGTCGCCCGGCGTCTCGACCTCGTCGACGATGATCCAGAGGTGGTTGAGGCCCGCGTCGCGAAGAATCTTCTTCGCTGCGGTAAGGCGATCGGGGAACGAACGCGCCTCGTCGTGCACAACCGAAAGCGCCTTGAGATTGACGCCCTTCGCGGTCATCGCGGCCTTCAGGTCTTCGTAGAGGTCGCGGGGACCGCCGGCGGCCGGGTCAGCGAGGAGCGTGTGCCGGAGCGCCTCGACGGAAAGCCGAGCAACCCACGTGGCAGCATCGAGGTCTCCGTCGCAAACCGTGCTGTACCGGATGTAAAGCGGCAGCACTCCGTCTTGGAGCGCAGGCTCGAGCACCCGCGGCTTCTTGTCAGCCTGATGGAACGGCGGAATGACGTACTCGTTCTTGTTGAGCAGCCACTGGTCGACTCGCCCGGTTGCCTCCGCGATCAGCTCGTACCCCAACCGCGTCTTGCCGAGGCCCCAGTCGCCGAACGCAACGAAGAAGCCAGCGATGTCGTTCGTTGCGCCGTCCCAGAAGGAACGGCGGAACTGGTGGAGGGCGTTGAACACCTGGTTCTGGCCCACCATGGAGAAGGACGGCGGGTAGAGAGCGACGCCCTTGGCGGCCCACGGCTTGGAAATGGTCATCGTTCTTCTCCCTGTTTCTCGCTGGAAGTCATCACCGCGGACGTCTGGGCCGCGGACCGAGGTTGCTGGTTGGCCGCGGCAAGCGGCGTGAAGTCGAGCCGGACTCGTCGGCTGCCAGGCTCTCCGAAGAGCCCTCGCCCCATTCGCGGCTGTCCCGGGTGGCGGTCCAGCACTCGAAGGTGGTCGTGGTACATGGCGGTGCGCGCGAAGCTGTCGAGCACTGCAGCGCGGTCTTGTGCGGGAACGTGGAGCAGCTCCCCAAAACGATCGGCGAGCTGACTCACGATGACGAAGCCGTCGGCGCCGGCGCAGTCGCGCACCGCACGCGTGAAGGCCTCGTCGTCCGTCAGCGCGGCGGGCGATGCCACATCCTCGAACCCGAGCGGGCCGAGGTCCTCGAGGCCAAGCGCCTCCGCGAAGGCTGCTCCGTCGAGCTCCCACGACGTCGGCCCACCCTCGAAGGCGTCGATGTGAAAGAAGACGGCGAGAGCCTTCTTCAGCGCTGTCGGGAGGTCATTCGTCGAAGGCGTGCCGCCCTGGACGCCTTCCCACGCGATGGGACCGGCTGCCCCAAGCGCGGTCAGGTCCGCCCGCCACGCAGGGCCGAGCGCGAGTTCCGCGTGATCTCCGAGCAGTGCGTTGAACCCCTCGCAGTTTCGCTGCGCGATCGCGAGAGTCTCTCCCGTTGGCGACGTGAGGGTGAGCGCGCCGCTCGGGATACCACCCTGCGCCTCCACGCCAAGCCGCCAACCTCGAAGGCCGAGTCCGATGATGAGCCGAGTCCTGGGCTCTCGCCGGAGCAGCTGGTGCGCGAGCCGGCGTGCCCAGTCCTTGTCCGTTTCGGCGTCGCGGTAGGCGCGGCCTAGCTCGAGGCACTCGCTCGTCGCTCGAACGCCCTTCGGAAGCTGCTCGAAGAGATTGATGCCGTTGATGCGGTAGCGGGCACCGCTGCGCTCGAGGCCGTAGCTGTTGACGACGCCGTCGGTTCCCTTGCCGCGCGGTGCGCCACCCTTGAACTCCATCGTCGCGGCGATGTCGAAGACCTCGCGCTCGAGCTCGGTGCGCGAGTAGACGCGCCCCGCCTCGGCCCGCGATGCCGCCTCGGGGTACTCTTGGATGCGTCCCGGTTCGCTCCAGAGGAACAACTTCGGGAGCGCGACGCGTACCGATGCCGTCGTCATTCCTTCCCTCCACGGATGGCCGAGAGGAACTGAGCCAGGCGAACGCGGTACGGCTTTTCACCGCGGTTCTGCGGATGTCCGGGATGGGCCTTGATGAGCGACTGGTAGGACTCGTTGAGTCTGAGGGTGGCGCCGTGACGCTCGAGCACCGCGAGCTGCTCCAGGTTCCTGACTGTCGCGCCTACGGCGGACGCCCAGGAACTGTCGCGCGTGGTGGCCGCGACCGGCCAATAGCCAACCTGCTCGAGGAGCGCGCGCAGGTGCTGCCAGAGCGGGCCGCGCGAGATCCCGTCGAGCTCAAGGGAGACGTCGGTTCCTTCGGTCGTGAGGAGAGCCGCGGGTTCGCCGGACAGCCCCGCGAAAAGGCGGTGCACCTCGAACTGCACGACCGCCGTTGCCAGTGGATGGCGAAGGAGTCGATCCGCGGCTTCGTCGCGCCCGAGCGTGAGTCCGGGCTCCCACTCGTCGCTCGCGAGCAGCGGCTGCCCGCTGGCGACATGGCTGCGGGTCGAGACCTCGGAGCGGTCCATCTCGCCAACCAGCACCTGGCCGTCATCGCCGAGCGGCACCTCGACCGCGCTCAACAACAGGGGGCGCCGCCAGCTTCGGCGCAGCTGGCGGCTCAAGGGGCCCTCGGCGGTCTTGTCCGCAGCGTCAGCACTCCACGACTGCTGCTCGGAGAGGAAGTCCGGCTCGCGGATCAGCTCCCCGATCACCTTGGAGGGCAGCTGCGCAAAGAGGTCAAGCCGCTCTGACGCCGCCACGTCTCGTGCTTCGAGCAGCGGCACGCTCAGGTACGCATGCGTCTTGATGTCGCCCGCGTTCGGCTGGGTGAGGTGCCACGAGCCGAAGCGCGACCAGACGTGTTCCTCGAGCTCAGGAATGGGATCGCTCGCGTGACGCCGCAGATGCTCGCCCATGAAGCGCGCAGCGAGCCTCGTCGTGAAGACGGCCGGCGTGGCGTCGCCCTCCACCAGCTGGAAGAAGAGCGGCGTGGCGACGTAGGCGCCGGGGCGCCGGACCAGCAGAGCATCGAGCCACTCCGACAGAGCGGCGTCACCAAGTCCGAGGTCCTCGAGGTCGCGGTCCGTCAGCTCTCCGTAGGTGGCGAGGTGCTGAAGAAGACGGCGATTGCGTTCGACCGCCGACTGCTTGCGGGCCTTGCCCGTCACGACCTTCGGCGACTTGCCGTTCCCGGGCAGCTCGTGGATGGGAGCCGGATCGTCTCCGGGACAGAAGAGCCGGAGCCGAGACCAGTCGTCGGCGACCCGAAAAAGCAAGTCATGGTCAGCCGTGGCTCCGTAGTGGACCCGGCTCCGGAAGTTCGTCGTGTACTTCTCGATGTGGCACTGGACCGTGATTGGCTTGAACAGCGGGTACGACTCGAAGAACCACTGCGTGATCTCGTCGCGCGAGTGCTCCTCCCCATCTGCAAACGCCTCCGAGACGAATCGTTCGAGAAGCTCGCCGCAGCTCTCCTCGTAGAGCTTCCCGGCGCGCGTCGCGCGCTTCTTCGCCCAGGCGAGCACCTTGGCGGAGGGCTCGGCGTTCTCCTCGCTCGGCAAGAGCGCGCGCAGGTGAGACCACTCTTCGTCCGAGACGGGGAAGTTGGTGCCGTTCGGCTGGCGCAGGATCATCAAGCCTTCGAGCCCAGTCCGCGCCGCGATGGTGTTCTTCAGAAGCGGGTTGCCCAGGAACCGCTTCTCGATCGCGAGGACCACCCGAGGTCGCGACGTGTTCCCGTCCGTGCCATCGGTCCAGAACGCCGCGTCCTCCCCATCCGACGTCCGCTCTGCGACGCCTTCGACGACGCGCGCCTGGGCGTAGATCCCCGCGTGCTCGCCGGACATCCAGAGCAGGACGACGTCGCCGACAGCGATCCGGTCCTTGTACCGGTTGGTCAGGAACTGCATTCGGTCGAGTCGCTGCAGCGCCTCGAGGATCCGGTAGAACTTTGGGTTGGCCTGGAAGATCCAGACCTTGGCACTCGCGGGCGGACTCTCGCTGCTGACAACAGGTTCGCCCTCAGGCGCAGCCGTTGCGGCGACGCTCGCGAGCTCGAACAGGCCCGCCTCGCCGCGGACGAAGCGCTCGTCTTCGGACATGTCGCGGTGAAGCGAGTACCACGGTGTCTTCCGGCTCTTGGTCTCTGCGAATTCGTCTGGATGCAACTTCGCCAGAGCTGGCCAGACTTCGTCCCGGTAGTGATGCGGGCGACGAGGCTGGGCGCTCATCCACTCGAACGCGAGGTCGACCTTGCGCGGCTTCATGGGCGGCCCCCGTTCGGCGCGCGCGCGACGAGCTCGGCCACGATGCGGGTTTGGACCTGCTTGCCCGGCCGGAACACCGTCCGCAGACGCGAGGCCATCAGCGACGACTGGTACTGCTCGTCGAGCACCAAGAGCTCATCCTGCTGCCGCAGCATCCGGAGCTCGATCAGGTTGCGAAGCAGGTTCGCCATGAGGTCGTCGGGCACGCGGCCCTCGCGGAGGCCGAAGGGAGCGAAGCCCTGCGCTCGCACCAGATCCCCGAGGAGGTCCGCGAGGCGGCCGGCGTCACGAGAACCGACGAGGATTGATACGTCGTGAAGCGCACCCGACGCCGGTACGAACAGCTCGATGGATGGAATGCTCGCGGCGGGCGAGCGCCACGCACAGATCGCGAGGTGGACGACGGCGCTGTAGAACGGATGCTCGACGATCGCGTCGCGAATCAGGTCCGGGAGCACCTCGGTCAGCGGAAGGTCTTCATCAAACAGCCGGCGACCGTGCTCGTCGATCAGCGCGATACCGCTGAAAACGCCGCGGCGCCGGGTGTTCCAAGGCGCGGGCAACGACGCCGACCCAAGATCGAAGCCATCGTCGCGACTCAGCGGGAGTGGCCGCAGCACAGCGGCTGGCTCCTCGACACGCTGCGCGGGATGGGAGTTCGGGGCGAAGCGGCGAAGGACGAAGTCGAAGAGCGTCTTGGGGCGCCCAGACTGGCCGAGCAGGAAGTGGTCCCATGAGGCGAAAGACCCGTCTCGCCCGGGCAGGCTCGCCATCCGAGCGTCGAGATCCGCGGGAGACGAGTCGATCAGCCTGCCCTGGCTCTCGAGTCCATCGAGCAGGCGGTTCAGATCGGGCAGGAGATTGGCGAGGTCGCCCGCTGTCCACTCCTCCAACTCCGCAGTCATCGCCGCGCGGGCAGCGTCGACCAAGCCTTCTGCGAGAATCCCGAGGAGATAGGCGCGGTACGCGGGCACCGCGAAACACGCCCGCCGGGCGACCTGTGTGCTGTCGCGGTCCAAGAGGAACACGAAGCCAGCGGCGAAGTGCCAGGCGACAGGGTCGGCGCTGTCGTCATGCACTTGCTCGAGGACTCCCGCTTCGACGAAAACGCTCGCCCAGGCTTCCGCGCGCAGGTCGCGCAGCTCGTCCCTCGACACCTCGCCCCACGTGGCGAGGTGATCAAAGAACGCGGTCGCGTCGGCTGGGCGCGCGGGGAGACTCATGCAGTCGCCTCCGAGAGCTCGGGAATAGTGCTTGCCGTCGGACGCTGAATTCTCCCAGCGAGAATGCCTTCGAGATTGAGAGTGCCATCAACCAGAGCCTCGACATCCGCCTTCGCTTCATTCACGAAGCCGACTGCTCGCTCGTTGAGAGCCTGGTGTCGTGCAATGCGCTCACCGACGTATGCTTGGTCTTCACGGCTGAAGACCGGAATCAAGAACGCACCGATGTCCTCGGGGTAGACGCGTCGTTGCCGGATCCCTCGTGAGTACCTGTCGTTCTGCATCTGCCCGAACACCGAGTTCAGGTAGAGGGCGAGGAAGCCGGGATGAACTCCATCCCCGTGGCGAAGGATGGACACGTCGCCGCCGGCAGCCATTGGCAAGAACTCAGGCAGGACAAGAGCCGCCTCGCCGACGGGGGGGCCCACGGAGGTGTACACAACGTCGCCCGCTGCGAGACGACCAGCGTGGCCGTCGTGGACAGACTGCGCGATGTGCATGCTGGGATTTCGCCAGCGAATCTCGTGCGGATCGATGTCCGACGTCAGGATGCAAGGAACAGGTGCTCCTTCGCTTCGCTCGGGCGTTGAGGAGCGAATGACGTCGCAGCGCAGAATCGAGCGAAGCGGCTTCACCGGGACACCGAGCGTGGCGAGGTGTGCCTCGAGCGCGAAATAGCGAGGGAGATAGAACTCGCTGGTCAGACGCTCGGTGACCTTCTGAGCGTCGATGACGTTGGTGAGGGCGTGTCCCGGACGGAACCCCGCCAAGCGCAGCAGCGTCTCGAAGCGGCCCATAGCCTCACTGCGCAGAGCGTCGGATCTGGCGCGGCAGCGCTCGGCGAGCTCCACCTTCGCGGCAATGAACTCCTGGATACGACGGTCGGGGATCGGAACGCGAAGCGCGCGCAGGTCTGGCAGAGTCACCCCGCGTTGTACCGTGCCGGTGACATAGCGCTCCAAGACGGTGCGCCCGACGCGACAGCTCAAGAAGGCCCAGAGGTAGCGGGTCGAGCACTTCGTTTCGTCGACGCCGATGCGCGCGATGTGTTGATTGATATTCGAACGGGGCGAGCCCTCGACCACGATGGCTGCTGCACCCAGATATCCACGAATGGCAACCAACAGGTCGCCCGGAAGCACCTCGGACTTCAGGCCGGTCCGGTGCCAGTCCTCGTTGATGAAGGCAGTCCCCGCGTAGTCCACCGAGGGTCCAACGAGGTTCTGCGTCCGAATCAAGTGCACGCCCGATTCGGACTTGTCGTGGCGCCGAATACCGTCCGTGATCGGGCGGTCGTTGCAGCGAAGGGAGTTGAGAGTCGCTGTGGGGAACCTCCCGTCGTTGACCCTTGCCTCTGCTGCCACTCTCTCGGGCAAGTAGTAGTCGAGGTCGAGCCGCTGTGGGGTGAGAACATCCGCGTGAGCCCGAAGCGCGAGCGGACTATCGAGAAGGACATCGAGTCCGCTCATGCAGCGCCTCCTGTGAGGTAGGCGGCCGCGATCGGCACAAGATCGTTGCCAAGCGGATCTGCCACCTCCGCCTTGCCCTTCTTCAAGTACCCCACGTGTTCGGCTACCGCCATGAACACGGGGCCCTGCTTTTCTGCCGGGTGTCGCTTCTTCTGAAGGTACAGAAAGCTGGTCTTGGCCCCCGTGCCGGCGATGGAGAAGGTCTCGGTGGGCAGGCTCACGACGGCGCGCACGATCGCTTTCCCACCGAGGAACTCGCCCGTCTCCTCGTCCTTCGTTCCCATGAAGTATTCGCGGATGTAGGCGTCTCCTGAGTTGCAGAGGATGCCGTCGGGAACGACGATCAGGAGCCGGCCACCGGGCTTCAGTAGCTGCAGGTTACGGTCGATAAACAGTGATGCCGGGTCAGCGTTGGCGAGCTCCTTGCGCTTCGCCCGATTTCCGGGCGTCCAGGACCATCCGAGTTCGAGGCCGCGCGCCTCGTCCCGCAGACGAGCCAGGCCGCGCGGGTCGTCGTACTTCCCAGAGCCGAAAGGCGGGTTCGTCAGAATCAGATCAAACTTGCCGATGAGCTTGTCGAGGTGGGGATCGGTGAGCGAGTCGTCGACCTTGAGAAGCTGACCGTGGTCCTCTCCATAGAGGAGCATGTTGATGCGAGCTTTCTGGATCGAACCCGCCGCCTGATCTGCACCGAACAGGCTGTAGCGCTTCATCTGGGAGAGCCACCGGAGCTTGTCGTCGTCGGAGTGCCCGACGTGCTTGTCATCGAGGATCCGCCGCTTCACCTCGCGAAGCGCACCTACAGGGAACCGGCCGGTGCCGCAGCAGATGTCGCCACAGAGGAACGCGGGGAGCGCAGCGTCCGCGTCCGTCTGGGGCTTCCAGCGCTCACGCTGTCCGTCGTCGCCACGACGCGCCCACAGGTCCGCGTCGGGAATGTCGTGGAACGCCATGCGCGCCATGCACTCCACCACCTGACTCGGCGTGAGGTACGTCGCGAGTCCTTCGTCGCTGGCGTACTTGCCCCGCAGGAACACGTCGAAGGCCCAGCCGAGAAGATCCTCGTGGATGAGATGGGCCCGCATCTCTCGCGCCTTCGCACCGTTTCCGAGCAGCTCTCGATCCGGGATGGAGAGGCGGATCGGCTTTCCTTCGCGGTCGCGCAGTTCGAGGGCCTCGATCGCGAGCGCCAGGACATCGGGGTTCTCGAGACGAAGCGGCTCGTCGTAGGAGAAGATCGTGTGCTCCTCGCCGGTGATGTCGGTCGCCTTGTACTGCGGCAGGTTGTTGATTTCGCGGAAGGCATCCTTGAGCTGGATGACGGCATCCTTCTTGTGGGCGCGCACGTGATCGGCCGAGTAGATGTCGGCGAACTTCTTGCCTTTGGCGGCACCAGTCTTGAGGACGAAGGTCGGTGCTTTCTCGAGGTGAACCTTCAAGAAGAGCAGCTTGCCGAGCTCGTCGATCGCCGCGTTGGTTGGCTTGACGCCCCCGCGCGAATAGATGGCCTCGTGGAGCTCGTCGAACTTGCGCTGGATCGTGCGGAAGTCGCCGCGGTGGTACTCGGCCGATACCTCCTGCACCAGCCGAGTGCGCGTGTCCGAGATGGGTCGGGCGACGGTCTTCCACTCGTCACGCGCCGGCAGCGCGGACACCTGCGCGTCCTTCTCGACGTCGAAGATGAAGTCGTTCTCGCCGTCCCAGACCCAGACGAAGCGGAATGGCTTGCCCTTCGCCGCGCCAAGGCCGGCCTTGAACTTTGCGTCGTCCTGCACGGGGGGGCGAGAGGCGTCGCCGGGCTCGCCGCTCGCGAAGAGGATGACCGGCTCCGTATCGTCGAGAGCGACGAGTTCCGCCGTGGCCGCCATCGAGCCATCGCCCAGTGGATCGAAGAGCGCGAAGTCCGCCTGCACCTGCTTGTAGCCAAGCTGCGAGAGCTTCTCCCGCGCGGCTTCGCGCAGTGCGTCTGTGGGGTTCTTCTTCTTCGTCGCCATTTGAAGTCCTCTCGCTACCGTCGTCGGTTGAAGATGTTTGGGCCCACGACGACGAACTGTGCCGTCAGCAACTCGTGCGCGCGGTACTCCGGGATGCCTGTATCGCCCGCGACGGCGCGGACTGCACTGGTGAGTGGCGCGCCCTGGCGCCCCTCGATGAACTTCTCGAACGACTTTCGGGCGCGACGCTCGTCGGTCAGCGCCGTCCCGCGTGCGGCCCACATGTCCGCGCCCGTCCGTTCGAGCGTCGGGTCGAGGCGCATCAGGAGCAGCGCCCGCTGAGCGCCGCCGTGTGCGCCGAGCTCCGGAATCGCCTCGGCCACGCGCTCCGCGGTCGCCGGCCCACGAACGATGAGTAGCTCTCGAATCTGCTCGGTGAGGGTGGCGCTCATGCGTCCTCCCCAAGTCGCAGGCGCAGCTGCGGGTCGTCTGCGGCCGGCGCTGCATCAGCCGTCCCGCGTCGAAAGCCAGCAAGCGGAACGAGCTGGTGGACCGGCCACACGATCGCCACGGCGTCGATCGTCAGGAGCTCGCGAGGCTCGACCCAGGCCGTGTGGACGACGAGCTTGAGTTCCGCCGGGCTTGCCGCCTGCTCGATGATGCTGCCGAACAACCTGCAGAAGTCGCGGGCACGCCGCGCCAGCGTGCCCTTGCTGTAGCGGAAGCTCCAGCGACGCAGCACGCCGGCAACGACGTCGGGGGTCGGCACGTCGCCGCCGGTCACGCGCATCACTTCCTCGAAGAGCGCGCGCCCGCGAACGCCCTCGAGCACGACGCGCGGATCGAAGCGGGAGTCGACGTAGCGTCGCCCGAGGCTGGTCGGTCGAACCTCGTCCTCGTCCAGGAGCCGAGCCCACCGCGCCGCCTCGACGTAGTAGTAGACGTTGCGCAGGCTCTTGAAGCCGATCTTCTTCTGCAGCCAGGTCAGGTCGTTCTCGCCCAGCACGATCATCTGGACCAGGCGGTTCAACAGCGGGAGCTGCGTTGCCTGCGGAACGACCCGATCTAGTGATGACATCTTGCCCCCCGGCACGACGGCGAGCCGAGGCGACGCCCCGAGTGCTCGTTGGAGCACGTCACGCCGCGCAAGATGAGCCAGCCCGTCCGGAGCCTTGATGCTCGCTGCAGTCACTGGGTCCCCTCCCGCACGTAGTCATCCGCGGCCTCGATGAGCGCCGCGCGCGCCAGCAGCGCCTCGCGGCGTCTCTGCATCGCGCGCGTGAGCCTAGCCTCGAAGTCCTCCCGCCAGATCGTTCCGAGCACAGGCACGAGGAGCTCGTCGAGGTCACGCTTGTTGACGAAGCGCTGAACGGAGCCGGAGGAGAGGAGCCGCAGTTGTGCACGGACCAGAGGGTGCCGCAGGGTCGCTGCGAACACCCGCGGGGTCTCCGAGAAGCGAAGGACCGTGAAGGTCGCGCTGGCAAGGAGCGGGTGACCGCCGTGGGCAAGTTCGTCGTCGAGGAAGGCGACCTGATCGCCGTCGCCCGTCGTGCAGAGCAGCACGTCACCCACTTGAACACGCTGACGCATGCGGGACGAGAGTTCAGAGACGGCGCGGAGCCCCCCTTCCTCAACGAGAAAGGTCGCCTCGTTCACGTCATCAGCCTGGATGGCGACTACGTTCTCGTCGTCGTGCAGCCCGCGCAGGCTGGGCGACACGGGACTCGCGATCTCCCGGAGCGGGCGCATGTTCACTGAAGCGGCCAAGGCTCCGCGAATGGCTCGCCCTCGAGCGAACGATACATCCCAGCGGCTCCCGAGTTCGGCACGCCGCAGCTCTTGGGTGCGAGCCGACGACGTCGCAGCAGGAACGCGATGGTCGATCTCGGTGTAGAGCGCTGTCACGACCGACTTGATCTCGCCGTGTGCTTGGCGCGTCAGCTCCAGCGCTCGTTGGTACTGGCTCCGCACGGACTCCTGAAGGCTGCGCGGGGGCAGCGGAATCGGCAGACGCTCGATGTCCACGAGGCGAAGCCTCGGCAGCGCAGAGGACCGGCCTTGATAGGCAAGGTCGCGCAGGAGGCTGTTGAGCGTGAGCGTGCAGAGCACGGCGGCGAGATACTCAGGCACCACCGCGGGGCGAGGACGGATGACCGTCAGCTCCGACGAGACGGCGAGTTCGCGCGGGACACCGTCGGGTACTGCCGCCGCACGGAAAGGCTGAGCGGCACGCGTGAACAGCACGTCGCCGGCCTCGACGTTGATCCACTTCGCTGCCGACCCATCGACCTGGACCGCGGTGGCGAGGTCGAGCTCGCACGGACGAACGCTGTTGAGGCGGAGCATCGGGACGCCCACGTCGACAGTCGGGAGTCGAGCGCCCTCATGAATGGACTCGACGATGTCGCCGAGTCGCACACGACGGCTGCCGTCCGTGTTCTCCGCCGACCGCACGTACTCACGTCCGACGTAGAAGGCCGGATCGAAGCGAACCTGCCGCTTGCCGAGATCGTTCCTGGAGAGGGTCACTACGCGCACGCTGACACCTCCCTGTTGAGGAAGTCGTCGAGCGTCGTCTTGGCCCCAGCGAGCCCATCGCCGTCGTCCGCATCGACCATCAGGATCGGGTAGTCAGCTTCCGGGGCACCCTTCTTCAGCAGCACCACCGAGCACTTGACGCCCGTCCCTTGGAAGCACGAGCCAGCCGGGAGGCTGACGACAGCGAGGAGGCGGGTCCGCGCAAGGAGCCACTCACGGAACGGAGCGTGGCCAGCGCTCGAGAGCAGCCCTTCCGGGAGGACGGCAACGAGCAGACCGCCCGGGGCCGTAGCCGCGAGGCCGTGCTCGACGTAGAGCAACTCTGCCGAGACCCGCGAGAGGGGCTTCCCGGCGCGCTTGGAGAGGTCGAAGCCTTCGAACTCGGCGCCGCGGAACTCGACCCCAAGAGGGGGAACAACGATCACGCCCGAGTAGTCGGTCCGCGTGGACGAGTGGAGGAAGTCGCCGAGCTCGAGCTCCACGTTCGGAAGGAGCCGCCGGAGCACCGGCCCCAAGGCGTCGAGCGCGGTGGGCAGCGCCGCCGAGCCGCTCGAGCGGAAGAGCACGGACAGCTCGGCACCGGCGCCCCCCGACACGACGAGGCGACGCGCACCGAGCTGCGGGAACTCGAGCAGCCCAGCCAACCCCTCAGCCAGCCCCGAGACCTCGCCCTTGTGATGAAGGAGCGAAGCGAGCGCACCCAACAACCAGGTCAGTTCAACGCGTGAGCCGGGGCGAAGCTCGAAGCCCGCGAGAAGCGCCGCCGCAGTCCGAAGGGGCTCGGCGTCGTCCTCGGGGCCTCCGCCGATGCTGGCGAGCGGGGTGTCGCTCTTGCACTGAACAAGGGCAGGCGTGAACACCTCGCCGTCGTCGAAGTACGCCACGAGCTGGGCGGCGCCCAGTCTCGCCGCATCGCCACGACCAGCGGCCGATCGGATGAGCCGCGCCCACCCCGCCAGCACATCGCGCGAAGCGAACTTCGACGGCGTCTTCACGGGCAGCGCGCGGACCGGCACGAGGCTCTCCGCCTCGAGAGCGTACATTGAGGGGTACGTGCCATCGTCGACGACGACGAACGCGTAGCCTTCGGCGGCCAACAGCTCGAGGTAGCGATCGGAGACGCCGCCTCGCTTCGGTCGAAGCAGCACGCCCCGTCGCTCGTCGAGGACGAACTCGCCAGCCAAGGAGAGGCGACCGATCGACCGCTGCGCGGCGTCGGCGACCTTGAGTCCCAGGCTGTTGAGGTAGGCGATGCCGTCCAAGATTCGCTCCGTCACGCGCTCACGCGCCCAATGACGGAACTGAGAGTACGCCGCACCGGCTAATTCGTCAATAGCGTCACGCGCTCACGCGCCCAATATCGCCCGACCCGCCCAGGCCGCCCGCTGCTCAGCCCATGTCCCCGCGTGGGCCACCGCGCGGAGGGTGCGCTCGGCCATCGGCTCGGCACCGTCGACGGCTTCGAGGGCCAGCACGAGCCCTTGGAGATCCGGCGCCAGGAGCAAGAGGTCGAGGAGCTGGGTGACCCTCGCCCGCGTCAGCCCCAGCTTCCGCGCCACGTCGGCCCGGTCGGCGATGGCCCCCCGGTCGATGGCGGCCTGCAGGTGGTGCGCGAGCGCGAGCTGTTGGGCGACCTTTGCGGGCCGTCGGACGGGCTCGGGCTTGGGGGGCGGCGGCGTCTCGGCGAGCGTGATGCTTCGGCCTTTGTGGCGGAAGAGCGGCCTCTCGATGACGCGGAAGGCGTCGCCCTCGGCGTCCGTGTTCCTCCTCGCGCCCGCCTCGCTGCTCTCGGCGTTTATCACGCGGCCTCCCTCGTGCTCGTGACGGCGTCGAAGTTCACGAGCTCGACGCGGCACATCCCGGTCTTCTCATCGACGCTGACCTTGGCGACGAGCGCGCGCAGTAGGCGCCCCTGGTTCTCGGGCGTCATCCCGCCCCAGACCTTCCCGAAGTTGCGGAGCGCGCCGACGAACCACTCACGCTGGCTCTCGACGAGCTCGAGGTCGAGGGCATCGTCCTCGAGCGCCCGCAGCCGGCGCTCGGCGTCGTCGAGCCGGGCAGCCTCGGCGCGGAGCTTCGCTTCGACGAGCTCGCGCGCGCGGCCCTCGAGCCGCACCACTTCGTCGGTCAGCTTCGCGGTGGCGGCCGAGGCCTCGGCGATCTGCGCCGCCAGC
>Ga0172373_10003265_pt1 | contig 23890 bp, 18 predicted proteins | sample Lak10m_2_FD_114546 | JGI IMG/M metagenome (GOLD analysis project Ga0172373, IMG submission 114546) | Freshwater microbial communities from Kabuno Bay, South-Kivu, Congo - kab_092012_10m | ecosystem: Environmental > Aquatic > Freshwater > Lake | place: Democratic Republic of the Congo...
ATCGAAGCTGTGGAGCAGAGCGAAGCCGCCATCGAATCCGCGCCGATCGAAGCTGTGGAGCAGAGCGAAGCCGCCATCGAATCCGCGCCGATCGAAGCTGTGGAGCAGGCGTCGGTGGTAATCGAATCCGCGCCGATCGAAGCTGTGGAGCAGAGCGAAGCCGCCATCGAATCCGCGCAGATTGAAGCTGTGGAGCAGGCGTCGGTGGTTGTCGAATTCGCGCCGATCGAAGCTGTGGAGCAAGAGTCGGTGGTTGTCGAATCCGCGCCGATCGAAGCTGTGGAGCATGCGTCGGTGGTTGTCGAATCCGCTCCGATTGAAGCTGTGGAGCAGGCGTCGGCGGTGGTCGAGTCCGCGCCGATCGAAGCTGTGGAGCAGGCGTCGGTGGTGGTCGAATCCGCGCCAGAGTTGGAGTTGGTGGAGCGTGATTCGACTTTTTCGGACGATTCTGCGGCGCCATCGATTTCGGTACCGTCAGGCGAAGAGTCGTGTATGCGTCCGCCTTCGCGCGCGCGCAACGCGGAGCAAGATGCGGACGGTGCGTCGCCGATTCCGCTGGCGGACTTGCACGGCATCGTCTCGGCGGTGTCGGTCACCGTGATGCCATCCTGTTCCTTGCTGGACGCGCAGGCGGCACACGTGGCGTCGCTTCCCCTGCTGGCGTCCCCCGCGCTGATCGGTCTGGACGTGTCGGAGGCGCTGGGTGTCGTGCCCGTCGCTGCGCAGATCGACGCACCCTTTCATCCGACCCCGATGCAGGCGCGCGTTCAAACGCACATTTCGAAGCAGCTTCTTGCGCTGGTGCAGGAGCGCGTGCCGCGCGTGCACGTCGTCGGACCGCGCGGCATCGGTCTGCGCAACATCTTGCTGCACGCGCTTCAAATGCACGACCCCCAACTCGAAGCGGTGTGCACCGACGTTGGGTTTCGACTGCCCGCCATCGGCGTCGACGTCGTCGTGTCCGGCGCCCCTCACGCATCTTCTCGCACGTTGCACTGCCCGCCCGGACTGCAGTGGTCGGAGCAGGATGTGCGCGTGCTGCTACAAAACCTGAACATCCACAACGTGCACGACACTGCTGTTCGCGCGCTGCTGCTCTTTTCCAACGTGAGCGACATGGTGTACCACGCCCGGCGCGCCGACGTACGGCGCCAGCGCCGCACGCAGGAGCTGTCCAGCTACTTTCAGAGCATCAACCCGGCATCGCTGCTGCCGGCGCTTCTGCCGCACGCGCTCGGATCCCCGCAACTGTCACGTGAAATGCGGCGCTGGTCGCGTCGCTCCAACGCGGCAGATCTAGTAAATAAGTTGTCGCACGTCATGCGTCCCATGAGGGCGGAGCAAGAGGCGTCGGTGCCGGCGCCCGTCACTGTGGAACCACTCACGGTCCTTGAGTACGACGACCCCCCCGTGAACGCGTTGCACTTTTTCGAAAGCGCCGACAACGGCGCCGTGCGCGTCGGGCGCGACGGCAAGGTGTCGGTCATGGTGTGGCGCGACGACTACGTGTTTGGCGGCGGCGCGTCTGCCGGAGCGCAGCGCAGTACGTACGTGACGCTGTGCGAGCTGCAGGTGCGTCCGGGCGTGTACCGTTTGGCTCCGTCCGAGCGCGGCTTTCATTTGGTGGAGGCGCGTGGCGTTCGCCCGCACATGACGGGCGTTAGTCGTTTGCCATCCTGGACGCCGCCGTCGCTTTCCGACGCGCGCGCTGTGCAGCACGAGCAGCACGATTTGCGCGAGTTGGTGGAGTCCAGTCGCAAGTTGGATTTGCTGGTTTGGTGCGACGGGTCGGTGCCGGTGCCGGCGTACCCGTACTCGCTGCACGCCTCCGTCGGCGACGATCGTGTGCACCCTCACCTTCTGTTTGTGGAGCACCAGGAGTCGTGCTCCGTCGTCGGAGTGCGCGTTCGAATCAACGAGCCGGAGGCGGCGCGCGTTGGCATGGTGAGCGCAGATGTGTTGGGCGACGATCGTCGCGTGCTTTCTGTATCATTCTAGTACAAACGATTATCTTTTAGCGTTTCTGTCTCGCAAGGTACGTGTCGCGCGCGACGGCGGCGTAGGATTCGCTGCCGCCGACCTGCACGACGTCGTCGCAGGGGTCCAGGCGCAGACTGAAGTGCGCGGTGGATCCGTCGCATTTAACCGTGTCGTAGGCGTGCAGGCGAATCACGTCGTCGCACAGCGGGATCACGTTGAGCGTTTGACCGAAGGGTCGGCGTTGCGAGTCGCCGTCGAGGCCCGCAAACAGCATCGTGAAGCCCGCGCGCGACTCGTGACGCAGCACAAACTCCACCAGGTCGGGGAAGAACTGAACTTCGTCCACCGCGACGACATCCACCTCTGCCAATCGGTCGCTCAAATCCATCAAGCTGCCGGCAAAGATGACGTTGCTGCCGGTTTGCTGGTCGTGCGCGTGCGTGCGCACGGCGGCTTGGATGGCGCTCGACACGTCGGAGTCGTTGTAGCGCTGCGCGTCGTTGCTGTGCGCCACAAAGAGTACGCGCTTGCCGATCACCGACAAGGAGCGCGCTCGACGCAGCAGCTCCGTCGTCTTGCCCGAGAACATGGGTCCGATCACGAGTTCGACGCGGGCGGCGTTGCAGTGATTCATGTGAAGCGATGTGTATTTACTTACGATGGCTTAAGTCAGCGCCCACGTCTGCAGCGTCATGTTGCCGATGTCGTGCCTCCAGGCTCGGTTGCGCATCATGCGGATTCCGATCATGATAAAGTAGGTGCCGTAAAACATTTCGCGAAAGCCGGGGTATGTGCGTTTGTTTTCGCAGTGCAGCGCCGATACGCGCCCGCGCGTGACGCCGGGCACGCCGTCGGGGTCGATCATGTCTTGAAAGCGCCAGGACAGCGTCTTGCCATCCTCAAAGCGAAAATGCAGCACCTCTCCGTCCACCTCTCTCCAGTGCAATCTTCGTCGCAGCTCGGGCCCCAGCACGTCGTCCGAGTACGAATTGGTGGTGCCGGTGTCGAACACGACGTAGCGCGGAAACTTGTCGGTTCGATTGTCATCCTCCCACCATTCGGTGGTTTGGTCGGGGTGCGTGACGCCGATGGCGAGCAGTCGCGTCGTGTAGAAAAGAACGTTGGATTTCGCGAGCCCTTTGGTGCCGCGCTCGTTGGCGATGTCGATCAGCGGCAGCGAGACGGCGTCGGGCGGCACGCGCGCCGAGTTCCCGAAAAGGTCCAGCACGGGGTTGGCGTCGAGCAGCTCGCAGGTCCAGGCGGTGGTGGGCACGGCGCCGAGAAAGGTTTTGTTGTGCGTGTTGCTGGGGCGAAGTTCCATCGTCATGCCGACAATGTTGCTGGATGTGTCGCCGTCCACCTTGGTGATTTGATACACGACGGCGGACTGCAGCGCGTGCGCGACGCCCTTGGCATCCATGACGGAGATGGTTTCGAGAAAGTGGTCGACGGTGTTGGTTTGGCTGCCGTACGCCAACTCTCTGCTGAGGCCGCCGCCGCGCAACGCCTCCGCGCCCGCCGACGGCGTGTACGATCGGTCGTGGCAGTCGCTCAGCCAACGCCCGAAACGGTCGCGACCGCACGGACACGGCCGCAGTATGCAATACTCGCCCTTCGGACTGCGACTCACCTTGCCGCCCTCAATGTTCATCACCTTCTTGCGCGCCGCCGTCTCTGTCACATAACAATTGGTCCATTGGCACGACGACCCTTTCACCGTGATGTGCGCAGACCCGGAATCCAATACGCACGAAACCAGACCGCGACCGATGCCCAAACGCATCATGTACGCACCTTCGTCAGCGTCGTACTCCAACGGCACCAGCAGCGAAACGCTCAACGGTCGCTCCACACGCATGCGGCTGACGATTCTGGGGGACGACGAAGTAACCCCCGACCGCAATATGCGACGGCGCGTCGTTGGCCTCAAGATCGGGCGCAGGCGACTGCTGCGCGTGTACGTCACCGTCACCGACGCCAGCAACGCGCAGGCGATGGCGCCCGCAAACACCATCGGCACGATCTCGTTGCTTTCGTTGGTTTGCATTTGTGAAGCTCGTGTTTTAATCAAAGCAGCTAAACAACATGCGGTCTCAGGTGCGCCGCATCGGAGCGGAGGTCCCGCCGCGACGCTCAGATCGAATCCACGCCGACGCCAAGCCGTCGTCGTCGATCGTGCACACCGACCACCCCGTCGGAATCACCGCCTCCTCCATCCGACGCATCGCGAGACGAGCCGGAGTGCTCACCATCAGCAACGACGTCTACCTGGAAGGCACTCGCTGCTACGACAACGTCATCGGAACGCTGGTACACGAAGTATGCATCAACGCAAAACATGCGCGGCGGGCCTCCGTGTCCATGGATGACGTGCGCGCCGTCCTGCGCGAACGAGACCTTGTGGTGTTCAAATGAACCTTTACTGAAAAGCGACCGTTAAAAGTTGAGAGTAATGTAAACACCGACCGCGATTGTGTTCGATGAGCATCCGCATTACGGTCAATTCGTTGGAAAGTCTGCCGAGTCTGGTCGCCCTGGCTCTTTCGCTGCAGAATCGCATGATGGATCTGCAGACGGATCCGCGATTTGAGAGTCGCGTTGAGCTGAGATCTCTGCGCGAAGAAGTTTTGGAAGATTTCGACGAGGCGATCCGAAATCTGGATCAAGAACGGATTGAGCGCGACCGGCGCGATCGCGCCCCCACGCCGGTTCCGACGGAGGTTTGCGATTCGGAGGGCGAGTGGCGAGAGCCTTCGGAAGCCGACGCAGAGAACCCCAGAGAAGGACAAACGCAATTGGGGCGTAGCCAACGTCAACGCACATCAACTGAAATGGGCGGTGGACGCCACCACTTCACCCCCGCCCCCTCCATTCTCTTCTGATAAAATAATTCAATATTGTACGAACGCGCGCGCGCGAACCAAAACGAACGCGCTCACAGTTTGCAATTCCGCCGCGCACTCCTTCGATGTCCTCGTCGCTGCGCGCCCCCTCCTCTCGAACGGCACTCGAACCCTTCCCTCCGAACCGACCAAAAAGGGGCGCGCAAGAGGTCACCAGCGACGTCGTGGCGCGCTCGTGCCATCTGTCCAAAGTCGTGGACGCGGAACTCGCATCCATGCACAGCTTTGTGCGGTCCACGCGGCGCTGCATTCGCGCCAACGCCTCCTGCTCCGAACCCGACGTGCACCGCGCCGCCCTCGAATCCGCACGCCGCTTCCTGGTCTTTGCACTCGGGTCCGAGTCGCAGGCAAGATCGATGCTTCAAAAGGCGCCCATCGCGCAGGCGCTTCGAGACGCCGTGCAAGCAGCTGTGCGCGCGCGCTCGAATGTTTGCGTGCACACGCTGCGCAGCGCCGTCAAACGCGCCGCCTTCTCGCGCGCGCGCCCCGCCAGCAACAGCATGGATAGGTACTTTCTCTACACCAGCAGCGCCTTCATCGCCATGTCGGTGATGGATCTGAAAATGACGAGCTCCTTGCAGCGCCAACCCATGTTTCGCAAGCTTTCGGCGTCGATCGCGGCGCCGCTGCTTCGGTGTTCGCTGCAGCGCGAGCGCGCCGAGATGCAGATGCTTCCGAAGCTGCTGCAGTCCATGCTGCACCGCGTGTCGATGCCGCTGACCGACCACGTGCTGGACGTGAGTCACTCTGCCCTTTTCGGGGCGCTCGGCGTGCACTTTGCGTCGCGCAAGGAGCAGGTGTTCGACTGGCACAGCGTGGAGCAAGAGAGCTGGAAGGCGCTGTTGATGCTGCTTCGATCGACGTTCACGCCGGCTTCGATGGTAATTCGCAGCCAGCTGCTGTTTGACACGTATCCGGGCGCGCGGAACTGGAGCGTGGGTGACGTGCTGCAACCCTGGCAACCAAACGCGACGACCGAGGTAACTCCTCACAAGACAATCACCACTTCAACGACCACGCTGGCCGCCGACATCGAAGCCACCGTGCGCAGCGTGCACCAATGCATGAGCTTCTACCCGCTCGTGCTGCACTGCAAGGCGAGCGACGCCGTTCACCGACTTCTGCAACTTCTCGCCGCGATCCTGTGCGACAGCTTTGCGATTCTACCCTCCCAAAGATGGCACGTGCAAATCCGCTGCAGCGATCTCGAGTCTTTGCTCTGCACTCTGCGTGCGCGCATGGTGATCGTGAACGCGCTGCAGGCGATGCGCGTGCGGATGGCGTCGTAAAACAATCGTTCTTCGATCTACAAGCGCATGCGGAGGCGCGCCGGGCTGTGTCGCAGGCTCATGCACATGACGATGCCGAACAGGACGGCGGACTCGGGCGTGCGTTCGGGGGCGGCGTGCAGGTAGTGTTGGAAGTTGCGCGCAAAGAGTTGCAGCGTGCGGTTGTATCCGAAGGGCGACGGCGCTTCGATCTGGTCGCGCGCGTACGATGCGAGTTCGAAGGTGTCGATGTCGCCTCTCGGCAGATCGCGGTGCTGACTCAGCGCCTCCAACGCCTCTTGTACGTGGTGGTCGGTCAACTGCTGCGGCTCCATCAGCGGAACGTTGTCGCGCAGGTAGGAGAAGAGAGCTTCGTTCGGGCGCTGAATCACCATATCTTCCAACGCTCGCAAGAAGCGGTCGTCGCCGTCGTACCTGTGCAGCGCGTTCTCGATGGTGTCATCCTGATCAAACTCCTCCTCCAGCAGGCTGCGCAGCACAAAGTGAATGTGCGCGGACGAGGGTCGTGTGATGTGTCCGGATTGGGACACGCACTGCTGCAGTCGCGCACGCACGTGGCGGTCGGCCTCCTGCTCGTTCAGGAACGTAAATTGCTCCTGCTCCGCCGACTCGATGGCCGCGCGCGTGAGTTCGACGGTGCGGCCGTCGGCGTGCAGCGCAAGCACGCGCACATCCTCGCTTTGCGGGCATCCGGGTCCCGTCACCAGCATTCCAACCTGCAGATCCGTCAAAGAATCAACGTTGCGCAGGCGGTTGCTGGCGTGCTCGACGTCCGCCGTCTTGCGCACCTCATAAAACCGGCGCAGCGACGCCAGCACTTCGGAGCGCAGCACGGGCGTTCTGGAGCGCAACATGGTGCGGTAGGCTGCGTCGCACAGGGAGTCGCTCGTTTCGCTTTGATGCGCTGCCGCGTACGAAAGCCAAATGCGCGCGTTCGGTCGCCGGTTGGAGACGCGAGGGCGCGCGCCGTGATCCGGTTCCTCCCTCTCCTCCTCCTCATCTTCCTCCGCTCTGCGCGCGCGCGGCTCGTTCGACGGCGGACGGATGGCACCCAAATGAACGCGGCGCATGATTTTGGGAAAGCTTTGTTTAATTTATGTTGGAACGTTCCGCATGCACGATGCTCAGAATCATGGCCCCCGAGCTGCGCCGCCAAAGTTGCACGCGAAGCGGAGCCAAGTTTCGCGGCGCTCCGCTCACCGCTCGCGTTCGCACAATGTTGTCGCAGGAGCAACAGGACGTGCGCGGATGCGCCAGCTTGTTGTTGCCGCTGTTCAAGCTGATGCGCGACCGTTACCTGCCGGATCACAAGGCTGTCGCTTTCCCGACCGGCGAGGCGGTGCTGCGCTGCACCATGTTGGCGTCGCCGCAGGTGCGTCACGTGCACACCGAAGAGCGCATGCGACGTTGGCGCGCGTGGGTGCTGCGCAGCCGCAACTTGATTGACTCAAATCTGTTTCCTGTGACGCGCGATCTCACGTACCCCATGAACCCGCTGCACGCCGATCGACTTTACCCGGAAACGGGCGAGCAGAGACGCGAGCGGCAGCTGATGCTGTTGACGCTTCTGATCGGGCCCGATCTCGTGGTGCTGCGCCGACCGCGCGACGACACGGAACTCAACTACGCGCGCATGTTTTACCCGCGCCACGACACGGTGATGGTGGTTCGCGTACTGTACGGCGACCTGGACGAAACCATGCGCCAGATTCGCAAGCGACTGCGCAAAAGCACGCAACGCATGGTGGCAGAAATGAGCCGCATCAAAGTGCGCGCCGTTCGCTCCGTCGCGTGAAGAACGACTTTGACGAATTCGATGAAATCGCGACGCTAAGCGCCACGCCTATGCGACGGGCACCACCACCACCAGAATCGGTCTCCGTAGATTGGTGGGTTGCAACGGTGTCATCCGGTGTGTGTGTCGCAGCGCTCGCCGAAGCGCTCGTTTTCGAACGCGCGGACAGGCGCCGACGCGCCACGCTTGCTCTGCATCGCGGCTTTGCGCTCGGTACGATTCTTGAAACACAGTCACCACACCGCTGGCGCAGCGCGCGCGAAACTCGGTCGTTTCATTCATGCGTACTAATCAAAATGATCGTGGTTTACTGCCTTCAAAGCGAAGCGAAGCCGAGTTGCACGTACGTCGGTGCATCCGTCGACATGGTGCATCGTTTGCGTCAGCACAACGGGGCGCTGGTCGGTGGCGCCAAGTACACCTCCAAGCACCGTCCGTGGCGCGTGCACATGTACGTGAAGGATTTTGCGACGTGGCGCGACGCGTTGCGCTTTGAGTGGGCGTGGAAGCGCGTCTCGCGTCGCATGTCGGGTAAGTCTGCAGTGACGCGGCGCGAGCAGGCGGTGTCGGAGCTTTTGGAAAAGGAGGCGTGGCGCAAGCGATGGGCAGGCAGCACGCCCGTCGCCGCCATTCTGGAGGGCACGTCGGGGCGGAAAGGCGAATGTTCGAATGCGTCGTATTGGAGCGGACGTTTTGAGGACCGAAAGGTCCGATGAAACGTCGTGGAAATCGCGACGCTCCGAGCTACTCCCAAGCGACGTGTTTGAAATGTAGGAACGTTCCGGGACTGCACGTGCAGAGAGGAGTCGGTCCATAGTTTTTCGACCCCCCTCCCGTAAGTCGTGCATGGCGGCGCCGAACGATCATTCGCCGGAGGAGTTGGAAGCGGAGCTCGCGATCGCGTTGCTGCCGCCCATCTTGTACCTTCTGCTGGCGGTCGAGGACCCGGAGCGGGAGCACTCGCATCTTCCGACGGGCGAGCTTGCGGGTTTGTTGACGGAGCATTTGCAAGACGTGCAGCAAGGTCAGCTTGCGTTGCGCGGCGTCATGTCGGCGCGCGCGTTGTGGCAGTCGACGGGCGAAGTCGAAGCCGGCCGCTTCGACAGCGTGCTGCTTCGCTTGCGCGCCGCCCAGGCGACGCTTCTGGAAGGACCAGATCCCAACAACGTGCAACTCACGCAGCGCCCCGAACACATTGCCGTCATCCCGATCTCTTCGCGCTCGCTCGAACGCATCAACGCCTTCAACGCCATGGCGCGCACCGTCGGACGCGCGTTTGAGCGCGGGCAGAATGCGGAGGAGCTCATTCCGGAGCGCGTTCCCGTGCGGCCGCAGGGGCGAGAGGGTCGCGAAACCTCCGTCGGAACCATCATGCGCGCGATCCTGCTGCTGCCACTTTTGCTGCCTGAGTTGTTTCACATGACGATGCGCACGCGCGCGGAACAGCAGCACGATCTGGTGCACTCCTCCACCTCGTTGGTGTTGCGCAATTTGGACGACGCCGAAGTGAATGAAGTGCTGAGGACGTTGCGCGAGCGCGTGGGCGTTTTGACGCGCGTTTGGCGGCGCTCGGTGTTGGTGCGCACGGACGAGATGCCGGTGGATGGCTTTGGCGACATTACACTTGAGTGAGGATCGGAACGTTTTCGTGCGAATCGGAACGTTCCAGGAATGAGCTCACATTTGTCATGGCGGCGGGTGCGGAGGCGGCGTTGACCAGTTTGGCGCTGCGCTCCGCTTCGGAGCTTGCGTTGACGCGCCGGTTACAGGAAGCTGCGTTGCCTCGCGTTTCAGAATGTCGTTCGTTCGATCGTCGTCCGGAAGACGAGGAGCGACACGCGACGCAAGAGTTGGCGCGCGGCGGCGTCATCGATCTGCATCCGTACTACGTGCACGGTGTGTTGTGCGAGGTGTTTTCCAACTGCAGCTTTGAGGGTGTTTCGGCGGCTCGTTGTGCGGAAGATAGCGCGCGCGCGTTGCAGGCGGATCGCTACGGCGTCCCGTACGCGCGCTGTGAATGGAGTCGAGAGCGCGGTTGTTTCGTGTGGCCTCAGTTGGAAATCTTTTACGCCGCCAACAAGGGGCACCGCGGTCGCGCGCTGGGTTTGCGCGCTGTGCCGGGTGCTGGTTTGTTTGCGCTGCCGTACCTGGGTGTCTTGTTTTCGCGAAAGCGGCGCGAGGAGGATGCCTACGTCATGCAAATTCCGGACGACGTGCGCGACGAGGACCGCGAGTCTTTTCCGCGATTGATAGACGCGGACCCCTTTTTGTACTCGGCGCTGGTGCCGATTGCGGGCGCCGACCAAAGTACGCGCGTGGGGCTGTTTGGGCTGGCGATCGCGGGTTTCGTGAACGAGCCGTGCGTGCACGAGCAGATCAACCTGGTTCCGTGCACGTGTTCGTTGGATTCGGTGTCGGAGAGGTACAGCGTGCCCTTTCACTTTACGATTCGATCCCCGCTCGGCATCGATCTGCACGTTCCCGTCTTTGTCTTTTACGGGTGCACGAAGCAGCACACGTTTGACCCTTCGCGTGAGCTGCTGACGGTGTACAACGTGGAGGACATCAAGCAGCGGCAGACGGACCAGGAGTACCCAACCGGGCTCGGCGAAGCGACGCACGCCATCGTGCGCTCACACCCGCTGCCGCGCTGCCGACGCCCGTAACACCCGTCGATGCGTCTTATTGGCGTCGTATTGGAGCGGACCTTTTGAGGACCGACACGCGAAGCTAAGATGAAAGGTTTAAGCTAAATATCGTGACGGTTGTAAAAACTCCTGAAAGAACAGTAGGGCGAAGTTGACAGCATCCCGTTCGCTCGCCGCTCCGCGCCGTTCACGCATGTAATGGTTGAATGCTTTGCTGAACACGTAGAAATACCCATAATCTTGTAAATTGGCAATTTTGACATCATACGAAAACAACACATTTCCAGTCAATCTACATCGATGCAACTGTAGCGTGTTTTCATCGATACGGTTGCGGATATAAGAAACGTCAGATGACGGGATGTGTTCCGGGTCATTCCAATATTTGTAGTGCAAGGCTATGACGTTGGGTGGAAGGACTTGCAACGACCTCGCCACCCTATCCGGCGAAACGTCGGCGACGAAAAACGGTTGGGTGCTCGCTTTTAATACCATCTCTTTGAGTTGATGCAAGCGTCTCGGCTGAGAAGTAGACCACTCAATCATGTCAGTTTGGCCTTGCAATGCATCCAGAGCATGCTGGTCCTCTTCGGGCGTCGTCTCCACCACGGAGCTTGTAAGATTCGACAGATGGTTTCTCATTAAATATCGAAGAGCGATACGTTCATCACCGAACATCGCAAGATCTTCGATCGCACGAACGAAGCGTTGAGCGCCATCGTAACGGAACAAATTGTCGCGAATGAGGCGGTCCATGGCAACTGTTCTTTGTAAGCAGTACAGGATTAATACAACGTGAATGTGCTTGGCATCAGCTTGGTTACGGTAATATCTGTAATAATTCATAAATAATTCCAGCAAGACATCTTTTACGTCATCTTGATTTCCATGCAGCACAAACTCCATCTGCCGCTCCGTTCTGTCGACGGCATGCGCAAGTGTGATTTTAGAGTTGGCGATGTCGACCGATCGGATGGTTGTGTTACCTTCGACGCCCGGACGCGTCACCTCCGTGCCGGGGTTTGCAATCGTGAAGGAATCACCGGTCAAAAACCCATTTAAGTTGGCGCCGGCAGTCGTTACATCAACAACTTTCTGGACGCTTCCCTCCCTATCGCCCACCGACATACCCAACTTTAAGGGTAACGTATAATTGGTCAGCAGACGATGACCAACGATGTTAGCAGTGAAGAAAGCACCGTTCACATTCGTAAGCTCGTTCGAATTTTCCACCGTATCGGCAAAGAACCGGAACTGCAACTTGCGCTTCAACATATCCAGCACCTCCCCCTTCGTCGGCGGGTTTTCGTCCCGGTTGCGCCGAATGATGAAACTGTACAAATCATTCAGGAATTCATTGTCGCTGAACGATTGGTGCTCCGCGATATCACGTATCAAAACGCGCAAAGGAGGACGGTGTGAACGCCGGACGCGACCGTCTCGAGCTCCCGGGTTCTCATGGCTAGGATAACGAGGCATGTAAGGCTCGGCGGCTGCAACATCTTCCGCCCCCTTCTCCTCCGGCTGACCGTCTTCGCCGGCACCACCGCGAATGGCGCAACCACAGCCGCCGCTTACGTGACCCAGATGACGACGACCACCCCACATGATGAAACTCTGCGCTTTTGATTTGTATAACACGAAGCCTCGGAACTCCACTACCGTCGGCGACACTATTCTGGTCCAGTCTCATCGACTTCGAAATGAGTCGATTATAAACGTGCGGACGAGTCACGTAGCTTCGGAGTAGCTCGGACAATTCATCTTAGCTACGCGTGCGTCGCTTTGGAGTAGCTCGGAGCGTCGCGATTTCCACGACCTTTTATCGGACCTTTCGGTCCGCAAAGGTCCGCTCCAATACGACGTGTCGGTCCTCAAAACGTCCGCTCCAACACGACGCAGAGCAAACGCTTCGACTGAAACGTAGAGACATGCACCATAAAACGTTTTTGCATTATTGTTTGCGCTATCTCGTCCGCTTCTCACAAATCTACAGGGAGGCGAAGGTTTGATAACATTAGCAGCGCCCCTGTAACGAGCGGACACGTTTGAGCGAAAGTCACTATCAGTAGTAGAACGGGTCTTGCGGAAGATTCGGATGCACCATGGCCATGGCGAAATCGACGGCGCGTTGTTCGACCCCTGGTTCGTGTTCGCGCAGGTAGTAGTTGAAGGCTTTGCTAAACATGTGGAATAGTGCGTAAAGTTCCCAAATGTAATATGTCCTTGCGCCTTCATGAAGGTAGTACACCACATTGTCTTTTTCATGACGAGAACGGAACCAGACACGAATCGTGTCTGTGCTGACGATTTCTCTGATCTCCGTGCTGTCAAGTCTGCCATAAGAAACTTCATACAAATACTTAGTAAAGTGCGTAATTGCTCCGCGCGTCACACGAACTATATTACCGGGCCTGTCGTCGGCAACGATATAGGGTTTCTCTTTCGATGCCAGAATCTGATCCTTCAAATATTGCGTCGTCCACATTCCTCCTACGCGGAAATTCATCAAGTCCGTCCTGCGATACAACGCACGCCGAGCCGTCTCGTCTTCTGCGGGTGTTGTATCCAACACGTTGTTTAATAAATCAAAACCTAAGGAGTTGATCAGGAATCTACGAGCCGTGTCTCGGTGCAGGCCGTAAATCACGTGATCTTCGATCGCACGAACGAAACGATCGGCTCCGTTGTAAAGGTGCAAGTTGTCGATAATGGGGGTTTCGAGCCTTACACTATCGTCAATCAAAGGCATGATCAGCAGGTACATATGGCGCTCGTGATTGGAGCGTCGACGACGGTCTAAGTTTTGTGTCCAAATAAATTTTCTTAGCAACGCTTTGCCGTCGATGTGGTCTGCGTGCAGCACAAACTCCATCTGCTGCTTTGTGGCGTCGACGGCGCGACTCAGTCTGACTTGAGAGTTTGCAAAGTCGACCGATGAGATGACCGTTTCACCTTCCACGCACGGGCGCGTCACCACCATGTTGGGATGTGCGATCGTGAAGCGTTGTCCTGTGTAACTCATATGATGATGATCATCAAGAATTGCGTCGGTATGTGTCACTTCGATGACGGGCGCCCGAAGACCCGCCCCTTCCACCCTCATGGCCGGCTGTAACGGCATAGAGAAGTTGGTCAGCCGATTGCCCTGCAGGTCGGAGGTGAAAAAGAGACCGTTGACATTATTTAACAACGTCGAATCCTCCACCGTATCGGCAAAGAACCGGAACTGCAACTTGTCCTTCAGCACATTCCACACCTCCGCTTTTGTCGGCGGGTTTCCTGCCCGGTTGCGCCGAAGGATGAACGTGTACGCGCGGTTCAAACATTCGTCGCTGCTGTACGATTGGTGCGCCGCAATCTCCTGTATCAAAACGCGCAAAGGAGGACGGTGGGAACGCCGGACGCGGGGACGAGCGGGCGCGGCAGCGGGAGCGCCTGCAGAAGAAGGCACAGGCGTGGCATCTTCCGCCCCCTTCTCTTCCCGTTGTCCATCTTCAGGTTCGGCGCCGCCACGAAAGATGCGATCGGAATGACGAACTTCCCTCCACATGAAAATGCGTGCGTGTTTTATTTTACTATTACATACGATTCAGTTAAAGTGTGTGAAACTATTCTGGTCCACTCACACGTCACTGTGGTGCTGCGCGAGCTCAGTACGTCGTCCTCCACTCGAGGTTTTCTCGGCCCTGACGGACCTCAAACCTCTCACGCGCACGTCGCTTTGGAGCAGCTCGGAGCGTCGTGATTTCCACGACGTTTTATCGGACCTTTCGGTCCTCAAAACGTCTGCTCCGATACGACGCAGCGCGACTCGACGCATTCAAGATTTTTACGTACATTCGAAACTTAAATTCTCTCACGCGCAGCGCAAAACGACGAATGTTGTCGATTTTAGTTGCGCAAAGGTTCTGCATCAAAAATATCACAAGTCGTCGTCATCTAAAGCTTGGAAATCCTGATCCTGATCCATAGCAGGTATGTCATCCATCAGTTCGACGCCGCGCGCGCGAAGTCGTTGCGTGATCTCTGGCGCGGCTTGCACATCGCACATGAATTGTTTAAGTGCCGGGATGTCGGTCACAAACGCCGGGAAATCTTCCAAATCGTTATGCATGACGTTGATGTATTCGAGACTTTGGCACTGCGTCAGTTCGATCGGTAAACTGCGCAGAAGGTTGTTGAATGCTGACAAACGTTCGAGGTTCTGCAGATGCCCGAGCGATGCAGGTAGCTCCGACAATTCGTTCAGGTCGACTTTGAGTACACGCAGAGAATGCAGGTTGCCGATTTCGTCCGGCAGCGCGCGAAGCTGATTGGAACTCAAGTCGAGCTCTGTGACGCTCGTCAGCTGACCGATCCACTGCGGAAGTTCGTCAATGCGGTTATTATTGATGTGCAGGATTGCGAGACTCGCACACTGCGTCAGTTCGATGGGCAGGCGATGTAGTCCGGTTTCATTCGCCGACAAACGTTCAAGGTTTCGCAGCTGCCCGAGCGTTGCAGGAAGCCTTGACAAATCGTTCAGGTCGACGTTGAGTACACGCAAAGAACGCATGTTGCCGATTTCTCTCGGCAGCTCAAACAGTTGATTCATACTTATGTCAAGCTCGGTGATGTTTGTCAGTTCACCAATCCATTGTGGCAGTTCCCTGACTTCGTTGCCACTCCAAATAAGCGTACGAAGCGCGCGCATGGATTGAAGCACTTCGGGTAGCTCGGCAAGTGCCGTACCTGATGCGATGAGTGATTCCAGCGACACGAGATCGCTCATTTCCGCCGGAAGCTCGTCAAGTGGATTTATGCTGACATCCAATTCCCTCAGCTGCGTCATGCGACCGATGCCGCGCAAATCATGTATGCGATTTCCAGAAAGGTTCAGTTCACGCAGACTCTCAGACTGTGTCACCGAGATCGGTAGGTATCGCATCTCAATACTACTAGCATTCAAGGTGTGCAATCTGAGCATGTTTTGAATCACTCTGGGCGGAAGCGTTCGAAGAGGGTTGTCGCCGACATTCAAATACGTAATTCGCGTCAGATCTTCCAACGACTCGGGCAGGCGCTGGAGATTGTTGCCCGAAACATTTAAATGCGTCAGTGCATGCAGGCTGTTGATTTCGTCGGGGATGGACCGAAGGTTGTTTTGAGCCACGTTCAGTTTGCGCAGCTCTCGAAGCCCGCTCATGCGCGTTGGTAATTCGGTGATGCCGCACATTATGATCGTCAGTTCGACCAGACTGCTGACTCGCAACAAATCCTCGTGAAGCGGTCCGTTCACACGCAGACTGCGCATGATAACTTTCGTTGGAATGCCATCTCCGTCTCGCTCAGTCACAACGTTCGCGTCGGCAACGCCCATCGCTTGCATTGCACTCGCGATGAGCTGGTCGGGTTTTTGCGTCGGGATCTTAAACTCGATCGGAGCAGTTTCCGTGTCCATCGTCGGTGGTTCCGTCACTTCGAACCTGTCTGGTCGTCCGGGCGTCACGAAATCCACGGTGAATCGAATGCCCGCGTTGTCGGTAAACACTGTTCCAGCGGGGGGAGTCGATCCCGAAACCATCGTAAACACACCACCCCTCGAAATCCTGGCTTGGAACTTACGAGGCCGCATCGATCGATAGTCGTCCTGATACGCGCGAGCGGCGGACAAAAACGGCATCATATCCATGTTCGCCTTGGTGGACGTTCGAAGCATCGTGCCACCCAGCTTACGACGAAACGGCGTGTTCATGGCAAAAAGCATGCGTCCGCTCCGAGCAAACGGGTTCGGCACGACCAGCGAATGTTCGACTGGCGGAGCCACCATACCACGCAAGTCGATAGGCTCCAAGTCGATAGGCTCTTCCGCCCCCTTCTTCTCCGGCTGACCATCTTCGCCGGCACCACCGCGAATGGCGCAACCACAGCCGCCACTGACGTGACCCAGATGACGACGACCAACCCACATCAAAAAACGTGCGTTTTTAACTTAATGTGGACCCCTAACATCATGCAAAGGCATTTCCAACGTATCTAATATCAATCTACTCATGTCGAAGTCGAAGTGGGTGCGTCGTATTGGAGCGGACGTTTTGAGGACCGACACGCGTAGCTAAGATGAAATGTCGTGGAAATTGCAACGCTCCGAGCTACTCCAAAGCGACGTGGACCATAATAGTTTCACACACCGTGGCGACCACTTATTGCAAAAACGTATTGTAGATACGCTTCCACAAAGGAGATGGCGAATTTGACAGCATCTTGATCCTTTGCCGACCCGCCCCGTTCCCGCAGGTAATGGTTGAAGGCTTTGCTAAACACGAGGAATAGCTTGTACAGCAGTGACCTGTCTCTATGCTCACTGTCCCGATATGAAAAAACGACATCTCCAGTCAATGAACATTCACTCAACGTAAGCCGATTTGAAACATTTTCACCAACTATTACAGATTCTTTAGCCACCCAGCTTTTTTTCAAAGCATTCCAATCATTGTAGTACAGAGATACCACGTCGTCTGGGAGCGGAGAAACTCCTCGCACAACAGTCGCCAACGAATGGAATACCTTAAATGGGATGGGCGTCAATTGAACTCCATCGGTGTAGCTGGGGGTAACTGTGAAAGTTTTAGAGGTGAGATAAGAATTGACCGTAAACGTGCGTTGGTTTCCTCCAATTGTGCCCCCAAACGTTATGCCTGACGAAGGACGTATCCCAGACGTCAACATAAACACCCCTGCATCAGATATCGTAGCTTCAAAAGACGTTGTAGACCGAGTCGGCACAGCTTCTCGACGAACGTTGGCTACAATGAACGGGTAGGTGCTCGACTGTAAGATCCGTCGATTGATGGACTGTGTATCCGAAATTTCAAAACCGAACTCATCCAGCTCTGTATCGCGGCGCAACGCATACAAAGCGCGCTCGTCCTGCTCCGGAGTCGTCTCCACCACAGAGCTCATCAGATTCGACAGATGGTTATAGAGCAAATATTTAGACGCCAATTTTTTGGATTGAGTGTTTATTACAAGATCTTCGATAGCACGAACGAAACGTTGCGCGCCATCGTAACGAAATACATTGTCGCGAATGATGGTGTCAGTGCTCACATCTTCATTCAATGCATAAATAAGTAATATTAAGTGCATTGCTTGGGCAGAGTGTTGTGCGCGAATGTCTAAACGTTTGAATAATTCAACCAGTACATCAAACGCGTCCTCTCGGTTTCCGTGCAGCACAAACTCCATTTGCTCCCTCGTTTCGTCGACGGCATGTGCAAGTGTGATTTCAGAGCTGTCGATGTCGACCGATTCAATGGTTGTGCCTCCTTCGACGCCCGGACGCGTCACCTCCATGCCTGCATGCGCAATCGTGAAGGAATTTCCGCCCAACACATTATGTATTCTGCTCGAAATGGTGGCGTCGGTGCTCGTGGCGTCGATCACGTGTTGAACGCCACCGACCCGACCCTTCACTCTCATGCCAATCTTTAGCTGAAAAGGAACGAGGGTCGAGTCGGGAAAAGACATCCGAAGCGGGGTATACCTTTTGAGGCCCAGCAATTCGGATGAAAACTCGTCAAATTCTCGACGTTCCGAACTGCTCCAATTCGCTGGATACTTTCGAGAATCTACCAGCGTGTGTTGTTGATCCTCCTGAACTTGTTCGATACCGATCTCGGTCAGTCGATCATCCACCTTTTGGGCGGTAAAGAAGGCACCCTTCACATTGTACAGAACATTCGAATCCGCCCTCGTATCAGCAAAGAACCGGAACTGCAACTTGCGCTTCAACATATCCAGCACCTCCCCCTTCGTCGGCGGGTTTTCTTCCCGGTTGCGCCGCACAATGAAACTGTAACAATCATTCAGGAATTCATTGTTGATGAACGATTGGTGCGCCGCAATCGACGACATCAACGCGCGCAAAGGAGGACGGTGCGAAGGCCGAACGCGACCGTCTTTAGCTCCGGGGTTCCCATAACGACGCACGAAAGGCGCAGCGGCTGCAACATGTTCCGCCCCCTGACGAGGAAAACGACGATGGGAAGGCGTCTCCTCTGCCGCTTCGTCGCCTTGGGATTCCTCGGAGCGGCGCGATCGCACAGACCTCGACTCTGGCGTCGGCAAGGTCGCTCCAATCCGGCGCTTCTCGTCCGGTTCATCATCATCATCGCCGGCACCACCCCCGAAGCTAGCCACCGACACGTGACCCAGATGATGACGACCACCCCACATGACAAATAACTGCGTTTTTATTATAATCCGATCCCTCATCACCACGTCACTGCGTCGTATTGGACCGAAAGGTCCGATGAACGTCGTGGAAATCGCGACGCTCCGAGCTTCTCCAAAGCGACGTGCGGCGCTGTGCGAGCTCAGCACGGCAGGTTTCACTCGAGGATTTCTCGGCGCTTCGCGTGATGGACCTCAAACATCTCACGCGCAGTGCAACCTGACGTACTCCAAAGCGACGGGGCTTCGCGCGATAATTCTACGTGCCTTCGATTATAAATCATCCTCATCTGCATCAGAGGGCGTTCCGGAACGCGGGCGCAACGTAAAGCTGCATTCTCGGTGCATTTCTGGATACGAAAGACCCAACAAAAGTCGCAACATGTAACCAGTGTAAGGCTGCATGTCGTGCGCCGTGACCGAGAAATACTGAAACCCCAAGTCATGGAACCTAAACTCTTGCGTCGCGTTCTGCATCATATCCAACGCGTCATACGTGTTTATAGCATCCTCCAAATATCTACGCACAACGTCGCTCGACCGTCGGGAGTCGTCCAAAAGCATCACGTCGCGGGTTTCAGAACGCGCAGCTTGCATCAACCCTTGAATCAATCGAGGTGCGTCACGGTGGTTGGCGTCGGTCAGGAATATGTAGTCGGTGGTTTCGTTTCCGTGAAGCAGCTGAGCAATCAGCGTGCCAGACTTGACCACGAAGCCGCCTTCGATTGGCAGCACGACGTTATCCTCTCTATCCTCCATTGCTTCTTGCATTTGATTCACCCTGGTTAAGTACACCTCCAAGTAACGCTCGCGAAGCCATCTATTCATGGAATCATAAAGCCGTCGTTCGATATGGAAAACGGTCTGCATGTTAAAATGCAACAATCGATCCGGAGATGTCTCGTTCAACTTTGAAAAGTGCTCCATGAAACACAGAGGCAATAAGTCGGGATCCGCGTCACGCAGGACAGTCAGCGACGGGAAAAAAATGCTTGGATTGGGTAAATTCAGATCCCGATCCAATAGACTCTGCACACCCCTCATCAAAGGTTGGTATTCAGTTGCCTCTATCATCGACGCCGGCAAATCGTTTTTCAAAAAATACTGCACAGAGGCAAAGTAATCCGCCATCTCCACCACCCAAATATTCCCGTCGCTTTGGCGCAACAACAGCGGACGGTTCAGCCAAACCTCCATCTTTTGCAAAAGATCAACTGGGGCACCATCCGTCAAAACCTGCACAAAAGGACCGCGCAGGTACTCCACCCGAACGTCGCTTTGCACATCCTCGCAAAGATACACGTTGTCTGGTTGCGGCACATCCAATCGATACTCCTCCGGCAGCGCGAGACCGCGAAACTGCTCCACACTCGCCAACCATGCCTCTAACGAAGCATCAGGATCCGAAGACCGCGTGCGCACCACGTGTCGATAGCTATCTTGATTTCCGAGCGTTTTTTGCACAAAATCCAACCAGTAAAGATGCACCTGGGCACCCAACAAATCCAAGTCTCGCACCGTATGCCCGAAATAATTATATCCCAGACGACGATAAAAGCCACATGGGTGTAGGTGATCCACGATCGCATCCAAAAATCCGCCGTTCCAGTCCAAACGCGCAAAAGCCTGCACGATATCGTTCGCCGTGTTCACCACACTGCCGTCTTCGCGCAGATAACACGCATGGTCGTCCAAATCAACATCCATCTGCAAACGATCCAACAAAGCATGCTCCAACCCAGACAACAACTGCAATGTTCGAACATCCCGACGCAACCCTTGACAAACGGGCGCCAAAATCAACAAGTCCGTGTGCGCCATACCGCCTTCGCGCGGCAACGTGAATTCAGCCATACACGATAATGTACGCAATGAAAACACCACAGAGATATTGAGTCTCGAGTGGGATATACCAACATAGTGATTCGGGAACGTCGCCAAAAGCTCCTGAATACAGTACTCCGTGTAGCCCTCACGAACATCATTGTTGCGGTTGCGTTCGATTTCATCCAACAAGTCTTGCGCGGCAATGCATTTGCGAGGAAAGGAACGCGTTTCGAGTAGAGAAGCGCCGCCCCTTACACTCGCGCGCACGTGCTCCGGGTATGGATCATTTTCAGGTATCGCAAAGCGTTCAAATTCGCGCCTCGCAAATCGAGAACAGGGGATCGAGTTCGAAGGAACCGCCAGAGTGTCGCTTAGAAAACTTTGCAGCGATGTAGTAATTCCAAAGGCAAACAGCACAGCTGGGTCACGAAGAAGCATGAGCCTCAAATTGTATTGCACAAGCGCCATGAATGCGTTGCTGATGTAAATTTTTGCGATAAGGTCTCGTTGTCGCATCTCACTTTGAACGTAGCTCCGGACATAAGCAGCCATGTACATGGGGAGATTGAAGAGAGTTTCGTTCGTTCCTTCTCCTAAATGTGTGCGCTCCACGTTAAGCATGTGCTGAGCTGCTAGTCGATCCGCATGAAGTTCAAGCACAGGCGCAAACGCGACGGAACGACATATACCCAACTCGATCCACACATCCACGGGCACGAAAACGTTCACCAAATTGAATCGATCACCCGACAACAGGGAAGAGATACCTCGATCTCGAAAGATTTCTTGAATGTGCCGATGCTCATGCTGATTTCGGGGAACCAACAGAGGTAACAGTGGCTGATGCGGATTTTCCGACGCTCGTTCCACCATCGAACGCACCACCGCATCCCTCGAAGCATTTCGCGGATGCCAACTATGCACCAGCAGAACTCGATGATCGATATCCGTATATTGCCAATAATCAACTCGATCAGCTTCCTCCGCTTCTAATCGATGCATCTACACCCTCTCTTGTTTTACATTAAAGTTGCAGATCGGAACGTTCCAAAAACCTGCACACACACAGACACCCTCAACGCCATGTCGGTCTACACGCTCGTTGGATTTCCCCACACTCCGCTTCCGTTGACGCTCTCCAGACTCGCACTCGAAGACATGAGCGACGGAACGCAGGGCGTGCGACTGCTTGCAGCCTTCTTCAACGACGCCGACGCGACTGAGGTAACCGAAGCGACCGACGCACCCCACAGCGACGTGGACGTGTTTTCGGTCGTTCTCGTCGTCGAACTGCAAGACGACGACGCGCTGCTTCCCGACCCCGACTCGTACCTGCATTCCCACAACGAACGACACCCCAGTCTCGAATGGATCCTGACGCGTCACTAAATTAGACGCCTTCGACGGGTTGCGCTGCGTCGTATTGGAGCGGACGTTTTGAGGACCGAAAGGTCCGATAAAACGTCGTGGAAATCACGACGCTCCGAGCTGCTCCAAAGCGACGTGCGCGTGATAGGTTTGAGGTTCGTTACGCAAAGCGCCGATAAAAACTCGAGTGAAACCATGTCGCTTTGGAGTAGCTCGAACGTTTCATCTTAGCTACGCGTGTCGGTCCTCAAAATGTCCGCTCCTATCCGACGTGCCAGGGAAACCAAATACGAAGTAAAAACAGAACATGTCGAAGAGGCAGATATTTCACGTCAAAGGCATCCCCGGGGCGGGAAAAAGCTATCTGCTGAAAAAGCTGCCGAAAGGCGTCGCTGGTTTAGACACTGACGATTTCTGGACATCCGCTTGGCGCCGCTTGGCACGCACAGGAAAACAGGTGAACGACCGAAAGGTGCGCGCACTTGCTTTGCGAATGATGAAACAAGAAATAATGCGACACAACGTCGTCGTCGTCGTCGGCGTCACACTGCCCGTCAAGCGCGCGACAAAAACCTATTTCATCCAGCAAAGCGTCGCCGATCTGAAACAAGCATACAAACGAGTCGTCGCACGGGAAGTTTCCAAGTATAAGCTCTTGCAGAAGAAAGCTACTCTCGCGCGCTTGCTCAAGATGACGCCGGAGTCCATGATTCAGCATTTGCGACACGAGTACCACATCGGTGCCGTCGACATTCTGGCGGGCGAGAAATCGTACATTCGAATGTATCGGCAGGCGTATACGTTTGAAAAACGCAACGGATTACGGATGCTTTCTCAAAAGAAGATTGTACGCGACATCAAAAACAGCATTCGTCAAACGTAGGGTCGTTTGAGGCTGAGATCATTGTATCGCGTCACTGTGGCGCTGCGCAAGCTCAGTACGGCAGGTTCCAGTCGAGAATTTTACGTGTGTTCGACACTTACATTATCTCACGCGCAGCGCACCCCGAAGCAGGTTGCACGTCAAAGAAGCGGAGAACATTCCCAGAAGAAGTTTTCACATCATGGGCAACACAGAGTCAGCGCAGGGCGCGTGGATTGGAGGCTGGCTGGTCGGCGCGATTCTGGCGCCCGTGACCGGCGGCGCGTCGCTGATTGCAGCCTCCGCGGTCGTTACCGGATCCACCGTCGCGCTCGCGCACCACAACGACAAGCGCACGCCGCCGTCCGAGAACCCCACCGCCGATCGTCTGATTGGGTTTGCCGGCGGCGGCGTCGGAGCTGCCTGTGGCGGCGCCGTCGCGCTCGGAGCCGACGTCGCCGTCTCCGCCAGCGCGGGCGGCGTAAGCGTCGTCGTGCCTCTTACCAGAACCGCGCAACCGAAACTGCTGCAGAACGACGACCGCGCGCCTGAAGTCTTCAAACCCTCCACGCCTTCTGCCGCCGGCGCCAAACCGACGACCGCTTCCTCCGCCGCCAAGCCGACGACCGCTTCCGTCGCCAAACCGACGCCTTCCGCCGCCGTCGCTTCCGCCACCAAACCGACGCCTTCTGCAGTCGCAAGCGTTGCCAAACCGACGCCCGCTTCTGTCGCCGTCGCCGCCAAACCGACGACCTCTGCCGCCGCTTCCGCCTCCGCCGACGCCAAGCCTACAACACCGAAAATTCCGTCCTCGTCCTTTTCGGCGTCGAAGGTGTCGCGATCGCAATCCGTCACGCACACTACCTGCTCCAAGTCAGCCGCCGACCCACAGCTCGAACGGTGCACTATCGATCGTGTCAAAGTCAAGCTCGACAACGGATCCGTCAGCTCCGAAGCCGGCGTCGCCGTCCGCGATCGGCGCGAACAGCACAGCGTTCTGA
>Ga0172373_10003267_pt1 | contig 23887 bp, 19 predicted proteins | sample Lak10m_2_FD_114546 | JGI IMG/M metagenome (GOLD analysis project Ga0172373, IMG submission 114546) | Freshwater microbial communities from Kabuno Bay, South-Kivu, Congo - kab_092012_10m | ecosystem: Environmental > Aquatic > Freshwater > Lake | place: Democratic Republic of the Congo...
AGCCCATGCGCTCGACATGGCGCTTCATTATCTCCTGATCGGAAACGCGACGATGGCGGCGACATCGTTCCAAGAACTCTTTGACTCTGGCATCACCGACGAGCAGATCGTGCGGCTTGTCGATGAGCGCGGGATTGCCGAAAAGGTGGAGCGATCGATCACACGCGGGCGCGGCATGGAGGGGACAAGCGCTTTGGTGGTTGAGTTTGAGACGCGCCTTCGAAACGGTGCGCGTGCGACGAGCCGTAATGCCCTGCGGATTGAAGAGTCCGTTGCTGCACTCAACGGATCGATGCGGCAACAGATGATGGCGCGATCGCGCCTTGTTTCGGCTGGACCATTTGCGGTCCCGGCACTTCTGAAGGCACTCGCCAATGGGAACAATGCCAAGGCTTCGAACGCGGCGCGCGCCGTGCTCGTGGACCTCAAACGGCTTGCGGTGGATCCACTGTGTGCCGCGCTGCCGTCGGTCGACCCCTCCACGCAGCGGAAGATCTGCGAGATTCTTGGGGAGATCGGGTATCCGAGTGCGCAGCCTTTCCTGCTTGACCTTGCGAGCAAGGCCGATACGGCGGCTGATGTGCGGGGCGCTGCGCTCCGCGCGTACACCCGTCTCGGTGGTACGAGTCAGGATGCCGCGAGTCAGTACACCGCGCTCGCGCGCCGCTATTTCGATCAAGTCCCGACGCTGATCCCATATCCGTCCGACTCGGGCAATGTGATCTGGTTGCATGATGCATCGGGCGGTCTCGTTGGAGTCAGTGTTCCAACTCCCGTGTACTGCGAGACCATGGCAGTCCTGCTGTCGCGCAGTGCCCTTCGGATCGATCCAAACTCGCAAATGGCGTTGGCGGTTTTCATTGCGGCTGACCTTCGGCGTTCGGCGCTCATGCGCCTGATGAACATGGATGCAAGCAATGAAGAGGATGCGCGGCGAGCGGAGTTGCTTCAGCCTCGGTTTGCCCCGGAACTGCTTGCGACTGCATCGGGATCTCTTGCGGCCCAGATGGCGCTCGGTATGGCGCTCGATGCGAGTGATGTCCTGCTTGTTCGTGAATGTCTTCGCGTGATCGCATTCAACAGCGGCGCCTCCTCGCTCGTCAGCCCATCGAAGGGGCGTTCACCTGTCGTGGAGTGCCTCGCCTATGCCGATCGCCGCGTGCGCTTTGATGCGGCACTGGTACTTGCGCGCTCACTGCCTCAGGTGCAGTTCCCGCAGGACAGCTCCGTGGTCCCGACGCTGACATCGATGCTTCGTTCGAGTGGAATGACGGGTGCGGTGATAGCAACAACCGAGGAGGACCGGCAGTCGCTCGGCGCTCGACTTGTCGAGGTCGGCATGTCAAACACGGTGACAGGTGGTTCCATCGGCGAGATCGAAACACGTCTCTCGCAGGGACAGTCCATCGATGTGCTCGTGGTGCAGGGCTCAAGCGGAGCAGTTCAGGACATCGTTCGGTCGGCACGCCTCGCTCGAGCGACCGCCACTGCACCAGTGGTTGTCATAGCCAACGGCCAAGATGCGACTGCGTTGTCGATGCAGTACGAAAGCGATCCTCGAGTCGCGGTGTTCCTCGCATCCGCGACGAACGATCAGTTCCGCCGAGCCATTGAGTCGGCGGCTGGCGCTGCAGGAGGGCTGGCGTTGTCCGTCGAGGAGATGCAGCAGTACAGCGGGCAGGCGCTCGCCGTACTCCGCTTGATCGCAGAGGCGTCATCGCCGGTGTTCGACATTCGTGATGCGGAAAGCGCACTTGTACAAGGGCTTGGCCAGGGTGAGTCCGGCAACGATGTTGCGGGAATCGCGATGGTCCTTGCGTTGATTCCCACGGATTCTGCGCAGCGTGCGTTAGCCGATGGGGCACTCGCTACGACGGGTGAAATGCAGCCCATGCTGCTCGATGCAGTCGCATCAAGTGCGCGGAAGTTCGGCAATCAACTCTCGCAAAGCCAGGTCGCGGCACTCAAGGCGCTGCTGCGGTCCGATGAATCGGCGGTGGCAACTGCCGCTGCGCACGCTTTCGGTGCGCTCGGATTGCCGACTTCAGATGTTGTGCAATTGATCGTTGAACCCCGCGGGTGACAAGGCTGCGCAGATCTTGGTGCAGGTCTCGCGAGAGATGCTCGCTTCGATCTGCTGCGCTACACTCTCGCCCTTCTATCGCCACCCTAGCTCAGTGGTAGAGCAATGCTTTCGTAAAGCATAGGTCGTGGGTTCGAGTCCCATGGGTGGCTTTTGACTCCGGCACGGGGGCCGAGATCACGCGCGATCAACGCCAGAGCGTGAGAGCACCGTCTCGAGGGCTTGGCACACTTGGCGAACTTCGCGCTCGTTCATGGAAGTGAACATCGGGAGCGTGATCATCCGATCACCGATCGATTCTGCTGCAGGACAGTCTCCGACGTTCGTGCCGAAGCGCTGGCGGACATGCGGCAGCAAATGTGCCGGCGGATAGTGGTTGGCAGCTCCGATGTCATGCCGATGGAGGCCATCGATGACCGCATCCCGATCCTCACGTCCAAAGCGATCCGAGAGCCGAACCCAGAAGAGCGGCCAACAAACCTGCGCATTCTCGCCGACAGTCGGCAAGATCAAGTCTGGATGACCGCCGAGCGCACGCGTGTACAGCGCGGCGATCTCCGCTCGCAAGGCGCGGGTGCTCTCGAGCCTTCGCAGTTGGCTCGCGGCAAGCGCAGCGAGCGGCTCCGCAAGCCGCGCATCGAAACCGAGGCCGGTGAAACTCATGACCATGCCAAGATCGGGCGACTGATCTAGAAAGCTGCGGCGATCATCGCGCCCTTGGTTGCGAAGGGATCGGCACGCAGCGGCCAAGCGATCATCGTGGGTGACGATTGCACCGCCCTCACCTATGCAAATCGTGCGATTGGGTCCGAATCCAAACACGCTGAGGCGCCCAAATCGACCGACATTGTCGGTGCTGACCGTCGATCCGAGTCCCTCGGAACCATGCTCCAGCATCGGCAACTCCATGCGTGAGCAGAGCGCGATGAGTTCGGGCAGTCCACATGGGTTTCCCAGCACAGGAATGCCGATCACTGCCTTCGTCGCCGATGTCACTGCGCGCTCCGCACACTCCACGCTCATGCAGAGCGTGCGCGGATCACAGTCCACAAAAACTGGCACCGCACCAACGGCAATGACAGCGTTCACATTCGCGGAATAGGAGAACGCAGGCACAAGCACTTCGTCACCCAGACCGACTCCCAGAGCTCGGAGCGAGATATCAAGTGCGCTCGATGCACTCGATACGCCAATGGCGAAGGTGCGGCGTGTCACTTCGCCAAGCACTGCCTCGAACTCGAGGAGTGCGCGCCCCATCGTCAGCCGAGCGCCGGCAAGTGTGGTCAGCACAGCCTGCCGATCTTCGTCGGTCAAATCGGGCTTGCTGAGTGGGATATCCATCTTCATGGCGAACCCATCTGCTCGAGTGCGGCGGCCTGCCTACCGCTGCTCTTGACGAACAGCCACGCCGCTTGGGCGAGCAGACTTTGGTCCAGATCACCTCCACCGGCTGCAACGATCCCCAACTCGCCTCGAATCTGCGGCGTCAGTTCGGCTCGGCCGCGTGCAATCGCCAGAAGTGCCAGCGCATCCCCGCGGCGGCTCAATTGCCCGCGCACCCTCTCGGCAACATCCGCTCCTTCGGCTGAACTGGCATTGCACAGCGCCAACAGCAGCACCTCCTGCACCTGCCGCTCGCCGTCGGCGCGGCGAATCATCGGCTCAAGCAGGGCAGGGTTGCTCTCCGCCAGACGAGTCGCCGCATCGAGCACCACTGGCGAGAGGGCCATCGCATTGGAGGGCGCCCCGAGAAACGCATCGATCAAGTGTTTCCACACACGGGTCGCCTGCGGCGCAGGAAGCGAAGCGGCCCGGCGAATCGCCCACTCCGCACTCGTCTTGTTCGCACGGTCGATGACCACTTCAAGTGCTGATGCCATCGCGTCAGGATCACGACTGACACTCGCATCGATCGCATCGGCAATCGCATCGACAAGAGGCTCGCCGTTTCGCAGCTTTGCACCGAGACCCGCCTCGCACGCAGCTTCGTGCGCGAGCAACTGCAGTCCTGCCCTCAACAGCAGAGCTTGCGAACGCTCCCGTTCCACGAAGGTGCCCCACATCCGTGCGCCAAGCTTCGGTTCGAGCCCAAGCGCGGTGGCGTTCACCATCATGAGTGTCGCCGCGTTGATGTTCGGCTTTCGGGCGAGTTCCCCGAGACCACGGACCGAGGACTTCAGACGGTACAGCAACGCAACGCGCGCCAGTTCTTGCAACGTCGCATTTCGGATCTCGTCGCTCCGCGCAGACCAACGCTCGACAAATGCTTTCCATGCCGAGTCATCGCCGGACTCCATCAGCAGGAGTGATGCCAGACCAGCGATGTCATCCGCAGGGTCTGCGGATACTGATCGCACTGCATTCGCAGGGAATGGTTGGCCTTGTCGATGCAGTTCTCCGCAGATCACAAGTGCATCCACCGACGGCACGTTGGGTTCATCGAGCAAAGCGCGGAGATTCTTCGGCTTCAGCAGTTCGAATCCGATCGCGGCGCGAATCGCGGTCGAACGGTCCTCGGCATTCGGGAGCGCCAAAACCAACTCGATCGTGACATCCCGTTCCTTCGACAGTTCAGCGAGGCCAAGGATCCCATCGATTCGCGAGCGCCAGTCCGACGACTTCAGCAGCGCCTCATAGAACGGCTCGAGCGCTGGATCTTCCAGCGCTCGCAGCGCGACGATCAGTGTGTGGTGGTCTCCACGTGGAGTGGGAAGCGAACAACGCTTCAGCGTGGAGATGGCGCCCTCCACATGATCGGTACGGCCATACTGCGCGGAAGCATGATTCGGTGGCAACAGCACCGCGGTCGCCAACGCCGCGCCGACCAGCACGCGAGTCACGCCAATCTGGAATCCCGCAGCCACCATGCGGGACGAGTGTAACGGTCTGCATTTGCTTCGCGTCAGCCTCGCATCGTCAGAATGTTCCGGCGCGTGCGCTCGACAAGCGCGTCTGCCCCGATCCGATGCCCCGCGACGTCCACCTGTTCGCGCTGCTCCACAGAGACGCGGTACTTGGTGGCGGCTGCATGAACCGCGGAGTGGCTCGAACGCCCAAGCGCGGCGGCAATCTCAGGAAACGAGCAGGTGGTGAGTTCGCGGGCGAGGAGTGCGGCGAGCCCGCGCGCGGTGGCAACGCGTCGATGGCGACCGGCGCCTCGCAGCTCCGATGACTCAAGACCGGTTTGCGCACACACCGCGGCAATGATCTCGGTGAGTCGCACTGGGCGACCTGCACGCAGAGGTTCCGCATGGCCAAGTGCCCTTGCCACAAGCACATGCCCGCTTTCAAGCGCTGATCCGAGTGACGCCTGGTGGGCGCACACCGTCAGGACTGCGCCCTCAAGTTCGCGAATGCTGGTGCCAGAACGGTCCACCAAAGTCTCAAGGGCGGTCGGCACCAGGTCGAGTCCCCGAGCGGCAAGCCGACGCTTGGCAAGCGTGATCCGACCATTTCGGTCGAGGGGTTCCACCTGCACGACCAGTCCTGCCAGGAAGCGGCTGACAAGAGCGGGGCTGCAGCGCGCGATCGCCCGCGGATGCGCATCGGACGCAAGCACGACGCGACCGCCGCTCGCGGCGATCGCATCGAGCGTGTGCAGGCACTCTGACTGAGTCGCGTTCTTGTTGCCAAGAAAGTGAACATCGTCGATGACCAGCAGATCATGTCTGCGTTGACGGCGCCGAATCGACTCAATTGAACCGTCGCGGATCGCTGCGATGAACTCATTGGTGAAGGACTCACCCGTGATGCAACGGATACGCGCACCAGGCGTGCACTCGATGAAGCGCCGGCACAGCGCTTCGCACAGATGCGTCTTGCCGACACCGCACGCGCCATGCAGAAAGAGCATCTGTGGTGCTCCCGCTGCGCGTTCCGCCATCCGTACCGCGCTGTCGAAAGCCATGCGATTACCGCTGCAGACAAGGAAGTCATCGAACTGCTTCCACGCCGATCGCTTGCTCAAGAGGTGGCGGGGCGCAGTGGGGCGATTCTCCAGCGGGTGGGAGTGTGCGGACTGCGAGACCGGACTTGTGAGTCGAAGCGACATTGCCTCGGTCGCCGTTGCATCCGTTGTCGCGCAAAGCGTGCGCGGCTCGGTGCGCGCAGCGGCGATGGAGATGTCGATGACTGCGTCGGTGCCGAGTACTTCGTCCGCGGCAGCGCGAAGATGGACGAAAAAGTGCCGCTCGATCCACTCGGCCGCGAAGCGGCTGGACGCTTGGACGCACAGCCGCCGCTCGGTCGCTGCAAGGGTCGCGTTGTCGACAAGCCACAAGCCGTGCCGAGATGGTCCAACGCGGCGGATGAGCGCCTCGTGAAGTCGCCGAGTGTTGCCACTGCCCAGGTGCGCAGCGGGTTGAGAAGGGATCTGGATCATTGGAAGGAGACGCAAAGCCGAGGCACAGCAAACGGCACGCTCACGTGCAGTTCACGCAGGAGACCAACTTGGGGAATCGGATCCGTCCGAAAGAGACGCGGGAGGCGGCAGGGGGCGGTCGCTCTCGGATTGAATCCGCAAGCCAGCCGCCCACCTGCCTTCAGCCCAACGAATGCGCCTCGGTCCGTGAGGCACGAAGCGGGAAACCTATCGCTCTTGGGCGCGTTGGCAAGCCTGCGCGGCGCCATGTTCAGTTCGTGTTTCCCATGTGCCGCTCTGGGCGGGATATGCGCGTTCTTGCCACTTCGGGCAGTTGCGGCGGTGCAGAGTTGTCCACGACTTGTGGAAAACTCAGCGGGGCGGCTCGTGGGGTTCCGCCACCTTGCACACAAGCGCTGCACGCCGCAACCGGGGAGCGAAACCGCGTGATGCGTACAGCCTCATGGCGGGGGTGTTGCGTTCATCACATGCGAGTGCGATTGGGCCGCGCAGATCGTTTCGCAGCAGCAAGAGAGCGTGATCAAGCAGAACGCGCCCAAGTCCGATGCCACGAGCCCGCGGGATCAAGCCGAAGTAAACAAGTTCCATGCAGCGCGAAGAGGGAATCTCGCTGATGAAGCAGGCGCCGACCGTTTCACCGCGCCACTCGAGCAGTAACCACAAACGCGAATCGAGAACGCCCGTTGCAAGGTGTCCATCAAGGATGTCTCGCGTGCTCCGCATCTCCGCGAGTCCAGGGCAGTCGAGCGAATCCACATATGTCTTCGACAGCAGCGACTCAAGCATGTCGCGCTGTCGTCCATCCCAAGGACTGATGCGAATCTCGGCGTGCGCGGGGGGGAGCGGGCGGCTCTCGCGCGCCGACGGTCTTTCGAGATACGCGAGCGTGGCAATGACATGCATTCCCCCGAGTTCCATGGCGGCGAGATCATCCTTCGCAAGTGGTTCCACAAGAGCCTGCACCACGGCTACATCCATCCGCTGCGCCGTCACGATGGCTTCGCGCACAAGCAACGCTCCGCGCGCGCGATCCGGCGTGCCGCGCAGAGGCGACATGGTCAAGAGTGCCGTGCGGCCTGGCGCACGCGAGAGAACTGCGGCTTGCTGCAAGTGTCCCTTGCCGTCGCGCAGAACGAGCACCGCTTCACGCGCAGGGTCGCGGGGGCGCTCAAGAACGCGCTGTGCTCGCATGCGCGATCCGCCAAAGGCAAGCACGATCGCCTCCTCACGGAGCACATCAGAGACCTCTTGCACTTCCTGATCAGGCGGTGGGAGACGTCCCATGATGTCAGCGTATCGGCTGACAGGCGTTACACTTTGCAGCGCATGCAACGGAAGGTTGTCTCATCCATCATTCGTCCCGCCATGCTCGGCGTCATTGCCGCGAGCATGGTGGCAGCGGCCCGTCAGGATTCTGGTCCGATCGGCGCGCCGAAAGCGCCGCCACCTGCAGTCCCGCAGCCAGCTGAACCGCTGCCAACCGAGCGCGATCGAACGCTCTCACCCGAGGCCGCTCCTGGACAGTGGCAGCTGGAGTTCACTCCGGGTGATCTCCGCGTGTACACCGACCCGCAGACCAATCAGCACTTTTGGTACTTCACCTACAAGGTGGTGAATCGCACGGGGCAGGACCGTTGGTGGGCGCCAAAGTTTGAACTCTTGCAGGACCACGGCAAGGTGCGTCGCTCTGGACAGAACGTTGATCCGATCATCATGAAGCGTGTCGAGGCGCTGATTGGGAATCGTCTGGTTGCGGATCAGTACCAGGTCCTCGGCGAGATCAAGCAGGGCGAGGAGCATGCGAAGGAAGGCTTTGTGGTGTGGAGTGAGGACGACCTGCGCGCAACGGAACTGCACGTTTTCATCCGGGGCATGTCGAGCGAGATGCAGAAGGTCCAGACCAAGGAGGGCGAAGTGATGATGTACAAGACCCTCAAACTTGATTATCGGGTTTCAGGGGATGCCGCAGATCGCGGTGGGGAGCCTGTGCCCTGCGAGCAGCGTGAGTGGGTCTTGCGCTGAGTACGTCCCGAACCGCTTGATCGACTGCCCAGGCTCCGCTATCCTGTGGGGCTCGATCGGAGAACCCACTCGGAGTCATCTGCTATGGCACACAAAAAGGGACAAGGCTCAACCCAGAACGGTCGCGACTCGAATCCGCAGTACCGCGGAATCAAGTTGTACGGCGGCCAGACTGCGCGCGCAGGTTGCGTGCTCGTGAGCCAGTGCGGCACCAAGTGGCGTCCTGGGTTCATGGTCCATCAGGGCCGCGACTACACCCTCACCGCGCTCGTCGATGGCACTGTGCGCTTCCGCGGTCGCTGCGTGGATGTGATTCCGCTCGATCCGTCCACACCACGACTCGCCATTGACCGCTGATCGCGCCGCTCCTTCGCGAGCGGTTTTGTTTCACTGCACTTTCTCTTTCGTGACGCTGCCGGAGTGCGTGAGGATTCGAGCTGTTTTCGAATCGTTGCTCGGATCGCTCTGCCGCAAACATGTTTGTTGACTCCGCCATCATCACCGTGCGCTCCGGACGCGGGGGAGCGGGTTCACGTCATCTGCTGCGCATGAAGGGGAACGCCAAGGGTGGTCCAGATGGCGGTGACGGCGGCAAGGGTGGCGATGTCGTGGTGCATGGCAATCCGCATATCGACACGCTCGTGCAGTTCGCCTACCAGCCGCACTGGTTCGCGACCGACGGTGAGCCAGGTTCGCGAAAAAACTGCAATGGCAAGGAGGGCGTGGACCGAGTCATCGAGTTACCCCTTGGGTCGCGCGTGTTCGATGCGCAGACGGGCGAACTGGTGGCGGACATCACCGATGCGGGGCAGACCATCGTGGTGGCGCAGGGCGGTATCGGCGGCAAGGGCAATGTGCATTTCAAGAGCGCCGTTCATCAGACGCCGACGGAGACTTCGCCCGCTGGCGAGCCGGTCGAGCGACTGCTTCGCATCGAGCTGTTGTTGATCGCCGATGTCGGTTTTGTCGGGTTGCCGAACGCTGGCAAGAGCACGCTGCTGAAGTCCACAACGCGCGCGCATCCGAAAGTGGCGGACTATCCCTTTACCACGCTCTCGCCGCAACTTGGCATCGCCGAACTTCCCGGTGAGCGGCGACTGGTGCTCGCAGACCTTCCTGGGCTGATCGAAGGGGCATCGCAGGGTGCGGGGCTCGGCCATGACTTCCTTCGTCATGTTGAGCGGACGCGCGTTTTGTTGCATGTCGTGGACATCGCACCTGTCGATGGATCGGATCCACTTGAAAACCATCGCATGATCCGTCGCGAACTTGCCGAGTTCAGCGAGGGGCTTGCACGCAAGCGTGAGCTCGTGGTGTTGAACAAGGTGGATCTGATCGCCGAGGAGAATCGCGGCAGCGTTGTCGACGAAGTCGTGCAGCGTTTCAAACGCGACCGTGGTGTGACGCCACTTGTGGCGAGCGGTGCCACAGGCATCGGAGTTCGCGATGTGCTTGAGTCCGTCTGGATCGCCGTGCACGACGCGCGCGGTGCGGAGTCAGTCACTCCTCATCGAATCGGCGGTTGACCAGATCAAGCAGCGCATCGAGCGCGGCTTGACCATCGTTGCCGATGCACTCGATCTCGAGACGCGACCCACATGTCGCAGCGAGGAGAAGCATCTGCATGATGCTCTTGCCATCCACCCACTCGGCAGCATCGCAGCGGCGTACTCGCACCGCCGAAGTGAACGCATTTGCACATTGCACGAAGGTCATGGCGGGCCGGGCGTGAAGCCCAAGCGAGTTGCTGATGGTGACCTGCCCCTTGGTCACGCCGAGCCCGCGTTGGCGGCTCCGTCTGTCTCATCGAGAAGTGTCAGGACATCATCTCGGTTTCGAGCCTGACGAAGAAAACGCCGGAATGTTTCCTGGCTGAGGGCGCCAAAGATCGTTTCCATCGCGGAAAGATGCTGCTCGGGGTGGTCCTTTGGGCTCAGCATGAAGATGATCGAGTGAACGGGCTGGCGATCGAGCGAACTGAAGTCCACGCCCGCTTGCGAAACGCCCAGTGCGGCGACTGGCTTCTTCACAAGGCTTGTCTTGGTATGCGGCACGGCAACCCCATGGCCGAACCCCGTGGAACCACGCTTCTCGCGCGCAAGCGCCTCTTTCAACAGTGAAGCGCGTGACTCTCCATCAACGGCACCACATGCGATCAACCGATCGAGCAGTTCGCCGATTGCGTGATCCCGCTTGGTTGCCTCCAGTCCCGGAACGATCGCATCCGTCAAGACGATGTCCCGCAAGTTCATACGGGACGATCATACTGCGATCGAGCGGAGTCAGCGGTGGTGGTGGCGAACGCGGTCCTTGTACTGCGAGAGTTGGCGCACGCTGCGGTCCACAGCCAGATCGACGCATGCGTAGAGGTCGCGGTGCAGATAGTTGCAGACGAAGTCTCGGTGATGCTCGACATCGGAGCGGATTTCCACATGAAAGCCTCGAGGTGCTCGCTCGATTGTGACGGCGAGTTGCTGCAGCCCGCTGAAGAAGCGGGGCAACTTACTGACCTTCGATCGGATGTACTTGCTGATGGCCTCGGTCAGTTCCATGTGCTTCGCTGCGATGGTGATGAGCATGTTGGTCTCCCATTGGGCGGATCAGATCGTGGCGCGTGCACGGAGGGCAACACACCCCCCGTGTGATCCCACCAACCATGAGCCGTTCAGCTGCAAGGGAGGCGGATTGTGAAGCGCTTTGAACATCGGAAACTACGGTGTTACGGTGCGACCTGCCGCTAGGTTCACAACTACCGTGCTATTCACGATCCCGCGGCGGAAACGAACTTCGATGTTTTCTCCAGATTGTCGCCCTGCAAGCGCCATCAAATAGTCGCCCACCGACCGAATCTCCTCCCCATCGATTGCCAGCAGGAAGTCGCCCCGCGCGAGCCCGGCTCGCTGTGCGGGTCCGCCCGCAGCCAGCGAATCGATCCGCACACCTTCTGGTCGGTTGGCGAGTGTCGTTCCCAGAACCCCCTCGCCACCCTCCAAGGTCCCATCCTGCCGTCCGCGTTGCAGCACCCAGTCCCGCCACTGTGCCTCGATCGCAGACACGGGAGCCCTCATCACGCGTTCGAGAGCGCGCAAACCGCTCGGATCTTCCGCGTATCCCGTGGTGTACTCGCGGTACCAGTTCGCCAGTTGACCCTGATGGGAGAGGAACGCGAGCATCGACCGCGCCTGCGCATAATTCCAGCGCGGATCTTTCATGAACTCTCCGCCGCGAAGTGCGATGAAGTCGCGCCACGGCGTGTGCACGCCCTTCTTCACACGGTCGTAGGTCTCCGCAGTCCGATGGTTTGGAAGGATCACAATTCCCCCAGCTGGTCCGACGGTCCAATCCTCAAACAGTGTGCCGAAGCCCTCCAAGATCCAGATCGGATGGCTTTGGCCAAGCCGCTGCATATGACCGCGATGCAGGAGGTGCGTGAACTCATGCCGAAGAATCGCTCCAGTCGAGCATGCAAGGAGTTGACGCAGGTGATGCTGATAGATGCCGCCTTGGCGCGGATCCCGAAAGAGTTCTTTGGCGTGTTCCGGTGCAATCAACACCAACAGCACGGTGTCGGGCTGGCGCTGTCCAAAGAGGTGCCCTGTCAGTTGCTTCGATAGAAGTTCGAGTGCAAAACGAGTGCGCCTCACCGCATCCGGCTCGAGCGCTGAAGCGATAAGCAATCCCATCGCTTTGTCTTCGTCAACTCTGTACCGACCGCCACCGAACTGGCGCATCCACTGCGCAAGTGATGAGCGCGCGAGGGACTCACCCATCGTCGCAAGCCCGTCCGCCTCTGCTGGCTCCTCGGCTGGTGGGGGTGGAGGTGCGTTCACCCGAAGTTCCGCACGCAGCGCTTTCACCTGCTGCCAACCGTCATGTGCGCGCAGACGCTCAAGATCCGCATGCTCGTCGAGTGCACGGTCATCGACCCACCCTGCACGCAGCGCGCGTAGTGCGTACGCAGCGCTGGAGCGACCATCGCCCATCAGCGAACTCGCGCGGCACGCATCAAACAGCACTTGAGGATCATCTGGAAATCGCTCGAGATATCGCTCCGCCAGTTGCAGCGCTTCCTGCACACGACCCTGTGCGATCCACCGCGGGAACTGGCGGTCGTAGTCCGTGCGCGTGACTTCACGCGGATGCACGGCGGCATCCGCGGGAGGGACATCATCTGGAAGCGGCGGCAACTGCGGATCCTGCAGCAGCAGGACTGCGGCGATGATGGAGAGTGCAGCCGAACCCATCACAGCGGCATGTTAGAACCCCTGGGTATGAATCTGATCACGCATGGGCGTGTTGCCGCGAAGTCCACAGGCGGATTGCTTCGCAGTAGGCGGCGGATTCCTCCAACTGCACCCGCGCAGCGAGTGTCTTCGGCGTGTCCGAATCAAGGACGGGAACGCGCCGCTGGATGATCGTGGCACCGTGGTCATACTGATCGTCGACAACATGGACGGTGCAGCCTGACTCGCGTGCGCCGCTTTGCAGGACTGCCGCATGCACCTGCTCGCCGAACATGCCACGGCCACCGAACGCAGGGAGCAGCGCAGGATGGATGTTGAGCGTTCGTCCGCCCCATGGGCCGAGGCGGAAGTGGCGCAGGTACCCCGCGAGCAGCACCAGTTCCGTGCCGACGCCGCGAAGGGTGGCATCGATCGCATCGCTCGCTTCATCACCCGCAGGCAGCGGCACGATGATCGGCTCGATTCCCGCGGCGCGGCAGCGTTCCACCGCTGGAATGTCCGAACGGTGTGCGATGACAGCTGCCACTGCGACGGGGATCTCACCCGACCGCGATGCGCGAATCAGATTGAGGGCGTTCGTTCCGCCTCCCGAGACGAGGATCGCAGCTCTCCAGATGCGCGGCGGGTGCATCAGAGCGGGCGCAGCCCGTCCTCAGGGCCGAGCGTTGCGGGCGACGCGAAGGGGATGGGGCGATGCTGGCTGTCAATGGCGACCATCTTGACGGTTGCCACGGTCACACGCGCTGACTCACCCGTCGTGTAGCGCTCAGCTTCAACGACGACGCGCACAGTGACGGATGTGCGACCAGTCAGTGCAGTGCATGCACGCAGCGTGACCATCTCTCCGACATAGACAGGTGCGACGAACTCGATGCGTTCGACCATCACCGTCACCCAGCGGTGCAGGCCGAGTGTGCGCGCGTGCACGTACGCGGCCTGATCGATGTAACTCATGATGACGCCGCCAAACACCGTGCCGGAGTGATTCGTGTCCCGCGGCATGGTGATGACTCGCAGGACGATCTCGCCGTCAGGGTGCTGCATGGTGTGCGATCCTAGTGGGCGCCACGAACCGTGCGCTGTCGTGCAGGTTTGGCGCGCAACTTTGGCGCCTTGGGGTGCGCCGCAGCTGCTGCAGTGGCCGTGCTCGCGAGAACGCGGCGCAGGTAAACGCCGGTTGCACTGCTCTCCTGCGCGGCGATCTGCTCTGGCGTGCCGACCGCGATCACCTGACCGCCGCCCTCACCACCCTCGGGACCGAGGTCGATGATCCAGTCTGCGACCTTGATGACATCGAGGTTGTGTTCGATGATCACAACAGTGTGTCCCGCATCCCGCAGTCTGTGCAGGACGGTCACCAACTTCGCGACATCCGCGAAGTGCAGGCCAGTCGTGGGCTCATCGAGCACATAAAGCGTGTGTCCGCTCGATGGCGTTCCCAGTTCCGTTGCCAACTTGATCCGCTGCGCTTCGCCGCCACTCATCGTGGTCGACGCCTGACCGAGCTGCAGATAGCCGAGGCCGACATCGCAAAGGCACTGCAGCATCGCTGCGATTCGTCCGTGTGCTTCGAAGTAGGCGAGCGCATCCTCGCACGTCATGTCAAGCACCTGCGCGATCGACTTCCCCTTGTAGAGGATTTCGAGTGTCTCCTTGTTGAAGCGAGTACCGCGGCATGCCTCACATTCAACGAAGACATCGGGCAGAAAGTGCATCTCGATGCGTCGAACCCCCTGACCTTGGCACACTTCACAGCGCCCGCCCTTCACATTGAAGGAGAAGCGTCCAATCGGATAGCCACGGATGCGCGCCTCCGGAACGCGTGCAAAGCACTGGCGCACATGATCGAAGATTCCCGTGTAAGTGGCGGGGTTCGATCGGGGCGTCCTGCCAATGGGCGATTGATCGACTTCGATGACGCGGGTGATTTGGTCGAGCCCGCGAACGCTGCGGTGCGCACCAGGCACGATTCGCTTGCCCAGCACATCGCGCTGTGCGGTCTTCAGCAGAATGTCGCCCACAAGGGTGCTCTTGCCGCTGCCAGAGACGCCCGTCACGCAGATCAGTCCGCCCATGGGGAATCGCACATGGATGCCGCGCAGATTGTTGGCACACGCTCCTTGCACCACGATGGCGCGCGATTCCTGGACCGCGGTGCGCTGTGCAGGGACTGGGATACCGAGCCGCCCCGAGAGATACTGCCCCGTGAGGCTCGCAGGATTTGCACAGATTTCAGCGACAGAGCCGGCCGTGACGATCGTTCCGCCATGACGACCTGGACCTGGTCCAACGTCAATCACATGGTCCGCCGCACGAATGGTGTCCTCGTCGTGCTCAACCACGAGCACAGTGTTACCGATGTGGGAAAGGCGCTGGAGCGTGGTGATCAGTCGATCATTGTCGCGCTGATGCAATCCGATCGTGGGCTCATCGAGCACATAGCACACGCCCACGAGACCCGAACCAACCTGAGTTGCAAGGCGAATGCGCTGCGCTTCACCACCGGAGAGTGTGGAAGATGAGCGATCGAGCGTGAGATAGTTCAGCCCAACCGAAGAAAGGAATCCAAGTCGGGCATCGATCTCCTTCAAGATTGGTGCTGCGATCGTCTGCTGTGCGGCCGTCAGTTTCAGTGAAGCTGCAGCGTCGCGCGCTCGGTCGATCGAGAGCGCCGTGAACGCTGGAAGCGACAGGCTGCCCTTCGCACCGTGCAGCAGGACGCTGCGTGAGGCTGGTTTGAGGCGGGCACCGCCGCACGCTGGGCAGGGGGTGTTGCTCGTGTAGGCGTGAAGTCGCTCTCGGACAAACTCACTTTCGCTCTCGGCCATCCGTCTCTTCAGATTCGGGAGAACGCCCTCGAACTCGAACGCGAGCGGTCCATCCTCTTCACTGCTTCCCTGCATCAGCGCGCGGCGGACTGGCGCAGTGAGGGACGCAAATGGCGTGGCCGGATCAACACCCGCTGCTGCGCAGAAGCGGCGCAGTGTCCGTGCATAGAAGATGTTCATGCGGCGCCCATTGCGGCGCCACGGTTCGATGGCACCCTCGGCGATCCCGCGCGATGGATCTGGAACCACCAGCTGCTGATCGAACTCATCCACGCACCCAAGACCTGCGCACGCAGGGCAAGCGCCTTGCGGCGAGTTGAACGAGAACAGTCGTGGTTCCAGCTCCTCCAGTGAGCACTCAGGGTGCTCTGCGCAGGCAAAGTGCTCGCTGTAGCGAATCTGCTCCCATGCCTCGCCCTTCTCGGCGAGCACGAGCAGCGAGCCACCACCCGCACGGAGTGCAGTTTCCACGCTCTCGGCGAGGCGCTGCCGTGCGTCTGCGGCAACGGCGAGACGATCCACAACCGCTTCGATGTCATGAACCTCGTAACGCTTCAGCTTCAGCGGGTTCTCGCCGCCTGCTTTCAGCGCCTCACGCAGATCGAGTATGCGACCATCCACGCGCACGCGAACGAAGCCAGCACGCTGGAGATCCTCGAGGGTGTCCTTGTGGAATCCCTTGCGAGCGCGAACAACGGGCGCGCACAATTGCACGCGTCGACCATCGAGATCCTCGGTGATGCTGTCCACGATCTGTGTCGCAGATGAAGCGAGAATCGGGCGTCCGCAAGTCTTGCCGCTCTCATCGACATGCCAACAGCGGGGATCACCGCAGCGCGCGTAGAGCAGTCGAAGGTAGTCATGTATCTCGGTCGTGGTCGCAACGGTCGACCGCGGCGTATGTCCGCCCGAGCGCTGCTCGATCGCGATAGTGGGCGGCAGTCCGTCGACTGACTCCACATGCGGCTTCTTCATCTGATCAAGGAACTGCCGCGCATAGGCGCTCAAGCTCTCCATGTACTTGCGCTGCCCCTCCGCAAAGATGGTGTCAAACGCAAGCGAACTCTTGCCGCTGCCGGACACCCCTGTGATCACCACGAGTTGGTCGCGCGGGACATCCACATCGACGCGGCGCAAGTTGTGCTCGGACGCTCCGCGGACGCGGATGCAGCGAGCTACATCGGGCTTCTGAGATGGATTCTTGGGGGCACTTCGCACAAGAGGGGGGGAGATAAGCGTCAGATTGCTGATTCTCTGCAGTGGGATTGGTCTTTCACCCGAGCCGCGCTATCGTATGCACACCAATTGTGCATCCGTCGACCAACTTTGGTCGAATCGAAAGGCACGAAGGAAGTGAAGCGTGCCTGTTCCATCACTCACATCTGTCGCCACCCTCGAGAGACCCGTTGCAGGCCATTTGCATGCGGCGAATGTTGCGCGGATGGGTCAGGGGCTTGAACGTGGGGGAGCCTGCACGACCGCGGGATCGCCAAGCTGCACGGGTACGGCGTGTTCCACGATTGCCGAGCAGCGGCATGCGGTTCAGAGCGCCGACACGACACCGATCATGGATCTCGATGCTGAACTGCGCCGACGCGTGCAGCGCATTCGCCTGCGCGCCAACTGATCCGACTCACATTCATGGCTTCTTCGGCTTGGGCTTGCCCCGCTTGCCTCTGCGTGGGCGAGTCCCGGGTGCTCCAGGCTTCGCGGCACGCGCCGTGCGCGGGTCGTCATCGATGGTGTTCTGATCCACGAGTTCTTCTGGCAAGGAGCGCACTCGCGTCAACTCATCGCGCAGTCGCGCGGCGCGTTCAAACTCCAACTCTTGAGCCGCTGCCACCATCTCCTCCTCGAGTGCCGCCACCAACTCGCCCTTGGGAACGAGCGCGCGATCACGGCGTGGCGAGTTCGCGCGGCGATCCGCGGCGACCTGATCTTCAAGCGCACGGCGGTTCTCTTTGATGATCGTCTGCGGGACGATTCCATGTTCCGCATTGTGCGCAAGTTGCCTGGTGCGGCGGCGTTCCACTTCATCCATCGCCCGCTGCATCTCTGGAGTGACTCGCTCCGCATAGAGAATGCACTTTGAATCCGCGTTGCGTGCAGCGCGACCCATCGTCTGAATCAGGCTCGCCTCGCTTCGCAGGAATCCCTGGCGATCCGCGTCGAGGATCGCGACAAGGGCTACTTCTGGGAGATCGAGGCCTTCCCGCAGCAGATTGACCCCCACAAGAACATCGAAGGCCCCGTCGCGGAGATCACGAAGAATCTCAAGGCGTTCGAGTGTCTCGATGTCGCTGTGCAAATACCGCACGCGAACGCCCTTCTCGTGGAGGAAGTTTGTCAGTTCCTCGCAGAGTCTCTTGGTGAGCGCGGTCACAAGCACGCGCTGACCCTTGCTGATGACGGGCCGGATCTCTTCGAGAAGATCGGGAATCTGTCCCCGCGCATCGCGAACGGTGACGGGCGGATCAAGGAGCCCTGTGGGCCGAATCACCTGCTCAACCACGATGCCCTCGCAGCGTTCGATCTCGTATGCGGATGGTGTCGCACTCACGAAGATCGTCTGCGGAACGATCGACTCCCACTCGGCGAATGTGAGCGGACGATTATCGAGTGCGCTCGGAAGACGAAAGCCGTGTTCGATCAGCGTCTCCTTCCGACGACGATCGCCGAAGTACATGCCGCGTACCTGCGGCACGCTGACATGGCTCTCGTCCACGAACAGCAGCCAGTCGTTCGGGTCGCGCCCAGGGATGTGTCGGAAGTAGTCGAGCAGACAGAAACTGCGCGTGCCTCGGCCGCGACCTTCCATGTGCGCGGAGTAGTTCTCGATGCCTGGGCAAACGCCCGTCTCTCGCAGCAGTTCGAGATCCCATCGTGTACGCCCGAGCAGCCGCTGTGCTTCGAGCAACTTTCCCTGCTCCTGCAAGGTGCGAACCTGTCCCTCCATTTCCACGCGGATCGAATCGACTGCGCGGAGCAGTTGGTCCTCGGGCATCATGTAGTGCACCGCAGGGGAAACGAAGACGCGCTCTTCTTCGCTCAAGATCTCCCCCGTCAGCGAATCAAAGCGTTCGATGCGTTCCACGACATCGCCGAAAAACTCGAAGCGGATTGCGAATTGCTCGGTGGCCGGCCACACATCCACGCACTCGCCTCGAACGCGGAAGCAGCCGCGCTCGGGCGCGACATCGTTGCGCTTGTACTGCATCGCATGGAGCGAAGTCAGGAAGCCGCGGCGACTCAGCGGTTGCCCGCGAACCACGAGCGCCGTTCGATTGGCGTACTCGTCGGGCGATCCGAGGCCATAGATGCATGAGACGCTCGCGACCACAATCGTGTCGGGGCGATGCAGCAGGTTGCTCGTGGCGGCGAGTCGAAGCCGATCGAGGTCGGCGTTTCGCGAGGCGTCCTTTTCGATGTAGATGTCCCGCTGCGGGATGTAGGCCTCGGGTTGGTAGTAGTCGTAGTACGACACGAAGTAGGAGACTGCATTCGAGGGAAACAGTGCCTTGATCTCCTCGTACAACTGTGCGGCGAGCGTCTTGTTGTGGCTCATGATGAGCGCAGGCTTTTGGCAGGCGGCGATCACACTTGCCATCGTGAATGTCTTTCCAGTCCCCGTAGCGCCCAGAAGCGTTTGGTGCGATCGGCCCGCGCGAACACCTTCCACAAGTTGCGCAATCGCGTGCGGTTGATCGCCCGCAGCCTGAAAGGGGGATTGCAGTGTGAAGGCGTGGTCCATCTCAGGGGCACATCGTGCCGGGAAAGGTTAGGTCGCTGCCGAGTGCTTCTCGCGACGAACCCTTCGCCGACCTGTGAGACCTGCGCCGGCACTGAGCAGTTCGCGCGGTTCATGCTGCAGCAGGCGGCGAACGGCGGGCAGAGCGGCGAGCAGCGAAACGGCACAGACCGCCAACAACGCGGCCGCGATCACCAGCGGCTGAATGTTGAACGACAACTCCATGCCGGCCATCTCGCGGTACGAGCGGACGCCCATCCATGCCAACTGCAGTCCGAAAAGCGTTCCTGTCGCACCCGCGGCGGCTCCAACGAGCAGACTCTCGCCGAGTACCAGTGCGCGCAGCGTGCCTCGACCAGCACCAACGGCCTGCAGCACGCCAAGTTCGCGCGCACGCGTGGCCACACCGGCAGCGATCACTCCCGCCGCAGCAAGTGATGCGAGAGCCATCGCGGCGACTGCGACGAGCGAACTGATCGTCATCATGAGACCGCCGATGCGCAGAATCTCGCGGCGAATTCCCCGACCACTCGCGAACACGGCTCCGGGCGCCGCAGATTCCACCTCCTCCGCCAGACGCGTTTCGTCGGCATCCTGCGCATCCTTTGCCATTTCGACTTGCACGAGGTACGCCTCGCGCGTTCCAAAGAAACGCTCGACCGCGTGAAAGTCCATGAACACACAGCTCACCGCATGGTCCATATAAAGGCTGCGTATGCCGAAAAACTGTGTGGCAACATCCAATCCGGCGGCACCCACGACACCCACCACTTCAAACGAGTGATTCGACTCAGTGGTGCCGAGTTGCACGCGGTCACCCACCGTGACGCCGCGCGCGAGTAGGAACTCCTTGGCGACCAATACCGCATCCCCATCCCGCAGTCGTTGTGCAGCGCGCTCAGAATCGCCGGCAATCCACTCCAGCCGATTCATCGCGAGAAATGGCTGCGAATCGAAACCGATGCAGACGACATTCGGCGTGGAGAGACCGTCGAGACCAATGACTTGCTCGCCAAGAACCCGCACGGGCAGGTAGCCGACCGCCGCGGACGACTGCACACTCGGCAGTACCCGTATGCGTTCCACTTCCTCTCGGTTGAACCCACTCGTCTTGAACGCGAAAGCGTCGCCGAAGCGGATTCGTTCGGAGATGTCGGAGAGGATGGCGGATCCGTTCGACCAAGTGCTCACAAGGATGGCGACACCAACCATGAGCGCACCGGCGATGAGTCCGAATCGCCATGGCGTGGCGGCGAGAGATCCCACGAGCAGCCCACGCGGCACCGCCAGCGCACGCTCCAGTGTCGGCGCAAGCAGGCGCGACATGCACCGAAGGATCGGCACAGCGAGCACGAACCAACCGACATGCAGCAGGGGTAGGCCAAGCAGGATGTACCACCAGAAGCGCGAATCTCGATCGGGGATGAGCAGCAGAAGCAATTGAACGGACAGACATGCTGCCCCGATACTCGCCGCAGCCACAATGCCGCGCCGCGATGCAGGACGCGCGTGCACGGCGAGCGCTTCGAGCGGCGAGACGCGTGATGCTTTCCAAGCAGGGAAAAGGGCACCGCCAATTCCAGCCGCCGTTGCGCCGCTCATGGCGAGCGCAATACCCGTCCATGAAATCGCGGGCCCCGCCGGGAGAAGGGCTGCATACCACCACACGGCAAGCGCAGTCAGTGCGATACCCACGGGCACGCCGATGGCACCACTCACGAGGCAAAGCACACCGCCCGCCGAGACTTGCCCAAGGAAAAGTTGCGCGCGAGTTGCGCCGATGCAGCGTGCGATGGCGAAGAGGCGCTGTTGCTCGGCAAGCGCGGTCGTCATGGCTGTGGTCACGATGAACGCACAGCAAAGGAACGCAAGCATCGTGGCAACGGCAACGGCGATTCTGCCGCCAGCCGCGGGGCGGTCGAGACCACTCGATGCCAACTCGGTCGGTTCCAGTTTCAGTGGCGACTCAAAGGCGGCGGCGTTCGCTGCAATCCACAGGGCTGGATCAACGCCCTCTTCGAGCACGATCGAAACAAGATCGACCTCGCCCTCACTTTGCAGGACATCAGCGAGCACCTGGCGGGAGAGATGTCCGAGCGGACGCTGGAGGGCACCGAGTGCAGGTCGATCTCGAATACCGCTGACTTGGAGCACCAGAGGCGAGCCGAAATGCACGACTTCGAGATGGGTGCCGATCTCGGCTCCGAGGGCGCGCGCGGCGAGCGAATCGATGCCGATCTCTGTGTCGCTCTCGGGCGCGCGACCTTCCGTGTACTTGATCTGATCGAAGACCGCTTCGGTCTCCAGATCAGTACCGCGGCATTGCACGGTGGCGCGTCGCACGCGGCCCTGAGCATCAGTGCCTCCATCAGCGCGCCGCAGAGAAATGGCTCCGCCGAGTCGCCCGGAGGCTGCCCGCACTTCGGGCAGCGCACGCGCGCGTGCGAGTGCCTCGACGTCGAATGCAGCTGCATGCTCATGCACCACCCGCACATCAGCCTCGCCGATCAGTGTGCGCATCCGCGAATCGATGTTGGCGAGGGCTGTCTCCATGGCGCAACTGATGGCGACCACCAGCGTGGATGCCAGCAGGACCGACAAGCCGCAGAGCAGCGTGCGGCTAGGCCGACCGAGCAAGCTCAGTCGAGCGATGTGCCAGCTGGGAGGGATCGAGACCATGGCTTTCCAGACTTCCGGCAACGCGACCATCGTGGAGGATGAATGTGCGCCGACAATGCGATGCCGCGACAGGTTCGTGAGTGACCATCAGCACGGTCAGTCCGCGTCGCTGTGCGGTTTGCTCGAGCAGCTTCCAAAGTGCAGCACTCGTGGTGGAATCGAGGCTTCCTGTCGGCTCGTCGGCGAGCACCACGGGCGGCTCGAGCAGTAGGGCGCGTGCGATCGCCACGCGCTGCTGCTCGCCACCCGAAAGCGTGTCCGGTCGATGCGCGCTGCGGTCCGCAAGACCGAGTTCGTTCAACAGCGCATGTGCACGCTCGCGCAGGTCGCGTTCGGCCATGCCATCGAGCAGCCCCGGGAGCATCACATTGCCGAGCGCATCAAGCGTCGGAATCAGATTGAACTGTTGAAAGACAATCCCGACCCCGCGGCGACGGTAGCGCACAAGGTCGGCCTCGGACAGCGAGTGAACGGCCGTGCCGCCCACGATGATCTCGCCGCTCTCTGGGCGGTCGAGGCCCGCAAGCAGATGCAGCAGCGTGCTCTTGCCGCTGCCGGAACGCCCCATCACCGCGTAGAAGCCTGGCTCTTCAATGGTCAAGTCAGCGCCGCGCAGCGCGTTTACTGGGCGCCCTCCGCGCGCAGCGGCGGCATAACTCTTGTGAACGCCGCGGACAGCGATGCGAGGGTCAGGTGACCGGGTGCTTGGCGTCATAGGTCGTCGCGTCCATCAGCGCCGTAAGACTGCTGGTGTCGCCTGCGCGCAGACGTACGAGCCAACCCTTGCCAAAGGGATCGGAGTTCACGAGCGAAGGGTCCTTTGTCACGCTGTCGTTGACAGCCGTGATCGCCCCGCCCACCGCGCTGTACACATCGCTCGTGGTCTTGACGCTCTCCACTTCTCCGAGCGACCCGCCCGCAGTCACCGCCGTGCCAATGGGCTTCAGCTGAACGAAAGTGACATCGGTCAGTTCATTCGCGGCAAACTGCGTGATGCCCACGACTACTTCATCACCCTCGATGCGAAACCATTCGTGCGAGTCGGTGAAACGGCAGTTGGCAGGGCTTGGCATGGTCGGTTTCTCTTGAAAGTGGATGTGCGGCAGGTGGGGGATGGTAGTCGCCTGCTATCCTCTCGTGTCGGAGCACCACTGCATGAGTTCCGAGATACTTGTCTCGCTCTCTGCCTCCTGCCTTCTGCAACCGCTGCCGAGGCAGACTTCGCCTATTGCGCTGCTCGATGTGCCGCGATTTGTTGCAGAGGAGTTGGAGATTCGTGGGATCAACATCCCGGTGCAGATGATCCGTCAGCAATCGCCTCAGACTCTCGAACGCTTCCGAGACGAAGCGGATCGCGCGCACTGTCCGTGCCTCGTGCTGTATCGAGATGAGCCTCTCGATTTCTTGGGGGAAGCTGAAAAGTCTGTGCAGGTGCTGCGGGAGATGGGCAAGCGTGCACGACTGCTTGGCTGCGCAGAGATTGCCGTCCGAGTGATGAACATTGCCACCGCATCGCAGCAGATCGCGCCGATCATGAAGACCGCGCTCGATGGACTGCAGCGCTTCGAGGTGAACCTGCTCGTTCGCCCCTGTGAAGCGCCATGCGATCAGCCTGATCCGGTGATCGATTTGGTTCGCAAGATCGGTGGCTTCCATATTGGTGCGATGCCATCTTTCGCGAACGCCGCCGCCACGGGTGATTCACAGCAATCTTTGCGCAAGATCATTCCGTATTCGCTTGCTGTCGAGGCCACAGTGACCTCCGTGAGTAAGAGTGGAGTACCCGCAGACGACTTGTTCGATGAATCCATCGACATGCTCGTGAAGCTTGGATTTTCGAACAAGCTGACGATCGATTGGCGCGGCAGCGGCAACTGGGCGCAAGCCGTTCAGGCTATTCGC
>Ga0172373_10003268_pt1 | contig 23884 bp, 21 predicted proteins | sample Lak10m_2_FD_114546 | JGI IMG/M metagenome (GOLD analysis project Ga0172373, IMG submission 114546) | Freshwater microbial communities from Kabuno Bay, South-Kivu, Congo - kab_092012_10m | ecosystem: Environmental > Aquatic > Freshwater > Lake | place: Democratic Republic of the Congo...
ACAAACCTAGGTTTGTACTCCAGTATCCACAGGTTTATAACCCTAACCGCCTTTTTGTCCTCCTATTTCTTAAACTTTAAGAGGTGGGCTGAAAAGACCCTAAAACACATATAGAACCTTAATCGTTATCACCCGATATGCAAACTCCATTCAAGACCATCGGCATCATAGGCAAGCCCAGCGACCCCAGCATAGCCGGGACTTTATCGGTGCTTTACGACTATTTGAAGCAAATCCAGCGCACCGTCATCGTCGCCACGGACAGTTACCGCTTCATTAACGATCAATCCGTGGAATCCTGCCCGGTAGAAACGCTGGGCCACTATTGCGACCTGGTGATAGCGGTAGGCGGCGACGGTACTTTTCTTGCCGCTACCCGCGCCATTGCTGCGTTTGATATTCCATTAATCGGCATCAACCTGGGCCGGCTCGGCTTCCTGGTCGATATATCGCCTAACGAACTGCCCGACAAATTGCAGCGCATGCTGCAAGGCTATTACTCTGAAGAAAAACGCTATTTATTGCGCGCCAAAATTATCCGTGAAAACCAGGTCATACACGAAGAAACGGCGGTCAATGAAGTGGTGATCCACCGCTGGGTAACGCCGAGCATGATCGAAATCATTACCAAGATAGACAATGTTTTTTTAAATTCGCAACGCTCCGACGGCCTGATCATCTCCACGCCGACCGGTTCGACGGCCTACTCGCTGTCCGCCGGCGGGCCGATCTTGCATCCCTCTTTAGATGCACTGGTCCTGGTACCGCTGAATCCGCATACCTTATCCAACCGGCCGATAGTCATCGCCGATTCGGTCGAAATTGAAATCAGTTTTTGCCAGACCAAGCAAATCAATGCCCTGGTGACCTGCGATCATATCGAAATCCCTGAAGTGTTGATCAGCGACAAGATTTTAATAAAAAAGGAACCTAAACCGATTAGAATCCTGCATCCGGAAGGGCATGATTTCTTCCACATCCTCAGGAATAAATTAAACTGGAGCAGTGGTTACCCCACACACACTCATGTTAGTGAATCTTAATATTATCGATCTTGCCGTCGTCAAATCACTGGATCTGGACCTTGCCAAAGGGATGTCGGTACTGACCGGCGAAACGGGTGCAGGTAAATCCATTTTATTAACCGCATTAGGGCTTGCCTTAGGCGATCGTGCCGACGCGGGCTTCGTCCGCCCCGGCAGCAAGCGCGCCGAAATCAACCTGGAATTTGATTTATCCGATGCCCCGAAGGCGGAGCGCTGGCTCAAAGAACATGAACTCGATAACGGGCAAAGCTGTCTGGTCAGGCGCATCGTCAACCAGGATGGACGCTCCAAAGCCTATATCAACAACCGCCCCGTCACCTTGCAATCCTTACAGCAACTCAGCGAACAACTGGTTGAAATCCACGGCCAGCACGCCCATTTAACCTTGCTGAATGCCGATGAGCAACGCCGTTTGCTGGATACCTTCGCAAAAAACCAGGCGGTGCTGGACAAGGTCAACGACTGTTACCGGCAATGGCATAAAGCCCATAAAGAGCTGGACGCACTGATTAAAGCCGGCACGGACCAAAGCGCGCGGGAAGAATTGCTGCGCTACCAGATTGAGGAATTGCAGCAACTGGACCTGGCTGATTTCAGCTACGCAGCGCTATCCGACGAACACAGCAAGCTCGCTAACCTGGGGCAGATTCTCGCGACCGGACAAGCCTTGGTGGACCAGCTTTATGAAGACCCGCAATCGGTCAATTCCGTACTCAACCATAGCGTCAGCGAGCTTGCGCAGACGGCCCGTTTCGCGCCCGAACTCAACGGCATTTGCGCGCTGTTGACCGAAGCGCAAATACAAACCGAAGAAGCCGCGCAGCAGTTGCGTCGCTTCCTGGAAACGCAGGAAGCCGACCCCTTGCGCATGGAAGCACTGGAATCCCAGTTAGGCATTATTCACAGCCTCAGCCGCAAGCACCACATCAGCCCCGATGAATTGCCAGGACAACTGCTCAAACTGGAACACGAACTCGACAACCTGACGCACAGCACTGAACGCATCAGCGAACTCCAAGGCAACGTCGTAACACTATCCGGCCAATATCACCAGCTTGCCGCACAATTGTCGGAACGTCGCCGTAGCGCCGCCGCGATACTGCAACAGCAAATTTCCGCAATGATTAAAGAGCTGGGCATGCCGCAAGGTGAATTCCTCGTACTTATCAACAGCCTGGATGCCGACAGCCCCAAGCTCAACGGCAGCGATACGATCGATTTCCTGGTCAGCGCGAATCCCGGACTGCCGCCCAAACCCTTGGCTAAAGTGGCCTCCGGCGGCGAATTATCGCGTATCAGCCTCGCTATCCAGGTGACGACCAGCAGCGACAAAAGCACGCCGACGATGATTTTCGATGAAGTGGACTCGGGTATCGGCGGCGGTATCGCCGAAATCGTCGGGCAAAAACTGCGGCGCTTGAGCGATAAGCGGCAGGTCATGTGCGTCACGCATTTACCGCAAGTCGCCGCCCAGGCCCACCACCATCTTTATGTCGAAAAAAACCATAAAACCGACATCACCTCGTCCAGCGTCAGGCTACTGAACGATGAAGAACGCGTTGCAGAAACCGCGCGCATGCTGGGCGGCGTCAATATCACCGCCAACACGCTGGCCCACGCCAGGGAAATGTTACTCCACTCAGATCCAGGCACACAGCCTGACAACACAACCACAGGAAACCCAAACCAATGATCCGTTTTCCAGCCGAATGGGAGAAACAATCCGCCGTCTTAATCGCCTGGCCGCATCACAGCGGCGATTTCAGTAACCGGCTCGAAGCGGTGGAGCAATCCTACCGTTTTATCGCCGAAACCATAGCAGGCCACGAACGCCTGCTTATCGTCTGCAAGGATGGCGATCATCAGCAGCATATCCAGGCCCTGCTCGGCGATAACGACCACATCGACTTCATCCACGCCGAAGTCAATGACATCTGGGTGCGCGATACGGTGTTTTTAACGGTGGAAAAGGATGGGCAAACACACTTGTGCAACTTCATTTTCAACGGCTGGGGGGAGAAATACCCGCACCAGGACGACAATGCGTTAAACCACCAGTTGCTAAACGCCAAGCCTTTTCAAGGCGCTCCGTACACGGATATAGACTTTATCCTGGAAGGCGGCAGTGTGGAAAGCGACGGCATCGATACCATCATGACAACCCGGCAATGCCTGTTGAATCCAAACCGGAACAAGGGCTTGACGCAACACGACATAGCGCTGCAACTGCAACAGCATCTCGGTGCAATGCGGATTTTATGGTTGGACCAGGATAACCTATCGGGTGATGATACCGACGCCCATATCGACACGCTGGCGCGATTTTGTCCGGACGACACGATTGCCTACACCAGTTGCGACGATGCTCATGACCCCCATTACGCCGGCCTGAAAAACATGGAAACGCAATTACAGTCTTTCCGCACCAGCTCAGACGAACCCTATCAATTAATCCCGCTGCCGATGCCGAAACCGATATTTGACGAAGACGGCCTGCGTTTACCGGCCAATTACGCCAATTTCCTGATTATCAACGATGCCGTTATGGTTCCGGCCTACGACGACCCTAACGACGACATCGCGCTGCAACGGTTGGCCGTTTGTTTCCCTGAGCGTAATATCATCGCGACGCCTTGTAGGCCGCTGGTGCATCAATATGGCAGTTTACACTGCATGACGATGCAGTTTCCCACAGGTGCAGTCAATACAAAACTTATCGATGACTAAGACTTGGCTGGCGCTGTTTTTTCAGCGCTGATAGGGTCGGCTATCCATCCCAAAGACTATCCAACTTGGCTGCTCGAAACCGCGCCGGCAATAATCGGCTTTATTATTCTTGCCGCAACCCGCCGGCGCTTTCCATTAACAACCCTGGCTTATTGGCTGATACTGGCCCACGGCGTCATCGTAATGGTCGGCGGTCATTACACGTATGCCGAAGTTCCGCTGTTTGACTGGTTGAAAGACGTCTTTAACCTGGAACTCAATAATTACGACAAAGTCGGCCATTTTGCACAGGGTTTTGTATCGGCCATCATTGCCAGGGAATTATCCGAATGATTTCAAAAACAGTGTACTAGCTAGCGGGCAGGGTTCGCGCTTGGCATCCACCACAACGAAGCCACAATAACACGTCGGTATGACGGTTTGCCAGCGCGATACCGCCCGATGCTATGATGATTCTACAGAACTATAAAGCATTCCGCGTGAACATGAAAAGCATGTCCTGCCCTACTATTCTCTTTTCCAGCGCACCTGGGCAAATTCCAGCGCTTCCTGTATGTTTAAATCACGCGTCGCCCCGCCGGTCCTGACAAACAGCTTCGGCGCATTGGCCTGCGTTAAAAATACCGGCCGTAAGGCAGGCGTCACGATCAGGCGGCATATATCCTTACCGTCTACAACATGAAAAAGGACATGGATATGGCTGCATAGATCAGCCCCCAGGTTGGCTGAAACAGCCGTCATGATGGCTTGTTCAAAACCATCCTGATTCTGCTTTTTCAACGACTGGTAATCTTTTTCCAGGCCGATAAGCGCACCGTCATCGGCAACGCCAATCAATAAGGTGCCGCCGTGATTGCTGTTTAAGAACCCTGCCAGCGTTTTTAATACGATAGCTTCGAGTGAGCGGTTGATACGCGATTGCTCAAGATCCCAACGAAATGATGACTTGAATTCTAAAAACGGGCCTTCTCCCTGAGAGATGATTGAGGGGATGTCTTTTTCCAGTTCGGCTTTTAAATGTTCTATGCGAGACAAGCGCTTGTGTAAAAAACCGTATAGGCCTACCGTCAACAAGCCCAGCATAGCGCCGATTTCGGCATAAAATAACAGCAGCTCGTCTTCCGCGACATTGCCGTTTGTAATCGAAGTCAGCTGTTTTACAACATATTCAATCGACGATAATTTATTGTTATTGCTTTCCTGCGAATAAATGAAATTATAGCTCGGTGCAAGAATAAAGACGCCTATGCCGGCGCCGATCAACGCGGCAAAAAGATAGAGCTTTAATTGCTGTTGCCAGAGCGACAACATTTGTAAAAAGAATCTTTTCATCGTAATGCGAGACTTTTTTGATGTGTCACTATGGGATCTTCAAGCTGTAAACCTGTGCTAACAACCTAAAACAGCGTATCCCACAGTGCATCTACCCTGTTAATGACTGCTTTGCTCATCGCTATCGGCCTGCCCCATTCCCTATTGGTTTCTCCCGGCCATTTATTCGTCGCATCGAAGCCTACTTTTGAACCCAGGCCGGATACCGGCGATGCAAAATCCAGGTAATCGATCGGCGTATTTTCGAGCAGCGTCAAATCCCTGACGGGGTCCATACGCGTCGTAATGGCCCAGATGACATCTTCCCAGTTGCGGACATCGACATCATCATCAACGACGATGACGAATTTGGTGTACATGAACTGCCGCAAATACGACCAGGTGCCCAACATCACGCGCTTGGCGTGGCCGGCATACTGCTTTTTCATGCTGATAACCGCCATGCGGTAGGAACAGCCTTCCGGCGGCAGGTAAAAATCGATAATTTCGGGGAATTGCTTTTGCAAAATCGGCACGAACACTTCATTGAGCGCGACGCCTAAAATGGCCGGTTCATCCGGCGGCCTGCCGGTAAATGTGCTGTGATAAATCGGCGCCTGCCGTTGGCTGATACGCTCTATCGTAAAAACGGGAAACTCGTCGACTTCATTATAATACCCGGTATGATCGCCAAACGGCCCTTCCGGCGCCGTTTCGCCGGGATAAATAAAACCTTCCAGGACGATTTCGGCGCTGGCCGGGACTTGCAAGTCGCTGATCAGGCAGTTGGCGACTTCCGTTTTACTGCCGCGCAGCAAGCCGGCAAAGGCATATTCAGACAGGCTGTCGGGCACCGGCGTCACGGCGGCGAGTATCGTCGCGGGGTCCGCGCCTAACGCGACGGCAACGGGAAAAGGCTGGCCGGGATGCGCCTCGCACCATTCCCTAAAATCCAGCGCACCGCCGCGATGCGTCAACCAGCGCATAATCACCTTGTTTTTAGCAATAACCTGCTGACGGTAAATGCCGAGATTCTGCCGTTCCTTATGCGGCCCCCGGGTAATGACCAAAGGCCAGGTGATCAACGGCCCGGCATCGCCAGGCCAACAGGTTTGCACGGGATAATCGCTTAAATCTATCTCATCGCCCTGCCGCACCAGTTCCTGGCAAGGCGGCGATTTGACGACTTTAGGCGCCATATTCAGCACCTGCTTGAAAACCGGCAATTTTTCAAGCGCATCTTTCATGCCTTTGGGCGGTTCCGGCTCTTTCAAATACGCCAGCAATTCGCCGATGCCGCGCAATTCCGTGACCGATTCCGCGCCCATGCCCATCGCGACGCGGCGCGGCGTACCGAATAAATTAGCCAGCACCGGGATATTCGAGCCGGTTGGATATTCGAACAGCAGTGCGGGGCCTTTTTGTTTTAAAACACGGTCGCAAATTTCCGTTATTTCCAGGTAAGGGTCCACCGGGACGCTAATGCGTTTAAGCTCTCCCTGCTTTTCCAGTTGCGCGATGAAGTCGCGCAAATCCCTGTACTTCATGCCGCAATGCCGCTGTGCCTGAGTAAGGCGTCAATCGTCGGCTTGCGTCCGCGGAAATTGACAAATAAGTCCATCGCATTCTCGCTACCGCCTTTTTCGAGGATATGCGTTAAAAACGCATGGCCGGTTTCAGGGTCGAAGATGCCTTTTTCTTCAAATAGCGAAAACGCATCGCTGGACAGCACTTCCGCCCATTTATAGCTGTAGTAGCCTGCCGCGTAACCGCCGGCAAAAATATGCGAAAAACTGTGCGCAAAGCGATTGAACTTGGGCGGCTTAACAACGGCGACCTGTTTCCTGACTTGCTCCAGTATCTCGTAGATGCGCCCGCCTTTAGATGGATCATAATCGAGATGAATCCTGAAATCGAACAAGCTGAATTCCAGTTGCCTGACCATGATCATGCCGGCCTGGAAATTTTTTGCCGCGAGCATTTTTTCAAACAAGGCATCGGGCAAAGCCTCGCCAGTCTGGTAATGTCCCGACATCAGCGCCAGCGCATCTTTTTCCCAGCACCAGTTTTCCATGAACTGGCTGGGCAGCTCTACGGCATCCCATTCCACGCCGTTGATGCCCGATACGCCCAGATAATTGACCTGTGTCAGCATGTGGTGCAGGCCGTGGCCGAACTCATGAAAAAGCGTCGTCACTTCATCATGCGTCAGCAAGGCCGGTTCGCTGCCAGTCGGCGGCACGGGTTCCAGACCCGTTGCCGCACTCCCGCCATCCCTCGCAGTCGGCGGCGTGAAATTGCAGGTTAAATACGCGACCGGAACCTGGATATTGTCGTTGATTTTCCTGCGGCCTACGCAATCATCCATCCATGCTCCGCCGCGTTTTTTGGCCCGCGCATAAAGATCGATATAAAACCGGCCGCGCAATTCGCCGGTTTTGTCATGGATTTGGAAAAAACGCACATCCGGGTGCCAGGTGTCAAACTCCGCCTGTTCGCTTATCTGTAATCCGTACAATCTCTCCACGACGGCAAACAGCCCCGGCAGTACCCGCGTAACCGGGAAATACGCCTTCACTTCTTCCTGCGATAACTGGTAATAATGCTGGCGCATTTTTTCCGAGAAATAGCTCATATCCCAGGCTTCAAGGTCGTTGACGCCGTAATGCTTGGCGGCGAAGTCTCGCAATTCGGCCAAGTCCCTGCGCGCCTGACGCCAGGATTTATCGGCCAGGTCTTCGAGAAAAGCCATGACGTCTTCCGGTTTCTCGGCCATTTTTGCAGCCAGCGACAACTCGGCATAATTGTCAAAACCCAGCAAACGCGCCTTCTCATGGCGCAAGGCCAAGGTCCGTTCCATGATTTCGCTATTATCCCAGCGCCCCGCATGCGGTCCCCGGTCCGACGCGCGGGTAGCGAAGGCCTCATAATGTTCGCGCCGCAATTCGCGGTTATCGGCATACGTCATCACGGCGAGATAGGAAGGAAACTGCAACGTGATCAGCCAGCCGTCTTGATCCTGGTTAGCCGCCGTTTGCCGCGCCTGCGCTAATGCCGTAGGGGGCAATCCCGCCAGTTCCTGCTCGTCGCTGATGAGCTTGCTCCAGGCATTGGTGGCGTCCATCAGGTTTTCTTCGTATTTGCTGGCAAGGCTCGATAATTCCAGGCTGATTTCTTTATAGCGTTGTTTTTTCCCGGCATCCAGGTCAATACCAGATAGTTTGAAATCCCTTAACGCGTTTTGAATGATTTTTTGCTGCGCGGTATCGAGCACCGTGTGCTCATCGCTTGCGGCAATCATGCGATAGGCGTTAAACAATTGCTCGTTTTGCCCCATTTCCGTCGAGTATTCACTGAGCTTGGGCAGGCAGGCATTGTACGCATCCCTGAGCGCGTCGCTGTTAACAACGGAATTCAAATGGCTGACAGGAGACCAGGCTTTATTGAGCCGATCTTCGACGACTTCAATCGGCTCAACCAGGTTGTCCCAGGTGTAGGTCGTATTGGCCTGCAGCTGACGTTCGACGACAGCCCGTGCGTTAGCGAGCAACTGGTCTATCGCAGGCTCTATGTGCTCGGGCCGGATTTTGGAAAACAGCGGTAATGTTGAATTGGCTAATAATGGATTATTCATCGTCGTCAGGAAAAAATGCTCATGGCTGCATTAATGCGTTGATGCGCTTTATGCAGCACATCCAACGAAAAATCAGGGTTTAGTTTGCCGTTTTTTAGTTTTGTGTAAGCCGGTATCGTATTGATATACGGCAGTCCCTTGGCTTTCGGGGTGCCGATATAACTGTGCAGCTTCGCCAAGATAACGACGTCAATCAGGCTCAATTGATCGCTGCTGCTTTCGTGAAACCAGTCATTGGCATGTTTCGGTATATTGGATAATTCTTCGGAAAATCCCAGGTTACGCAACACCAGGGAACCGGACGCCGGACTTAAAAACGGGAGAACAGTCTCCAATTCATCCAAATCCGTATAATCATCCGGATGCTGCCCGGCAAAATGCAGGATGGGTATGGCGCCGATATCGCAGATCAAACCAGCCAGCAGCGCATCTTCCGGCTTTACTACGCCGCATTCCTCGGCAAGCACAAAGCTCAGGCAAGACACGTACAGGCTTTGCTTCCATAAACTTTGCATTTTTTTCATTAATCCGGGATCATTGCAATGGAACAAGTGCTTGAGGCTGATACTCATCACCAGGTTACGGGTGGCGTTCAGGCCCAACCGGGTAACGGCATCATGGCAGTTGGCCGTCGGTGCTGCCGACGCATACAACGCACTGTTCGCAACCTGGATCAGCTTGGCTACGATGGGGGCATCGATCTGGATGATCTTAACCGCCTCGTTAATCCCGACATCTTTGCTTATCGCTTCTTTCAGCTTAAATGCGACATGGGGCAAAGAAGGCAGGCTCAGCTTATCCTCTTTATAGGCCTTGGCAAAACTCAGGAAAAAACGGCTGCCGGTAATATGCGCAGGCAAGTTGCCAGGATTGAGACCGTTCTGCATATCGTTGTCATGACTTTTATCCGCCCACAACTGGGTGAGTTCGCCGGCAATAGACAAAATGACCACATCTGTTTTAGCGACGGCCGTGGCGCCGCAAATTTTTCCGCTGTTGAGCGGCAAATGAGCAAGCATGGAATCATCCGACAAGATATAACTGTTATCGCAATCCGGACGTAGCTCGATACATCCTTTCAGCAGGTAGAAAACCGAACCGGTTTTCTGTCCCAACCTGAAAATTACCGATTCAGCCGTATAAGTCAGCGTTATATGCGCCAAGTGATTGATAGACTCATCATCAAGATCCCTGATCGGCGCAAATTTTTTCAGGATAGCCTGCGATTGTTTCTCAGTGCTCGAAGAAACAGGCTTGGAACAGGCGGCCGGATTATTATTGGGCTTGGCCGGCGTCACATCGCTGTTTTTTTTTGCCGGCGCCTCGTTTTTTGCATCCTGGGAAAAAATTTTACTGAGCCAATTCATGATGGTCACCGATTTTATTGTTATATAGGGTTTTTAATACCTTGGATTTTCTTTCATCATGGCATACGTTATGAATCGAAGAACACAGCAGTATGCGATAAATGATCGTGCCAGCCGCGATGATTTTTATCGATTAATATCCATAAAAAACCCAGTCCGAAAAAACTCCAGGAGAGTATTGCGGCAATAAAGCGCAACAATGCCTGCGTCCAGTTAATAGGCTGTTGGTCAAGCGTCAGGACTTTTATTTTCCAAGCACGTAAGCCCAATGTTTGTCCCCCATGCGTCCAGAACCAGCCGTAAAAAATAAAACTGACGACCAACAGGTATAGGGGATAAAAGAATTGTTGGCCGGTAAAAGCCTCACCTGCATTGAATGGCAGTAACAAAGCGGTTGCGACAAAAAAAATTGCACACAACAGAAAAAGATCGTAAACAATGGCCGCTAATCGACGTAAAAAACCAGGAGTAGATGGCAAATCGTCCGCTGGTTTTAATCGCCTTCGCTTTTCTTGATGGGGCACTAATTTTTAAACAGTTCCAGTTTTTGGCCCAAATAGAGGCACATAGCCATCAGCCCGCCCAGCATTGCCAGCGAAAACAGGAACGGCGGTCTATGAAACAGGAGAATAAAGAAATCTGCCACAAATATACTGGTTAAAAAAGGGCGATCAATGAAGCCACTAAGAATCTTTTTGAACATAAACAATCCCGTCAAACACGCGTGGTGAGTGTGTAAAAAAAATGGTTGCCTGATCTTTTATCTGGTTAAATGCACAGTGCACTCTTGCTAAAAATCAGTAATACGATTCTACTATATTCAAAAGGGGAATGTAAAAGAAAAGAAACTTGCCCATTGGGCTGGAATTCATTCAAATGATATGATTAATTTAATTAAAAAAACCAACATTGGTGTAATACCCATTTTTAACTTCTTTAGAAAAATTATCCAGTCGGCGATACCTGACACTGAACGTCCAGCCGTCCGGAAAATAAAAATATATGCACGCCCGGAGCATAATATTTCACGCTCCCAGATCAGTGAAAACGCTTTAAAGGTTCTGTACCGATTGCAGAAAGAAGGCTTTGAAGCCTTCCTGGTCGGCGGTTGTGTACGCGATTTACTATTGGGCAGAGAGCCTAAAGACTTTGATGTCGTCACGGATGCAGACCCCGAGCAGGTCAGGAAGGTGTTTCGCAATTGCCGTATTATCGGTCGCAGGTTTCGCCTGGCGCATGTGCATTTCGGCAAGGAAGTTATTGAAGTCGCGACATTCCGGGGCGCTGCGGAAACGCAAAATGATAAGCAAGTGCTGAATAAGGAAGGCCGCTTATTACGCGATAACGTCTACGGCACCATTGAAGAAGATGTCTGGCGCAGGGACTTCACGGTCAATGCGCTTTATTACAATATCAAGGACTTTTCAGTGGTCGATTATGTCGACGGCATGAACGACCATAAAACAAGTACGCTCAGGCTGATAGGCGATCCTGAAACCCGTTTCCGGGAAGATCCGGTGCGTATGCTAAGAGCCGTGCGCTTTGCCGTTAAACTCGGCTTTAAGCTTGATCCTGATTGTGAAAACGCTATGCACGGCGCGGCTGAGTTATTGTCAAGCATACCGTCGGCACGGCTTTATGATGAAGTGTTGAAGCTGTTCCTGTTCGGTTACGCCTTACAAACCTTTGAAATGCTGAGGCATTATGGGTTGTTCCAGGTGCTTTTCCCAGCCACGGAAAAAAGCCTGGGTGCTGAAGAGAACGGATTTCCGAGACTATTGCTTATTAAGGCACTGGAAAACTCAGATAACCGGATTGCCGACGGCAAATCGGTAACGGCTTATTTTTTATTTGCCGCCTTTTTATGGGAACCTGTCAGCATACTGGCTAAAGAAAAAATGGCGGAAGGCTTACCCGAATTTATGGCCTACCAGGACGCCGCCAATGAAGTTATTGCAAGACAAGTCAAGCATACGGCCTTGCCACGCCATATCAGCATGGCTATGCGTGAAGTCTGGAGCCTGCAGCCTAAATTTAATGCCCGCGTCGGCTCCAAACCGAGCCGCTTACTGACGCACCCGCGTTTCAGGGCAGGCTATGATTTCCTATTGTTGCGCGCAGAAACCGGGGGGGCTGACCCTGAATTAGCGCAATGGTGGCAGGTATACCAAAATGCCGATGAAACCGAGCAAAGGAAGATGACCCAGCCGCCACGAAAAAGCCAAAACAGCAAATCGGGGCGAAAAAGAAGTTATCGTAAACGAACGCATAATAGCGCAACGAGCACGGAAGCCTAAGTTTAAGACCAGCCATATCGTGATTTCCCGTCCGTCTATGGCCACGCCGGACGCGCGGTTTCTTACCTTGCCGCAGTCTCATTGCGCCACTCTTGGCATGTCCCTATCCGACGCGTAACGTACAAGCCCTGACAACATCAATACGCCATTTAAAGCAGGCAATGATGTGTAACACTACAGAGTCCATCAGACAACTATGAATAATTCCTCAACTCAAACGATTATCGCCTACATAGGATTGGGCAGTAATCTTGCGTCGCCTGTCACGCAAATCAAATCGGCGCGCAACGCAATAGCAGCCACCGCAGGCATTAAAGAATTGGCGTTCTCCAGCCTGTATCACAGCTCGCCTATGGGTCCGCAGGACCAACCCGACTATGTCAATGCGGTTATGGCTATCGAAACAGGCTTGTCGCCGACCGATTTGCTGCATTGCCTGCAACGCATTGAACACGCCCAGGGACGCATACGAAGGGCTGAACGCTGGGGAGCCAGGACACTGGACCTGGACATCCTGGTATACGGCGACCGATGCATCGAATTACCCGAATTAACCGTACCGCATAGCGGCGTCAGCGAGCGGTCTTTTGTGCTGTATCCCTTATATGAACTGGCTCCGCAACTGATTATTCCGGGCAAAGGTAATATTGCCGACCTGATTGCAAACTGTCCATTAGCCGGACTGAAACGTTTGGATTAAAACATGAATCACTCTACAGTAAAGCCACTATCAATCAATGACTTGGCGAACATGAAGCAACGCGGTGAAAAAATCAGTTGCCTGACGGCTTACGATGCCAGTTTCAGCGCATTAATCGACCATGTCGGTATCGATATCATGCTTGTTGGAGACTCCCTCGGCATGACGGTTCAAGGGCATGACACGACGTTGCCGGTCACCGTCACTGACATGGTTTATCATACGCGCTGCGTCCACAACGCCAGGGAACGCGCATTCATCATTGCCGACCTGCCTTTTATGGCGTACCCGACAGCGCTTATCGCTGCCGAAAACGCGGCCAAATTAATGCAGCTCGGCGGCGCGCAAATGGTAAAACTGGAAGGCGCAAAGCCGGACATCGTCAGCTTCCTCGTCGAACAAGGCATCCCGGTATGCGGACATTTAGGCCTGTTACCGCAACATATCAATCAACTGGGCAATTATGCCGTCCAGGGCAAAAAACCCATTGATGCGGAAAAAATCATGGCCGATGCCCAGCAATTAGAGCAGGCAGGCGCCGCACTTTTGGTGCTAGAATGCGTCCCTGCAAAACTGGCAAAGGAAATCAGTACACAATTAAGCATCCCCGTTATCGGCATAGGCGCCGGTATTGCTTGCGACGGGCAAGTGCTGGTGCTCCATGACATGCTTAATATCGGCACCAGCAAGCGTCCGCGATTTTCCAAAGACTTCATGCAGTATGCCGAAAGCATTGAAGCTGCAATTCGCGCTTATCACCAAGCTGTCAAGCAATCCTTATTCCCAACCATTGACCATAGTTTTTAAGCCTAATGCATACCGTTAATACCGTATTAGAGTTGCAGGCGACTGTCAAAGCCTGGCGTTCGGCAGGCGAAAGCATCGCCTTCGTGCCGACGATGGGGAACCTGCATGACGGGCATTTACACTTAGTCAGCGTCGCGAAAACAAAAGCCGATAGAGTCGTCGTCAGTATTTTCGTTAATCCCACTCAATTTGGCGCAGGCGAAGACTTTGACACTTACCCGCGCACCGAACAGGAAGACCAGGAAAAACTCAAGTCTATTGAAACAGACCTGCTGTTCCTGCCCTCCATAGCAGAAATTTACACGCCTGACGCACAAACGACGGTATCGGTAAGCGGCATGTCCAACCTCTATTGCGGCGCGTCCAGGCCCGGGCATTTTGATGGCGTCGCAACGATAGTCTGTAAATTATTCAATATGGTCGAACCGACGGTTGCCGTATTCGGGCTGAAAGATTTTCAACAATTAGCCGTCATCCGCACCATGACCAGGGATTTAAACATACCTGTGCAAATCATCGGCGTAGACACCGTAAGGGAATCCAGCGGCCTGGCGATGAGCTCCAGGAACGGTTATTTAAGCGCTGCAGAAAAAACTATCGCGCCGCTGCTTTATCAATCCCTAAACAGCGCACACGACGCCATCCTTGCCGGAAACCAGGCTTATCCCGACATCGAGCAGCACGCGCTACGTTTTTTACAACAGGCAGGATTCAAACCCGATTATTTCAGCGTCTGCCGCAGCAGTGACTTGAAAAAAGCAACCCTGCAAGATGCCGACTTGGTTTTACTGGCAGCGGCAAGGCTAGGAAAAACAAGGTTAATCGATAATATTTATTTTTCGAAAGAACCTGGAATGAATGCCGGCTGAACTCAAACCGGCGAAAAGTTGATGCACTGCGCAAATTAATGGATAATTATGCGTTTTTTAACGTATTTATATAGTTTTATTATGCAAATTACGATGCTTAAAGCAAAATTACATAGAGCGACCGTAACCCGTTCCGAACTGGGCTACGAAGGCTCCTGCGCTATTGACAGCGCTATTCTTGATTTATCAGGCATCAGAGAATACGAGCAAATCCAGATTTACAATATCAATAACGGTGCGCGCTTTACCACCTATGCGATTCGCGCCGAAGCCGGCTCAGGCATTTTTTCAGTCAATGGCGCGGCGGCGCGTTTGGCCTGTCCGGGCGACTTGATTATTGTCTGCGCCTACGCCGTATTAAACCCGCAGGAAGCAGAACAACACAAGCCCACGCTCGTCTATTTCAATGACAAAAATGAAGTGTTGCGTTCTGCCTCATCAATTCCCGTTCAAGCAGCATAAACCGCACCTCATCACGACCGACTCGGCAGGCCAAACACTTCAGCAGCCGATACAGAAGCCATCACACGTTTTAGCGACCAAGCCGGTACCTTGCACGGTGCTTTATATCGACAGGGATGTCGACATTCCGATGCAAAGAGGGCCGGATTGAATACTCTGTGAGAAATATTGACTATCAGGCTTTTGGCAATGTAACTCCTGTTTGCCCCTGATATTTACCCCCCCTATCTTTATAAGATGTCTCGCAGACTTGGTCGCCGCCGAAAAACAGCATCTGCGCAACGCCTTCATTGGCATAGATTTTTGCCGGCAAGGTCGTGGTATTCGAAAACTCCAGCGTCACATGTCCTTCCCATTCGGGTTCCAGCGGCGTGACATTAACGATTATCCCGCACCTGGCATACGTTGATTTACCGAGGCAAATCGTCAGCACATCGCGTGGAATACGGAAATATTCGACGGTTCTCGCCAGCGCAAATGAATTCGGCGGAATAATGCAAACATCGGATTTAACATCAACAAAACTGCTCGAGTCAAAATCTTTCGGGTCAACAATGGCAGAATTGATATTGGTAAAAATCTTGAATTCGTCGGAACAACGCACATCATAGCCATAACTTGACGTGCCGTAAGAAATAACCCGGCCTTGTTCAGAATCCCTGACCTGGCCGCTTTCAAACGGCTCTATCATACCGTGCTGCTCCGCCATCCGGCGTATCCATTTATCCGACTTAATGCTCATAAGCGACTGACTACCTTACTGAAAAAGGAAGCCATTCTAGCATAAATCATTTACACACACGGGAGCGGCTTTGTAACGCTCACGATCAGGTATTCTGCACGACAATAGTAGGAAAGCGGCGGCTGTAATCCTTGGCCTTCAGCGCCAGTTTTCCGGGCAATGGCTTTATAAATTTGCGCGGCGCGCCCGTCGGGGTCGGCGACCACAGTCGGCCTGCTCGAACCAGCATCCCGGCGGAATCTTTGTCGCCGGATGGCAATGTCCAGGTACAGTGCAGATACAAAAACGTCGATGATAAACGGGTGGGCAGATTTCACGGTACGAAACGCTGTTCGCAACAATTCGACATTGTGTTGTGCACAGAGAAATTTATGTCGCTGGTAAGTCACCACGGTGAAAAAACAAGTGCCGCCTGGAGTCTGGGTGCGACGGTAGCGCATAACGCCGCCCCCATGCCGATTAGTAAACGTTAGTGTACCTGAAAACGAGGGTCGGGCAACAGCATTACCGTTGCCCGACCGATGTTGGGGTGTCCGACGCGAAAACAGCCGCAACAAAATCATTGCCACATTGAAGCATTGAAATGTCGGGCACGAAAAGCATGTGCCCGACCTACCCGGCTGCGGCGAATCCGCCCTACAGATCTTGCGCGCTTTTATAAAGTCGAACTCGCTAGCTGGAAACATCCAGGCGATCAAAATCCCTGACAAATACTTCTATCTTCTCACCGACATTTTGGTGATATTTCCACAGTGCCATGGCAGATATTTCTTGAAGGAACAACAAGGCTTCCAGTACGTCGTCTCACTGGTCATAAGATACCCCCTTCATTTCATTTATCAATGTCAAATAGAGTTGCTCCAATTTCAGCGATGAGGAAGGTAATAACCTACTGGCGGGCGGCGATGGCGCGGATACGCTGATTAGCGGCGCCGGCGATGATGATTTATACGGCGGCGACGGCGACGATATTTATCGGGTCAATGCGGGCGGCGGCATTGACCGAATCAGCGATTTCTTCGAGCAGGGCTATAGCGGCGTCAATGTCGGCAATGCCCTGGTGTTCGGCCCAGGTCTCCGCTCGGACGACATCGGCCTGGGCGTCGGCTCCCTGCTGATCACCATCGGCAACAACGGCGACGCCATCCATATCGAAGGCTTCGATCCCGACCATCCCTACGCCAACCCGGTCATCAGCCGTTTCGAGTTCGCCGATGGCACGGTACTCTCCTGGCAACAATTGCTGAGCCGGGGTTTTGATTTATCAGGCACGCTGAACATGGATGTTATCAACGGCACCGGCGCCGATGACCGCATCGCGGCATTGGACGGCGACGACATCGTCTACGGCAAGGACGGCAATGATACGCTGGACGGCGGCAGTGGCGCAGACACTTTGCTGGGCGGGGCCGGCGACGATGTCTATGAGGTCGACATTAGCGGCGACGTCGTGATCGAAAACGCCGATGAAGGGCAGGATAGCGTGCTCAGCAGCAGCGCTTATACTTTGGGGGATAATATAGAAAACCTCAGCTTGGCCGGGGTTCAGGCGTTATCCGGCATCGGCAACGGCCTGGACAACGCAGTGACCGGCAACGCCGGCGACAATCCCTTGTACGGCCTTAACGGCAACGACACGCTAAGCGGCAATGCCGGCAACGATACGCTGGACGGCGGGGCCGGCGCCGATGCCCTGTTCGGCGGCTACGGCGATGACGGGTATGTCGTTGACGACAGCAGCGACCGCGTAACCGAAGCGGCCGATGCCGGCCAGGATCGCGTAGCGAGCACGGTATCTTTCCTGCTCGATGCCAACCTCGAAGACCTGGAGCTGCTGGGCGAGACTGCGCTGGATGCTACCGGCAATGATCTTAACAATCGCTTAAAACAGGTAACAGACTATGTTTAATTTTAAATGAAAACATAGTCTGCCACCTGTTTTATCTGTTTTTATCAAATACCCTAGAAAAAATATGGACATCAGGTAATCAAGCCAAGATAATCAACCCGTTAAAATGGCAACTGATTTAATTTACTTGACCAGTTAGGTTTTTAGCAAATAGCTAGCGAGGGAATATGAATGAAAATCCGAAATTTGAAAAACATGCTCTATCCCCTGCTCTTATGGAGAACAGTCCGCCTTGAGTGCATTACCCGGCATTGGCGGTTTGCTGCGCGAAACCGCCCTACGGTCCTACGGTCTGCATCCACCTTACGAGTTCATTATTTTTGAATATGTCCACTCAAAACAAAAATCGATCGAGTCTGACCCTATTGGTTTTATTGGATACCATAGAAAAAATGTGGACATTCGATAATCAACCCGAGATAATCAACCCGTTAAAATAGCAACTGAGTTAGCCTACTTGACCAATTAGACAGGTTTTTAGCAAATACCTAGCGAGGGAATATGAATGAAAATCCGAAATTTGAAAAACATGGCCTGTCCGCTGTTTTTAGTCTAGCCCCAATACTGCTTGTATTCCTGTTTTATCAATTATTCGCATTCCCTACTTTTGCGCAATCCCTAGACAACTACTGCATTGCCCTTACCGATTATAAGCTGCAATCAAAGCCGATAATCCCATCAATTGATGAACCGGAGCCTGTGCATATCACCGTAAAAGGCAAAGCATTTCATATTGTCATTCAAGACAGGTGGTATTTAAAAATAATAGATGAAAATAATAAACCCTTAAGCAAAGCGGGCGTATGGCAAGGCTTCGGTCGTGTTCACAATGTGGTTTTAGGCAAAAACGGCTGGTTATGGATAGACGGGGACGACAGAGGCTATATGGTCAAGCTTGATCTTACCCGAGAACTGCCGACGCTTGGGAAACCCGTGCCGTTACCCGATTTGAAAGCTAGACCCTATTCGATGATCGAAAAATGGTGGAGCTATGATGATTCCGGCTTCAGAGCAACCGGCGACTATAGTCCTCTATTGGATCGAGTTTTTATAACCGGTCATCGAGTCACCTTGTTTGGCACACCTGATCTTGCTACATACGAAGTGATTGCAGGGCAAGCCAAACTGTTGCCCGAGCCATTGCAAGGTGCCCGGCTGGTTGGCGGTGAGCGTTATCGTGAGGTAGGTGGAATGTCGTATCACTATTATGAAGATTTATCCCATTTGAACGGCGTTCTGTTCGAAGGCCAAAAGGGGGAGGCTTATTTCTACGATGGCGTGAAAGGTGTCTCTTTGTTGACGAATTACTTGGACTCATCGGTGGAAGAAAAAAAGCGTAAATGGATTGTAGAACAAGCACCTATCAGCCAACGGATTTTTTTAAGGAATTTTGTCCAGAAAAAACCGTTTTTTATAGAACTCAAAGCGGGACCAAACCTAACACCGATTGCCATACCTGAAGAACTTGCTGATAGGGGGCTTTGGCTTTACGAATTTCCAAACGATCCACAACTATTTGCAATTTCAAGGTATGTCGTAATGGTTGAGACTAAAGACGGGTTACAAATCGTAGCGACTGCGCAGGAACCGTCTTATATTGGTAAAGAAAAATATGCCGATACGAATCTCATGCCGGATAAAGCCATCGGGTTTACCGTATTTAATCCGGTAACAAAAACGAGTACCGGATATTTAATTATTAACAATCCGTTGTCGGAACGGTGTATCGCAACCCCCAATACCGACAAACCAATTGTTCTTGGTGACAAATAAAATGGAGAATATTCATAAAATCAATACAAACTAATTTAACAATCCCGATCAATACCTTATAACTTAATTTTGGGAATATAAGCCATGTCAACAAATACATACGATCCTATTGAAATTACCTTGCTCTATGTTTTTGGAACCACTACGCCGTTAACCGATGATTACAATGAGCATATCAGGCCGCTGGATGCTAATAACGCTTCCATCACCTATGACATGTTAGCTTACATGACTAGTGGCGGTGGTCGCTATGCTACTCCAGCACTATTTGGCGCAGTTGAAAAAATTTTCAATACGACAATTGCTGACGGTGTTTATACCTACGCAGATTTTCAAAAAGATGGTCATTTGGTACTCACAGGAGATGACATCAGTCTAACTATCTCTCAATATGGCACAGATACCTCCAGTGCCGACTTTGCCGATCGCGCCTATATTTTTGGTACCTCCGGTTTTAAACTTAGACTGGAAAATGCCACTTTCGAGGTTATCAACGGTGCTATAACCATTAAAGGGATGGAGGTGCGAGCTGGAGATGATAATTTCGACTTCGACTCCAATAATCCGCTTGCTATTTTATTGGGTACTTTTCTTTTTGAGCCGACTTTCGACCCTTATTCTTTGGCGCGAGGCACCCAACCGCCCGATTACCAAGCTGTCTCTATTAATTTCCGTGGATCGGGAACAAACTATAGTAGCTACAGTTACGCTGACTACCTATTAAATAAGCAATTTGCTGACGAATTTGTCAGTTATGTTATTCCTGATAGCAGTATTGGTGGTATTTTGATAAGGTCTGCCAAAGATGCTGCGGGTATCGCTTCGCTCCTTGCCGGTGAGGGGCCGGAATACTTCCAAAAAATTGCCGCCGATCAGTTTTTATCCTACATGCACAACGGTCTAAAAGTTATTTATGGCACACCTAACAGCGATCTTCTTACCGAGTGGAGTAAAGAGTTAAGCTTTGATAGTTACGATGGCTATTTTATGGTGGGCGGTGCAGGTGATGATACTTTGATAGGTGAAGCATTCGCCGATGAACTTCTAGGCGGTAACGACAATGACACACTAACAGGAATGGGCGGCAACGACACCCTCGAAGGCGGTGCCGGCGACGACACCTATATCTACCACAGCGGCGATGGCATGGACACGATCATCGACAGCGACGGCCAAGGTCGCATCAGCTACGACGGTGTCATGCTGACCGGCGGCCAGCAATTGGGCGACAACCGCGTTTTTCAAGGCACGGACGCCAATAATACCCAACACACCTACATTTTTGTGACCGGCAATAAAGACAGCGGCGGCGACTTGCTGATAGACGGCGTTATCCTGATCAGAAACTTCCACAACAACGATCTTAACCTGGCCCTTAACGCCGCCGCCCCCGAACAAACCCCGCAAACCGGCCGCGCCATCAACGGCGATTTCAAACCGATGGACAACGATATTACTCAGAGCGGCATACAAATAGTTTATGACGACCTGAACAACATTCAGGTTAGCGATGAAGCCGACCCCGGCCGCGCCGACACGCTTAACGACAGCACCGGCAACGACGCCATCAACAGCGGTGCCGGCAACGATGTCATCAATGCGTTTCGCGGCGGCGATGACTTGATCGATGCCGGGGCTGGGCAAGACAAAGTTCTTGAGAGCAATGCCGCAGCCGGCAATGATGTCATCAGCGGCGGCGCCGATAACGATATACTAGCGGGCGGCCTGGGCGACGACCGCATCTATGCCGACCACGTCATCAGCGTCGCCGAGGCTGTCGCCGGCGGCAACAGCCAGGACGGCAGTGGTCAGAAAGGCGATTGGCTGGCTGGCGAATTAGGCGACGACACGCTGGTGGGCGCCGCCGGTAACGATGTATTGGCGGGCGGTAGCGGCGACGATCTGCTTATCGGCGGCGCCGGTGATGACGACATTATCGGCGATGCCAACTGGGTGGCGGCTACCTTCGACTGGAACGTAACCTGGGTCAGCACAGGACAAAACACGCATGAACGCCACTATAACCCTGTCAATGAAACAGCTTTGGCCGGTACTGGCGCGGATGTTGTCTATGCCGGTACATCTAGAGGCAACGACTGGACCGGCGCCGGCAATGACATCATTTTTGGCGAAGACGGCAATGATGGACTCAATGGCGAAGGCGGCAACGATATTATGATAGGCGGCGCCGGACAAGACGGCTTAAGCGGCAGCGAAGGCGACGATATCATGGCGGGCGGTATCGACGATGACCTCATGGGGGGTGGTCCGGGCATGGACGCCTATATCTGCAACCAAGGCGACGGTCACGATACCATAATCGATCCCGACAAGGACAACCTACTCATCTTCGGTGAAGGTATTAATAAAGACAACATTACCCTGAAGCTAGGCTCACTGCTGCTCGACCTCGGCAACGGCGATGCCGTCCATATTGACGGCTTCGATCAAAACGATGTCTTTAACAGCTCCTCTGTGAGCACCTTCAGCTTTGCGGACGGCTCAACACTCACGCTGAACCAACTGCTGGCCCGCGGTTTTGACCTGAACGGCAGCAACCAGAACGACACGATAGGAGATAGCAAGCAGGGTATCCTTTATGCTTGATGCCAACATCGAAGATCTGGAGCTGCTGGGCGAGACTGCGCTGGATGCTACCGGCAATGATCTTAACAATCGCTTAAAAAAGATGACAGACTATGTTTAATTTCAAATGAAAACATAGTCTGTCATCTTTTTTATGTTTTTTTAATACCATATAAAAAATATGGACATTAGATAATCAACCCGAGATAATCAACCCGTTAAAATGGCAACTGAGTTAGTTTACTTGACCAGTTAGCTAGGTTTTTAGCAAATAGCTGGCGAGGGAATATGAATGAAAATCCGAAATTTGAAAAACATGGTCTACCCCCTGCTCTTATGGAGAACAATCCGCCTTGAGTGCATTATCCGGCATTGGCGGTTTGCTGCGCGAAACCGCCCTACGGTCTGCATCCACCTTACGAGTTACGGTCCTACTGTCCAGTTTTAAACCATTCCCCTAACTACCGTAATTTGATGGAGAGCATAAATGAGTGGCAACCAGCAACAAATCATCAATACACTGGCTAAATTTTCCTGGCACAGCTTTCGTCTCAGTCTTGGAATAACGCTGCTATCGATGATCATTGGCTGTGCGGCCGGCCCGCCGGTGCTGGTTTTTGATGAACATGGGGTTTTTGACCTAGCTTGGCAAGATTACCAAATCGAACTCTATGCCGACGGCACGGTGCATTATCACGGCAAGGCCGATGTCAATGTGATTGGCGACCGCTACGGTAAGATCACGCCTGAGCAAGTGCAGAAAATGGTCGGTTTGTATGAAAGGCTATATGAAAACAAACAAAAAATGCTTGCAAAATATTTTTACCCAAAATACGAAAAGAGATATTCCTTAGATCCGCATCAGCGCGATGAATTGGAGCGTTATAAGAAAAACTACATCGATAGAAAAAACTGGGACACCTCGATAACTTTTAATAAAGAAGATGAAGTATCCCAATATGCGCCTGTGGGTGCTTTTTTACCTGATTTTCTAGGTATTCTTAACGAAATGATCGATATGGATGCCTGGTTATGTTATCCAAAAAACCATCCTCGGCGTTACTATTGTCCGATATTAAACCATTCCCCTAACTACCGTAATTTGATGGAGAGCATAAATGAGTGACAACCAACAACAAATCATCAATACCCTGGCTAAATTTTCCTGGCACAGCTTTCTGGGCAATAGGAACCCGGGCACGCCGTTGACAATCACCTACAGCTTCTTGACTGACCGACCCGACTATTATTCAGGAGTTTATGGGGATCAATGGTTAAAAAGTGCGCGAGCCGTTGACGATGTGAACAGCTTTGGTGTCTTGTCCCAAACGCAACAGGACGCTTTCAATCTGGCCAAAGAAGCGTGGGGCTTCGTGGCTAATATTACCTTCGTACAGACGATAGGCGAAACCGGCCATATCGCCGTCGCCAATGTCGACTTGCTGCCGAAAAATATTGCGGCAACCTCCTCTCCGACTTCTGTGACGACAACCGGGGTAGAAGGCGACATATTCCTGAGCAGCGCCGGAGCTGATGGCGCCATCAACCAAATCCTTACCCCAGGCAGCGTCGGTTACTACACGATGCTGCATGAATTGGGACACGCGCTGGGCTTGGATCACCCGAAAGCATACAACAATAATGACATTGCTCC
>Ga0172373_10003273_pt1 | contig 23859 bp, 25 predicted proteins | sample Lak10m_2_FD_114546 | JGI IMG/M metagenome (GOLD analysis project Ga0172373, IMG submission 114546) | Freshwater microbial communities from Kabuno Bay, South-Kivu, Congo - kab_092012_10m | ecosystem: Environmental > Aquatic > Freshwater > Lake | place: Democratic Republic of the Congo...
AGGGAAGGTAAATGTCTGCCGGATGACGCCGCCACGCTCATCGCTGAAACTCCATAGGGCAATGGAGGGTAGGGCCTTCTGAATCTCTTCGGGGTTTAGTTTTGCCATGATCATGGGGATTTTTTATCTCTTTAGGGGCTGAATCTGTCATTTTGCTTGATTCAGTCGCCTCGAGAGGTTAAATTTTGGCCTGAGCAGAGCAGGATGGCAAGGGCATTAACAACTTTAACAAGGATGCAGCTATGCAAGATCACTTCAATAAACTCGTTCAGGTGTGTTTCTACGGAATCATTATCTTTGTTGGTGCAGTCGCTCTGGGCAGCAAAATGGGGCAAGTCGGTCCGGTCTTGGTTTTTGGGCTACTTTTATTTGCGATTGTCTTATCGACCCAATTCGGTGCAATGGCAACCCGGAAAGAAGGTGCTTCAATGGCCGTCATGATTGAGTCGATCCGAAAGCACCCTGGCGGAGCAGCAACGCTTGCCGTAATCGTTCTGGTGGCCATTTTCTTGCTCATCGCATTGGCTTAGCCCGCGGGAATCATGGGATTTATCACCCGCGCTGTGGGTGATTTGTAAAGATGTGGGTGGTCTGATTCTGATTGCTTCCACTGCGTGTGTGGATCAGGTCAAAACCATGCTGACTAAACAGATCCGAGTGGGTTGGAATGTTGTAGATCACGATGCATGGCAGTTGTCGCAGCGCCTTGAGGGTGGCGTTCATAATCTGGCTGTCGAATGGGTTATAGAGGTAAGCAATCAAGGCGGATCCCAGTCCCTCATACCGCACTGATTCCGCATCTGCGCAGATGAATTCCCCAGGACAGCCAAACACTTTGCGGTGGTTGCTCTGTGCGAGTTCAATAAATGGTGGGTAGTAATCAATCCCGAGAATTCGCTGCTGAAGTCCCAGTCGTTCACATTCCAGCCGCCATACAATGGGGACCTTGCCTTTCCCGCAGCCAATATCGATAAAGGTATAGAGAGTGAACGCCTTGCCCAGGACCCCATGAGTCAGGCTGAAGGACTTCTCGATCTCCGAGGTCCAGGAGGCCATATAGGCTTTGCCATGGGCCAGGTTCGGAAGGTCATGGAATCCGGTCTTGGCTAAAGGGGTGGTGGTGTTTGTGCCGTAAATCCTATCGAACCGGTCTCGTTCCTGAAATTCCAGCTCGCTCGGGCTTTGAGGGTGCTTGCGGGGGGTGCTCATGGAGCGTCATTTTAAGAAAAGGAAGTGGCAATGAAATTTTTACTGGTGGTTTTTATTAACTTAAACTCTAACAACACCCTAATTCATCACTTTGGGGTGCCTTTTGACACTCTGCAGGCCTGCGAAGCCGCCAGAAAGTTGGTGCAGAACTCAGAGTGGTACACGGTCAGAACCTCTTGCGCGACCTACGCACGCGACCTCAAGAGCCAGATGCCGCAAATTCAGGGTATGTAAGTCTTGGGCATCCAGCAGGGAGGGTGGATGCGCGCAACGCTTCGAAAAGGCCCTGCGCCGGCGGAACTGGGCGCTGCGTCGTCTGGCGCTTAACGGTTAGCCACCACTCCACATGTTTGTGTTCTTGCCGGCCATGAACATCCGTGCCGCCAGAACGCTGGAGGTATAAAAGACCATCTGCCCGCGGTTGTTATAAACCGCGTATCGACGCTCAGTAGCGGAAATCATGATGGACTCAAAATACATGGGTTCTGGATTGCGCTCTCGTCATAGGAAGGCCGGCTCGCGGTTGGTTGGGACACGATCGTCACGCAACCCATCCTGTACGGTGGGGAATACGGAACAATTTTCGACCCTGTTTAGGGCGGGGTCAATTCACCCAAGAAGAGGCACCTCTATACTTGGCTCTTATTTTATGGAGTCATAGGCTTGGAGAATATCGATGTCATTGTGTTGCGGCGACTGCGGGACTGGCGTCTGGCGGGCCAATCCGCGCTGCTCGCAACAGTGGTTCGGACATGGGGTTCATCGCCAAGACCGGTGGGGTCGATCATGGGCTTGGCACAATCCGGAGCTGTGGTGGGATCAGTCTCTGGGGGCTGTATTGAAGATGATCTGATCTACCGGTTTACCCAGTCTCGAGACCCAGGCTCTGGCGCGCAGGCAAGTCCAATGCAGGGCCCACCCCAGAGACTGCGTTATGGGATTACCGCGGATGAGGCCCATCGGTTCGGATTACCCTGTGGCGGAACATTAGAGTTACTGTTGGAGTTTAATCCGGACGCCCAATTGCTGTCATCCTTGGTCGCAAGGCTTGAGTCGGGCATTCTCATGCAGCGAACCACCGAGATTAATACAGGCCATGTAACGATTGCGCCGACTCAGCAGGCTGATGAATTGCGGCTAACGGAAACCTGCCTGATCAATACCTTTGGCCCTGAGTACCGAATGCTGTTGATCGGAGCTGGTCAGCTGGCTGAGTATCTCGCAACAATGGCGTTATTTAACGGATTCATGGTGACGGTCTGCGATCCTCGTAACGAGTACACCGATTCATGGTCGGTGTCTGGCGTGGAAATTATTACGGAGTGGCCGGATGATACGGTTCGGCAGTTCAAGCCCGATCGACGAACCTGTGTCTTGGCGTTGACTCATGACCCCAAACTTGATGATATCGCCCTGATGGAGGCATTAAGAACAGATGCGTTTTACGTTGGCGCTATCGGTTCACGTGCCAATAATGAAAGCCGGCGAGTTCGTTTAATCGAACACTTTGACCAAACCCCTCCATCACTCGAGAAACTTCGGGGTCCGATAGGTATTTTTATTGGGAGCAAAACGCCTGCCGAGATTGCCGTCAGTGTGATGGCAGAGGTTCTTGCCGTAAAGAATGGAGTGCCGCTGCCCCGGGATTTTAATGTGGCAGAGGCTAAAAATAAGGGCGATGGTCTAAGTGTCTGATTCGACGGAAAAATTACGGCAGTTTTGGGATTCGCGTTATCAGTCAGGGGATTACATTTACGGTGTTAGGCCTAACGATATGCTTGTTGCCCACGTGCATCGGATTCCGCCCAAGGGCCGCGTACTCTGCCTAGCCGATGGCGAGGGGCGCAACAGTGTATTTCTCGCCAAGCAAGGATTTCTAGTTACCGCAATTGATATTTCGAGTGCGGGGGTGGCAAAGGCAGAGCAGCTTGCGGCCAACGAAGGCGTTAGCATCGATTATCGGGTTGCGGATGTCACCGCATTTAATGTTGCGCCACTCGCATGGGATGCGATTGTTTCTATTTTTCTGCATCTGCCACAGCGTCTACGCCAGTCCCTTCACACGCGATGGCTTGCGGGCCTATCGCCCAGTGGTGTTTTCATTTATGAGGCCTACACGAAGGATCAGCTCAATCGGACCACGGGCGGGCCGCGAGAGCCCCAGGTATTGGCGGCTCCCGATGAGGTGAAACAGGATTTCCCATCAGACTGTATTGAGCTATTTTTCTCTGGGGAGCGCGAGATTCAAGAGGGTACTCACCACACGGGTCTGGGATCCGTCTGTCAGATTATCGTTTCAAGCCCAGCTCGGCAATGATTGCGGCGTTGTGCTCTCCAACATCCGGGATGGGATCCATCCGGTAGTCAAAGCTTTTGTTTGCGCCCGGGGGGAGCAGAGCAGGGATTGGCCCTGCAGGGGTATCCACTGTGACCCAACGCCCGCGCGCTTTGAGCTGCGGATGGCTCCAGAGATCATGCATGTCGTTGACCTGAGCATTCGCAATCTGTGCGCTATCGAGTTTCTCTATTACTTCTGCAGCGGTCAGAGATGCGAATCTCGCGAGAATGATTGCCTCAAGGGCCTGTCGATTCTCATTACGTTTCGAGTTGTTATCAAACCGTGGTTCACTGGCAAGCGCAGGGGCATCGAGTACTTCTGTACAAAAGACCTGCCACTCCCGCTCGTTTTGTAGGCCCAGCATAATTATCTTTCCGTCGCCGGCTTTAAATGGGCCATAGGGATAGATTGTGGCGTGGGAAGCTGCACTGCGTGGGGGAGGAGTAGCGCCTTCGAAGGCATAATAAAGAGGGTAACCCATCCACTCAGCGAGTGCCTCAAGCATTGAGATATCGATATGAGAGCCAACTCCGGTTTTGGTTCTTAGCATCAAGGCCGACAGAATATTCGTGTAGGCATACATGCCTGCAGCGATATCGGCGATGGAGCAGCCCGCCTTGCTGGGGTGCTCGGGTGTACCTGTGATCGACAAAAATCCAGCCTCGCTTTGAATTAGTAAATCGTAGGCCTTCTTATCGCGATAAGGGCCATCGCTGCCGTAGCCCGAGATATCGCAGACGATTAAGCGGGGGAGGGTCTGGCTCAGCTCTTGGAAAGACAGCCCCATGCGTGCTGCTGCACCAGGGGCAAGGTTTTGGATTAAGACATCACTTTTTTGAAGCAATGCAAGCAGTATGTCGAGATCAGCAGAATTCTTTAGATCAAGGGCGAGACTTTCCTTCGAGCGATTGGTCCACACAAAATGTGAGGCGAGCCCATTGACCCGTGAATCGTAGCGGCGTGCGAAATCCCCGCTACCCGGGCGTTCGATCTTAATAACTCGCGCACCAAGATCTGCAAGTTGTCGCGTACAGAAGGGCGCTGCGATTGCATGTTCGAGCGAGACAACGGTAATGCCATCAAGGGGTCTGGTCATAGGCTGCATTATGGCCGAACCGCAGGTGTCTCCATGGGCATGCCGCGGGCTCGCCAGGCCAGATAGAGCTCGAGTCGCAGCAGCTCGGGGCTGCCGAAATCGTAGGGCTCCGCGCGTACGGCCGTCATGCAGTTGCGTAGCCGACGCTGTAGCGAGCCGACAGACTGCCACTCAAGCCGGTAAATTGGATAGCCTGTGGGGTGGGCCTGCGGAATGGTGACCCCGGCGAGCTTTTGGCCCCAACGCGCATCGTGGCACTGGGCGCACGAGACATTAATCTGTCCAATTCGCTGATGGAACTGCTTGGCGCCAGACTGCAGATCGGCCTGGTTAAGCGGCGTTGACTCACTCTCAATGGGATGGCCTGCAGATTGTTTTCCGATGTAGGTTGCAAGGGATAGCAGTGGGGCACTTTCAAATGCAAAGGCGGACTGCTTCTGGTGAAGCGTGCGACAGGCATTGATTCGCATCTCGAGGTTCATCAGTTTGCCGGACGAGTATCTTGGGAAGCGGGCAGCGATACCTTTCATCGTTATTTCTGCATCGCCATGACAGCTCGAACAGGCTTGCTGGCCCATCGGTTGGCGCCAAAGAGCCTCCCCTTCGATTGCCCAGAGGCTCGCTGGGTTGAGCATCGGGTCTTGTTGAAGGGCTCTATTCTGGGAGCTCATGATCGCGGTTGAGTACTGCCGTTGATCCAATGACTGTTGCATTGGTTGTGCCAGTGCGAGTCTGCTGCCCACCAATGACAAGAATACAGCGAAGGTCGTTGATATCAATGTTTTGACATCCACGCGGCTGGCATACGATCTAAGTGCAGCGCGTTGCTGCAATTACGACACCACAATCTCAACTTCGTTATTCACAAGCAGGCCGTTATCGCCGATCCAACGACACTGCAGCCGGCCACTCTCAGTTGCCACGGTATGAAAAGAAATCAGTGGATTGGCTGCAATGGCTGGATGAAGATCTGCGCTGAAGATTTCAACGCCGTTATAGCGACATTCAAACCGTCGAATAATATCGCGGGCAATTCGTTCGCCGCGCTCAGTATGGCGAAAGCCAGTTTCCATACGGTGCGCAATGATGGCCCGGATCTCGATAATATCGCCACGTGCTGCGATCTTGGGCGCCTGCACCAGGCTACGCACTGAAGGCCGGTCGGGTGTCATCGTTCCTCCGTGCAGGCTGCGAGGGTGACAATGGTTGAGGCTTGGCCACTATAGAAAGTGCCCTTATTGGTTTCTGCAATCGCCCAGACCCTCTGGGACTCAGAGAGCCTGACCCGTGTTGAGAGTGCAGCCTTGCCTGCCCGGGGCGTGAAATGAGCGGTAATGACATTCGGCAACGGATTACCTTCGGCCACGATATAGATCGTTTTGACAAAATCATTCGCAGTCATGGGGCTTTGTACGCGAACATTCAGAACTACGAGGTTGCCGTTTTCAACAAGCGGTGGAATATCGAGTTCGACCCTTTTTTCTTCAGGCGCTGCTCCCCGAGTGATCGCCCTAAGCGCGGCCTGTGCACGATCGGGCGAGGCGTGAAGACGGTCAACCGCCACGAGGGCGAGACCTGCAGCAGAGGCGGAGATGAATCGGCGGCGCTTTGATTTCATTTCAATGTGACTAAAAAAGCGACAACATGTTCAATCTGTTGTAGATCGAGAATAGGTTTATCCCGAAATATCGGGTCTACACGCTGTAGCCCCTGCGTTCGGTGATAGGCCGGCATGATGGAGTCGAGCTTACCGCCATGACGGGGATCCATAATGCGTGCCCTGAGTTGGCCCTCTGTGTACGGTGTAACGGACTGCCGCAAGTCGGGGCCAATCGAGCCTTGGAATCGCTCCTCGGGAAAGGGGCCGCTGTGGCAGAGCAGACAGAGACCGGTCTGACGGCTCACGACGATCTGTCGCCCTATTGTTGGATCGCCCTCGCGGACCGTTGACGGCCTTGCGATTTCGTCGCTTGGGCCTGCAGCAAAAGCCGTGGCTGACATCAACACGAGGGTTGATGTCAGCGCAGTGCGCGCGATCGAACCTACCGCTCGCGCCTTCGTCATGGCTATACGAGCGTAACGCCGTGATTCTTCAGGGGCAAGGTACGATACCGCTTGCCGGTCGCCCGATAGATTGCATTCAGCACAGCTGGGGCTGCGACCGAAATCGTGGGCTCACCAATTCCGCCCCACTCGGATCCACCACCTGCAATGATGATGGTTTCGACTTGTGGCATCTGTACAAGGCGAATCGAACCAAACTCATCGAAGTTTTTCTGCTCGATGCGGCCATTCTTCACTGTGCACTCTTGTTCGAACAGCGCCGACAAGCCATAGACGAAAGAGCCGGAGACCTGACGCTCGATCTGTGCAGGGTTGACGGGGTAGCCCGGATCGGTTGCCGCGACGATACGGTGAATCTTGACTTTATTGCCGTCCTTAACGGATAACTCGCAGGCCGCTGCCACGTAACTCCCAAAGGAGCGTTGAACCGCAATTCCGCGATAAATATCTTTCCGTGGTTTTTTCTCCCAGCCAATCCTCTTCGCGACCGCATTCAATACGGCGAGGTTGCGAGGATGGTTCGCCATGAACTGTTGGCGAAAGGCTAAGGGGTCCATGCCCGCCTCGTCTGCAAGCTCATCCATAAAACATTCGAAGAAGACCGCGTTTTGATTGACATTTACGCCACGCCAGAAACCTGGGGGCACATGGGTATTACGCATGGCGTGATCAATCATGAGATTTGGGATGCTGTAGCTAAAGGAATGCTCGCCCTTATCTGCAACGCCTTGGAAAACCAGCGGGTCCTTGCCCTTGTTCTGCGCAACGATGGCAGGGCGGACATCGGCGAGGATGGATTGGCCTGAGAGACGCATTTGAATGCCTGTGAGTTTTTTCTTGGCATCAAAGCTTCCGGTAAGTCTGCACATCATGATGGGATGATATTTACCCTGGGTCATATCCTCTTCACGTGTCCAGATCAGTTTAATCGGCGTACCCGGCATCTGCTTTGCGATCAGAACAGCCTGAGTGGTGTAATCCTGGAATGCGCCACGGCGACCAAAGCCTCCGCCCAAGTTGATTTTGTAGACCTCGCATTTATCAGCGGGCAGTCCTGAGGCGGCAAGTGTTGCTGCAAACGAGGCCTCTCCATCTTGCGTTGGAACCCATACTTCGCAACGCTCAGGTGTCCAGCGCGCCGTCGCATTCATCGGTTCGAGCGGGGCGTGGTTGAGAAATGGAAAGAAGTAGGTCGATTCAATTTTCTTGTTGGCGGAGGCGATCGCTGCCTTAGCATCTCCCGCCTCGTTACCCACGAAGGCTTGGGAGGCGCTTAAGCCTTCTTCAAGAGTTTTTTGAATGCTGGCACTAGAGACGGATGCGTTGGGGCCCTCGTCCCAGATGATCGGCAGCTTATCCATCGCGGTCTTTGCTACCCAGAACGTATCGGCAACCACTGCGACAGCGTTATCACCCACTGCAATCACTCGGCGAACACCCTTGATCCCACTGATGGCACTTGCATCAAAACTTTTTAACCTGCCACCAAAAACCGGGCAGGCCTTAATCGTCGCGTTCAACATACCTGGAAGAACGAGGTCAGTGCCATAGATCTGCTTGCCGGTGACCTTGTCGCGCGTATCCAAACGCTTCATAGGCTTCCCGATAACTTTCCAGTTCCTTGGATCTTTCAGTGGGATTTCGGTAGGAACAGGGAGCTTTGATGCGGCATCGGCAACCTGGCCAAAACTCACTTTTTTACCGCTTGGTTTGTGGGTAATGATGCTGTTAGCGGCAGCGCATTCACTTACCGGAACTTTCCAGTCATTGGCCGCCGCCTGAATCAACATCATGCGGGCTGCAGCCCCGCCTTTGCGAACATATTCGTGTGATGTTCGAATACCGCGGCTACCCCCTGTGGAGAAATCACCCCATGCCCGCTTGCGACGCACGCTCTCACCGGGTGTTGGGTATTCGTAGGTGACCTTCTTCCAGTTGCATTCAAGTTCTTCGGCAACCAGTTGGGCTAAGCCGGTGATGGTTCCCTGGCCCATCTCCGAGCGCGCCATCCGAATCACGATGGTGTCGTCGGGTTTTATAACGACCCAGACGCCGATCTCCGCGGCCTTGGCGTTAAAGGGGGCTGTGGAGTCTGCTGCCGTGGCATCGGTGCTTAGAAGCGGCAGTCCAACGGCAAGCCCCGTACCGGCTGCTGCCGAACCAATGACGAAGGATCGACGTGATGGGCTGCTTGGGAGCGCATTCTCAGCGCGTGGCTGCTCGAGAACTGGAATTTCTTGGCTTTGTGCGGATGGGAATCGTGCATTCATGGTTTGCCTCTTATGCTTTCACGACAGCGTTGATGGCTTTGCGAACTTCTTGAAAGGTTCCGCAACGGCATATGTTGGTGACAGCGGCTTCGAGTTCCGCATCGGTGGGCTTTGGTTTTTTACGCAGCAGTGCAGTTGTCGCCATGATCATGCCGCACTGACAGTATCCGCACTGGGGTACTTCATGATCGATCCATGCCTGCTGAATTTTTGAAAGCTTTCCATTCTTCTCGAGACTTTCAATAGTCTCTACTGTTTTGTTAGCCACCGCGCTGACGGGGGTTGAGCAAGAACGAACCGCCTCGCCGTCGATGATGACGGTGCAGGCGCCGCATTGACCTACACCACAGCCGTATTTGGTTCCGGTAAGCCCCGCCTGCTCGCGGATGACCCAGAGAAGTGGGGTGGTGGGGTCGACCTCGACACTCTGGGGCTTGCCGTTAATGGTTAGGCGGATCATGGTGTGTCTCCAAAATTTTTGTAAAAGACTTTCCATTATTAAACTGAATGCGGTAAATACAATCTAGGACTTTCGCTAGGAACAGAGATGACTCAATATGGCGCGGGGCGAATCTTTGCAGTGGTACTGACTGCCGGAGCGGGTCGCCGGCTGGGTGGGCTGTGTAAAGGATTGCTGCAACTGCAAGGCAAGACCCTGCTGGCCCGCCAGGTGGTGGCGCTCGCCCAGGTTCCGGTTCAGGGTTGTGTGGCTGTTTTGGGTTACCAGTCCCAGCGAATGCGCGATGAGATTACCCGGATCAGGGTGCTCGAATTAGAGGGGTTTGGTTCAGAGGCGTTCAGGCTGGAGTCGACAGAAGTGCAGACACCCGCAATCGGTCGCAGCGACCAAGACAATATTCAAGTCTCGGTAAGGCAGGGCCTGCTGGTGATCTCGGAGATGCTCAGTGAGAACGATCTTGGCATATTGGTTACGCTCGTGGATTGTCCGCTGATTAATTCGGACTCCATTCGTCACGTGCTTCAAATCGCCGCAAAAGACAGCGCAGATATCGTTATTCCTGAAATGGTTCAACGGAGCGATTCCCAGAGCGCGCCGGTTACCGGGCATCCGATTTTCCTCAGTCGCCGGGTGGTCGCGGGGCTTGATCTGGCCGACCCAGAGTTCTCGCTGCGTAGTTTTCTCAGGGGCGGTGATGTGGTGGAATCTTCAGTAGCACCCGAGTTTCGGGTTATTCGAATGCGAACTCAGGATCCAGCATTTTTTACGGATATCGACACAACAGATGATATTGATCGCCTTGAGAGGGATTTCGGCCTGCGGGTCGAAATCCCCTAGCGGGTCAAACACGTAATGCTTAATCCATCTGGAGAACAGCAAGCGCTGCCTTGAGGCGTGTGTTGTATCGCGCACGAGTCTCTGAAATTTCGTGCGCGGTCCACCTGCGATAGCCCTCACCTGCCTTCATGCCGGTTTTTCCGGCGTCCATCAGTGCAGACAGACTTGGCGGAATTCCCGCGATATTCGATAGGGATGGATAAATTTCCTTTGCTGCATTTGCCATACCGTCCCAGCCGGAGATTTCCTTCTGCGTCATGGGGCCTACTGCGGCGTAACGAAACCCAAAGCTGTAGCGAACGGCGTCATCGACATCATCAGGGCTTGCGATTCCGGCATCAATGAGGCTGAGTGCCTCGCGCATTAACGCGTGTTGAATTCGATTGGCAAGAAATCCCGGAATGTCGCGCTTCACGAGTACGGGTTTTTTGTTGAGTTGTTTGTAGAGGTCGTAAACCGACTGCGCAACTGCTGGCGCAGTTTTCTCACCAAGGACAATCTCGACCAGAGGCACAATCTCGGCCGGCATGAAATAGTGGGCGCCCAGCATACGATGGGCGGTGGGTAATGTGCCCGCAATTTTTGTGATGGGAAATCCTGAGCTATTGCTGCCAATCGGAATATGGGCAGGAACCTGTTTGTCCAGCATTGCAAACAAGTCTTGCTTAAGGGCCAGGTTCTCCGTCACGGTCTCAATCACGAGGTCTGTTGAACCCCAGTCGCGCCAATCCTCGATTCGGCCCCAGAGATGCTCCTGCGGCGTGTTGTGTGAGCGAGGTCTGCTCGGCGAATCGGGTGCTGTCGATAGGGTTGGGTTGATTCTGTCCAGGGTCGCGGCAAGCGCAATCGACTGCTTGAGGCAGGACTCGGATTTCTCGGGGGAGCGGCCTAGCAGGGCCACCTGACAGTTCTCTGCAATGAAGCTGGCAGCGATCCCGCAGGCCATAGTCCCGGTGCCCAAAATGGTGATGTGTGTCGTCATGCTCATACCTTCTTATTCGTACAGGTTTTCAAGACAATGCCAAGATTAAACCGTAATTCATCGTATGCTAAAGTCCCTTGTCCGTACAAATTGTGATTATTCCTGAGGAGGCTTTAGCGTGTTTAACCCGTTCCAACCCGTCGAGAAAGTCAAGGCAGAGGTCTGGATGTCAATGCCAGCCAAGTACCGCAGCAGGCAGCGTTCGGCCTGGTCCGATCCGAATCGTCAGGGGGCCGCCGTGGAGTGCTTTCTCGAAGGGCCCTCGTTTGATCGTCAGGGTAACCTCTGGTTTGTGGACATTCCCTTTGGCCGAATTTTCCGCATTGATCCTAAGGGTGACTGGGATCTGATCACGCAATACGACGGATGGCCAAATGGGTTGAAGTTTCATCGCGATGGCAGCGCTTACATCTGCGATTACAAGAAGGGCCTGCTGCGGCTCGATACCGTTACGGGGAAAATCGAGACTGTTGTGGAAACCGCTTATAGCGAGGGATTTAAAGGTCTCAACGATTTGCACTTTGCGAGTAATGGAGATCTCTATTTTACCGATCAGGGACAGACCGGCATTGCAGATCCAACCGGAAGGGTATTTCGGCTGCGTGCGGATGGCGGTCTTGATCGTCTTGTGAGTAATATTCCCAGCCCAAACGGCATCACCTTATCGACGACTGAGAAACACTGCTATGTCGCTGTCACGCGCTCGCAGCAGGTCTGGCGTCTGCCCTTGATGGCCGATGGTTCTATTTCAAAAACAGGTGTTGCGATCCAGCTCTCCGGAGGTGCGGCGGGGCCCGACGGAATTGAGATGGATGGTGATAACGGGCTGCTGGTCTGCCACCTGGGGGTGGGGATCTGGCGCTTTGATTCCAATATGCTGCCGACCCACTTAATTTATTCAGAGAATCCGCATCATCACCATCTGGCAAATCTTTGCTTTGGCGGCCCCGATCTGAAAACGGTTTACATCACGGAGTCGTTATCGGGTGATATTCTCGTCGCGAGGCTACCTGTGGCGGGCAAGCGAATGTTTGGCCATCTATGAGCGCTCATCATCAAGGCAATGCGCAGACTCAGGAGGCGCTTGCCTCAGACGGCCTCAGACTCCATGAGTTTGTTGCTCAGGCGGTGGGTGAGCGTATTGGTAAGGGTGAGTGGGCTGTGGGCTCTGCACTTCCCTCTGAAAGTGTGCTCTGCAAGTTCTACGGGGTCAGTCGTCACACCCTTCGACATGCGCTTGCAACGCTTGAAGAGAATGGTCTAATTCTGCGTAGACAGGGTGCGCCGACTCGCGTGATCTCTCGGCAACGCCCTCGAGAATTTACGCAGTCGTTTAGCTCCCCTGAGGACATCCTGCGTTACCCCGGAACGACCTATCGGGTCAATGAGATTGAAGAATCGATTGTCTGCGATGAACGCCTGGCTCCAACGCTGAAGGCCTCAGTGGGTTCATCGTGGTATCACATTGGGGCGATTCGTCGTGAGCAGGGCTCCAACCTAATTGTGTCCCATAGTGATATCTATATCCTTCCAAGATTCGCTGATCTGGTTCGCGAGCCGGATCACACTCGGTCGATGGTCTACGAACAAATTGAGCGCCACTATGGGGTGGTGATTGATCGTGCGACGGTTGATATTTTTGCGGCGGGAGCGAGTGCGAAATTATCGAAGTCCTTGCAGGTGCCGCGCGGCACGCCTTGTCTTGCCGTGATTCGGCGCTACTTCGATTCAAAAAGTGAACCCTTTGAGGTCACCGTAACGCATCATCCCGAGAACCGGTTTGTCTACAACATGGAAGTTCGAAGTCGTACAGCAGAGCTAAAAAAAGGAGTTATCAATGCCCTTAATTGAATCGGTATCTGTGGCCGCCTGTGAAGTGCCGCTTGATCATGTGACCTCATTTTCGACCCGAACCGTTGCGGCTCGCCACTATGGCTTGGTGAAAATTCGGAGCGTGGAGGGTGTTGAGGGAATCGGGTTTTGCTATGTGGGCAGTCGCGCAGGAGCAATCGTAAAGACTGCGGTAGAGCAGCTGCTAGGGCCCTTACTGATCGGTAAGGAAAGCCGCCAGACCGAGGGGCTCTGGCAGACGATGTATCAAGAGGCGTTGCTGCAAGGCCGCTCGGGTGCAGTGATGCGGGGCCTCTCGATTCTCGATACCGCCTTATGGGATTTAAATGCCCGCTCAGTCGGCCTGCCCTTGCACGATTATCTTGGAAGTCTGCATCGCGAGCGGGTCATTGCCTATGCCAGTGGCGGCTATTATCTAGAGGGCAAAACACCCGCAAAACTTGGTCATGAGGTGGCCGGGTATGTTGCTCAGGGGTTTAAGGCGGTGAAGATCAAGACCGGCCGACTCTCACCCGCCGAAGAGGAGGCCCGAATTGCAGCGGCCCGTGATGCGATTGGCCCAGATGTCTATCTCATGCTCGACGCCAATAACGCGTGGGCAGATCTGCCCACGGCGTTGGAGTATATGCGTCGATTCGAGGCGTATGATCCCTATTGGATTGAGGAGCCCTTTTCACCTGATGCGATTGATCTCCACGCGCGACTTGCATCACGGACGCCGGTGACTGTAGCCACCGGAGAAATCGAGGTCGGTCGGTGGCGCTTTCGTGAGCTCGTTGATTCGGGCGGCGCCGAAATTCTGCAGACAGACGCGGCAGTCTGCGGTGGAATTTCCGAGTGGAGAAAGATTGCGGCCCATGCCGACGCTTGCGGGGTTACCGTAAGCCCCCACTGGTTTCATGATCTCCATGCGCCACTCGTAGCTGCAACTCCCAATGCGCGTTTCGTGGAATTCTTCTTGGATGATCAGGTCTTAAACTTCCGTCGTTTGATTGATAATCAACTCGAGTTTCAAAAGGGTTACGTAATGCTGCGCCAGTCGCCTGGTCTGGGTTTCGGCTTTGATGAGGCGGCAGTTAAAAAATACAGCGGTCAGTGGAGCACGATCAACTCAGCCTAGGCGCAGATCAGCGCGAGACCATGATGAGTCAGGGTTCTGTCACTGTTAGTGCAGCGCACGCGCGTGCCTTCATTGCGCGTGTGCTCGAATCGGTTGGATTAGAACCCCAGTCGGCCCTTCAGGTCGCGGGTCTGATGGTTCAGGCCGATTTAAGCGGGGCAGATGGCCACGGAATTTTTCGTCTGCCCCAATATGTTCGCCGAATTCGTGCCGGTGGAATCAACACGACTCCTTCAATTCGGGTTGTACAAGATCGTGGTGCAACAGCGCTGATTGATGGCGATAACGCGATGGGGCATCTGGTCGTGAGTCAGGCTGCTGAGTTGGCCATTCAGAAAGCGCAGGCCAATGGGATTGGTTGGGTAGGCTGTCGAATGAGTAACCACGCCGGGCCCGCTTCGCTCTACGCGCAGACAGTCGCCGATGCCGGACTCATCGGAATTTATTTTGCAGTGGGCAGTGCCAATCATATGGCGCCGTGGGGCGGCATTGATTTGTTACTCTCCACCAATCCGATTGCGATTGCCGTACCCGCGGGGAAGAACCCTGCCGTTGTTCTGGATATGGCCACAACAGTCGCGGCTTATGGCAAGGTAAAACTTAAGGCCCAAAAGGGCGAGCAGATGCCGATCGGGTGGATGATCGATAAAGCAGGCCAGCCTCTGACGGACCCGAAGAGGTCGAAGGAAGGTCTTCTGCTTCCGATTGGGGATTACAAGGGGTACGGCCTAAGTCTGATGATTGGCTTGCTTGCAGGCACCTTGAATCGGGCCGCAATGGGCAGTCAGGTCGTGGATTTCAATAGCGATGACACAACAACCACCAATACCGGGCAGGCCATTGCTGCAATTGATATCGGTGCCTTTGGGCAAAAAGATGAATTTCTGTCGGCTGTCGATGGTTTAATTGACGAGTTGAGGCAATCTGAAACACTCCCCGGAGTCGATCGTGTTCGAATACCGGGAGAGGGCAGTGCCGCCTCTCGTCTGATGCGGCAACGGGAGGGAATCCCCTTTTCCGCGGAGCTTGTTGCTGCCCTCGACCGAGTGGCGGTTGATTGCGGAGTTGATCGATTAATCTAGGTTCATCACGAAGGAGACGCACCATGAAGAAAATTTCTACGCTACTTTGCACAATGTCGCTCATCGGGGGCATCGCATTTGCCGCTCCGGTAATTGCCCAGGGATATCCCAACAAAACCGTGAAGGTCTTGGTGGGTTACACGCCTGGAAGCTCGACCGACATCGTTGGACGGTTGATGGCTCAGGCACTGACCGATGCCTGGAAGCAGTCGGTCGTGGTTGAGAATCGTGGTGGGGCCGCAGGGAACCTTGCCGCCGATGCGGTGGCCAAGGCTGCACCCGATGGCTACACGGTACTCTTTGCGCAGAATGGGCTCGCAATCAGTACCGCTGCAAATCCCAAGTTACCGTTTAATGGTGAAACCGATTTGATTCCGGTGGTGGCGGTTGCTGCGACACCTCATATCTTAGTGGTGCCCGTGAACTCACCGGCCAAGTCCGTTCAAGATCTGATCGCGATGGCTAAGAAATCAAAGGCCCAATTAAATTTTGGTTCGAGCGGTATTGGTAACTCGGACCACATGGCGGCTGAATTGTTCAAAGTAATGGCGGGGATTGGTGGGGTTCATCTGCCGTATCGAGGTGGCGCGCTTGCAGCGACCGACACCATTTCGGGTCAACTCGACTTTTACTTCGCAGGCATGCCTGTTGGGTTACCCCAGGCGCAGGCGGGTCGCCTGCGCGCACTTGGCGTCACCGGTAAGAGCCGCTTTCCTGCAGCACCCGATGTGCCAACCGTGGCCGAGCAAGGGTTGGCGGGGTTTGAGCATGTACTCTGGCAGGGGTTTTTTGTTCCAAAGGGCACACCGCCTGAGGTGATGAAGAGAATCTCAGATGACGTGCTGAAAATACTGTCATCGAAGAGCGTGACCGACAACATGGCCTCAAAAGGAATCGCCGCGTTTCCGCTGGCATCGGCCCCGTTTCGGGAGTATTACATCGCCGATATCGCAAAGTGGCGTAAGGTCGTAAAATCCTCGGGCATTGTGCTGCAATAAACCCCAAGGAGTTACTTTTGAGCAATCAGGCGCCAAATCATTCGGATGCAAGGGCATCTACCCGTAACACGGATTCGCACAACGGTATTGCCGAGCAGGCCTTTCGGCCGCTTCGGCCGATGCCGACTATGATTTTTGCGAGCCGCTGGCTGCAGGTCCCGTTGTATCTGGGTCTGATTGTGGCGCAGGCCGTGTATGTGGTGCTCTTTCTTCAGGAGCTTATGCACCTCGTGCCGATTCTCTGGGATCCGAATGCGCTTGCGACAACCGCCTCGACTCTTGGAGTTGAGAAGGTGAGTAAGGAAATTGTTGTCATGTTGGTGGTGCTGTCACTTATTGATGTTGTCATGATCTCGAATCTACTGATCATGGTGATCATTGGCGGCTATGAAACCTTTGTGTCCCGGCTTGATTTAGAAGGCCACCCCGATCAGCCGGAGTGGCTCTCGCATGTGAACGCCAACATTCTGAAGGTTAAGCTTGCGACTGCGATTATTGGAATTTCTTCAATTCATCTGCTCAAAACCTTTATCTCTGCAGATGCCATGTCGGACAAGGCGTTGTTATGGCAGACCATTATTCATGTCACATTTATTCTGTCGGCCATTAGTATTGCCTACATTGATCGGCTGTTGAACACCGGGGCCGATGCTCACTCAGCGGCTGTGAAGTAAGCCCTAGCGTAACGGAGTGCTACAAGAGTTACTGCGGCGGCGGGCAGGGCCAAGAGCACCCCGAAAAAACCGAATAGGCTGCCAAAAAATAGCAGCGCAAAAACAACCGCAACGGGATGAAGACCAATACGCTCACCCACGAGTTTAGGTGTTAGGAAAAAGCTCTCAATGAGCTGGCCCACCGCATAGATCACGAGGACGCCCAGTAGGCCCGTGGCCGGCCCGAATTGCAGCAGCGCTGAGAGTAGTGCGAGCGTTAAACCCACGCCAAAGCCAATGTAGGGGATAAAAATCGCAAGCCCGGTGAGCAGGCCGATCGCCAGCCCGCCGGCCATGCCCAAGAGACTCAACGCAGAGGCGTAATAGACTGCAAGAATCACCATAACCAGCAGCTGGCCTCGAAGATACTGCGACAGTAATTGATCGCATTCGTGGCCAAGATTCTGTGCTGTTGTGCGATAGCGTCGGGGAATGAACTCGCAGACGCGAGTCAAGAGCACGCTCCAGTCAACCAGGATATAAAACACGACAAAGAAAATTAGAACGAGGCTTGCGACCGCTGCAATCAGGGTTTGTGTAGAGGTTAAAAGCATCTCTAGGGCAGTGCTGATGAGGGTATTGGCGTTCGATGAGAACTGCTGGGTGATGCGCTCGACGAGGATCTCCTTGATCTGCGCCCAGTCGAGCGAGACATTGAACCGCTCAAGCTGTGGGGCAAGCCAATCCCGGGTTTTCTCAACCCAGCCCGGTGCCTGGGCTCGGATCTGGGGAATCTCACGTTGAAGAATATTGAGAAACAGTATGACGAGGCCGAGGGCGGCGGTGACGCCAAGCACAACCGAGAGCAGGGCGCTGACGCGGCGCGGGCAGCCGAGGCGGTGGAGACCCTCAGCGATGGGTTCCAGAATATAGGCAATGATCAGGGCCGACAGGAAGATGGAGAGAATAGTGGTCATGGCACCCATTTTTGCATGACCGAGCCGGGCTGTTAGTCTTACGCCCACGATGAATAAACCAAACCGCGCTCATCATGGCCCTGCGCCACTGATTCCAACGGCCGATCTCTGCGATACGCATGAGGAGGCGCTTAAGGCGGGGACCCTTCGGGTCTTGCCCCCTGTATTTTCTAACTATGGCGGCCAGACGGAGATTGCAGGTCCTGTGGTCACCCTCAAGTGTTTTGAGGATAACGGCCTGCTGCGCAAGACCCTAGAGTCCCCCGGCCTCGGGAGGGTCCTGGTGGTCGATGCTGGGGGAAGCGACCGCTGTGCCCTGGTTGGCGCCAATCTGGCGATGCTAGCCGTTAAGAGCGGCTGGGCGGGAGTTGTCCTCAACGGCTGCGTTCGGGATACGGCCGAGATCGTGGAGGTCGAATTGGGTATCTGGGCGATTGCCACCCACCCCCGACGGTCTGAGCAAAAGGGCATCGGAGTTCTCGACCTTGTTCTTGACATGGCGGGCGTGCGAGTCTGTCCCGGAAACTGGTGTTACGCCGATGCCGATGGCGTCATCGTGAGCGACAAAAGACTTAACGATCTGGTTAAAAATTAACCAGATCGGGGCGCCTCCCAGTGTGACGATCAAGTGACGAATTTGTGACGGACTTTTCCACAAAACCTGTGGACAACTTATTGAAGTGATCGGTGCATTTCGCATGACTGCGATGCGAATAATGTGCTAGCCCAAAAAATTATTCTGAGAACGACTTGACAAAAAGTGAATGAACAAAAAACTTGGATATAGCGAATCATCGATTCGTGTTTTAAAGGGACTTGAACCGGTCAAGCAACGGCCGGGGATGTACACGCGTACTGAAAATGCCTTGCACATTGTGCAAGAGGTGATCGATAACGCTGCCGATGAGGCGCTCGCTGGGTATGCGAAAAATATTCTGGTGACCCATCACGGGGATGGCAGTGTCAGCGTGCTGGACGACGGCCGCGGAATCCCTGTGGGTAAGCACCCGGAGGAGAAAATACCCGTGGTTGAAATTGTATTCACGCGACTGCACGCGGGTGGCAAATTCGATAAAGGATCGGGCGGCGCCTACGCCTTCAGCGGTGGTCTGCATGGAGTGGGTGTCTCCGTCACAAACGCTCTGTCGAAGCGGCTTGAGGTCATCGTCTGGCGCGACTCTGCGGAGTATCGCATTGTGTTTGCGGGGGGTGAGGTGATCGAGCCCTTAAAGAAAACCGGGGCCGCCGCTGGCCGCAGTGGAACACAGGTACGTGTCTGGCCCGATGCAAAATATTTCGACGATGCTGGAATTCCCGGTGCGGAACTCGCGCATAGTTTGAAGGCGCGTGCAGTCTTATTACCTGGTGTTAGCACCCATCTGTTAGTTGAGAAAACGGGCAAGCAGGAATCCTGGCGATATGAGGGTGGGTTAAAAGACTATCTGCTTGAACTTATCGGTGACGAGGAGCCGGTTGTTGATCCTTGGGTAGCAGAGGGATACGTCGGTGCAGGCGATGAGGTGTTTGCAAGTGGTGAGGGTGCCCAGTGGGCGCTTGTCTGGACCGCTGAGGGTGGCATTCATCGCGAATCATTTGTCAATCTCATTCCAACCTCGGCAGGGGGCACACACGAGGCTGGTCTGCGTGATGGGTTGTTTTCCGCAGTGAAGGCATTCATTGAGCAACATAATCTGTTACCCAAAGGAATCAAAGTTCTGCCCGAAGACGTTTTCTCAAGGGTCAGTTTTGTTCTGTCGGCCAAGGTACTTGACCCCCAGTTTCAAGGTCAGACAAAGGAAAAGCTCACCAGCCGGGATGCGCTAAGGCTGGTCTCGGTGCAGGTCAAGGCCCCGCTTGAACTCTGGCTTAACCGAGACCTCGAGTCGGCCCGCAGAATCGCCGATCTTGCGATTCGGGCTGCTCAAAGCCGGGTTCGGTCTGCCCAGAAGGTAGAAAAGAAGAAGGGATCGGGCGTGGCGGTGCTGCCGGGAAAGCTTACCGACTGTGAGTCGACCGATGTGCAGCGTAATGAACTCTTCTTGGTGGAGGGGGATTCAGCAGGCGGCTCTGCCAAGATGGGGCGGGACAAAGAATTCCAGGCGATTCTCCCCCTTAGGGGCAAAGTGCTAAATACCTGGGAGACGGATAAGGAGCGACTTTTTGCGAATGCCGAGGTGCATGACATCGCAGTGGCCTTAGGCGTGGACCCGCACGGGGTGGGGGATGCGGTGAACTGGACGAACCTACGCTACGGCAAAGTCTGTATTTTGTCCGATGCGGATGTGGATGGCTCGCATATTCAGGTGCTTCTACTCACCTTGTTTTTTAAACATTTCCCGCAGCTTGTTGAACGTGGTCATGTATTTGTCGCGCGCCCTCCCTTATTTCGTGTGGATGTGACGGCCAGTGGAAAGCGTCAGGCGAGAAAGATTTATTCCCTTGATGATGGCGAGCTCACCCATGTGTTGGACAAATTAAAGCAAGAGGGTCTGGCCCAATCGGCTTGGAGTATTTCGAGATTTAAGGGGCTCGGCGAGATGAGCGCTGAGCAACTCTGGGAGACCACCTTAAATCCGGATACCCGCAGGCTCTCGATGGTGGGCTATGGCGAGGTGGAACCCTTGGATACGGCCAAACGATTTCACCTCCTGATGGGAAGAACTGAGGCCTCGTCGCGCAGGGCCTGGCTCGAGGAGAAAGGCCACGAGGTCGATGTTGATGTCTAAGCCAACCCGATGCTGGAGTCATGATGGTTAGAAAAGCGAAGCCGAGTGATGAGTTGACTCCAGATTTGTTTGCGATGGATACACGGCCTCAAGGCATTCGCTTTGATGGAGAGGCCATTACCCTGGCAGATTTCGCAGAGCGCGCCTATCTTGACTACGCGGTCTCGGTGGTGAAGGGTCGCGCCCTACCCGATTGTTGTGATGGTTTAAAGCCTGTGCAACGACGCATTCTCTACTCGATGCATCGGATGTCGCTACCCGTGACTGCGAAGCCTGTAAAGTCCGCTCGTGTGGTGGGCGATGTTCTCGGAAAATACCACCCGCACGGTGACCAGTCTGCCTACGATGCCTTGGTGCGTTTAGCCCAAGGCTTTACCGTGCGCTATCCCTTGATCGATGGTCAAGGTAACTTTGGTTCTCGCGATGGTGATGGTGCTGCAGCCATGCGTTACACCGAGGCGCGGCTCACTGCATTCGCTGGCCTGCTACTTGAGGAGATCGACGAGGGCACCGTAGATTTTGGACCAAACTACGACGGGTCGTTCACGGAGCCCATGCGGCTACCTGGTCGACTGCCGGTCGTGTTGTTAAATGGGGCATCCGGCATCGCTGTCGGAATGGCGACCGAGATTCCCCCGCACAATGTTAACGAGGTGGCCCAGGCGGCCGTTGCATTGATCGAGCGGCCCACCCTCAGTGATGCCGAGATTTTTAAAATCATTCCGGGCCCGGACTTCCCCGGCGGCGGACAGATTATTTCTCCACCCGAGGATATTGCCCAGGCCTATACGAGTAGCCGCGGGTCCATCAAGACCCGTGCGCGCTGGACGGTCGAGGAGATGGCCAGAGGTCAGTGGCAGGTTGTGGTCCATGAACTGCCGCATGGCGTGTCGTCTCAACGGGTCCTAGAGGAGATTGAAGAGATCACCAACCCGAAGGTGAAAGCGGGCAAGAAATCCCTTTCAGCCGATCAACAACAGTTGAAGTCCCTCATGCTTGGTGTCTTGGATACAGTGCGCGACGAATCTGGCAAAGATGCAGCGGTGCGGCTTGTATTTGAGCCGAAGTCCTCGCGTCAAGATCGTGACGAATTTGTAAAGGTCTTGCTCGCCCACACACCACTTGAGAGTTCAGTGGCGATGAATTTAGTGGCGGTCGATCGTGATGGTCGGCCCCGATCGCTTTCTCTGCGGGAGATTCTCTCCCAGTGGGTGAGTTATCGAATTGCAACAGTGCGCAGACGCACGCAATATCGGCTTGAGCAGACGCAGCGGCGCATTCATATCCTTGAGGGCCGCTCGATTGCACTCTTAAACATCGACAAAGTAATTAAAGTTATCCGCGAGAGTGATGAGCCGAAACCCGCGTTGATCAGTCGGTTTGGTCTTACGGAGATTCAGGCGGAAGATATTCTCGAGATTCGTCTGCGTCAGTTGGCGCGGCTTGAGTCGATCAAGATTGAGAAGGAGCTTGCCGCGCTGCGCGAGGATGAGGGCAAGCTCACCCACTTGCTTGAACATGACAAGGCCTTGCGGCAACTCGTCGCGAAGGAGATTCAAGCCGATGCAAAGACATTCGGGGACCGTCGTCGCACGCTGATCAAGCCGGCGGAGAGGACCACCGTTGAAGTGCCCGTTGTGGATGAGCCGGTCACTGTTGTTGTGTCGATAAACGGATGGGTTCGCGCGCGACAGGGCCACGGCCACGATGACTCTCAGTTCACCTTCAAGACCGGTGATGGGCTATATGGAACTTTTGAATGCCGAACGATCGATAGCCTCGTGGCATTGTCGTCAACGGGGCGTAGTTATTCGGTGGGAGTGGCTGGCCTTCCCGGCGCTCGCGGCGACGGTACGCCGTTGACGTCCATGATTGACCTTGAGCCGGGCACGGTGCTCACCCAGTTCTTTGCGGGACCGTCCGCCACTCAGGTCGTGATTGGAACTCAGCGAGGGCTAGGCTTTATCTCTGGACTGGACTCCATGGTGACCCGGCAGCGCTCGGGCAAACAGTTTATGACGGTTGAAAAGGGCGACATGCCCGCCTTCATCCGTGGCCTGCCGGAAGCGCCGACCCATCTGGCCTTACTGTCGGCAAAGGGCCGTCTGTTGGTCGTGCAGATCGGGGATGTCAAGGTGCTGCCCACGGGTGGTCGCGGTGTTGCCCTGTTGGATCCGGAGCCGAAGGCCGATGGTCTTGTCGATGCAGCAGGACTTCCCGCAAAAGGTCCGTTGAGGGTCAAGGGTCTTGGTCGGGCGGGGAAGGCAACGCAAGAGCTCTTGGAGACCCGGGATTGGAAGTCTTATATCGGCACTCGAGGGCGGCGCGGCAAACTCCTTGCGCTGAAGTTCAAGCCCAATCGGATTGACTGGGATCGTCCGAAGGCGCTTTGAATTCGAGCGCCCTGAAATCCAGCCGTCCCCCCTTGAAACGGGCATCACAATCCCCACTTAGGGGGAAGATTGTTTAACGCACCAAGAGGATAAAAATGTCTAAAGAAACACTCTCATTTCAGACAGAGGTTAAGCAGTTGCTTCACCTCATGATTCATTCGCTCTACAGTAACCGCGATATTTTCTTGCGCGAACTGGTGTCTAACGCCTCTGATGCCTGTGACAAGCTGCGTGTTCAGGCCCTGCAAAACCCAGAGCTTTTTGAGGGGGATGGTGAGTTAAGAATTCGCCTCAGTGTTGATAAAGACGCTCGGACCATCACGATCTCGGATAACGGGATTGGTCTTAGTCGGGAAGAAGCGATTGACCATCTGGGGACGATTGCGAAATCGGGCACTAAAGAATTCTTCAAAAACCTAACGGGTGACGATAGTAAAGACAGCAACCTGATTGGACAGTTCGGGGTGGGTTTTTATTCTGCATTTATTGTGGCTGATCATGTGACGGTGGTAAGCCGTCGTGCAGGCCTTGCGGCCACCGATGGGGTACGTTGGGAGTCTGACGGCAGCGGAGAGTTCAGCGTCCAGCCTGTCGAGCGGGCTGAGCGTGGCACGGATGTGATTCTGCACCTGCGCCCCAAAGAGGGTGAGGGCGATGAGACCAAGAGTCACGATGATCTCCTTGAGCACTGGACAATTAAAGAGATTCTGAAGCGGTATTCCGATCACATTGGGATCCCCATCGAGATGAAGAAACGCGACTGGGATGACAAGAAGAATGAATATGTTGTAAGCGATGAGTGG
>Ga0172373_10003276_pt1 | contig 23838 bp, 24 predicted proteins | sample Lak10m_2_FD_114546 | JGI IMG/M metagenome (GOLD analysis project Ga0172373, IMG submission 114546) | Freshwater microbial communities from Kabuno Bay, South-Kivu, Congo - kab_092012_10m | ecosystem: Environmental > Aquatic > Freshwater > Lake | place: Democratic Republic of the Congo...
AAACTTTGGAATATTGAAACTATTTAGTAGTTTTGCTCTATAACAACAATAAATAATAAAATGAAAACAATTAATAACATATTATCACTCTCTTTATCGAGACGCTCTAGTAGATTACATAGTCTATTACCGGAAGATTCGGGGATAAATGTTATTAGAAGTTAACGTACTACTCATAACTCTATATTTTAACCCGATTCTTTTTAAGATTCGGGTTTTTTTATGTTTAAAGTTCATTGAAATACTATTTGGAGAAATAAGAGCAGTCGGTCTAAGCTCAGCTGTCTTGAAAACTGTAGGCCCTAGAGGTGTGAGGGTTCGAGTCCCTCTTTCTCCGCCAAATGGTGATTGTAGTGTAATGGTTAACACGGAAGATTGTGGTTCTTCAAATGGCAGTTCGATTCTGCTCATTCACCCTTAATAGTTCATTGAAATAATAAAATGGTCTCATCGTCCAATTGGATAGGACACTCGGCTACGAACCGAGAAATCAGGGTTCGAATCCTTGTGAGACTACTAATATGCCTTCGTGACTTATGTAAATTGGCACAGCTAACGGTCTTAGAAACCGAGTTTTTGTGGGTTCGAGTCCCACCGAAGGTACATATGCCCTGCTGACTTATGCAAATTGGTACAGCTACTGGTTTCAAACACCAGGCTTATATGGGTTCGAATCCCATCGGGAGTACTATAAAGGAGAGTAAAGCGGCTAGGAGCCGTCACCGCCTGCTAAGCGAGTGGTTCCCTTCGGGGAATGGGGATCGAGACCTCTGCTCTCCGCAACATGGTGTATGAAGGGAAAATGGTTGACCCGCCGCTTTGTGAAAGCGGAGATAGTCGGATCGTTACCGACCATACACACTATATGCCCTCATATTAAATTTGATAAGGCCCAGTATCTCATCGGTCTTCTAAACCGAGTCATAAAACGAGTAATTGGAGTGACGTGCAGGTTCGAATCCTGCCTGGGTCTCATATAAAACATTATTCTTAGACTAAAGTCTAGGTTCGAGTTAATATATACATAAATATATTAATTGGAAGATGAAATGTAGAATGTGTAATGTTAATTTTAAAAACAACTTATTAAAATCTAAACACGTTACAGAAAGCCATAATATGAGTTTTTTACAATATTCTATAGAATACGAGGATTTTAAAATACCAAAATGTATCATATGTGACAGTAAAGCTAAACAGAGAAGAGGTACTAAATTTTATAAGACATGTTGTAGTGATTTTTGTAAAAGTAAAATTCAAAAAAGTAAAAAATTAACAGATTCAACTAGAGAAAAAATATCTAAATCTAGGAAAAAATTTCTTAAAGAAAATCCTGATAAACATGTTTGGAAAAGAAACAATAAGTATATTTCAATCCCATGTGAAAATGTCAAATCTATTCTATTAAATAATAATATAAAATTTGAAGAAGAAGTTTCTGTGAGTACTAAAAGAAACTATTCTGTAGATATACTAATACCTAGTAAAAATCTAATACTTGAAATAAATGGTAACCAACATTATGATAAAGGGGGTAATCTAAAAACATATTATTTAGATAGACATAATTTCATTAAAACTCTAGGATTTAATATAATAGAGATACCTTATTATGATACATTTGATAAAAATAAAATACTGAAACTAGTAAACGAACATGATAATAAATCAACAATACTTCCCTTTTTTAAAAAGAAAGATGCAAAACCTAAATATGGTAGTATAGAAGAATATCAAAAATCTAGAAAAAAACAAAATACTGAAAAAGCAAAGAATTTAATAGAGAATCTATTGAAATCAAATATTGATTTTAGTAAACAAGGTTGGGTTGGTAAAGCTTCTGCTGTTATAGGAATATCTCCTCAGAAAGTTAATAAATGGATGAAAAATTATATGTTAGATTTTTACACAGAAAGGTGTTTTAAAAGAAAATAACAGGTTCGAATCCTGGTGAGGGTACTGTTTCTGGTTCAATATATATTTAAACAATAATATTGAAAATGGAATATTTATTTGAATCATTTGAATCTTTTAAAGAAAGTATTAACGAGGGTACTACGCCTCAATATAAGCAATTACTTAAAAGAGCTAAAGAACTTGGAATAGAAACATCTGAAGAATTATATGATTTAATTTCTGATGAATTTTATGATGAAAATTCTCCGATTACAGGTGCCGATTTTGAAGAAGCTAAGAAGAAATTAAAATTAACTGAAAATTTCTCATTCGATGATTATATTTCTGAAATGGCAATGTCTCCTGAAGAAAAGAAAGCAAGAAGACAAGAAAGAAGAGCTGCTAAAAAAGCTGGTACTAAATTACCTAGATTAACAAAAGGTGCATCAGCAAAGGCAGAAGCAGCAGAAGGTAAATCAAGCAAAGAAGATAAATTAGAAGCCTGGTTAAAATCAGTAGAAACTGATGATTATCAAAATAGAGGTGGAAATTATCCTAGAAGTAATGTACCTGATATGATTCAAACATGGGGTGGAAATTTATCAGCAGAATTTAAAAATACTGACGAAAGAACAGCAAAAGCTTGGATGGAGAGATTTTGTACAAACAATGGCTTTAAACCTAAAAAAGTAGAAACTGAACAGACGGGTGACTATAGAGATGATTGGGTTAATGCTACAGCAATTTTCAAATAACTAAACAAACATAACCGAAAATAGCAAAGGTAAAATCTACTGAAGGTATAGGTAGAAATGATAAAAACAAAAGAAAAAGACCCGGTATACATTCTAAAAAGAAGATGTCTAATCTTAAAAGTTCTAAAAACTATAAGAAAAAATACGTCGGTCAAGGATAAAATTAAAGAAAACGGTTAGGACCGTTATAGCTTCGGCTATCTAAAACCTGAAAAGCTCGCTACTATTCAGGTTTTTTTCTGAAAAAACTTTGGAATATTGAAACTATTTAGTAGTTTTGCTCTATAACAAACAGATAAATAAAAATATTAATAATTTATAAAGATTAAGAAAATGACAACTTTATTTAACATAGGATTTTATTGGTTTAATTGCCCGAATTATCGAGCAACGAGTCCAGGTAAGACATTGATGTTATCATAAAGTTGACAACATATATCAATAAAAACCTGGATTTTTAATCCAGGTTTTTTTTTGGTTTTAAAGTTCATTGACATAAATTCTCGCGAAGCTTAAGTGGTATAAGCTACTGCTTGTTAAGCAGAAGATAGTAGGTTCGAGTCCTACCGTGAGAGCAATAATTGGGAGAGTAACCGGTAACTGGTAGCCGCGCGGACTGTAAATCCGCTCTCATTTGAGACTGGGGGTTCGAGTCCCTCCTCTCCCACATAAGGATCCGTAGCTCAGAGGCAGAGCAGGCGCCTGTTAAGCGTCAGGTCAGGATATCGTAATTCCTCGGGTCCTCTATTATATACACGTCGTTGGTGTAACGGTAGCATAAGTGACTCCAAATCTCTTGGTCAGGGTTCGAATCCTTGACGGCGTGCCAAAAAAAGTTCTTTGAATGGTTCCATAGCTCAATGGTGAGAGCAGGACTCTTATATAGTCAAGGTTACGGGTTCGAATCCTGTTGGAACTACAATTGGGAATGATGTGGCACAGGTAGTCACACCGGTCTGTAAAACCGGAGTCTAACGGCATTGTGGGTTCGAGTCCCTCCATTCCCACCAAGGGAGAGTGGCAGATCAGGTGATTGCGCTGGACTGAAAATCCAGAGGAGTGGGTTCGATACCCACCTCTCCCACTAATTAATATCTAGATGTAGCTCAGTTGGTAGAGCGCGGCATTTGGGATGCTGAGGTCGGAGGTTCGAGCCCTCTCATTTAGACTTTATAAGGCGCTGTAATGCCAAACAGTAAAGAGTTTAAAATGTGGCAATTTTAAATCCGTCTAACCACGAGGTGTAGAGGAGTGGTTTATCTCGCTTGTTTTGGGAACAAGAGCACGTCGGTTCGAATCCGGCCACCTCGACAAATGAGTAACTACCGGAATGGGATCCGGGTCTGTCGTTGAGACGGATGTCAGATGACTTGGTTAATATAAGATGAAATAAGTGCGCATTAAATTCATCATGGTTCGATTCCCATGTTACTCACATTAATGTTCCTGTAGTCAAAATGGCAAAGGCACTCGGTTGCAACCCGAGAGGTCCTGGTTCGAATCCAGGCAGGAACTCTTTAGTATCGAGTTACATGTCAGTAGACTACATTTACATCTAGATTTCCTAAACCTGAATGGTTAATAGAAGACTAGTACATATTAATAGTACAGTCTAGTCAGATAGTTTTTATTATCCATATAAATCATTATAAAAATAAAAATACTTTTATTTCAGTTTATTTCAGTAATTTTGAAACACTGGGGGTAAGAGTGGCTTACAAATATAAGGGGTCTCCCGGTAATAAAAGGGACTCTCTAGAATTAAAACCTTAAGAACATGAAAACATTTGTAATTGGAGATATCCACGGGGGATTCAGAGCTTTAAAGCAAGTATTAGAGAAATCTGGCTTTGACTATGATACTGATAAGCTTATAAGCTTAGGTGACTTAGTTGATGGCTGGTCAGAAACTCACCTTGTTATAGAAGAATTAAAGAAAATTAAAAACCTTATACTAATCAGAGGTAATCATGATGTATGGGCTTTAAATGCTTTGTGTACTCAATATGCTGAAGATATCTTAGTTGAGCATAGAGAAGTCTATAAACTTTCCGAAAAATGGGTTAAACCTGGTTTTTACAAAATGTCAGGTGTAGGAAGAACATGGTATGCACACGGCGGTCTAGCAACAGAAGCATCATATGAAGCACATCCTGAATTAATTGCTGACCATATTAAATTTCTAGATTCGGCGCTAGATTATTATATTGATTCCGAAAATAGGCTTTTCGTACATGCAGGACCAGACCCTTATTGTGAAATTCTAGAAGAAACTAATCCTGAACAGTTTTATTGGAATAGAGATTTTTGGTGGAAAGCCTGGTCAGGACATCACCCTGGTAGATTTTGGCATGAAGTCTATATTGGTCATACACCGACTATAAGTATGACTTCAAATAAAATAGACGTTAAAAAACCCATACAAAGAAGAAATGTTTGGAATGTTGATACAGGCGCATGCTTTACTGGTCGATTATCAATGATGAATATTGATACTAAAGAGTTATTTCAAAGTGATGAAGTAATGAAGTTATATCCCGATGAAGCCGGTAGAAATAATACTACTTATAATAACTTAAAGAAAAAGTGAAACATTTTCCGAAAACAACATATAAATCTTGGAAAATCAATCAAATATTAAATGTTTTTCCAAAAAAGTTGAATAAATACTTTGAAGATAGTTTTATTATTATTACATTTACACAAATTAAATTATGTACAACATAGAAAAATATAAACTAGAAGAAGAAATCAGAGAAATTATTTTCGATGATAATAAAAATTCTGCACACTTTGAGTACATGGATATTTACTCAAGTCCAGGAATTGAAAGCCACCCTGAACTAATGAAAAATGTTAAACTAGTTACTTTAAATAAAAAGACAGGTGTAACATTCTTATTAACAGAGTCTACTAAACAAACTGAAGTAGATTGTTTAAATGACATTATAGATTTTCTTAAGTCTAGAGGAGACTATCATACATTTACAATTAAATGGTACGTAAAGGGTGAATCTTCTGATAGACCAAATAAATCAAAATTCACAGCAAAAGATATTATACAGGCAATAGAGAAATTTTATTATGGCCAAAATAAAGAATCTCTTATTATCTATAGTATAAGTGACGATAACGTAAATTCAAAAGAATATGAAGGCTAATACAACAGACATCGGAGTAATAGTTGGTCGATTTCAAATTGACAAACTACATGAAGGTCACATCGCTCTTTTAGACCATGTGACGAATCTTCACAATAAAGTGCTAGTATTTTTAGGTGTAGCACAAGGTGAACATAAAGAAGACCAAGCATTAGAATATGCAACAAGGGAAAAAATGATTAAATCAGCATATCCTAATATTATCACAATGCCTTTACCTGATATGCATGATGATGAACTTTGGTCAAAAAACCTAGATAATAAAGTTAAAGAGGTATTCCATCATGGTAGTGTTACACTTTATGGTGGTAGAGATAGCTTTATCCCTTATTATACTGGCAAATTCAATTGCGAAGAAATCTCAAATGCAATTGACCAAAGTGCAACATCTAGAAGAAATCAAATCAAAAGAGAAATCAGAGACAGTGAAGACTTTAGAGCGGGTATATTATATCATGCTGCAAACAGTTATCCTAATGTATTTCCTTGCGTTGATGCTGCAATTTATAAAGAAGGTGAAAATCCTTTAATATTATTCGCAAGAAAACCAAACGAAAAACTTTACAGATTCCCTGGAGGACATGTCGACCCAGAAGATTCGAGTTATGAAGCTGCTGCAAAAAGAGAAGCAAGAGAAGAATGTGGTAATATAGAAGTTGGTAAACCAGAATATGTAACTTCAATGAGAGTAGATGACTGGAGATATCGTTCTTCTAGAAATAAAATTACTACAACCCTTTATAAAATGAAATATCTATGGGGTACCCCTAAAGCAGATGATGATATTGTAGAATGCAAATGGATTGAAGCATCTGAATTGCTAAAAGAAGGAGGTCTTATTAAAAATATTGTACCTGAACATAGAGAATTAGCAATTGCGTTACTGGGTAGTCTAGGATTACTTAAAGAAAAAGAATTAAAAACTGAATCATCTATTAATTAAAATTTAAAGTTATGGAAACTTCAAGAAATAACATCATCACAAAAACCGACAGCTACAAAGGTAGCCATTATTCGCAATATCCTAAAGGAACGACTAAAGTATATTCTTATTTAGAAAGCCGAGGAGGAGCATATGACAATACTGTATTTTTCGGTTTACAGTATATTATTAAAGAACACTTAGTTGGAAAAAGAGTAACACGTGCAGATATCGACCAAGCTGAAATCTTCTGGAATGCACATTTCGGTGGTAATGTACCATTTAATAGAGAAATGTGGGACCATATTGCAGATAACTTAGATGGTAAATTACCTGTAAGAATTAAAGCTGTTCCTGAAGGTACTGTAGTTCCTGTTAAAAATGTCTTAATGACTATTGAAAATACAGATGATAAATGCTTCGCTCTTACTAACTTCTTAGAAACTATTCTTTTACAAATTTGGGCACCAATTACAGTAGCAACTAACTCTCGTTCTATTAAAAAAGAACTAGTAGATAGAATTTTAAAAACTACAGACCTTTCATTTAATGAAGCTCTTTCAGTAGTAAATTTCATGTTACATGACTTCGGCTTCAGAGGAGTAAGTTCATATGAAAGTTCTGCTTTATTAGGAGCTGGTCACCTTGTTAACTTTATGGGAACAGACACTGTAAGTGCAATCATTTTATTGATGAATTATTATCAATGCAAAGAAATGCCAGCATTTTCGGTACCTGCATCTGAACACTCTACTGCAACACCTTATGGTAGAGGTCAAGGTGAAAAGGAATATTTAATGAATATGTTAAATACTTATCCTAAAGGTATCGTATCAGTTGTAAGTGACTCATTTGATGTATTCGGATTCGTAAAGATGGCAACAGAAGACAAAGATATTAGAAATCTTATTATGAACAGAGATGGTAAAGTTGTTTTCAGACCTGATAGTGGTGACCCAATTGAAGTTAATCGTAAATTATTATCAATTTTAGAAGAAGGTTTCGGTGTAACTGTAAACTCTAAAGGTTATAAAGAACTTCCTTCATATGTTGGTATTATACAAGGTGACGGTATTGACAGAGAAATGGTTACAAGATTACTTAATATGTTAGAAGAAGAAGGATTTGCTGCAACTACATTAGTATACGGTTCAGGAGGTGGATTACTTCAAAAATTCAACAGAGACACTCAAAAATTTGCTATCAAATGTAGTCATTTAATTGCAAATGGTGTAGAAAGAGACGTACAGAAAGACCCTATTACAGCACCTGGTAAAAAATCAAAAACAGGATATCTTTCATTAGTAAAAGTAGATGGTAATTACACTACTTTACAACAAGGTAATACATTACCAAATGTTAAAGATGAATTAGTTACTGTATTTGAAAACGGTGAACTTTTAGTAGAATATTCTTTAGATGAAATTAGAGCCAACGCTCAAATCAAAGAAAACGAAATTAATTTTCAATCTAAATTAGAATTAGTATAAGGGAGTTTTTAACTCCCTTTATTTTTAAATAAATAAACGAATTATGATAGCAAGAGCAATTGAAAAATGTTTTGAGAAAGCCAGAGAAAAGAAATGGGATAGAACATTCTGGGCAATAGACATACATGAAACAATAATTAGAGGTAATTATAATAAACCTGGTATACCTACACAATGGTACCCATATGCAAAAGCTGCAATGAAAATGCTTTCACAAAGAAAGGATATTGATTTAATATTATACACATGTAGCTGGCAAAATGAAATCGATGAATATTTAAAAATGTTTGAAGAAGAAGGAATTCACTTTAAATATGTTAATAATAATCCAGATGCTGAAAATACTACGTATGGTTGTTATGATTTTAAACCTTATTTTAATGTATTATTTGAAGATAAAGCAGGATTTGACCCAATCGAGTGGCCTTATGTAGTAGAGTTATTAGAATATTATCCTGATGGATATGGTTTAATGACAGAAACAGAAATTGAAGAACATAGAAATAAACTTAATACTCACAGAAATATTGAATCTTAATATGGAATCAAAAATATTTTCAATAGATAGTCGAATAGAATTTGCACAATCTATATTAGATAACTATTTAGAACTTACTGAAAACGAAGGACAACTAGGAACCGTTAATATTGAAAAATTCGCTGATGGTGAAATGACTGTACAGTTTTTAGAATATGTTAGAGGTAAAAAAGTTTTTCTAGTATGTTCAACAAGCAATTCAGATAATATCATGAAATTAATGTTAGCTGCAGACGCGGCAAGAAGAGCTTCTGCATCTGAAATAATTGCTATAATGCCATATTATGGATATGCAAGACAAGACCGAAAAGATGGTTTAAGAGGTGCAGTTGGTGCAAGAGTTGTTTCTACTATGCTTGAATCAATGGGTGTAAATAGAGTTATATCAATTGATTTACATGCAGACCAAATTCAAGGTTTTTTCAGTATACCAGTTGACCATATTTCAGGATGGAATATATTTTTACCTGAATTAGAAGAAATGATTAAGTCAAATGAAATTACAAATGTTACATTGTGTAGTCCAGATGCAGGAGGTGTAAAGAGGGTAAATTCATTTTTTAAGAAGCTTATTGGTAAAGAATATGATGTACAAATGGCAATGTTCTCTAAAATGAGAGATAAACCTAATGAAATTGCAAGACTTGACTTGATAGGAGATGTAAAAGGTCGTGATGTTATTTTAATTGATGATATGGTTGATACTGCAGGAACTTTATGCGGTACAGCTGAAGAGATAATGAAAGCAGGCGCTAAATCAGTTAGGGCAATTATTACACATGGCATTCTTAGTGGTCCTGCTGTAGATAGAATTATGGACTCACGTCTTGTTGAAGTAATAACAAGTGACAGTTTAGGTACAGGTGATAAAGAATATTTTCTAGAACAAGGCTGTTATCCTAAAATTAAAGACTTATCTAAATTCAGAATAGTTTCATGTTCAAAACAGATTGCTAGAATAATAAAAGCAGTCTCGGAAGGTCAATCTGCAGACAAATTGAAAGAAATTGTACAATAATCTGTTTTTTCTGAAAAAACTTTGGAATATTGAAACTATTTAGTAGTTTTGCTCTATAACAATCAAATAAATAACTCAAGTTTAAAAAAGATAAATAATTTTCAATGAACCAATTAAATACATATTACTCTTCAGTTGCCAAGATGCAGGAGAACGTTGTCGATCAAGCAGCGGCTACGATTAAGGGCGGAGAGGACAAGTATTTATGGCTCAGGTAAAATAATTATATAAATTGATTTTAAGCCTGAGTTTTTTGACTCAGGCTTTTTTATTGTTTCTAAACGTAGAACAATTAAAATTTGACATAATGCAGATATCGTATAACGGTTATTACTCTAGCCTTCCAAGCCTGAGATCTCGGTTCGATTCCGGGTATCTGCTCAAGAAAAAGTGAAAAACACTTTGGTGATTCAAAAACATTTAGTAAGTTTGCATCATCTTAAAAATTAAGGTTCTTTGACATATTGGTCTAATAAAAAACGGTCCTGTGGTCCAATGGCTACGATGCCCGACTGTCTATCGGGAGATGAGAGTTCGATTCTCTTCAGGACCGCCATAGTCCTTTAGCTCAGTGGTAGAGCAACCCCCTTACATGGGGAAGGTCGTAGGTTCGAATCCTACAGGGACTACTGTAGATGAACAACGTTTCACATGAGTTGTACCTCTACGGTTTTAGATTGTGACTATCGCCCGCTGGACAAGCGGTTTAAGTCGTCTCCCCAGAATAAATCAAGGAGAAAGACAATAGTTCAAATTTAATATATAAGAATAAAACCTTATATGTGTGATTTAAAAAAATGTGAAAATTGTGATAACGATCACAATGGTAATTATGGTAGTGGTAGATTTTGTTCAAGCAAATGTGCTAGAGGATTTTCAACCAAAGAAAAACGTTCTTTGATAAATAAAAAAGTTAGTGATAAGTTAAATACATTAACTGAAAAAATATGTGAAAACTGTAATAATTTATTTTTACCTAAACGAAATAAAAATAACTTTTGTTCTAAATCTTGTTCATGTAAATATAGAATGATGGATGAACAATATAAAAAACAAATTAGTGATTCTTGTAAAAAATCTAGTTGTGGTGGTATTAGAAAAGGTGCAGGTAGAGGAAAAAATGGTTGGTATAAAGGGTATTGGTGTGATAGTAGTTGGGAATTAGCTTATGTTATCTATAACTTAGATCATAATATAAAATTTGAAAGAAATAAACAAGGATTTGAATACATTTATAAAAATAAAACACATAAATATTATCCAGATTTTATTCTTGAAGATGGTACATACATTGAAATTAAAGGTCATTTAGATGATAAAAATAAAGAAAAAATAAAACAATTTAAACATGATATAATTATTATAGATAAAAAACATATACAATGGTATTTGAATTATGTAAAAAAATAAGTATTTGAATTTTATTGAATTATATGAAAAATGAATGCTCTGTTCGTCTAATGGTTAGGACGTTAGGTTTTCAACCTAAAAATACGAGTTCGATTCTCGTACAGAGTACAGAAGAACATGGGTTCGAATCCCATGCAGGTGACTTCTATATTATAGAAATAACATGGCGAGCGGCAAGGTTGGTATCTTGGAAAGTCTCATAAGCTTTTTCAATTTGGTTCGATTCCGAAGCTACGCAACAAAGACAGGAGTAATTAACCAGTCCTAACAAGAAGATGGTTCATATAGCTTAAAGAGATTTGCTAGCACTAATTTCTGGAAGTCTTCTTGATTAACTACTTATGGTGTAAATCGGTTTGCACATGGGTCATTCGGCCCAAGGGTTATAGGTTCGAGTCCTATGGGTAGTTCAATAAGCCAGTAAAGCCTCTTACTTTAGTGGTAACGTAACTGGTCAAAGATATATTGCGGGGTGGAGCAGTTGGTTAGCTCTGCGGGCTCATAACCCGAAGGCCCTTAAAAGGTATACGCTGGTTCGAATCCGGCCCCCGCTACTCCGTCTGTTTTTGGGTATTATTGTCAATAGATCCACTTAAATTGGGCTGATGGTATAGATGGCTAACACACTTGCCTTGCACGCAGGAGTCCTGGGTTCGATTCCCAGTCGGTCCACAATAATAATGCTCTGTACGCACAAGAGGTGGTGCACCGGCCTTGTAACCCGGAATAGAGTCGGTTCGATCCCGGCACAGAGCTCAACTAAATAAATTAATAAAATGAAAAAAGAATTAGATGCGCTTTAAGTAACCAAAATAACTTAAAGCAAAATGAAAAAAGAAACAATTAAAACGACAACATCTCGTAAAGTTTACAAGATGCTAAAAAGAAAAGCATTTTATGATGAACGAGGGCTTTGTCACTTTTGTGGACCGCATAGTGGTTGTAATTCAAATAACCGCTTTTATAAAATAAAAAACTGGAAAAAATTCCGAAAAACACAGTACAAAATTAAAAGAAAAGAAAATGAAGAAGATTAAGCTTTAGCCATTACATTCGAGGTCGAGTGTAATGGCAACAATTAAATTACATTTGCTCTCGTAACTCAGTAGGCTAGAGTACCATACTTTTAATATGGGAGTCGCTGGTTCGAGCCCAGCCGGGAGCACACTTGACCTCGTAGCTGAGTTGGTTCAAGCCTCCGACTTTTAATCGGAAGACCGTGGGTTCGAGTCCCACCGGGGTCACTTCAGACTTTTATTTCAGATAGTAAACCTAATTTTGTTATAATAAACCAATAAAGTTTATTGACACAAAAACAAGTTTATTATGATTTTTTCTTTGGAGATTCAAATATTGTAATTATATTTGTATTATAAATAAAAAACAAAGAAAAAATGAAACTTTTATACTTTAATAATGTATAACTAACAAATTACAAAACGTTCTTTAAATACTTACGGATTAGAAATTAACTTCCTTCTAATAAAACTTGAACTGTAAATTCGATCGCACAGTTAATTCAATAACCGTATTATATAAGATATTATAATGGACTAGTTGTTTGCTTCCTTCTATTATTGTTTTTTTGGTACAGAGATAGTAAACGCAATTCCTCATTATTATTAACTTTACGTGGACTAGAGGTGACTTCCTTCTATTTTTACAACTATAAGATCAGAGCTATAGTTACCTTAATTACCACTTTTTAATTTAAAAAAATGAAAAAAAGAGTATTACAAATTGGACTAAACAGAGTTAAATTAATCTCTGTAGAAAAAGGAGCAAGTGTCTCTAAAAAATCTAAAGCTATTTTCTTATCAGAATTAGCTTCGCTTGGTTATAAAGTAGATAACCCTGAGTTATATAATGACTCTGTATTAGAGAACTTTGATTCTATTATCAAAACACTTAAGGAAATGAAAGGTGGAGACGTGACATACGTGCCTCTTTTTACTGGATTTCCTAATAATGTTCCAGACAAGGAAGACTTTTTGAGAGATAGAATAGTTGGATTTTTCGGTAATATCTTAGGATTCTTTAACGAAGAAGATTCTGACGTTACTGTACTTGAAAATGGTCTAGTAATACCTAACTGGTTATTTGATTTAACTGAATTCGGTGCAGACCCTATTTTAGGTCGACAAACTGCAGAACTTTTCGAACAAGGTAAAATAAACCAAGATTCCAGAAAAGATGACAGCCATACTGAATTTATTCATTTGAAATTTTCAGAAAATATTGAAGATGATGTTTTGACATGGTTATCTAATAACTTATATGCAAAATCTTCAATCAAAGAATCTCTTAAAGATGACATCCAGGAAATGATTAACCATTTCGGTTTAAGTCATTTAGACCCTGAAAAAGTTGTCTTTAAAGAAATTAAAGCATACATAATGAATCATCTGTGGATGAATGAGGATTATGAAACTCTTTCGAAGTATATCAGTACACCTACAGATATTTTAAGAATGTTTGCATCATTAACAGATTCTGATATTTCTTTAGCAGAAATCATCAGATTCCCTAAAATTAGAAGAAAGGACAGAAAGTTTATTCTTTCTGAACTTGAAAAAACTTCTAATCTTTTGGAAAACTTAAATGCATATAAAGGACTTTGGTTAAATCTAGGTCGATACATTCACCCAGGTGAATATAAGTCTCAATACCCTAAGGCTTTTGATGCATTTGACAAACTGAGAAACTCAAAGGTTTTAACGTTTAACGGTAAAATCGAAAAGTTTATCGAAAACAATGATATCAAGTCTGTGCTTAGCACAATTAAACAGAGACCTGGTATCTTTGGAAGAAAATTACATGAACTACTTGACATTTCAAATGGAAGTGTAGATGTAATTACTTCATTCAAAGAAGTTGCACCACAATTAGAATTAAAAAATCTACTTGTGCTAGAGAAATACTTCGAAACAATTAACGACTCTGAATTTAGAGCCGTAATTAATAAAAAAGGAAAGGTAATAGTTCTTCCAAATAATAGAAAAGGAGCTTTAACAAAAGAAACTTTAGATAATCTTTTAGATGTTGTAAAACATGCTATTAAAGCAAAAATAAAAGAGAATCCACTTTCTTTTGAAGAAGGTACTAAAATTTGGATAGACCCTGCACTTAAGACATATATGGTTCCACTCTCTTTAAGAAAGCAATCAGATGGTCTAATGAATATTTCTAGAGGAACTAGAATTAAGTTCGACAATACGAAAGTATTAAGACTTTTTACATATTGGAAAGAGTCTATGAGAAGAACTGACTTTGATGCCTCTTTGATAGAATTTGATTCAAACATGGAATATAAAGGACATGTTTCGTACACAAATCTATCTTCAAATGGAATTGTTCACTCAGGTGATATTACTTCAGCACCGTATGGTGCATCAGAGTTCATTGACATAGATATGAGCAAGCTAAAGAAAGATGTTAAGTATCTTGCAATTCAAGTTTACAAGTTTGCAGGAGAATCTTTCGGAGAAGTTGAAGCTTCATATGCCGGCTGGATGATTCGTGACAAAGCGAGTTCTGACAGAAAAAGTTTCGATATCAAAACTGTTGCCAACAAGTTTAATATGACAGGTAAAGGTTCTTATGCAATTCCAATGATTGTAGATGTTGAAGCTGGAGAAATAGTATACGTAGACTTATACATGAACGGTCCTAATAATCTAAACAGAGTAGAAGGTGCTGTAAATAATGTGTCTACTGTTGCTAAAGAAATTGTCAGAATGGTTGATACTAAACCAAACATGCACGACTTAATTTCATACCACGTTGAGTTCTCGAACGCAGAGTTGGTAGAAAACAAAGAAGATGCTACTATTACATATGGTATCACAGAATGTACACATTCAGTTGACAGAGTTGATGAAATTCTTTCTGAACTTCTTTAAATCAAGGACTAGAACGCACTTCCTTCTATTTACACTTACTTCCAATAACAGAATAGTGTATTCAATTTCCTTAACACTGAGAGGGCTTGTCCCTCTCATTTTTATTGTCCTGTAGACGAATTGGCAAAGTCACCGCACTTTGAATGCGGAGTTTGGAGGTTCGACCCCTCCCGGGACAACTACAATTTCAATTAAAAGCGAGAATAGCTCAGTGGTAGAGCGTCACCTTGCCAAGGTGAGGGTCGTGGGTTCGAATCCCATTTCTCGCTCCACTAAACAAAAAATCATGATGAAAGAAAAAGTAGTATTAAAGGGCTCATTTGAGTCTTCTAAAGAAAGATATATGAATAATGTTAATGTATCAGTACTTAATATAAAAATAATATCTAGACTTAGAAGATATGTTAAAAGGAAAATAAAAACAATAAATTGGTAGGTACCCGAATTGGTTTACAGGGACCAGTCTGATACACTGGGTGCGAAAGCACGATGCCGGTTCGAGCCCGGCCCTACCAACTAATTAAAATTAAGATTATGGAAAATTTTAAATTATTTGGTGGAGACATCATTGAAAATTTAGGCCAATATGTAAGAGATTATATTAAAAACTCTGGAGAAGACCATAGTCAAATTTTAATATATGTAGGTACTGACTCTAAGCAACTTAGACATAGTACTTTATACGCAACTGCAATTGCATTTTACCATGTAGGACACGGCGCGCATATTATATTTAAACGTAATAGTATAACTAAAGTTAGAGACTTATTCACGCGTTTATATAATGAAGTTGAAATGACAATGGAAGTTGCAGAATACTTAAATACTGAACTTCAGGGTCACTATAATTTTGAATGGAATGAAGGTAATATCTGGGTTGAAATAGGAGGTGATAGACTGGAAAGACTAAGAGGAACATCTGAACTTGAGAGAATATTAAAATCTATGAACGATGATTTATCACATCAAAAGTTAGTAACATGTGACCTTGACTTAAATCCTAGTAAGAACCATAAGTCAAACATGGTTTATGACGCAGGTGTAGGAACTATAAAAGGAAATGGTTTCAGGGTAAGAACTAAACCTACGGCGTGGGTAGCCAGCTGTGCTGCCGACTTGCTTTGTAAATAGAATATAAGCGGTTAATTTGACCGCTAACTTGCGACGCTTAGTGGAAAAGGGGCAGCTCTCATAAGGCAGCCTAAGTGAGTTCGAACCTCATCGTCGCAACCAGTTTATTTTCATTGATATATAATTAAATGAAAAATAAACATAATCATAATGGATTTTATAAAAACATATGATGACTTTATCAATGAGTCAAATCAGTATAACTTTATATTTGAGGGCCTAGGCTCTTTGTCTGGATTTCCTACAAGTCTCATTAAAGCCCTTGTAGGTAAAGGTGCAGGTGAAAACTCAACATTTATCAATGATATTAAAGGAGGTAATAATCTAAGAAAGGTAATGCAATACTTAGATGATACTAATAATCTTGCTATTATTGCTAAAACTCCAGATACAGATGAGTTTGCATATGCAATAGTTAAAAATTCATATGATTACGGTAAAGGTAAAGGTGTAAATTTCTATGTTGATGACCAGTTACAAGACCTTTTAAATATGCAGTCATATGATAAATCTAGACCAAATGTAAAGAATAATATCTATAGAAAATATGAGTGGGAATATCCTAAATACAAATGGAGAGGTGGTAGACAAGTAAAATGGTCAGGCGGTTATTATCATGAACATACAAGAATGACAGCATCTGATTTAAAGGAATGGTTACCATTAGGTGATTTCAATTTAAGTATAATTCAGATTGACCCTAACAGAATGGACTTAAAAGCTTCTAGAGCAGAGTCAAGAAAAGGACAAGATTCATTAATTTCAGGTGGTTTACAAAAAGAAACTGTAGAAAAATACATGATGAACAAATTTGTCGGTAATATTAAAAGTGATATTAACGATATTTTAAGAGGTTTATCAAAAATTGAAATCGATTTAGACAATACTGAACAGTTAAATTTAATATTAGACGAAATAGCTTCAAAAATAGACTCGTTAAGAGATTACTCTACTAAAGCTAAATCTATTAAAGGAACTGTGAATTCATATTCATTCCCTACAACAAGAGACGGTAAAATTGACTTAGAAAGAATTACATCTAGTAAAGGTTCAGATAATTATTATTCTTACTATAACAAAGTTTTAAAAATATTACAAACAGGCAAAGAGTATTGATGAAGCATATTAAAGTATTTGAAGATTGGATTAAAGAGGGTGTAGTTAAATCAGAAATTGGTTTTAAATTTAACTGGTCACAGGATATGCCAGATGATATTATGCCTCTTAAATTTAAGAAGTATAGAGGAAAAACAATGAAGTTTGGTACAAGTGAAACTAAGTACACTTTCTATCATGCATATGAAATGCAAAAATCAGATTACTCTACTTCTTTTATGAAAAGTTTAAAACTTTTAGATGAGTATATTGACAGAAGAGATGCTGAACTTTTAGTTAATAAAGCAGTAGTAGGATTTGATTCTATATTCGGTGCTAATAACTATGATACAATCGTTTCACCTGTAAGTAGTTCTATTATATTAACAGAACTTGTTGAGAAACTAAGAGATAAAAGCGGTGTAGCAAATCTGTTCTCAGATGCATTTGTTAAGTCTGCGTCTACTGATATTAAGTTGGATATGGATAAAGTAGATAAGCTGCCTGAGAAGACTAAGAAACAGGTTTTAAGAGAATTTAGTAAAGTAATAGACCCTAATAAACCTTTTAAAATTAAGGAAATATTCTCCGCTTATAGAAAATTTTATCAAAACTTTATTCTATTTAATAACAAAGAAGATAGAAGTCTATTTAATGGTGTTGCTGGTAAAAAAGTAATACTTGTAGATGATTATAAAACTAGTGGAACTACAGTTAAGGAAATGCTTAGACAATTATCAGATGCAGGTTCTTCTGAAGTTATAATAGTAATTCTTATAAAACTAGGTTAATTCTATATTTTTCTGAAACATATTGTATTAGTATACCGTATAACATTCAAATTTTAAAAGTTTTAAGATTTATTTTTAAAAATACTTTGAAGAATTTGAAACATTTGGTATATTTGCAATGTATAACAAACATCTTAAAAGTTAATCTTAAAAAACTTTCAAGAATTTGAAACATTTGGTATATTTACAACATATAACAATAAATTTTAAAAACGTTCTTTTAAATATTAAAAAAATTAGCGTTGCTTGAAGCGCTAGTTCTTCGGAACAGAGATAATGTAAAGTAATTTACAAAAAGAGGAATATCACTCTTATATTCCTTGCCAGTAATGGTCATATCAAGCAAGCACGGTCTTTTACCTGGTCAACAGGTAGTTTCAGTAAAGCTGGAAATAGACGATAAGTGATGAGTAAAGGTCCTTTGACAAGGATAAGATGAGTAAACCCCTCGCAAGAGGTAAGGAGCTCTTCGAATAAGGTTTGGCGACCAATACCTTTACATGCCAACATTGCGAACGTTGATTAGATAACGTGTAGTCATCGTGTTCGAGTATGCAAAACAAGAGCTAAATGACAATACAAAAGGTAAAGGGTAAAATATAATAACCCGGAATCTTGAAGTATGGTACAGTAGGCCGCAAGCCGAAACGCACGAGGCGTGTTGTATTTCGTCGCTCAAAAGGCAATGAAGCAACTGACCAAGCACGTCTTGACAAGGAGTAAATAATATATAGCGAGATTAGCTCAGAGGTCGAGCAATTGTATGTTAAACAATGGGTCATCGGTTCGAATCCGATATTTTGCAAATACAGTAAAAACGCAAAGACTTGGTCGAGTATCATAAGGTTAAGGTGCTTAAGTCCTGTACCATCTGGTAAACAGGAGTTCGGAAGCCCGCAAGGCGGAAGAATTTAACGGAGTACATGAATCTGTAGATAAACGTTAAAAGCGGAATCGCGTGGTCGCAAGCCAGCAGTGGAATGGAAAGTTGAAAGCCTAGATACTGACGAGAGAACAGCCTCTCTCTAAAAAAGGTAGCATTGTTGATGTACTTTCTGGTAACGGAGAGTGGATAAGCTTCAAACCTCTCAGGTCGCACTGAACAGGAATGTAAGAGCAAAAGCATTAACACCAAGACTGTAGTCTCAGGTCTTTTTAAAATGGTTCTAGAGTTAATGTGTGTGGAAACGCAGCCGAATTCTAAACTCGGTACTCGGGGTTCGAATCCTCCTAGAATCACTAATATATAATAATAAAATCAAGTTAAAATGAAAGATTTAACAACAATCTAGGTACAAAATCCTAAATTAGTAGTAATTACCAGAAGAGATTTATCTAATGGTTATCAGGCAGTACAATCAATGCATGCCGCAATTCAATTCCAACATGAACATCCTGAAATTGCCAAATATTGGCATTCTAATTCTAATTATCTAGCTCTATTGAGCACACGGGATGAAAATTCATTAAAAGATTTATTAAACAAGTTTCAAAGTAAAGGTTTAAACTTCAGTGTTTTTACAGAACCTGATATTGATAACCAAATAACTGCTGTTGCAATAGAACCTTCTGTTGAAACACAACGCATATGCAGTAATTTACCATTAGCTTTAAAATAAAATAATATTATGCGCTAGATTATAAGAGGTCCAACTTAAATTCATTAAACTAAGACAAATACTTAGACAAAGTGTCTAAGCTCTAAAAATAATAAAATAAATTTAAGTAAAAATGGAAGCAAAATTAAACAAAATAGTATTAAATTATGTAGAAAAGACAAGTAAACATCTTTTCGCTAGAAAATTCGGACAAGAAGGTCAGTTTGAATATATGAAAACTTCTATTGTTGAATGTAATAATAAAAAAATAATGGTAAATATTACATTGAATAACGATTTCAGTGTTAAAGAAATTAAAATAGATGATGGTGTATTTTATGACTATTATGATATTAAAGACGGTTCATCTAAACATTCTGTCGATACACATATCAAATGTTCTATTTTTGGATATAATAATCATTGTTATTATTCTGTTCCTGGTAAGTTTAAAATTAATATCAATGGAAATTCTATTAGAATAAACGAATACATTGACCAAATAGTAAGTGAAAGAATAACAAATACCTCAATTCAAATTTTAAGAAACGATATAGCTGAAAAAATTAAAACTGTAAAGTGGATAAGTGGTACTTATAGGAAATATATGCAGCCTGAAGAAGATTTTCATTTAAGAATAGTTGTAAAATGAAACATTTTAATATGTAAGGGATATATACAATGTTAAGTTCGTTGATATTTACAAGTAAACATCGCAACACGAGGGTTGAATCGAGCCCCATTCTATAGTGATATAGATTGTAAATCGGATGAATTGCTGGAAACCCTACTGTAGCGACAGGGGCAATCAGCAGCCAAGTCGAAAGTACACTTTCGAAAGGTTCAGAGACTACTGGAGAAGTAAAGCCTTCTTAATTACCAGCTAGAGCGTCCGACATCTCATTGAGATGATGATATAGTCCAATCCGTTGAGTAATCAACGTAGTTCTTTGACATAATGTTCATGAACATTATGTAGAATTATATTAGTCGATTCCCTCTATCTCCACTTTTATTTAACTACACATGGGGATAATCGGTATTGACTGGATGAGAGAACGTAAAAGGAGAATAAGACATCAATAATAAACGGCGCAGAATATGCACCTGTAGCAATGGCTGCCTAAGAGGTAATCATTCTACGGCAGAAGATTTCAAGAGGGCACTGACCAAAACAAAAGCCCTCTTTTTTAATGAACATTTTTTATTTTCCCTGTATAAAGAGAAAAACGCATGAAAAACATTAAACGAGTTGTGTTAGTTGGGCACGCTGCATCAGGTAAAACACATTTAGCTGAAGATTTAATTGAAATGGGATACGAGTTCCCGTTAACTTATACTACTAGACCTGCAAGAAACGGTGAAATTAATGGTACACATTATCATTTCATTTCTGAAGAAGAATTTAAGCAAAAAATCTCTGCAGATGAAATGTATGAATATGTTGTATTTAATAATTGGTATTATGGTAGAACAAAGTCAGATTTCTATGCAGGTAATTTACTTATTATGACACCTGCAGGCGTCTCACAGATGAGCAAAGAAGATAGGTCAGCTAGTTTCATTATTTATCTTAATATAGATGAATCTATTAGAAAAGAAAGATTGTCTGAAAGAAATGATGCAGATAGTACAGAAAGAAGATTAGTTGCGGACTATGAGGATTTTAAAGATTACGTTGATTATGATTACGAAATAACAAATCCTAATTTTATTTCAAGTAATATTCTCATGTTAATTGAAAGAGTCGGTGTATTTCCAATGAAACAATCTAAATCAAATCAGTTATAACAATATAAATTAAAATTAATTCAAAATGGCTAAAGAAGTTAAAATGAAAAAAGCGGAAGTAATGAAAGAAGAAGAAGCTGTACAATACACTTTTCTTAAAACTGCTGACGTTGAAAAAATGAGTGATGAAGAAATTCAATCTAAAATAGATGAATTAAATAAAGCTCAAGAAGACCACGGCAAACTATTGCAAACAAAGCAATATGCAGTTAAAATAGAAAGTCAAGCAAATCTTAATTTAATTAAGAAATGGATGACAAAAGAAGTAGAATGGGACCACTCTACTGTACCTACACTTGTTGCTGTATATGATGGTTTAAAAAGAGCTATCGAGGCAGGTGTAGACGAGAACGGTAATGCATATATGTCTACTTTAGTAGTAGGTCACTTATATCAATACCTTTTAACATTTAAAGGTACAGGATATGAATCAGCTAAAGCATATCTTACACTTTTAACAAAAATAGGTGGACCTATTTCAGAAGCAATGAAAGAACTTGCTGACGACAATGAGCATTTCAGAAACTTACACCAAGATTTAGTTACTCTTGAACAAGTAGTAGAAGCTAGAAAGCAAGGTATTACTGTTGAGAAAATGCAAGACGATTATATCGAAAAGAAATCTAAGTCTAAAAAATCAACAGAAACTGTTTAATAAGTTTTTAAGAAAAAGAAAAAGGGGTCTAGACCCCTTTTTTTATGAAACAAATCAGGTACTTTTCAATAAAAAATATGAAGAAAAATTTAAAAATAAATAAATATGATTATAGGTATTGAAGGGCTCAGCGCTGCTGGCAAAACCACATTTATAAATAAGTTTATTGAAAAATATCCTGGTACAATAAGATTCAGAGGCGCAGGAGCAGTAAACATAGGTATACAAGAACGTTGGCAAGAATATAATTTCTGGATGCATAACATAATAGAACAATTAGATAAGCTGAACGAATATAGCTTATCAATTATGTGGGATAGGTTCATGACTGACTCTGTTCATAGTGAAGATTCTTTGTATGCAAGTGAAATTTTCAGAGCAATGAAATCACATAAAAAGAAGATTGTAATATTCATTGACGTCCCTGAGCAAGTTTTAGAAAAAAGAGGCTCTAAGGAAGGTGACCATCTTTCTTCCAGAAGACAAAGGTATCTTGACAAAATTAAAAGCTTCGACCATATTATAATTAAGCCGACAGAAGATGAAAACTTCTATATTACTGACAAACACATTGAAGAAGTCGCGAATTTTTTAGCTAAACTTAATAATCCAACCTTTAAAGACCCTTATTAATGACAGATTACAGAAATTACATTGAAAGACATATTGACGAAATCAATATGAAAAGAAAGGTTTCCGATTCAGGTAACCTAAATGAAAAAGTAAAAAAAGTTGCAGTAATATTATGCGGAAGTAGAAACGGGAGTAGTTTACTAAAAACTGTAGTATCTAAAAGTAAAGACCTTGCGTATCTTGCAGGTGAAGAAGAGCCTTATTTTATTCTTTCTAGAAACGGATTTCCTTATAATAGTGACAGTGACTCTATTAAAAGCATAAACAATAAGCAACACCTATTAAACTGTATCTTTGATGAGCTAGGTGTAAATCCTGATGGTATTCAACCTACTGTAAAGCAAATTAAAAAAGATTGGTGGAACAGAATGTTTCTACAAACAGTATATACTGAAAACTTCAAAAAGATTGGTGATATGCTAATTGAAGAGATGTTTAATCATCTTTTTGAAAATGATGATTTTAATTGGGAAGAAGTTAATCAAGTATTCCTAGATAAATTTTTCAAAGGCAAACAGGATTTTGGTTACTATGATATAGTAAATGAAAATACACCTTTTATTTTAAATGATGTTGACAGATTCAAAATTGAAGAGACTCCGTATGTTATACCAGGTTGGAAATATCAATTAAGAGAAAGTGATTTAGAAGATAAAACTATATTCTTTAAAACTCCACAAGACTGTTATAGAATAGGTATGTTTGAAGAATTATTTCCGAATGCAGAAATAAAATATATACATCTTTCTAGAGGTTTTGCTCAGGCTGTAAATGGTTTAATGGATGGTTGGCTTAGTGAGACAGGATTTTTTGCACATAACATGGAAATTGTAGGCGAAAGATTAAATATACCAGGCTATACAGATGTCGTAAAAGGAGGTGATAGATGGTGGAATTTTGATTTACCTGAAAATTGGAGAGAATTTAAAAATAAACCTTTAGAGGAAGTATGTTTAAATCAATGGTACAGTGCACATAAAGCTATACTCGAAAGCGGAGTCAATGCTTTAAGGATTAAATTTGAGGATTTCTTAGAAGACGGTCAAAGTACA